>Ga0105155_1000775_pt1 | contig 11007 bp, 7 predicted proteins | sample SSWtaG_2_FD_89589 | JGI IMG/M metagenome (GOLD analysis project Ga0105155, IMG submission 89589) | Hot spring microbial communities from Sandy's Spring West, USA to study Microbial Dark Matter (Phase II) - SSWsed_130316 | ecosystem: Environmental > Aquatic > Thermal springs > Hot (42-90C) >...
CCACATCCCGAAGTCCCCCAAACCGGACCGCCAGAGGGCGACCACTAAGTCGCCTGCCAGCCTCACCGCGTCACCGGTCAGGGAGGCGACGGCCGTGGCCGGCAGGTATTTCAAGACTTTAAAAAGGTCTTTGAAGGTCTGGGGCAGGGCCACGCCGCCGACCCTTTCAGTGAAGGTCACGACGGCCTCGATCCAAGCCAGGGGATTCGGACCGACTTTCGAGAAATATTCTGGATAGGCATCCTTTAGGATCTCCGTCAGGAGCCGGTTCGTTCGTAGCTGGAAAAAGGTCATCCCGACGGCCAAACCCATCGCCAAGTCGGGAGGGAGCTGATAAGTCTTGCGGAAGCGGCGGTAATTCCCATCCAGGGCCTGGACCCACCGGGTGACGGCGTCTATAGCACCCGGTAGGTCCTTCGGACTCTGAGCCTGAGCTCGCCGGGCCATTTCATAGATGAGCCGGCCGACCCGGACTTCGACGTCCGAGGGCCTCGAGGCCGGACGCTCTTCGGCCAGGGCCTGATAGAAGTCTTTAATGGCCCGGACTAGTCTCCAAACGGCGGCTTCCTGACCCAACGTTTTTTCAAGGGCCTCCACCCACAGGAGGGTCACGTCGGACGGTCCCTGGGGTCCACCGCCGGTCTTGGACATCTCAGAATTCAGGGGTTGTCCCTGGACGGGCGACCCTGTGAGCCGCTGAAAAACGTCGGGACGGGACTTCTCGTACTCGACCTGGAAAGACGTCAGAACGGAACTCCGTGGGGCTACCGTCGGGACTTGGCCGGTCGGAAGCCGGATCGTCTGACCCGGCGGGAGGGGCGCATCGGCAGACTCGATGTGGGGATTTCCGGCCATGAGGTCGGACAGTCGAAGGCCCAGCCGTTCGGCGATGCGCCGCAAGGTGTCGCCGGGTCGAGTTCGGTAGGCAACGGTCTCCGGGGCAGGGGAGAGGCGGTTCGGTACGCGGCGGTCGATCCGCATGGCGGTAACCTCACTCGGTGGGATAGGCCCACCGCTGGGCGACGGGAGCCTCCACGCGGTCCATGCGTCTTCCTGAAAATCCGGTCAGCCGGTTGAGGGGGTGCAGGCGAGAGGGTCAAAAGAGACCATAGGGGGAGTGCCGAGTACCGAGTGACCCATGAAGGAGGCAGGTATCGGGGTCCCGGGTTCCAGGTGCCCGGTCCCACGGCCCGGTCCTCGGCCATGGGGGATGAGGGGTGAGGCGGCAGGAGAGATGCGACCTTCCCTCGCCTCTCGTCCAAGCCGAGACCGAGGGCCGGCCACCGAACCCGGTCCCCGCTATCTGGCACCGAATACCTGAAATGGAAAGGCAGGGCCCTGGCGGAATGCCCGACTCATGCTTCGAAAAACACGCCCATGAGGTATGCAGGATAGGACTCGGGCATTCCCAGCGGCCCTATCCTGCATCATGCATCCTGTATCCTGCATCCGTTGCTTAACAGAGCACTACTCGCGACTCATCACGAGTCCATACTTTCTCCGTGACTCGTCACCCGTCACTCGTTACTCGTCACTTACCCATCCCTACCACGGACGAAGGACGAATGTCAGCAGGCCGTAACCGATGACGGCCCGGGGAATCCACCGGTTGAACTTTCGGGCCGTCGCCCACAGCCAGGCGAGGATGCCGCTCACAGCCGTTACCAAAAAGCCCAAACCGACGGCTGTCGTCCATGGAAACGTGACGCCATACTGGCGAAATCCGTGATTGAGCGGGCTCCCGTAGACGAGCATCAGGTGGAACACGTAGATGACGAGAACCTCTTCCCCCAGGAAGGCCCATGCCTGCAGGACGACCTGACCCAGGCGTCCCCGGACGGTCCTCTCGATCAGCCGACACAGGACCATCCCCCACAGGAGCAGAGCCCCCTTGTGGCCGAAGACCCGGGGGTCGGCATCCTGCACGGCCGGCGGCCACTGCAGGGGGAGCCACCGGAGTGCAAAAAGGCCGGCTCCCAGGACGACGCTCCCGACCAGAAACGATGCCTCCCGGCCCCGTCGGTCGAAGGCCCGAAAGGCGTCCGCCAAGAGGGCCCCAAAGAACAGGTAACCGGCGTAAGGTACCAGGGGGAACAGCGACCCTGGCTTCGGCCGGACCCCGCTTAAGAGGTATCCCCACGGGGTATCCGCCGTCCAAGCCCATATCCAGGGGGCCATTCCGACCGACAGGACCGTCCCGGCCAGGATAAGCCCCCGCCACAGCCACCGACGCCGTCCGTAGAGAGGCGACGTCAGGACCAGCAGGAACAGGCTGTAGCCGATGGACTGAAGTACGTTCGTCTGCGCCAGGCGGACCCATTCCTCAGCCCTTGCTTCGAACAAGACCTTCCGAAGTGACCAGTAGGGGAGCTGAAGGAGATACCCCACGGCGATGACCTGCCCACACCGGAGGACGGCCCGGCGGACCCGACGCTCCACCTGGCCCTGCTGGACGGCCGACTCGAGGAGCCACGTATAGACGAACCCCGCCATGGCCAGAAAGATGGGTGCGGCCATCCCGATGAGGCTGGACGGATATCCGGACGGTAGCGGCGTCGCCCGGTCCCAGACGGCATCCAACGTATGCCGGTGAATCATCCACAGCGTGCCGAGCCCTTTCAGGAGGTCCACGAAGAGCAGACGTCGGGAAGTTTCCGACATACCTATCGCTCTGTTAAGAGATGGATGCAGGATACAGGATGCACGATGCAGGATAAAAATGACCAGGATTTTGATTGTCGGATACCTACACATCTCAAATTTTAACAAGACACTCTATACGTGTGAGGGAAGAACTGCCCAAGGCGATGCCGGCAATCACGGCCGACAGCATAGGAACAAAGGCGTTCGTCGCTGTAAACGCCGCTTCTCTTGGCCCGCTCCGTCCTGGACCGACCCGGCGTTTTGGCGGCGTCCCCTATCTGCAGAAGACCCGAACCGATGGGCCTTCTGGCGGCTCGAGGGAAGCAACTTATCACGAGTCTGCGGGCGTTGAGCCGGACGGCGAAGGCTCTGAGTGATGCGTTCGCCCAATATTTCAGGCCGCCCGAAGCGTTCTGATGCGGGGGCCTGTCAACCCGGGACGGCCAGATGCGGGGGAAGGCCCGGCGGCGATGTAAGGATTGCGGCTACCGGTACATCGCCCGGGCCCGATGGCGGCGGCTTGATAAGTAATCCCGGCCTGTCCCATGTGCCAAAATGCCTGTCAAAACTTGTTAGGGTCTGACTTACTGCGCCGCACTGTGCCAAGTGTGCCCAAAACTCCGCGGACCGGCCCAAAATCCAAAAAGTATCGAATTAATGCGAAAGTGTTGCATTTAGGGTTTTGCTCACGGAGATGCGGAATTGTGGGGGATTTTCGTGGTGCGCCTGGGGGGACTCGAACCCCCGACCCCGAGATTAGGAATCTCGTGCTCTATCCGACTGAGCTACAGGCGCCCCTCTATCCTTCAGCTCCCATGCTTTGTTCCCATCGCCGGGTTTTCCGACATCCGGCCCTTGGCCGTAAAGAAATGAGGTGTGAGGAAAACGCGACCTTCCTTCGCTCCTCTCCCACGTCAAGGACCGAAGGCCGGACACCGAACCCCGCACCTGACACCTGGGACCCGCGTGCCGCCCGACTCCCCTCGGAAGACCGGCTCTTATTCATCTTCCCGGAAGTGAATGATAGAAAAGACGGGCGCGATCTGCAACCGCCGACGGCCCTGAAGGTCGTCCAGTTCGATCAGGAACAAGAAGCCCGCGACCCGACCCCAGGCGGCCCGGACGAGCTCAGCCGCCGCCAGGGCCGTCCCGCCCGTCGCCAGGAGGTCGTCGACGATGAGGACCGGCTCGCCAGGGGCGATGCCGTCCTGATGGACCTCCAGGGTGGCACTCCCGTATTCCAAGGAATAGGTCGTCGTGATCGTCTCGGCAGGGAGTTTGCCCTTCTTTCGAACGATGATGAGGCCGACGCCCTTGCGGTAGGCGATAACACTCCCGAAGATGTAGCCCCGGGCCTCGATGGCCAGGACCTTCCCGAAGTCCAGGTCCGCGACCTGTTCCCACATGAGGTCGATGGCGGCCCGAAAGGCAGGGCCGTCCTTCAGGAGGGTCGTGATGTCTCGAAACCGAATCCCCGGGACAGGGAAGTCGGGCACGGTCCGGATGCGTCGTTTGAGTTCCTCCGGCGTCCATTCGGGCATGGCGCACCTCCGGGCCTCTGCGGCCATCCAGCAGGAAGGCCGTTCGTCGGGACGTCCACCGGGACTGGCCTTTGAGTATAATCCAAGGGTCATGCCTTCACCAGTCTAAGAAATCTCAGGTTCGGACATGAGTCAGGACAAAGAGGTAACAGGAAACCTCTGTGGGTTGGAAGACGATAGCCGCCCGGGGTGACATGCGGGCCATCGAGACGCGGAGGGACATCGTGGGCGACCGACCCGTGGGGAGCTACCTGGGGTTCTGGCAGTACCTGGAGGCGACCCAGGTTTCCTTCGTCCTTCGCCAGAATCAGGGGACTCACCTGAAGTTTCAGGACTCGGAAGGTCGGGAATCGGCGAGGCCGGAAAGGGGCCTATCGGGATGTAGGGTACAAGGGGGTGATCGGCCTTTGGGAGCGGGGCCACGCCGAACCCCTGGGAACTGGAGGAGGCCCTGCGGATGTACCTCCAACGGATGAAGATAAAGGACGGGACGGTAGTCAACCGGATCGTGCCCACGTCGAAGCCCGGTGCCGGCGTCACCACGACCCGCCACCATGTGCGCCATGAGATCCACTATCTGCGGGAGGGTCGATGACCCGGCGGGTCCGCTCCTTCCGGCCATCGGATTTTCTTTCCTCGGCTGTCTGGATTAGAATCGGTGCCGGCCGAACCCGACGCCCCGTAACCCCGCTCTGGCGGCGAGCTGGGAGGATTTTTGTCGGTCCATGCTGAGCGGATGACCTGGGGGAGTGCCGTGCCAGAAATTGTAAGAATCATATTATTCATCATATTTTTCGTCTCCGGGGCCCTGGGGACGTTGTATCAGGTCCTATGGGGAAGACTTTTAGAAAACTTTATCGGCCTTACGGCTTATGCCTATGCGGCGATCCTCTCGGTCTTTATCGGTGGACTGGCATTGGGGAGCCGATTTTTGAGTCCCTGGGCCGACCGCCGGAATCCCCTTCGGGTCTACGCTTTCCTAGAGGGTTTCATCGGCGTTTACGCCCTTCTATACCCTTCCGTCTGCCCGGCGATCATTCAGCTTATCTTACGTATCTTTCCCGACCTGAATCCGATCACCCCTCCGCCATGGCCTTACTACGTCATCAAAATGGTGATTCCCTGGGTCCTGCTCCTTCCGGCCACTTTCGCCATGGGGGGGACATATCCGGCCATGGTCAAGACGATGGCCTCCGAATTTCACAAGCTGGGACGGGTTGCCGCCATGCTATACGCCCTCCATACGTGGGGGGCGAGTTTGGGTCCCCTGGTGGCCATCTTTGGCTTACTTCCCGCCCTGGGTCTATCGGGTACCAACCTCCGGGCGGCCCTCGTGAGCCTCGCCATCGCCGTCATGACCTATCTCTTGTCCAGCGGGTATGACCCGTCTTCGGGAGGGGCTCTTCAGGTCCGAGAGTCTTCCACGGGGGCTTCCTATCCAACCTCCCTGCGGCCATGGGTGTTGGGTGCCCTTTTTGGCGCCGGCGTGGTCAGCTTCGTGTGTGAAACCCTCTGGATTCGATATTTCACCGTCGTCTTGGGTTCTACGACGAATGCCTTTGCCCTCATGCTGTCGGCCGTAATTGCGGGCATCGCCCTGGGCAGTTCTTTCCTCACGCGTATAGAGTCGTGGCTTGCCCGTGGAAAAAAGCATGCGACGGCCTTCGCCATCGCCTTAGGCGGCGCGGGTATCGTCATCGTATCGTTCCAACACTTTTATTCGCAAATTCCCTTTTGGGTCGCCCGATTGGGTTCAATCTTTCGACCGGACCCCGTCGCCTATCCTTTCTACGAACTGGGCCGATACGCCCTCTGCTTTGGTGTCATCGCGGCACCGGCCTTTTTCTTTGGGATGCTCCTTCCCCTCGGCGTCAAGGTGGTCGTTCGGGACCCCGACCATGCGGCCGAAGACACGGGCAAGGCTTACGCCGTAAACAGCGCCGGGAACGTCGTGGGTGCCCTAGGGGGTGGATTTGGGGTCCTTCCCCTTTTGGGAATCTACAAGGGGATGATGCTCAGCGCCCTACTCTGCATCGCCCTGTCGGTCGTCCTGTTCGGGAGGATATCTTCCCGGCGAGGCCTGGGGTGGACGCTGGCGCTGGGCGCGACCTTTTTCCTACTGCGACCCCAAGCCCCCTGGGACCCCCGGATATTTACCCTGGAAGCCCCTCGGCTCCACTTTATCGGTGGGGACTTAAACGCCCCCTTTCAGACCTATCGGGTCCTCCACTACGAGGAGGACCCGGGCGGCCAGATCCTCGTCGTTGAAAATAAAAACGATAAAAATGTTATGGCGTATTTGAATGGGAAGGCCGAGATTGCCCTCTTTCCCCCCTACGACCCCCTGTCGGTCCACATGGCCATGCTCCTCTTTTCCCGCACCCCCGGCCGGGTCCTCATCCTGGGCTCAGGCGTCGGGATATCGGCCGCCACCGTGCTCCGATACCCGGTCGGCTATGTCGTCGGGGTCGAAATCCTCCGGGGGCTCCGGCCCTTGAGCCCTCTTTTCTCTCCCGCCACGGACCCCCTTCAAGGTCGTCCGAATTACCGGTTCATCTTTGAAGACGCCAAGAGTTATATGCTGTGGGTCCCGCCCCGAAGCTTCGATATCGTCATCGGCCAAGGGGCCAATCCCTGGATCACCAGCATCGGCAACTTGTATACCCTCGAGAATTTTCAACGGGTCCGCCGGACCCTCAAGGAAGACGGCATTTACGCCCAGGTCTTTTACGTCGGAGAAAGCACGAATACGGCATTTTTAGTCTTGTTACGCACCCTTCGGAAAGTCTTTCCCTACATATACATTTTCCGCATCAACCCCCGGGTAATCGTTTTCCTGGCCTCCCCCAGCCCGATCCGACCCGACTGGAAGGCGGTGGCCTATCGAGCCGAAATTCCCCTCGTGCGGCAAGACCTGGAATTTGCACGGTTGACCGGCCCTTTGCCCCTCCTCCTCCTTCAGAGTCATACGCCCGAGACGGTGGACCGACTCCTTCAAAACGCTCCGCCTGGACCCATCAATACGGATGAAAACCTGTGGATTCCCCTCCACGCGCCCCGCCTGTACTTTACCGGAGAACCCTTGGACGTGCTGGACGGTACGGACCAAAGAGTCCACGGTCCCCTGGAGAATCTATTCGTATCGGAATACGTTCGATTTCAGCCTCCTTCGGATGAAGACTGGGACCGGGCCATCCGGGAGGTCCAGGCCTGGGGCAATTTTCCGATCCCCATCGACTGGAGACGGCTCAAGGCGTCGGGGGCTCGGCCGTGATGACAGCGGTCCTCATGGGCCCGCCAGAGAGGAGGTCCCAAGCGTCCCGACAGCCACCAAAAGGCAATAAACGCTAAACCAGCGTAACTTCATCGATTGGACCGCCTTGAGGGTCCAGTGAATAGACAATAGCCCAACTCCGAAAGCGATGACCGTGGCGAGGGTCAGGGGACCCCACCCAAGGGTTAATCCGACGACGCCCTTGGCTTCCATCAGGTTTGCACCCGCCACCGCCGGTATCCCCACTAAGAAAGCGAAGCGCCCGGCCTGCTCCCTCCCCAATCCGCCGAAAAGACCTGCCGAGATCGTGACCCCGGAACGGGACAGCCCCGGAAAGACGGCCAGTCCCTGGGCTACGCCGACTCCAAGCGCATGCCACCAGGCGATGGGGCGGTCCTTCGGCCGACGGGCGGCCCACTGCTCGCTCGCGAACAGGAGTAACGCCGTTAACATCAAAAACAGACTCACGAATTTGGGCGAGCCGAAGGCTTGCTCCACTTTCCGCTCCAGGGGGAGGGCGATGGCCGCCGTCGCGGTATTGGCCAGCAGGACGTGACCGAGCAAGCGTCGCCCGTCCTTGTCGCCTTGGAAGACGCCCCGGACCATCGACGCCAAATCGCCTCGAAAGTAAAGGAGCAAGGTAAGGAGAGTCCCCAGATGGATGAAAACCGTCAGCGGCAACCTCGCCTCTTCAGGGATTTGGAGCCAATGCTCGACAAGGGCCAAATGCCCGCTACTGGAGACCGGCAGAAATTCCGTCAAGCCCTGGACGACGGCGAGTAGAACAAGCGGAAATAAGCCCACAGAGTTCATCCCCCCAACCTCCCGATTCACCGGGAATAGGCACGTTTCGACAAGGCTCTTCGCTCGATCCTTGGTACATGACCCCAGTCATTACCCCGCTCTTGCGAGCGGGGTTTGGATGCGGTATAGAGTATTCGGTCTGATGACGCGTATCTTAGTTCAACGAACGGCTATCCCCAACGCCGACGGGCCCTTCGCCTCGGAACGGTTCCAAAGTCGGCGGGGTCCCCGCCGAAATCCTCGGGACTTCGCCGGGGACCCGATATGGGGTCGGTCGAGTAGGGTCAGCGGAGTCGTCAGCTTGTGGGGAGATGGCTTTGAATCCGACGCCGGACTTCAAGCCGGGACAAAGTCCTTAAAAATATATGCCTTGAGGGCCCCGACGTAAGGCATCAGGAGGACGGGAACGCCGGCGATGGTCCGATAGAGGAAGGAATGGGGGTCGACGACTCCCAGGGCGGCATTCCCGAAAAGGAGCTCATCGTAGTGACAACCTGGCGGGGATAGCCCCACCATGGACGTCGTAAAGAAAAACCCGCCCCCACCTGTCAGGAAGAGCCACGCTGGATAGAAGACAGCAGCTAACCCCGGCGAAGGGCAAGCATCCTGCCGGGGGGATCGACCTCCATGTCCCTTCAGCCGGCATTCCGGTACCCGTGGGGTTGCCACCGGATACCCCACTTTTCTTCGAATTTCTTAAGATTTTCTTTGAAAATTCTCCGATATTCCCGCTCACCCAGGAGGCGAAAGGCAGCGCTCTGGAAGTGGTGGACGAAAACGTCCTCGGCGCACACGACCCGGTAGCCCGCCTGGCGAACCCGCAGAGCCAGGTCGTCGTCCTCGAACATGCCGACCTCGAAACGCTCGTCTAACAGGCCGACTTCGTCCAGGACCCGCCGGGGGATCAAGGTACAGAATAGGGCCAGCATCTTAATGTCAAAGACCTGACCCTCATACTCCCGGGCCCGGCGGGCGGCCAGCGCCTCCATCTCGGCCAGGCTCCTATAGGTGACGTCGATCTTCGCCTCGTTCCCGATGGCGTTCGTCACGGGACCGATGAGTCCGATGCGGGGGTCCCGTTCGACGTGTCGGACGAGCCGTCCGAGCCACCCCCGCGTCACGATCACGTCATTGTTCAAAATGACGATGTACTCCCCCGTGGCCGCCTGAATCCCCCGATTATTGCCCCGGGCAAATCCCTCATTCCGTTCGTTGAGGAAAATCCGGACGTTGTCCCGACAGCGGGCCAACTCCTCCAGATACTCCCGGGTCCCATCGGTCGAGGCGTTATCGACGACGATCAGTTCCCAGTTCGGCCAGACCGTGCCCCGATACAGACTTTCGATGCACAGTCGGGTCAAGTGCAGGTTGTTATATGTCAAGACGATGACGCTGACTTGAGGGTAGAGGGCCTCGACCATCGGTCGGACGGCGGCCCAGCGGACCTCCCAGGTGTTTTGGCGGGCAAAGTGGCGCCGAGCCGCCTGTCGTTCGGGGGTGTCCTCCCGCAGGGCTTGCTCGATGGCCTGGACCCATGCCTCGGCCCCCAATGCCGTATACACAAGTCCTTCCGAGGCCACCGCCTCGATTTCGGGCAGGGGTACGGACACGACGGGCTTGCCGGCGCTCAGATACTCGTACAGCTTGACGGGATTCGTCGCCTCCGTCAGGGGTGTCAGCCGGAAGGGAATGATACATACGTCAAAGGCATGAAGATAAGCGGGCAGGATCGAATAGGGTTGCTCTCCCAGGAGGTGGACGTTTGACAGTCCTTGCAAGGGTGTCAAGTCGGCCCCGAGGGTGCTCCCGATCAGGACAAAACTCCACTCGGGTCGCCGCCGCGCCACATCGGCAACGAGTGCCGTGTCGAACCAGTCCGAGATGGCTCCGTAGTAGCCGATCACGGGACGGGGCAGGCCCGCCAGGGCCTCGGGGGGTGGGGCCAGGCTGACGCTGAAATGTTCAAACTCACAAGCGTTCGGAACGAGTCGGCAGTTCGGATTGTAGCGCTTTTGCTCTTCCAGAAGTCGACGGGACGTGACGAGGACCAGGTCGCTAGCCCGGGTCAGACCTTCCTCTTCTTGGAGCATGGCCGGTTCATTGGTCGAAAAACCGGCGTGCCAATCCATACAGTCATAAACGACCCGCCAGCCGAAGCGCTCCCGAAGGCGGACGGCCAGGGCCCGCCAGAAGGGAAGCTGAACGATGCAGACGGCTTCGGCGACACGGGCCTCCCACCGCAGATAGTCCAGAGCCTGGACCCATGTCTCGACCGTGGCGGCATCGGGTCGGTGATGGTAGACGTTTAAGTCCGGGGGCCCCGGAAGTCGGACCTCAAGGACATTTGAGTCTACGGTTTGGGTGAGGACCGGGCGATTGCCGGGGACCACTGGGTGAAAGGTGGTTCTAATGTAAAAAACGCGGTGACCATTTCGGGCAAACTGGCGAGTGATCTGCTGAGGCCGTTGAAATCGGAAATCCCAATCGATGGGAGGGAAGACAAAGACGTCATAGCACGTCGGCCATTGACCCCCATCCATCTCCGTCTGGACATAGGGCATAGGTTTCGGAAAAGGCGACCGCCGAAGGACGGCCCATTTCAGCCAGCGCCGGAGGGAAAACGGCAGGAGCCTTCGCCCCAAGTCATAGAGACCACTCTTCCACGAAGCCAGCCGCTGCCGAACGCCTCGGAGTCCCCGAACTCCCCGGGTCCCCAAAGCCCAGGTGAGGCGCCAAAACTTGTAA
>Ga0105155_1000782_pt1 | contig 10925 bp, 8 predicted proteins | sample SSWtaG_2_FD_89589 | JGI IMG/M metagenome (GOLD analysis project Ga0105155, IMG submission 89589) | Hot spring microbial communities from Sandy's Spring West, USA to study Microbial Dark Matter (Phase II) - SSWsed_130316 | ecosystem: Environmental > Aquatic > Thermal springs > Hot (42-90C) >...
AAGGCCGGCGGCGGTCAAAACCGGCACCACTAATGACTCGCGCGATGGTTGGACCATAGGCTACACGCCGGATTTAGTTGTTGGGGTATGGGTTGGAAACGCTGACAATTCTCCCACCAAGAGAGTAGCTGGGGTGAGGGGGGCTGGGCCTATCTGGCACGAATTCATGGAAAAAGCCCTCGCTGGCACACCACCGAAGGACTTCGTCCGCCCTCCGGGGATTGTAGAAGCCGAAATCTGCGCCAAATCGGGGGCTAAACCTTCGGAATACTGCCCCGAAAGGAGAACAGAGCTGTTTGTGGCCGGCACTGAACCCAACGACCCTTCCCAAGATTTCTACCAGAAAGTCCGGATAGATAGACTGACTGGCAAGCTTGCAACTGAATACTGCCCTCCCAACCTCGCGGAAGAGCGCATCTACGAAGTCTACCCCCCCGAGGGGGAATGGTGGGCAATCCAGAACAACATCCCCCAGCCGCCAAAGGAATACTGCCCACTTCACACCTTCCCTCGTGAGGTGAGGATTGACTACCCCACTGAAGGGCAAACGCTTCAGGGGCTCGTAGAGGTAAGGGGTACGGCCAAAGCCCCCGATTTTTCCCACTACATTGTGGAGTATGGCCTTGGGCCGGACCCATTGGGCTGGGCGCCAGTTGCTGGACCGATACGGGCGATGGTGGAAAATGGCCTTTTAGCCCACTGGGACACATCGCTTCTGGAAAATGGCCTTTACACCTTGAGAGTTAGGGTCTTTGACCACCAAGGAAACTACTGGGAAGCGAGGGTGCGGCTCACCATCCTCAACCCCACTCCGACTCCTACCATTACCCCTACTCCAACCCAAACTTCAACCCCTACTCCTTCTCCAACGCCAACTCCTACCACTACCCCCACCTTTATACTTCCGACACCTGAAATCACACCTTCGCCTCCTTGGCCCCAACCTTAGCCAGCTATTTTACCAGATGGCGAGGTTTGCAGCTCAAGGTTAAGGATGATATAATCCCCAGCAAGTTGGTCGGGAGGGAGAGGGATGGAAGAAGAGTTGAAGGAAAAACTCCAGAGCCTTGGGGAGGAGGAAGTCAACCTCATAATCCACTTTAAGGGCGAGCCTTCTTCGTGCAACGCTCGCCTCAGAGAAATGGGGTTTGAAATAAGGAGGGAATACTCCCTACTCAAGGCCTTTGCGGTGAAGGGCAGGGCTTCAGATGCCCTTAAGCTTCTGGATGAACCATGGGTGGAAAAAGTTGAAGAAGACAAAACCGTGAGCATCCTCTGATAGGGAGGTGGTGAAAATGGGCAAGAAGAGGGCACTCATTACCGGGATAACTGGCCAAGATGGCTCATACCTGGCCGAATTCCTCCTGGAAAAAGGCTACGAAGTCATCGGCATGGTCAGGCGCACGAGCACCGTAAACTTCTGGCGCATAAGCCACATCCAGGACAAAATCACCCTCGTCTCCGGCGACCTTCTGGACCAAAGCTCTCTTATTTACATTCTGGAGAAGTATCAGCCCGATGAAGTTTACAATTTGGCTGCCCAATCCTTCGTCCCCACCTCCTTTGAACAGCCAGTTCTTACTGGTGAGATTACAGCTTTAGGGGTCACTCGGCTCTTGGAGGCCATAAGGATTGTAAACCCTAAAATCAAGTTTTACCAAGCCTCAAGTAGTGAAATGTTTGGAAAGGCTCGTGAAGTTCCTCAGAACGAGAACACTCCTTTTCATCCCCGCAGCCCTTACGGGGTAGCCAAACTCTATGCTCACTGGATAACCGTAAACTATCGGGAAAGCTACGGAATCTTCGCCTGCTCCGGAATCCTGTTCAACCACGAAAGTCCCCGTCGAGGCTTGGAATTTGTCACACGCAAGGTCACTTATAATGCAGCTAAAATAAAGCTGGGTTTAGCTAAAGAGCTACGCCTTGGGAACTTGGATGCTCGGAGGGACTGGGGATATGCTGGGGATTATTGCATCAGTGAAAATGTTCCGATCCTTACGCCATCGGGGTGGAAATTTTGTAACGAGCTGGCCCCAGGGGATGAAGTCGTGAACTTTGATTTGCGTAACAATTGCTTGTCTCGCGACGTAATTTTAGAGAAGTTCAGGGTAAAGCACGATGGGTGGTGGGTTGTGCTCAAGGGACGTGGGGTATATATCCGCTGTACGCCTGAGCATCGCATATACTATCAACAGAAATCAAGGGGCTCAAAAGGTGGCTGGTCTGACTGGAAGGTCTGCACAGCATTGGAGTTTCACGAGCGGCTTCAGAGCCAGAAAAAGCGAACACGCTACGATTATCGGCTACCGCATTTTCAAGGATATACTGCGCCTGATCTTGCTGGTGTGACGGATGCAGAGATTCGCATGGTTGGTTACCTGCTTACGGAAGGAAACTGTGAGGATGATAGCCTGGGGCGTGGCGTTCGATTGTCGTTGAGCCAGTCTTCTGTGGCAAATGAGAAGGTCTGCAGGGCGATAGAGAAAGATATTGTAGAGCTTGGGTTAGTGGCCCGTCGGCGGGTAAGGAATGATGGCGTTGTAGAGTGGTGTTTCGATGCCGAATCCTCAAAGCGATTGCTGGAGTTGTTCGATAATGCAAATATTCATGTAATGCCGCGATGGTGCTACAGCCTTAGCGCCAGGCAGGCTGAGATCTTGTTTAAGGCTATGATGGATTGTAATGGTTCCTGGGGGACAATGGTTTTTCGTACGAAGAGGCCACAACTTGCTGCCGATTTCCAGACGATTGCACATCTGGCTGGGTATAGGACGAGCGGTGTTTCTCAGTCAAGGTTTGGTATATACACGGTTGGAGTGCTGTCCAAACGCAGGAAATATACCTATGTGACTGAGTCCAAGCTGGAGCGTGATGATGAGAAGACCGCATGGTGTGTGAAGACAAGAAATGGTACTATTGTGACTCGTGACAACGGCTGTATATCAATCTCCGGTAACTGTAAGGCCATGTGGCTCATGCTCCAGCAGCCTGAACCTGACGATTACGTGGTGGGAACCGGAGAGACCCATTCAGTGCGGGAGCTATGCGAGCTGGCCTTCGGCTACCTTGGCCTTGACTGGAAAAAGTATGTGGTCCAGGACCCAGCCCTCTTCCGCCCTGCTGACGTTGACCTTCTGGTGGCCGATGCTACAAAAGCTCGCACTAAGCTCGGCTGGAAGCCCACCGTTACCTTTGAAGAGCTAATCAAAATGATGGTGGATGCAGACCTGGAATTGGTCAAGAAGCAAATGAAGGAAGGCAAAGTCCTTTAGCCAGGAGGTTTGGCTCTATGGAAATCCGCTTTGGGACTGATGGGTGGCGAGGGACAATTGCCGAAGATTTCACCTTTGAAAACGTAAGGCGATGTGCCCAGGGCTTCGCTCGCTACCTCTTAGGCAAAGGGGTAGCGGGGAAAGGAGTAGTCATAGGTTACGATAGACGGTTTGCCTCGGAGCTATTTGCCTCGGCTGCAGCTGAGGTTATGGCTGCCCACGGTATAAAAAGTTACGTAACGCGTGATGCTACCCCCACTCCGGTTATAAGCTTCAGCGTAGTAGCCTTAGGGGCGGCGGGCGGAATAAACATCACCGCCAGCCACAATCCACCTATGGACAATGGCTTTAAAGTGCGGGACCACAGAGGTGCGGCCATTGATCCGCAAGGGCTAAAAGAGATTGAAGCCCTTATCCCTCCAGCATCTGAAGTCAAAAGAATCCCTCTGGAGGAAGCTCAGGAAAGAGGACTTGTAGAGTTCTTTGACCCTGCCCCGGCCTACCTTGAGCACATTAGCAAGCTTGTAGAGATAGAACCAATAAAGCAAGCTGGCTTCCTTGTGGTTCACGATGCCATGTATGGCAATGGGGCCGGTTGGCTGGAAAAAATCTTAGCCGGAGGGAGCACCAAAATCGTAAGCATAAGGACTGAACGCAATCCCCTTTTCCCCGGGATGAAACGCCCAGAACCCATACCTCCTAACATCCAAGCTTGCCAGGACAAAGTTCGGGAGCTTAAAGCCGATGTAGGGATTATAAACGATGGTGATGCTGACCGGATAGGGATTGTGGACGAGCAAGGCAATTTCCTGAATCAGCTTCAAGTCTATGGCCTCTTGGCTTTGTACCTTTTGGAAGTGCGCGGATGGCGCGGCCCCATCGTCAAGACCTTATCCACTACATCAATGCTGGACATTTTGGGCCGGATTTACGGTATACCGGTTTACCATACTGGCGTTGGCTTTAAATACGTAGCCCCCAAAATGCTGGAAGTAGATGCCATAGTCGGGGGTGAGGAGAGCGGGGGTTACGCCTTCAGGGGAAACATCCCAGAGAGAGATGGCATCCTTGCCCCCCTCTTCTTCTTGGACTTCATGGTCAGAACTGGGAAAAAGCCATCGCAACTTTTGGAGCATCTCTACCAAGTAGTAGGGGCGAAGTTCTACTATGACCGTATAGACCTTGCTTTCCCGCCGGAGAAGAGGGAACCCACGAAGGCTCGGGTAGAATCGGCAAGGCCTACGACTATTGCGGGGCTCAGGGTCACAAGCATTGACACCACTGATGGCTACAAATATAACTTGGAAGATGGCGGCTGGCTTCTAATCCGCTTTTCCGGGACCGAACCTGTAATCCGCTTTTACTGCGAAACAACCCACGGGGACAAAGTCCGGGCCATCTTGGAAGAAGGCATAAAGTTGGCAGGCCTTTCAGTTTAAAGCGTGAACGCAGGGGTAGAATGGGGCTTGGGGGTGTTTCCCCACCTCCATAACTCCGTGCGATGATGGTAAGAAGGGAGCGAGCTGCGAACTCCTGTAAACCCCCAGCCAACGGGAAGACTGATGGATAGACGGGGCCTCCTCCGGGGAGTATAGGTGGCCCACAAACCTAAAATTGAAGGCGAGCAACCCACCTTTGCAAACTTGCCATAAGTGTGACCTAAAACGCTGGCGAGCCACCGGCCCACTGGGGTGGGTAAAGAGGTAGAGGCCAGGGGACGTGGGGAATGTGCCCTATTAACCTACCAGTGGGACCTGAAACCTTGGTGGAGCCTCAGCTAACGAGGGTGCAAAATATAACCCTCAGGCAAAGGAGAAATGCCATGGAGCGGATAAAAGTGCTAAGCGTCCTCAACCTAAGCGAAGAAAACCTTCAAACCCTCCGCCAAGTTTCCCCAATGCTTGAAATCCAGCAAATTCCTTGCCGTAGGCCCGACGAAATGAAACCATTGCTTAAAGACGTGGAAATCCTCTACACCTTCTGGTTCCCCTTTGACCCCGCCGAAGTAGCCCCAAAACTTAAGTGGATACAGCTATCCAGCGCTGGAGTGGACCACCTCCTGGACTCGCCAGTGATGAAAAGCCCGGTAATCATAACTACAACCAGCGGAATCCATGCTATCCCAATCGCAGAATATGTTTTCGCACTTATGTTAGCCCTTGTAAAGAAACTGCCCGCTGTTTTGGATTACCAGAAACGCCGGGAATGGCCTCCTAACCGCGAGCGTGTCCTCATTTCTGAAGAACTACGAGACAAAGTCGTAGGTATTATAGGCTACGGAAGCATTGGGCGTGAGGTTGCCAGACTGGCCAAAGCCTTCGGGATGAAAGTATTCGCTACCAAGAGGCACGTGGAGGTTAACACCGATAAAGGCTACAGGCTGCCTGGGGTTGGGGACCCGGAAGGGGCTTTGGTGGAAAGGTTGTACCCCAACTCTAAACTGCGGGAAATGCTCCCCCTCTGCGACTTCGTAGTGGTAGCGGTTCCACTTACTCCGGAGACTTACCACATGATAGGGCCAGAAGAATTAGCGGTCATGAAACCATCTGCTTACTTGATAAACATAGCCAGGGGTGCGGTTGTGGATGAATCCGCCCTTATAAAAGCCTTGCGGGAAGGTAAGTTGGCCGGCGCTGGCCTTGATGTCTTTGAACAGGAGCCTTTACCGCCTGATAGCCCTCTCTGGGAGCTTCCCAATGTAATCATCACCCCTCACGTCTCAGCCATAACCCCGAAATACGATGACAGGGCTACCGAACTCTTCGCCGAAAACCTTCGCCGTTACCTTGCAGGAGAGGAGCTCCTCAACGTAGTAGACAAAAGCTTAGGCTACTGAATTTCCCCCGGCTTACCCCAAAAGTAAATGGCCAGATTTACAAGGGCCATGGCTATAAAGCCTGCTGCCCCCGTTAGCCCTACCGTCAAATCATTCCCGCCCTTGAGGAAAAAGAGACTTAGGCCGGCGGTTCCGTTTAAAGTGCCATGCATAATTGCTGCGGCTAAGACTGAACCGGACCTAAGCCTTATGTAGCCGATAATAGGTGAGAAAAGCAAGCAGAAGAGGCACATCATCGGGACGCCAAGAACTGGGTGCTGGGGGTAATTGTGGCCTTGGAGGATGATAGGAGCATGCCATATCCCCCAAATTAGGCCAATTAGGGCCTGCGAGCCCCAGAACCCAAGCGGTGCGAGCTCCTTAAAGAGGATCCCCCTCCACCCCAGCTCTTCCCCAAAAGCGAACAAAGCGTTAACCGTAGCACCAGCCAAAAGCCCCTGGATAAGTCCACTTAAGAGGAAAAGCCACATCGGAATAGCCGCAAGCTGGGATTTTAAAGCTTCTGATTGCTCCGGGGCAAGGTAAGAAGCGAGCCTTTCAATGAATCCGCTCATATCGGCGGAGAAACTGACTCCGGGAAAAGCCAAGCTTATCGCTGAAGAAAGCAAAGCAATAGCTGGGGGAAGGAGCCAAGCGGCCAGGAACCACAAATTGAAAGAGGAGGAAATCCCCAGAGGCTTAACTATCGGCTCCCGGTAAATCCCCCTTTGCACTCCTATTGCCACCAAAGCCGGTATCCACATGTAAACGAAGCCGAAAAGAACAGCCTTCCAATCCCCAGCTCTCCATTTTCCCCCCAAGGCAAAGTACAGGGCAGCCACTCCCCAACTGATGGAGATAGTAAGTAGCACAAACGTTAAAGCTTTGCGGTAACTTCTGAGCATCTCCTTCGCCTCCTCCAAACCTGAGCTGAGTTTTCGCCTAAACTATAACACATACCGCAAAAGAAGGCCAAAGGTATGCCAGAATTGTGGGATAAATGAAAGCCAGCGGAGGCTTAGCTCTGGCCAATGGTCCAAGGAGGCCGACTTTAAGCAAAAAAGGCCAAATGGCGATTGACTTAAGGCCGATTTTATGCTATCCTAAATCCAGAGGAGGGGCAATATGGGGGAAAAAGTCCTTGTATGTGTAGCTTGGCCTTATTGTAATGGCGATCTCCACGTCGGCCACATTGCCGGGGCCTACCTTCCTGCCGACATTTTCGCTCGCTACAATCGCCTGAAAGGAAGGGAAGTCCTCATGGTTTCCGGCTCCGATACCCACGGTACACCCATAGCCGTTAAAGCCGAGGAGGAAGGCATAACCCCAAGGGAAGTGGTGGACAAGTACCACCCACGCTTCATAGAAACTTTCCAACGCTTGGGGATAACCTTTGACCTCTTTACCGAGACCGATACCGAAAACCACTGGCGTATCACTCAGGAAATGTTCCTCAAGCTCCTGGAAAAAGGGTACATCTTCAAAGATTGGATGCAAGCCCTCTATTGCCCTTCCTGCCGCAAATTCCTGGCCGATCGCTACGTAGAGGGGACTTGCCCCTATTGTGGCTATCCCGGAGCAAGGGGTGACCAGTGCGATGCCTGTGGGCGAACTCTGGATGCTATTGAGCTCATAAATCCAAGGTGCAAATTCTGCGGCGGGACTCCAGAAGTACGGCTGACCGAGCACTTCTTCCTGGATTTACCCAAGCTCAACGAACCCCTCCTCAAATGGGCCGAGGAAGACAAAGAGCACTGGCGTCCGAACGTCCTAAACCTAACCCTCACAACTTTGAGGAGTGGAGAGCTTCGCCCGCGCCCCATAACCAGAGACATAGAATGGGGAATACCGGTCCCCGTTAAAGGATACGAACACAAGCGAATTTACGTCTGGTTTGACGCCGTAATAGGGTACTGGGCTGCGACCATTGAATGGGCAAACCTCATAGGAAAGCCGGAAGCATGGAGAGAGTGGTGGCAAGACCCATCAGTCCGCAGCTATTACTTCATCGGCAAGGACAACATACCGTTCCACACCATAATTTGGCCGGGGATGCTTTTGGGATATGGGGGATTAAACCTACCTTACGATGTCCCGGCAAATGAGTATTTAAACGTAGAAAGGCGCAAACTTTCCAAAAGCCGTCGTTGGGTAATTGAAATCCCCGATTTTCTCTCCCGTTACGACCCCGACCCCTTGCGTTACACCTTAACCATAAACGCTCCTGAAACCAGCGATGCTGATTTCACTTGGGAAGAATTCCTCCGCCGCAACAACAACGAACTTGTAGCCACGTGGGGCAACCTTTGCTACCGTCTTTTGGTCTTTGCCCACCGCTACTTTGATGGCCGTGTTCCGGAGCCAGGAGAACTCGGAGCAAGGGAGCAAGAGGTCCTCAAGACCATTGAGGAAGGCTTTCAAAAAGTGGGCCAGCTACTGGATGCTTGCAAGTTCAGGGCAGCTCTAACCGAAACTATGGGCCTGGCTCAGATGGTGAACCGCTACTTGAACGAGAAAGAACCTTGGAAATTGGTGAAAGAGGAGCCAGCTTCCGCCGCCCCTGTTATTTACACTGGGCTTAAAGCAGTGGATTCCCTAAAAGTCCTATTCTATCCCTTCATCCCCTTCTCCAGCCAGGAGATACATCGGATGCTGGGTTACCAAGATGATATTTTGGGTAAGCAATATGTGGAAGTAGTGCCGGAGGAACGCAAATCCCACCTCGTTCTGCGGTATGACTTTAGCAATGTGAAAATTCGGTGGGAACCGGGGCCTCTCAAGCCAGGCCAGGCTTTAAGAGAACCCCGGATTCCGTTCAAGAAGTTAGACGAAAAGATAGTGGAAGAAGAAGTCCGAAGGATGCTGGCTTTAGCCGGTGAAGCAGTTTAAGCCAATCGTTTGCCCCCTAATCTTAGCAGCTTTTGCCCTCAGGCTCTTACCCATCAGCTGGCATTCTTTCCATCCTGATGAAGCTTTGTATTCGTGGTGGGCCCTTCAAATCGCCAGTGGGGATGACCCTTTATTGCTTTCGGCTTGGGTGGATAAGCCTCCGGCCTTTCTCTACCTCTTAGCCGTTGCCTTCAAGCTCTTCGGTGTCTCCGAATTCTCCGCCCGCTTTACCGGAATCTTTGCCGGAACTTTATCTGTAGCGCTTACCTGGGCCTGGCTCAAAAGCGCTTACGGTGAAAAAATCGCACTCATCGGCGCCTCTCTTCTCTCTTTCCTCCCTTTACCAGTGCTTTTTTCCCCCACTGCCCTTACTGACCCATGTCTTTGCATGTTTATGTTAGCATCGTTGTGGATGGCTTGCTCTGAAAACAAGCCCTCTCTCAAAGCTTTCCTGGCCGGTCTGAATGCAGGCCTGGCAGTGGGCACAAAACAACAGGGCCTTTTGTTCGCTCCCTTCTCCCTGCTCCTCACTTCTCAGCGCAAAAAGGTTGGCCTACCGCGCTTCTTCTGGCTCCTTGGTTTTTCAATTCCCCTTGCGGCCGTGGAATGGTGGGACATGCTCCGGTGGACAAGCCGGCCAAGTTTTTGGGATCGCAGCCTTGTAACTTACGGAGGGCTTGGCTTTGTCCCCTGGCCGGAACTTGGCCCGCGGCTCCTCAAATGGCTTGAACTCCTGAGTTGGACCGCAGGTGGTCCCATCCCGGCTTTAATCCTAACAGCTTGCTTCCTCCTCACGCTCCGGAGCAAACCTTCCCATGCCCCTGTTGACCGAGCGCTTTTGGGGTTCTTGGCCTTTTGGTTTACCGTGCACTGGCTCCTGAACATCCAGCCTTGGGACCGATACGTCCTCATGGTCACGCCTTTCTTAGTAGCGATTTGGGCTTATGGGCTTGCTGGTATCGGTTCTCAAAAATGGAGGCTGGCGGCTATCGTGGTCGTTTTAACCTTCAGCTTGCTTGCCCTAAGGCCCGAGGGTTTACCAGCTGGGGTCAATTACGGCCTTTACGATGGGGTGGAAGAGCTGATGCGCTACCTTCGGGGGCATGCCGAGCCTGGGACTATCATCTACCACTCTCACCTTGGGTGGTACCTAAACTTCTACCTCTACTCGCTCCCGATTGAAGCTCGTTGGTACCCATCCCCTGCCGAGCTTCTGAAAGACCTAAAGCTTGGAAGCTCGGGAGAGAAACTCTTAATCTTTGCCCCCTTTGAAAACGACGAACCTGTGCTTCAAGCCCTTAGGCTTAATGGCTATTGCGCCGAGAAATTGGCAGAACCCTTTCTCCTTACGCGTGGAACTTTCCAAGTTTACAAGATAACAAGCTGTGGACCCTGAATCCCAAACTTTAGAGATCGTAAGGCACTCCGCTTATTTTATACAAACGTGCCCGGTAAAGGGAGGGTCAAGGGTTAATATGCTCCTGAAAACACTTTAAAACTTAGGCTCTTCCCTTTCAATCATCGGAGGTCTGAGGTATAATGTTCGTAGTGAGAGGAAATCCGAAGAGGAGGGGGAAAGATGGACCGTGAAGCGGTGAGGGAGGTTTTCCTCCCACGTTGGGAAGATTGCCTGGAATACTTGAGGAAAAAGAGGTGGAAAGAGGGGGATCAAAAATCTGGGCGGATGGCTACACCAGTAAAGGTGCTAGAAAGTATGAGTGTCGTGGGCGTGGGAGGTATTTTAACGATTTGACCGGGACAATATTTCCCAATTGAGGAGATGGAGGCGAAGCCAACACTTCAGATTTCAGAGGAATTGGGCTGGGATTATGATTCTGTTCTAAGTTCATGAGCGGGCTTCTGAGTATGCCTGTGGGATTTCCTTGGAGGGGGTGGTGGAGGTAGACGAGGTGTATGTTCATGCTGGGGAGAAAGGGAAGAAAGAGGGG
>Ga0105155_1000784_pt1 | contig 10919 bp, 10 predicted proteins | sample SSWtaG_2_FD_89589 | JGI IMG/M metagenome (GOLD analysis project Ga0105155, IMG submission 89589) | Hot spring microbial communities from Sandy's Spring West, USA to study Microbial Dark Matter (Phase II) - SSWsed_130316 | ecosystem: Environmental > Aquatic > Thermal springs > Hot (42-90C) >...
CACGCCGTTCCCGTTGACTGAAGAAAAGTTGGTTGAATTGTTGATAGGAGTCTTGGGAGAGTGAAAACTTCCTTGCCCAGTAGCCAATGACGATTCCCGTGCAGGTGAGGTTCTTTGGCACTATCGTGGAGAGATGCTGCCACCCCAACCCTTGAGTGTGCCCTAAAAGTCAAAATAGCCTGTAGTTGTTGACGCAACCGAAAGCAAACCATGCTACGGACTTCAGCCCGTAGTTGATGACACAGAAACTTAGCGTCGACTTTAGTCGGCAAAAATTTGGGAGGGTGAGGCTCCTGACGAACTGAGTTTATCGGCAAACTGGGAACTTGACTCACCAGCAACCTTCGCCCTCCTGAGTGCCGAATGAATTCGGCGCTCAAGGAATTTGTCATCAAATCCCGTGTCACTTGTCTCATGTCCCTTGCCCCTCACTGGCTAAAGTCAGTGGATAGGCAATTTTAGAACACTCCCAATTGCAACAGGCGACTGCGCTCAAAAAGGTTGGTCAGGTGGTTCCATCAACTGCTGAGGCAGCAACAAAATTTCGCCCAAATCAGTCAAAGGGACGGTTACAGTGATGGTTTTAGTGTAGCTACGATAATTGCTGGACAAGAACTGAAGTTGCCCCTGACCTTCAGTGACATCAGTGACAGCAAAAAAGCCATCATTGCCAGAAGTGGCTTGAGGATCGCCCACCTTCACCGTCACGCCGACGGCAGGTCCACCCGTTCGGGCGTTTATTAACCGACCAACCACGCTGGCAAAGTTGGTCAAGTTCAACTCCACTTCTACCGTCGTTGTCTGCCCCGCGACGATTGCCGCTTCTGCCGAACCGATGGCTCGTCGTGTCCCATATCTGTCTTCGGCGTTGGCTGTCACTGTTTTGCTGCCGACAGGCAAATTGGTGAAGGTGACCGTCACTACACCACCTTCAGGTGAAGGTCGTTCGGCGATTTTTTCTACAGGTTCGGTCAACCCTTCACCGCTCACTTTCACCCTCACCCTTTGAGTTTCAGGTGGGATGATGCGTTGGGGCGGGAAAACGATGCGGATGCTCAAAGCGCCCGTCGGTTCTCGTTTCGCACCACCACCGCAACCTACCAAAACTGCAATGCCCATAAGGCTCGCCATCAACCATCGCCACATAAAAATCGTCACCCCTGTTTTTGATTTCAATCGGGAGAGCAAACCCACATACTTCTTCGCACGAGTTCGCCCCTAAGCCCAACGCGTCACTTCAATCGCACTGTCGTCACCGCTTGAACTTGTCGTCCCTCGTCGTCATTAGCAGTGATGCGGATGAGGTAAACACCTCTACTCACTGCTATTCCTTCACTGCCCATGCCACGCCACACAAGCCGATGGGTTCCTGCTATCTTCGTCGCCCCACTTTCTAACACCATCACTTTCCGCCCTGTTAGCGTCAGCACTTCCGCTTGAACTTGTGCTGCCTTCGTCAAAGTGAACTCAATCATGACACCTTGCCCACGCACTGGCGTCGCTTTCAACCCAACAACTCTTAACGGTCTGTCGTTGCCTAACATCGCTACCAATTTGAACTGCCTTGATGTCTCCCCAAGTTGCGGCGTGAACTGATAGCCATGTTGCGTCCGAAGGTAAACAGGCTTGCCCGTTACCTCATCCAACAAGAAGAGGCTGACACCTTTCGGAACATATCCCACCCCGTCAAAAGTCAAGGTAATCGCTTCCTGTCCCGAACCCCTACCACTTGCAGTCCATGTCACCACCAAGTCCCAAACTTGCCGCTGTGTCACCTGTTCACGGATGTCAAAGGCAACAGGTTGACCGTTGCAAAGGAGGGTCAAAGAAATGGGTGAACCCGTTGGTGGGTCAGGAGGGGCGCTAAGGCGATAGGTTTACCTGGGCTTAACCCCAATGGTCGCTTCAGTGACACCTTCAGAAGAACGAGCCCGAATTTGAACCACCCAACCTCCTTCCTGTGCCCATTGGCGGCGAGTGATAGTGTTTATCTTCCTCATCCGAACGATGGTCAGCGCATCAGGCATTGGGAACACCAACTCGCGAGGTTGATGAGCGTAAACCCAGCAACCAATCCAAGGCTCCAAAACACCTTGCACATCGGGAAGGACAGTCGGGTCAAACAAAAGGGCATAACGACCAGTGTAAGGGTTGCTCAAGTCCTTCATCCAACCCCAAGCGTATCCTTCAACTCAACCTTGCTGCCACACCTGAAGCAAAGAGACCTCTTGCCCGTTGTGCCTGACTTTGATGGCGTTCAAATCCCAAGCAATGGGCTCAGTGTATGGGTTTCCAATCATGTTCCAATCAGGACGAAGTTGGATGGCGAAAGGCGATGCTTCCTGTCTGGGCACGGTCACAGTCACAGGTGTCGTCCTGTCCAGTTTCACCCAGTAACCAGCGCCCTTTGGGCAACGCTGGCGTAAGGGTAAGGGTAGAACTCATATTGTCCCCTGCTTTGTCTGGGTTCCAACGGGTAACCTTTCCTCCCTCAAGCAAACCACCCATGTCGGTGTTTGAGGAAGTCAAGGGCAACGCAGCCAGACTTATCCCAGCGGGCAGAATCCCAGAATGTGTTTCCGTCAGAACAACTTGCACATTAGCTCCCAAAGTTTGTCCCGAAGTATCTGGATAGACGACATTTCCATTTGCATCTCGCAAGACAGGTATGCCGCCAATAGGGTCTACCTCAAGAGTTGCCCCCCACCACCTTGCCGTCCAAAAGAGGCGACATCAATATCTTTGTATTCAACAAGGTGGGGGTTGCCTTTATCATCCAGCCAAGCCAAGGTCACATTGGTCTTTTGAGCGCCAAACGAAATTAAGCGAATGTTGTATTTTCGTGGCGTGGAACCAAGCATCCCTAAGTAGTAATAAGTGCCGTTGGGAGTCGCAATAGGAGCAAGGTTAGCGAAGACACCGAAATCGTTGACGGGGACGATAGTTCCATTTCCTTGTTCCACGCCAACTCGTTGCCCCTGCTCATCGTTCAGCATCATACCTACTTCAGGTCCGACCAGAATCTGGAAATGGTAAAGAGGGGGAGGGGCAAGGTAGGGATTTGTGGGCGCATTCCCTTGACGGAATCTTTTTGTCAATATTTCTTGTTTTCGGGGTCTGGAGGCGTATGGTGGTGGAGGATCGTCTTGTATGTTTGGTATTACTGGGTTTTGTATCGTGAAGGACTTTGGGTCTTTAGGGCGCCCCTTTTCCCAATTCCATTGAGCCTCAAACAATCTGTCTTTATCAGCGTTTATTCCCATCGTGAGCCTCCAAACTGAGGCGCGGACATAGCCCATCTCTTGACCATACCAAGGATCAATGACATAACCGTCCCACATACTCTGCCCTGCCGCTGGCGACCAGATAACGACGCATGGTGTCCAACTCCGAAACCTTCCACAGGAGCAAAAGCAATACCATCAAAAAGTTCTGGGTAATTCTCAGCCATAGTCGTCAACCACTCAAGAATCCTTCCTTGGTAACCGCCACAAGCATAGTCTCCATACTCACGGTAGTAATACGTTTTGATGTTGTTTATGGCTCCAGCCAAAGGACCAAAAAGTTGCACAGGGATGTCAGGACTCGTCCAATCCAGACCTCTGGCATCAGACTTGGATTTCCCAAGTATCTTCAGAATCTTTTGGGGTTTCTCGTCATCATGTCTTTCAAAAAATGGTTGGTTTTGTGCGATTCTGATGGCTTCTTCTTCGTTTTCGGCGACGACATACTGGCTGGATGACTTCCTGAGCGAAGATGACCAAGGTGACATCGGCAACTTGCAGGAAGTGCCAACCATTGGGTAACTCCCATCGCATTGTTATCGTGTTCTCTGTAGGGAAATCTCCCCGCTTGATGAATTCGGCAGGGACACCGAAGGTATACAATCCATTCGGCACCTCGTTTTCAATCTTCCCAACCAAATGCCCATTCATATAGAAGTAGGCTGTCTGTGGCGCAATCTCGTCAAAACTCCATCCCTTACCAGGACTGAGTTTCACCATCAAAAATGGGTCTGCAGGTTCATGGGGTGGTGCATTGAAAGTCGTGTCAATCTGTCTTTGATTACTGCAACTCCCCACCGAGTTATTGAACTCCAACTTAGCATTAGCCGTTTTGACTGCAAACAATTGCTTTCCTGAAGGTGGCGTAAAGTCAATATTGCCCACCTTAGCCGAAACATAACCTGCATTATTTGTGACACTTATGCTTCCTACCCTCTGTTGCCTCAATTGCTGTCTCGCTTCAAGGATGTCCAACCGCACTGCACGACCGGGCTGTAAGCGAGACTGAATTTCTGGGTAGCGACTAATTGGGATGGCAAAAATGGGTTGCATCCGAACCATCACAGATTCGTAAGGTCCCAGTCGGAAGTTCTGCAACTCGTGCTCCAATGCCACCAATCCCTTCAACTCGTCGCTCAAAACCAAAGTCAACCCAGCAGCGGGCTTGTTGCGCTTATTGACTATCCGAATGGTCTTCTGCAGCGTCAACGGGTCAGTGCCCAAGTCCTGAATTTCTATGTCCGCTTTGTCGTCCACCACTACATAGATAGGCACTGTATCCACCGAGACATCTTCTCCCGCCCTACTGGTCACTTTAGCCGTGAAGGTGTAACGGTTCTTGGTCGCTACTTGGAAGTGGAAGGTGATTGTCACGGTAGCCTGCTGACCAGGGTTGAGCATCAACGGTTGGTCAATCCCTGCACCAATAAAGTTGGCAGGAACATCCTCGTGTGGGTTGATCAGTTCCACTTGCACCTGTCGGGGTTGGCTGTTTCGGTTCTCAATGACCAAGTTTGCCCTTTGGTCAAAATCTTTGTCCAAAGTGAACCGATACTCCCGTTGGGTGAAGACAACCGCTTCAGTGACCGTGAAGACTCTCTCTTCACTCTGGCTTGAACCTTGAGCGTTAGCGCTTCGGACATAGAAGCGATACTGCTTGCCACGCTGCAAGTTAGAAACCGTCACTTGATGCTCCGTCCCTTCAGGTCCTGTGAACCTTCGGAAATCTGCCTCATCCGCTGCCCTCAAGAATACCTCCGTGCTTGCGGGGACATCCGTCTTCCATGTGAAAACAACCGTTGTGCTTCCCGTCGTTTCCCCACTTTGGGGCAGCAAGTCGGTGATTTGCGGGTTGCGGGTGACCTCTAAAACTCCTTCCCTCTCCGCTGCAACGGAGTTATCTTCCGCTAATGCTTGAACTTTGAAGTTGAAGGTCCGAACCTGAGCATCAGTGGGGACTTGGACTTGCAAGTTGTGCTGTGACCATCCCCAAGCGTTCAGGAGGGTTGTTTCGGGCGAAATCGTCGCTTGCAATCCGTTAAGCCCTACTACTTGCAACCTCAACCTTCTCGGTTCGTTGGTTGAGTTGCCCAGTTGAACTTGATAGTTTACTTGCCCTCCAGCGGCGATTTTCTGAGTTATGGGAGAGAGGGAGAGGCGAACTTGTTGTAACGGGATGACTCGGACATTGAACTGACAGGACAAACCGTTGTTCGTCTCATCAACTTCTCCCGTCACTTGGTTATCAGGGTCGGCAGTGGCAGTGATGGTTAAGGTCTCAGCGGTAAAGGCTGTCCAAGTCAGCGCTACCGTCTTGCTCTCTCCTGCCTCCAGACTATTCAGCCGAACTGAGTTCACCCACCGATTGTTGACATAAAGGGCGACTTGGAAGGGCTTTCGGATAGCACCGTTCCCTTGATTTTTCACCGTAACCTTTGTCGTAACCGAATCGCTTTCGGTCAACTGGGAAGGCAAAGTATCACTGATGTCAATGATGACCAAATCAACGGGAGCGACATCCATCGGGACTGTGACTTCCATCGTGTTGTTCCCTGTCTCCGTCTCCCAAGGGTGCTTGTTCATGGTGACCATAAAAGTGTGGGCTGCGCCCGGCATCGCTTGCCAAAGAAACTCTACTTCCTTCGTTTCACCAGACTTGATGCTAACTGTTTGAGAACCGAGGGAGTTCTCGCCTACGAAAGCGCTCAATCTGACATCCGTTAACCCTTGAAACTCGTCACTGCTGCTAACGGTGGCAACGATGGAAACGGTATCACCGACATTCAAACCGCTTCTGGGGTTGACTTTAATGTCAGTGACGGCGAAATCAGGAGATTCCAAGCGCAAGGGAATGGGCTTGCTCATTTGGTTATTGTCCCTATTGGGGTCGGGAAGCCAATTTTGGCTGTCGGCGACGATGGTCACCGTCGGGTTGTCAATGGGAGTAGCCGTCCAAGTGAGACGAGTCGTTTCCGAAGCGCCCGGCTGGATAACGCCGATCCCTGCTTGCCCAATCCCCGTGTTGCCGATGCTGACACTTACGGGAATTTTAGACTGCTTCCCACCCCATGCAATCAGCCCGTAACCCCTTGACCACTATTTCTAACGGTGATGTTGAAAGTTACCGATTGACCGACGATGAATTCTTGGGGAGACCAAGTGATGTCGGTGACTTCCAGATCAGGCAAGCGGAACTGATGGATATTGATGGACTTTTCGTTGTCGTTCTCGTTGGTCTCAGAGATTTGATTGTTCACATCGGCTTTGACCTTCAGGGTCTGTTTGCCGACGAGGGAAGAAAGATGGACATAAATCTCCACTGTCTTGCTCTCATAAGCCGCCAAATTGACAGATTGTCCTGCAAGATACTGTTCATCTGCGAACAAGCCAACCAAGAATTGCCCTGTCCCAACCCCGCCGTTGTTGCGGACTTGAGCATGGACGGGAATCTGACCGGTTAAGGGATATGGACCGACAATAAGGTTAGGAGAAAGGGGCAAATTTTCCACGCTAAGGATGCTGACTTCCGCTGAAGGGATTTGAAGGTTAAAGGTGCTGGTGTTATTGTCCTTGTTACTTTCAGAAAGTTTGCCTTCAGGGTCTATAACGACGGTAACGGAGTGTGAGCCAATTTGGGCGCGCCAGCCTGAGTTCATTGTTGTGACAGTCACAGAAGCGCCCGCTTTAAGCATCGGGATTGTAACGGTTGTGATAGGAGTTCCGTCAATGATGAACCGCACAGGTATGTCACTGCAAATGTCACCTTGGTTTTTTCACTTCAGCGCTGAAGGTCACCCAACTGCCTGCCTGTGGTTGCTGTGGGTTGATTGTTATTTTTGTAACGAGCAAATCGGGTGCTGCTCCTAAGGGGATAATGAGGATTTCCAGCGAGTTGTTCGTTTCGTCAGTCTCCAAAATGGCGTCGTTTGGATCAATGATAGCCTTTGCAATTTGCTGTGTTCGGGTGTAACGGAAGTGTTGGCTTACTTCCATTACCTCACCCTTTCCCAAATTGGGTTGAGGTGACGGTTCATTATAAATTAGAGTGTCATCAACATAGAGAGCGACAACGAAACCACCTTTCAATGGTGCTCCGTTATTGCGCACTTTTGCTGTTATCCTTACAACATCGCCTTCCGCAGGTCTTGCAGGCGTTAACTCCAAAGCAATTATTTCAAGTTCAGGAACACCGATAGTTGGCATTGAAATTGCCATTTCGTTATTCCTTTCGTCCCTTTCCGCAACCCTTTTGTTCGGGTCAACAATAATTTGGACATTGGAGATTCCCGCCTTGGCAACAAACTGGGTGTGAACCAACGCCTCGCTGTTCTCTCGCAGCCCATTTACGGTATTAGTAACTCTTTGGTCACCATAGACGAAGAGCACATCAATGGGTTGAAAGGCGTCCTTACCCAAATTCTTCAATGTCACCTTAACAATGAAATCGTCGCCATAAAAGAGTTCCTGCGTCGGGATGATTTCCCCTTGTGTCAAGGTAAGGTCTGACCATAAGACATCATAAACCCATACTGCCCCAGTCATTTGTGCTTCCCTGTTATCAGGTCTACGGACAATGACATCATAGACACCTGTCGGCTTTCCTGTCATCGTGAACTCTACACGAAGTGATCGGTAGCTTTCCAAGATGATATTGCTTGTTTCCAGTATCACTTCACCTTGCTTTAGGGCAACCAATGTTCCTGGCAAGAAACCAACACCTTTTACGGTAATTTGCACAGTGCCAGTGTTTGTGATATTTGCAGGTTGAACGCTTGCAATGGCCAAATCAGTCACAACCTTTAAGGATAACCGATTCGCCAACCAATCTGCAACGAAATCCGCTGGTAAGTCGTAACTTCTGAAATTGCCTGACATGTCGGAAAATTCGCAAACCACAAAATTGGTTCCGACAGCAGGAACGAAATCTCCCAAAATTGTCGCAATGAATGAGCCATCCAGAGACGCACTACTGGCTATCATTCTACCAAATTGCCCCGCCTCTGTGCCGCTAATTCCGATCTCCAAAATGCCGCTCTCTGGTTGATAGTAGTCACCGTTTACCCTTAAAGTCCCCGCATTAATTTGAACTTTGCCCTCATTGCGCAAGTTAACATCCAGATTCGCCGTCCCACTCCTAAAGCCTTCGGGAAAGTTCCTGTGTTTACAATGGTCTAGCGAGGTAAATTGTCCGTCAGGGAGATGTAAGTGTTGTCTTTGACCTCAAAATTTCCCTCGTTTTGCAACAAAGCGTTCTGACCCAAATGCAAATCTCCTGCCTCCAAAACGACGCTCCCTTCGTTGACCAACTTCCGCCTCAAAGTCACATAGTAGGCACTACTTCCCACCTTCATTTGCCCGCTTGAAACGACCACTGTCTCGCCTTGTCCCTTCATCATCCCACACTTTCGCCACTCCATCAATCCTTCCACCTGCACCTTCCCAGAACCCGTCAATGTTCCCATCAAAACCATGATACTTCTCGGCTTGATGACACTGTTGCCAATTCAGTGTCAGGGTGGAAGAAACGATTAAGGTTTTTGTGCCTGTATCTGATGGGTCATCGTTTCCAAGGACTAAGCCAGCAGCAGTAGTCGGTGAATTGATGTGGACGGTGTAAGTGTCTGGCAGGTCAATGACCGCTTGTTTATTGGCGTCGGGGACGCTGTTGTCCCAGTTATTGGAGTTATGCCAATCGCCACCAGTAGGGTTTATCCATCGGGTAATGGAAATTTGTGCTGGGCTGACAGACAGAGTAAGAGTGACGGAGAAAAGCAAAGCAATAGTTAGGTAAGGCAGGCGCCCTCTTCGTCCACACTCAACTTGGCGATGTTGATTAACGCCCTTTAACCATCTAACCGACAAGCCTTTGAACATCGTCGCACACCTCCAATGAGTTCGGTTTTTTCCCGTCGCAATTATTCCCCACATCTCTAAAACAAGTTTTTTTTCGGGCGTATCCTTCCACTGTCTTTTTCGGCTGGGCAGGAGCCCGACTTTCCGAGTTTATATTTTAACACAGATTTTTTGAAAATGCAAAAGTGTAATTCTTCGGAAAGAAATTACACTTTAAATTTTAACGCGTAACTCTGACATGATTGTGACAAGTTTTTAGACGCATCTCTTGATGCGCCAAAAAAATTTTTTTACAGTGTAGGAGCACTACTCTCCAGAACAAAAATTACGCTTCAATTTCAACCCACAACTCTGAAAAGTTTCCGTCCCGCTAAAATTTAGGCGAGTATCACTTTAACGGCTTTGATGAAGGTGTGCGTTATGATGAGCAAACTGGCGAAGCGACTGATAGTTCAAACGGCTTTAGCCATTGCTTCAGGTGCAATTTTGGGTTTAATGGCAGCATGGTGGCTGCAATTGCCTTTGAGCAAGGCTGTCATTTCGGTGACAGTGGGTGTTCTCGTTGCTTTGGTCATCCTTGCTGCTTCCTTGGCTTCATTGGCTGAACCCTTGCAGAAACTCACAGTATCATTACGAACAGAAGAAAAGCCCAGCGACTTGTTGTTGCAGGAACTGGGTGAACTGGGTGAAGCCATAGCAGCGGCGTGGCGGCGATGGCAAGGCGCTTTGGAGGAGTTGCAAGAAGAGCGAACTTTGCTATCGGCGATTTTGGGGCGGATGGCAGAAGCCGTCATCGCTGCCGACGAAAGCGGGAAAATTTTGTTGGTTAACCCCGCCGCCGAATGGATGTTGAGACTGCCGCCTGATTGGTCTGGGCGACGATTGACAGAGTTGACCTTGCCTTTTGAGTTGATGGAACTGATGCAGAAAGCGTTGAGACAAGGGACACCGCAATGGGGCGAAGTGCGTATCGTCTTGCCCGAAGAGCGTTTCCTTGACGCTTACGCTAAGCCGCTGGTTGCTAACGGCAATCGAATAGGCGTCTTGCTGGTCGCCCGCGACTTGACAGAGTTGAAACGGTTGGAACGAATCCGTCGGGATTTCGTCGCTAATGTCAGCCACGAACTCCGCACGCCCATCGCCACTTTGCGGTCGCTGACGGAAGCGCTTTTGATGGGCGGCAAAGATGACCCTGAAGTGCGTGACCGCTTCTTGCAAGCAATTGCTGACGAAGCGGAGCGGATGAGCAAGTTGCTGGAAAACCTTCTGGAACTGGCACGGCTAGAAATAGGGCGGCGAGAATGGCGCTGGCAAAGTGTGTCTATCGGTGAATGCATGGCTCAAGTCTCCGAACGGTTTAAAGTTCTTGCTGAGCGGAAAGGCTTGAAATTCACGGTGCAATTTGAGCCTGACTTGACCGTCCGCACTGACCCAGATGCCCTAACGCAAATCCTTTCCAACTTGCTGGACAATGCTATCAAATACACGGAGCAAGGCGAAATCGCCGTCATCGCCGAGCGAGTTGAAACTGCCGATGGTGATTGGGTTACCATTCATGTCCGCGACACGGGCATCGGCATTCCACCTGAGCATTTGTCCCGCATCTTTGAGCGCTTTTATCGGGTTGACAAAGCCCGCAGCCGCCAGCAAGGTGGGTTCGGATTGGGCTTGAGCATAGCCAAGCATTTGGCGGAAAGTTTGGGCGGCAAAATCACCGTTCAAAGCGAAGTCGGTAAGGGCAGCATCTTCACCGTCTGGCTACCTTCGTCAAAATTGGAGTGA
>Ga0105155_1000785_pt1 | contig 10917 bp, 7 predicted proteins | sample SSWtaG_2_FD_89589 | JGI IMG/M metagenome (GOLD analysis project Ga0105155, IMG submission 89589) | Hot spring microbial communities from Sandy's Spring West, USA to study Microbial Dark Matter (Phase II) - SSWsed_130316 | ecosystem: Environmental > Aquatic > Thermal springs > Hot (42-90C) >...
CTTTTAAGACTAGCTTTGGCAATCATGATGCTCAGCATGGCTACATATTTTAAATCATTGAGGTATGGCCTCTATCTTTTAATCATAGCCCCTCTTTACGTGCTTATTAGTGATACCGAGCCTAGCTTCGCCAATCATTATATTTTCGTGCTCCCACTTTATGCAACGTTCACATACTTGATGATTAAGTCGGACTATGAGCAACAACCACAATCATATGTATTCCTATCGTTAATTGCTTCTGCAATCGTTTTTTCACATATATACTTCGCCACGTTAATCACAATTTCGCTGTTTGCGCACTTCTTCTTTAACAAGTTGGCTGAAAGAACAGGAAATTTGGAGATACCATATACTCTAACGCCAATCGTTATTTTCTTGCTATGGCATGGATATATAAGTGAATGGTCAATACAAGCATTTTACAAAGAACTCAACTATGTTCTATTACCAGCCATCGATAGGTTCTTAGCGTTTGAGGTTAACCCGTTAATCTACTTTTTCAAGGCTGAGGAAAGATATGGTTCAATTTTAATTAAGAGTGACTACCGAAGCTTACTGATGCTCAAGAACATCATAGTGCTGGCTATTAACATCATAGTGCTCGGTATCATAACCCATGCTTTGTTTCACGTTTTTCGTGAAGGTGGGTTTAAGAAAACCGCACTAAACCTCTTAACAAGAAGTATAACATACTTATGGGGCTTTTCAATCCTGTTTCTGACAATTTTCGGACTTACTGGCACAGCTCACCCCCAGCGAGTCCTCGAAGCCTTTATAATTCCCAACTGCTGTTTAGCCCTGCTTCTCTTAAGATCCTTAGAGAAGGATCTGAAATTCTTCAAGAGATGGGAAGCTAAGAAAAGGGTCGCCCCTATTACTATAGTAATTTTAGTCTTAACCCTAATAATCGTCTTTTTTATGCCGTTTAAGATAATTGCCTACTGGGGTACAAGTCTAACTTATATAGGCTTTTCACAGAAAAGCATCCATGAAGCTGAATTCTTATCTAAATACGGGAGTAGCGAATTAGATATCCACTATATTGGGCCCACTCCTTATTGGTTCTTAACAGAGATAGTCAATAAATGGGCATATGCATCGACGTATAGTTTAAACGGTCAGGAGGGCGAGCATTACTTTACAGGAACTATTGAAAACATGAAGTACAGTTTAAGCGTAAAGAGACCGCATTATGTTTACTTCTCATCATCATCCTTGTTTGCGATGAGGGCTAAATATGCTATTGAGCCACTTTTAAATAATTTCATTAAGGATTATGTTGATCTAATGAACAAAGCGAATGCGGTTTACATGAATTCATTAACAGAAAGCATAGTTTATGTGCCATAAGATTAGCGTAAGACTTTTCACGTGACTAGGTTTGAGAATTATTCCCGTCAGGTTAAATCGAAGCAGATACATTATCACGTTAAGGCGGAAGCTGAAGTACTGTATTGCAGCAACGCTCCCTTACATTACACCTCGTGTAGGCTTGTCAACTGTCTTTATCGACAGAATTTGCCGAGACCTACTTGTTGTTTATCAGGGTTGCGTATTTCTTGTCCCAGACTACTGGTCTCTTAGTTTTTGATCCTTTAGATGAGGCTTTTGTATGGAAGTATATGGATGTGCATGGGGGCGTCTTCATAGACGTGGGAGCTCACATAGGCAAATATACTGTAACTGTAGCGAGAAATTAAAGGGAGTGGGGGGATGGTTTTAGCTTTTGAACCTCATCTAGTAAACTTTAAATACCTACTCGTAAACTTACGCTTAAACGGGTTAAGTAATGTTCTGCCATTTAATATGGCTTGTTACAGTAGTGAGGGATACTTACTCAAATCGTGTAACCAGTATGCTCGCACTCTTATCTATTGATGAAAGTTTAAGAAAAGAGACGTCTCAACTATACGTATGAAAAAGTGGTATTAAGATATCTGTCCTCGTATTTAAGCATCCTATGAAAGGATGCTTAGTTAAAATTATTATGTTATAGTGGGTTAAAGAGGATCGTGTTTCCTGTCTTAATAATATCCTATCGGTTCGCTTGGAGTTCGAAAGATGTTGTAGACGGTCTTACTCATAGGTATTACGGTCTCTACTCAAACATAGCTAGATATGTTTTAAACTATAGAAAACCCGTATACTGGTATAGTGTTAGGGATAGAAGATTATTGAAGATATTTAATGGTAAGGGTTGCTCATCTCGATGTTCGATGTTTATAGCAGTGGCGAAAGCCTTAAAGGAGGTATACACCTTTGAGAGGCCTATAATTGTAATACTGGATTACCCTCACAGCTTTCTTGGAATCAAGTATTTCATGATATATGTATCTACACTGTTGTTACTTTACATTTTTCAACTGATCGGTGTTGTCTTTGTTGTGGTTGATAATATGGATCCCCCTATTGAACATTCTATTGAACTTAAAGGGAAAGTAAGCCTGCTAGAAAGGTTACTCTGGTCGTTGCTTAACAATTTAGTGTTTCTCTTTGACCTTATAATATTTCATTCACAGAGTTACAGGGTTTATCACAGATTGTACTATAAACTTGACTATAAGAAAACTGCTGTGATCCCGCCTGGAAGCTTTCCTAATATAATCCCCTACAAGGAGGTGCGGTTAAAAACTCCTGTTAAAGTTTTTTTATCGGGTAGGATACACGAGTGGATAGGCATTGAGAAAATTATCATGTTAATTGAAAGTCTTAAGCGTGAAGGCATTAAAGTAAAGTTTATAGTGCTTGATAAGTCAGCGTCTTCAAGCTTAAGAAGGGAAAACATTGAGGTAGTAAATACCTACGTTAGTTATCATGACTTTCTAAAGCTACTGACAGAAGCACATATGTTGTTGTTGATACGGCCTAGATCTCTACATCATACACTTACTGTTAGAGCCACTATGGCTGATTACATGATGGCGGGTAGACCCATATTGTACCTTCATTCTCTTGGGATTAAAGAGATAGCGGGCGATGTAGAGGGATGTTATTCGTTTAAATCCATAGAAGAAGTACCAAACATCCTGCAGAAACTGACCAGAGACCTATCATCACTAAACGAGCTTTGCATAAACATTAGAAGGTATGCCGAGAAACATCTTGATTATAGAAAGCTGGCTTTAAATCTTTTAAGAGAAATAGCTAATCGCATACGTAGTAAAAATTAAGGTGTTTGATGCGTGAAAACAATGGTATTTATTACTGGTGACGTGCATCACCCACCAGACTTCATTAAAAGATTGTGGTACGGCGAACTTAAACTTCGAGAAGATTATGAGATAAAAGCTGGTTTTGAGTTTGTCAAGATTTTAAGTGAACATGAAGTTCCATGCACATTATTTATAACAGGCAAGTTATGTGACACTTTTCCAGAAACTGTCAACGCTCTTCTATTAAATGATAATGTTGAAATAGGTGCCCATACGTATTATGCGTTTAGAGGCCCATTATACGGCTACACACTACTAATACCTGTATACAGAAGGATCTTTGGAGCCAGTTATGGACCAAAGCTCTTAATACGTCACGATGTCTTTAAGACAACGTATGCTTTCCGAAAACTGCGCGTGCAAACTATAGCGTGGAGGACGCATGGTTACGAAGGCAATGATTACCTCTATTCGCTCTTGGCAAAAGTAGGTTATAAAATAGCATCAGACTGTAGATCTAACACATTTAAGTTTTTTAAACGTTATGGGATATTTCATGTATGCATTAATATGCCAGTCGATGATCTCTTACCCAATATGCCTCCCAAAGAAAGATCAAGATGGTATGAAAAATACCTCAAGCTACTTAACATAAAAGCCAAGCGAGAGAAGGTGCTTGTACTCCAATTACATCCAGCCAATATGGCACTAGACGATTTTGATTTCCTATTAAAAGTTATTAAGACACTGCTAAAGTTAAATGCATCATTTCATAAAATAAGCTTCTTAGTAAGCAATGGGGTTTTAAAAAGCCAAAGAGGTGATTATATGTGTGCAAAACCTTAGGAAGATGTGAATTGCTTAGGTGTTTAAACTTATGAATACGAGCCTAATTATCGTTACTAAAGGCCCTGTTGACATTAAGAATTATATTTCAGGGCAGGAATTCTTCCTTTATATGTTAGTGAAGGTTCTTCCAAGGTATGGTATAGATGTAAAGATCATAGATGTAGATGAGCTGATAGAAAGCCGCGAATATTATACTTGCAACCTCATGCATTTATACTATTTAGGATTCAAAAATATACTTACGCTCAAAAAATTATATAAAAACATTAAGATGATCTACCATGTATATCATGTGGAGGACGTTTCATGGACAAGAACGCATGAATTCTCATGGAAAGCTTTTCTCTTAGGTATACAGCCCCTAATCTATGCCTACCTCGCTACATCAAAGAGCGTGTATTCATGGCTGAAATCAAGAGTTTTTCTAGCTAGAAGCATCCTTGTTGAACCATATTACGAATGCTCCTGTAGAGTTTTTCATTCTCATAGCTATATAAACATGGTGCATGAGAAATTCCATGACCACGAAATCAGATTGCTCTATGTAGGAAGATTGAACCCTTATAGGTCTCCTCCACACATGCTCCTAGAAATAGCTAAGGGCGTTAGCAAGAAAACTAAGAGATCAGTAAGACTTGTAATAGTGACAAAATCGGGACGTTTCCCCGATACGATGATGCTCAAATATAACAACTTAACAGTTAATCTTATAAACAGAAGGATCGATGATAGAGAGAAATGCGATCTTTATAGGAAATCGCAATTCTTCATTTACCTAACACCACGAGGCAATGTAGCCATGAATCCTCCAATAACTATCCTAGAGGCTGTTTACCACGGTGTAATCCCCATAGTCTCAGAGATCCTTTCCAAGGATGTTGAAGTACCAAACGTGCTTATGGCAAATAGTTTAGAAGAAGCTGTTAATAAAATAACTTTGTTATATACTAGTTTAAGTAAAAAAGAAGAAGCACTTCATAGTATAATCGCGTCCCTCAGAAAAGCGTTTAAAGGTTTTTACGATGAGGATAGATTCATCAATGCTTTTAAATGCCTTACTTAATGCTGTAAAAACAGTTTCAGCTATCGTTAAAGACCCCAAAGCTGTAAGACTGCTTCGTTTAGTAGGGGATGGAGATTACGCGATGCTTGATGACTATAAAGTCCTCATCACATATGCTTATATAAATAAAGTGTTAACGCTTCTTTTACATCAAGAGCCTCCCGATGATACGCTTAGGGCTTTAAGAGTAAAGTTGCTACGACAAAGGAAAAACTTTCTTGTGCATCTGCAACTTATGATAGAACTCTTTGATAAGTGTCACGTGGACTATGTCGTATTTAAAACTCTGAGACCTGTACCTGAAACGCCTGTCGACATCGACATGGTTGTAGGAAGTAAAGATGATGCTTTCAAAGCCATAGACTGTCTTAAGCAAAAATTTCATGTAGAGATATGGGATGTAAGCCGATATTCTATTGGTATCAGGATTGCGGAGCTAAAAGAGTTTGTAGACTTCTATATAAAACCCCACGTAGCTGATCTCGTGTACATGGATTCTAAGCCCCTTATAGAGAATGCCTTCCCCTTGCATATTAATGAGCTTGGCATAGATATGAGGGTGCCCATTCCCAAGCCAGAAATAGAGTTTTGTACTATCTTAGCCCACTCGGTTACTAAAGAAAGACTCGTAACGCTCAACGATGTACTCTCATTAGCCACGTATGAATCGTTGTCTGGATGGAACAATATAGCTGAGTGGCTTTTAGGAACATCCCTAAGTAGTAGCTATAACGCTTTCCTTAAGGCACTGAAGAAACCCCTCCCCACGAAAATAGACCATGAAAAATGGCTTGTGTCACTAATCTCAATAATGCAAAAGAGTTATGCGGTAAAGTCTCTACCATTCTTCATGACGAACGCACATAAACGCCCTAAACGGTTAATAGAGTTCCATAAAAGGACGACCTACGTAAGAGGGCTTAATAGGTAAGGGGCTTAATTAAGGATCATTTTCCCACTATAATGTATATAGAAATGTATATAGATTTTGGCCTCTTATCAAAAGTTGGAGGGATGCCCAGATGATCCTAAGTGACTGGAGAGATGTAAGACAAAGGGAAACCCTCAAAGCTCTTATCTCCTTTTTAAGAAAGACTCCTTTACCTAAGCCTCAGAAATACCTTGATCTAGGATGTGGTGATGGTTCTTTCACCCTTAAGGTCGCCGAGGTCCTTAACGCATCGGAAATTTATGGAGTGGATGTGGCAAGTGAGGTTCTCAGTCAAGCTGAAGGAAAGGGCATTAAAACCTTTGTGATTGACCTAAATACGAGTAGATTACCATTTGCTGACGGTGAATTTGATATCATAACAGCTTTCGAGGTTATAGAGCATCTTTGGAATACCGACAACATGATAAGTGAAGCTTTCAGGGTCTTAAAAAGAGGAGGCCTTTTCATATTAACGACGCCGAACTTAGCTAGCTGGGTCAATAGGCTATTGATACTTTTCGGTTATCTTCCAGTCCACTATGGATGCTCATTAAAGTATGAGCTTGAGAAAAGACCTCTACAATCTACAGTTGATCCCTGTGAGCACGTGAGGCTTTATACTTTCAAGACCTTGAAAAAGCACCTTGAAGTCTATGGTTTCAGAGTAGTTCATTCGACTAGTTATTCAATGGGCTATGTGACGAGCAACCCTATAGTGAGAACACTTAATAAGCTATTTAGTATTCGGAAAACGCTAGGAGCGGGTATGTTCTTCGTTGCAACGAAATGTGTTGACTCACATGCACAATTTGTATCCATTATTGCTTAGCTTTGACGGTGCTAGTAGGCGTCCCTTGAGATGTGTGAAGACTATTGAGAGATATGGATTAAAACACTTTAAAAGGTACTTTCTATCTTTATCCCCATTCACACTATCCAATGTTATATATTTGAGTCTAGATTGTAAGGGTTTAGATGAGCTTCATCAGATGACGTGAAATAATTAGGAGCTTTAAGTGGGGTAGGCTTACACATCTTTACGCACCTTAATTTAAGAATTGGGCCTGGATAGTGCTTTTATGAACTATGGAGTCAAAGAGGGTTCTTGAGAAAGCGTTGACAAGAGGATAGAAGGCTTTAGCTTATCTTCCGGACGTTATAATGATGCCACGTAAACCACTCAAAGGGTGGCTACTTACGTGCCCTTATTATGGAGCCGTTCACTTTAAGCCCCATCGAGGATCCATCCGAACAAAGGCCTTTTGCATTAATCCACACGCACTTAGAGAGATCTTAAAGGCTATAAACGGCTTAAGCTCCCAATTCACTTTTAAGCCTTGACTAATCAATATATGGGAATTGGATAAACTAGTAGTTCTGTTATTGAAAGGTTTAAAAAAGAGGGTATTTATGATGCACATTCTGACCCATCCAACTTTTATAGCCAGGTGTAGCGATTGGGCGCGTTTTAAATCTGACAGGCATTTTTACCGTTTATCATCACATAATATGATCAACTTGACGGTATCCGAATTCGTCAGAATAGCGGCTCGCAGTCAACCATGAATTCAGTCGCAGTTTTCTTGGATACCCTCTGGCCCTTGGGAGGCGGTGGAGAGCTGGCTACATACCTCTATATTAAACATATGTACGATTTAGGCATAAAATCTGTTCTTATTCTCAATAAGGCTGAAAGCTTTCATAAACGCTTCAATATTATGAAGCTTAAGCGCTTGGGAATAGGGAAGTATGCACTTACACTCAATATTGAGTCTTTAATTAAAGTTTTACGTGGTATTGATGTGGCATATTTCGTGGCGAGTCACCTTGAATTCGTTCCTCTCGTTAAGATGTTGCTTAATAAGCCTGTTGTGATCCACATACACTCATATTATCCTTGTTGCCCCGTCGGACACATGTATAACTTTAACACTAACACGGTTTGTCCTTATCCGAAAGATTGCGCCAAATGTATATGGAGGTATGAAGCACAGAGGAAGACTTTTTCAGAAGCCCTTTTATCAACTATGCTAAACTCGACTGCCGGAAGGTTTTTCCTAAGAACCCTAAGCATGGCAGATGCGATAATCTTTGTTTCAGAGGCTCAGAGAAGGCTTTTCCTAGAGGCCGTTTCAAGAATAGGTTTGCATATCAATTTTCAAAAAACCCAAGTAATCTATAACCCTATCCCTGACCTGAAGCCTGTTGAAATGGAGGGAAATGACGTAGGCTTCCTCGGAGGCTTAGATCCAATAAAGGGCTTTAAAACCCTTTACCAAGCATGGGTCAAGATATTCCCCAAATACCCATCAAGCAAACTCCATGTAGCCAAAGGCTACAAGTTTCTAAAGGAATTTGAAAGTAAGGGTATTATAAGTTATGGTCACCTTATGCCCTCAGAGATCTTAAAGCTCATCAGAAAAGTTAAGGTCATAACCGTCCCTTCACTCTCACCTGAACCTGCACCATATTCAGTCGTGGAGACATGCCTATACGGAAGGTTACTCATAGCTTCCGAAACCGGCGGAATTCCAGAGATAGTCGGAGGTCTACCGGGAGTAAAACTAGTACCTCCAGGGGATAAGGATAAGCTATCAGAGGCATTAGACTGGGCTCTTTCCATGAGCCGTGACGAAACGGTTGAACTTGGCTTAAAGAACCGAGAAAATATACTTAGAAGATTCGACAAACGCAAATCAGTTAATGAGCTGATTAAGGTCTTCGAGAAAGTTGCTGGGTGAAATCTATGGAAAGTGTTCGTGAAGAATGGACTAGAGCTTGGCAGAAGATAGTGCCAAACTACGATTAGGATATTTAGGAGGAATTTTCGTCGTTGGATAACCAAGAATTTCTAAGGCTTTTGAGAAAACACATTAGGAAGGGACACTTGGTTCTTGAAGCAGGTTGCGGATATGGGCATAAATGTATACTTTTAACAAATACTATAAAGCAAACGTGGTATATATAGATATTGTTCTGGAGCCTTTGAAGATTCTAGTGAACCATTTAAGCAAAGAATCAAGTGCAAGTTTATAGATTCTTGATATATAAGCAGTAATGTAACGAAATTAGCCTTTCGAAACGATATCTTTGATGTCGTCACTTCCCTTGGTGTTGTGGAGCACTTTAGAAACAAGGCAGAGGTTCTTGCACCTTAAACGAGGCACAGCGTGTCCTTAAGGTTGGAGGCTACTTAATATTAATCATGCCAAATTTCGTTGCCACTTTCAGGAATAAGCTTGTCATAGCTCTAACTAAAGGTAGATTTAGGATGTATCATAAACTATATACTCGGACCACACTAGTAGCATATTTGAAAATGGTTGATATGCAAGTAGTTGAGAGCGGCTTCCTGCCTTTTGGCTTCCGCTCCTTGATTCCGAGCATGGTTAAGAGTCGCTCCATCGGAGAAATTATTTACTTCCTTTATCATGCTGCGTGACTTATATTAAATTCTATGTTAAAATTCGTTGGTGATGATTATCAAAACCCGATTTACTTAGTGGCAAAGAAAATCAGATGACGTATAAAGTTATCGCTATCTGCGGTATTGACGGTTCTGGTAAGACTACACAAATTAAGTTGCTTGAAAAGCATTTGAGACGGAGGGGCTTCAGGGTTAAGCGCCTCTGGTTCCGCTGGGTTGCTTTTCTTTCATATCCATTTCTAGCTTTATCTCGCCTTTTAGGCTACACGAAGTGGAAGACTATTAGTAGGAGTAACGTGAGATATGCTGAGCGTAGATTCTACATGAATAGGGCATTAGCCAGTCTCTGGCCATACTTACTCACATGGGATGCTTTCATCTACTCAATACTCAAGATAAAAGTTCGAAGAATCCTCGGCTACACTATTCTCTGCGACAGGTTCATCCCAGACATAGTCGTAGACTTAATGTGTGAAATAAAAGATTACCGACTTGTAAAACGCCTAGTCGGTAGAATACTTTTATCATTAATCCCCAAAGATTCTAAGCTAATAATAATAGATGTGGCTGAGAGTACAGCATATAGTAGAAAACATGATATCCCAAGCATAAATTACTTAAGAGAAAGAAGGAGACTTTACTTAGCTCTAGCAAGAGCATTGGATATACCTATAGTTAATGGGGAAATGGAGATAGTTGAGGTTCATATAAACATCTTAAGGTTTCTAGGTCTTTGCGATTCAAAAGAAACATGCTATAATCGGTGATCATGATCTAACGGTAATTAATATTGTTCATATGTACATATCGGTCTTTCTATAATTGTGTGTAAGCTTGATCTAGTGGTCTCATTCTTTGGGCTGAGATGGGTGATGAAATGACCATAGCCATTTTGCCTGTAAGGATCTTAAAAGGGTTTAAAAGGTTTAGATGTTACGATGTTACTAGGGCGTGTTTAACCATGCTAACGTCCTTTAAAAAAGCTCTAGCCACTCGTCGATTGTTTGACAACTGGCTTTCATTGATGTTTAGGTATGCTTTAATTAAAGCCGGACTTAATGTTAAGCTTGAGGTCAAGATCGGTGATTGTAGGATCGAAATAAATCCAGGAGATTTCGCATCACTTGTTAGCGGATATTACTGGGGTTTAATCAGCTCTATTGAATGTGTTGACGGGAGGATATTTGTGAACTATGTTGGTTGGAAATACGACGAATCTTGTAATTGCTGGTTAATGAACAACATTAAGTTTAGACGTATGCGTTATGAGATACTTAACGTTTTCGGAGAGGGGCTATACAGCATTCTCGATGTTGATGGTAAAGTCGTTATTGATGTTGGTGCTTTTGTCGGTGACTCAGCTATTTACTTTGCCTCAAGAGGCGCTAAGAAGGTAATAGCCATAGAGCCTCATCCAGATGCCTTTAGGGAGATGCTTGATAATATAAAACTTAATAATCTCGAAAACGTAGTAGTACCACTCAACGTTGGC
>Ga0105155_1000793_pt1 | contig 10830 bp, 10 predicted proteins | sample SSWtaG_2_FD_89589 | JGI IMG/M metagenome (GOLD analysis project Ga0105155, IMG submission 89589) | Hot spring microbial communities from Sandy's Spring West, USA to study Microbial Dark Matter (Phase II) - SSWsed_130316 | ecosystem: Environmental > Aquatic > Thermal springs > Hot (42-90C) >...
ACCTTGAGCCCCTACGAGTTTTGAGGCTAAGAGTGTGTAGTAGCCAACATTCGCGCCCACGTCAACAAATACGGATCCGCTTCTTAGATTAGACCTTATGAAATAATCGACATCACCTTCACGACCCGGAATCAACTGATAGAAATCGCCAGTCCCCCCCTAACAACAACTATTCCAAGATTTTCAACTCTATAGAGGAAAACCCCTTTAAGCACAAGCCTAGGGTTAAACCTACCAGGACCGAGTAAGGCGTAAAGAAAGGTATCCACGACAGCGGATAACAATAAATTAAATTCGCTCTTAAAAGTTAACCCCCTATAGGTTTTCAATACTTTTAACCAGAGCAGTGATCTACCAAGAAGTTTACGTATCAACGTTGCCCCTAACTCTGGCTACTAGACTCCTGGAAAATAATTCTACTCTTTTGGAATGGTGATTTCGTGAAAATACATTGTTTTAGCGTGACTTACCGCATTTTGCGACATTGCACAGTAATCTTCAACCGGCAATTTAACCATAGCTAATATAGCCTTCTTAGATCATCGGGATTAGACTTCACTATAAAGCCGTTGTAACCGTGAATAACAAACTCCGGTATTCCACCTACATTGGTTGCTATAGTTAGCGTCCCGCATGCTAACGCTTCACACATAGCTACACTTTGTGCCTCTGTTCTACTTAGTGCAACGGAAATAGCCCACCTCGTTATAATATCTAGGTAGCTCTTCGTAGAATACGCCATGATATATGAACTTAATGCCGGCTTTACGTTTTCTAGACTATATTTTGAGAAACTCTCTTAGAGGACCATTACCTACGATAGTTAATTTAGCGTCTTTTAATCCGGCACATGGCTTTAACAGCGAGGTCAACACCGTACTTGTACCCTAGAGTCCTGACGGATACTCCTATATTCCGTTGTCTTCCATAACAGGACTTTATAGATTTGAACTTATCCGTGTTTAACAGTTTGGTATTGTGGATATCCTAGCGTGATAGATCAAACCCTTCACCTATGTAGATGTTCAACAACCCCCTCCAGCTCCTTGATACTTTCATGACATCCAACAACAGAGTGCCAGCTAATAGAGCCTCAACGTACGCTAGTCCGAAAGGTTTAAAAATGACATGACGAAAACATCAGCTACTGGAAGACCTACATAGCCTAGCCCGATTGCAGATATTCCCGAGATTCTCATCGTGCCATCTACTTTCTTTTTGACAAACCATCATATCATTGTCTGAAGATAAATCCTAACACAAGAGAGTTGTGTTATTCAGTCACTCACTAAACAAATATTGAGGAGAGCATGTATCTGAGTGGGTGTCAGCCTATCTGTTTTAATGTATTTTGCCACCCAACAATTATTTATACTTTTCTTCATATAAGATAGAATTTCAGGATCTCTTAGAATATAGGCAGTTATGTCAAACCCGCTCTTAGGCTGTAAATATATTATTGGCGGAGTATCGAGGCTCTTAAGGAGCAACCTGGGTAAACTCCTAGATCCAATAGGGAGAAAGAAGTATTCTGGAGGAATTTGCATGATCAATTCTATTATTTCCCTTGATGCATAAGGCAGAAAAGTTATTATCCCTTGTGACTCTTCTGCTTTGACACGAGTATGGACTAAGTGGGAGGCTTTGTGAACAAGTACTTTTCCTAGTATTTCATAGTAATAATTATGCACAGAAGCATTATATAGTACACTACTCAATTCGGCAAGGTATTGGGCAATTAACTCTTTCAGTCTCTTACTTCTTGCCTGGGAGAACTTGTATAAGCGCGACTTGAAGTATCGATATCGCAGTGAATAAGACCGTAGGATTAACTGGAAAAGGGTTTTAAGTACTATTGAAGATAGTTTCTCCAGGCTGTAGTTATATTCTCTGAGGATCTTCACAAGTTTTAAAAACTCTAGAATTCTTTTTTCTAATATTAATTGCGTAGCAAAGAACTTATGATAGTCATAGCCTCCGAATATGGAATCAGCATCATCTCCGCCTATGGAGAACTTTATTCCTTTATCTCTCATATGTTGTGCTAGTACTAAGTATGGGAGCGAGGCATCGCCCTCTCTAGGATAACCAATTATCTTTAATATCCTATCAAGCGTTTGTATATATTCCTCCTTTAATTGCGATAGTAGAAATGTCACTATATAGATGGGGACTCCGACCTTAATAGAGATGAGATTTGAAAGCAATAGTTCCATGCGATTTTCGATGTTCACGTGTATAGCACGGATCTGTCTACACTCTTGGCTTTTTGACGCTAAAAGTAATAGGAGAGATGAATCTATTCCTCCCGAGATAGGTACAGCTATCTCCAATCCCAGTGTTTCTTTGCAGTAACTGTTTAACTGGTCAACTACGTACTTTAGTAACTGTACTACAACATCTTTGTTTCCACATGACATGTTAATAGGCATGATGTTCCAGTACCTAATTACATTATATTCAAAGGTGTTTTTGCTTACTCGGATAGCGATGCCCTCTCCTGGAAGCAATCTGCTAACGTTCTTGAATATCGATCTCCTAGAGACAATGTAACCGAGATTCATAATTTCATATAAAGCCAAGACATCCCGCTCGAGTTGTCCATCTAAGGCTTGTATGGTGGATCTCAATAGTTTCATGTCAGTAGATATTATAAATGCCTTAGGATTAATCGAGTAAAACACTATCCTAGTGCCGAGAGGATCTCCCAGCACCCTAATGATTCTCCTCTCTTTATCAATTAATACGAGGACTCCTTGGTGTTTGTACTTCTTCGAGAAAGCTTCAAAATCATCAGCCTTTTTGTCGAGTAGGGAGAGTGGTGTCTCGCCAAGGAAAAATACCGTGGAGCAAGAGTACTAGATCTTTACCTTCAATCGTGCAGTTCTCACTTTGTACTCCTACTAATACTTTAACCGCATTAGAGAACACCTCCCACACTTTTAGTCCTGTAAGATTCCATAGCTTACTGGCTAGATCTGTTGAATCATCAGTAACTCCTATGATTACGAAGTTGTTTAAACATAACATATTGTGTCGAATCCTCGTACTTTATAATTTAGCCAAGTTTCTTAGCTTTTTTTCAATCTCAAATGTTATTCTCATACTGTAGACGTACTCCTCAAAGGACGGGATTAATGATTTCTCTCCTTTTAGTAGCTTGGCGAACTCGAAGAGGTGATCTCTGTAGCCTTTGTCCTGCTTCTTTAAGTCTATTGTTCTTTTTGCCCCTTCTCTATAGACGCTCATCTTGGTAAAGTCTTCTATTACGATGCTAGAACCACCAGAATGTAGTTCTATGTATTCTTTTGGTAGCGCTAAGGATCCTATTGCAAAGTAATGTATTGACGTGATGGAGCCGTCTCCCCACTTCATTAATACAGCGATATTATCTTTTGCTACAACCTTTACATTGTCTACTGATATAGCTTCAACATCTAGTTCTACAACCTTATCGCCTACTATATAGTTGAAGAAATCTACAAAGTGACATACTTCACCAATAATTCTGCCACCTCCGATCTCAGGGTCTTGAGTCCAGTGCGACTGTGGTAAGAAGCCTGCATTAACTCTGTAGATACCATATATGGGTTTAGATATGAGTTCTTGTTTTGCTCTGAGTGTTAAAGGTGAGAATCTTCTATTGAAGTCTACTGTTATTGGTACTGGGTTCCTTCTATACGTATCATAAACTTTTTCAAGTTCCTCTTCATTTAAAGCTAAGGGTTTCTCCACGAATACGGCTTTATCTGCCTTTATGGCTTCAATCACTATTTCGGCGTGAGTATCATGTCGTGTTGCAATGATCACAGCGTCTGTTTTTTCGTCACCTAATATTTCTCTATGATCTGTCGTGCAGTAATACGCCTTAGCTTTCTTGGCTACATTGACGCAGTGTGTTGGATGTTTTGTGTGAACTGCTACTATTTCGTAAAGGTTCTTAAGGTCGCTCAGGAGTATTGGTAGAATTACACTTTTTATAAAGCTCCCAGCACCTATAATGCCTAATCTTATCTTCTTATTAGCTACTTTATTACTACCGCTTACTGTGATGGATCGCGCTATGGGTTTAATGAGTTGTACATTGTGGGTCAGTACGCTACTTAGATACCTAGATGTATCATAGGAGATAACAACACCTATGTACTTACTCCTTCCACTTATTAAATTCTCATAGAACTCAGGTGCTTCATCGAGCGTAATTATTCTACTGATTAATGGTTTTATCGAAACCTTACCCTCTCTTATGAATTCTAAGAAAGACTGCATGTTTCTTCTTAAAGTCCACCTAACATAGCTTATGGGGTAGTCAATACCCTTTACTTCATAAATCTCATCATATCTACCAGGACCGTAACTCCTAGACACTATTAGTGTAGCCTCCTTATGATACATTAGTTCCCTATTCACACTAACAGGCACGTCTCCTACAACTATGAGCTTCCCCCTATCTCTTAGAAGCTTCAATCCGAGGTTTACGGGCTTACTACTCTTAGTTGCAGCTGCAATAATGGCTACATCAGCGCCTACACCACCTGTTAGCTCCATTACTTTGCCAATAACGTCTTTCTCCGAGCCTAGTATAACACCCTCATTAGCACCAAACCTCTTTGCCAACTCCACTTTCTCGCTGCCAACGTCTACTGCTACTACTTTAGCGTTGAATACGTTTTTAGCAAGTTGAACGGCTATCAACCCTATGAGACCAGTGCCTATAACAGCAACGCTCTCGCCTGGTTGAATTTGTGATAGTCTGAGAGCGTGAAGAGCTATAGACCCTATGGTCGTAAACGACGCATCCACTAAGTCTACGCCATCTGGGACTTTAACTATAAGATTTGTAGGGACTGCCACAAGCTCCGCATGTGAAGCATAACCTGCACCTGCACAGGCAACTTTGTCACCAACATCAAACTCTCGAACTCCTTTTCCAACAGCAACCACATATCCAGCAGAGGAGTAGCCTAGTGGAATCCCTCCACCTAAACCATGAGATGATAGTTGCTTCCAAGCCTTGTACGCACCTATTAAACCCCTCCTTTTCAGTATTTCAAAAGCTTTACTACGCATCTCCTCATTTTTCAGCATTTCAAGGATTTTTGAAATCCATCCCTTCCTAGCATTTAACAACATAAAACGCTCAGTACCAATACTAACAGCTGAGAAAGCATTAGCAACAACGACCTCATAGGTATCAGGAACAGGGTCAGGTAGTTCTTTAATAACTACTCGACCATTCTCTATTAGTAACTGCCTCAATGCATATCACACCCCTGCATACCAAGTAAATATAGATAATAGTGATATAAGTTAAAAATAGATAGAGAGGAGTGCAATATAATTAACATCCAGCCATCCTACCCCTCAGATATTCAATAGTGCGGGCTCTTACCCATTAATATCACTTAATCTTCTTGACGCATTCTATCAACCCAACGCTTTTTACACCTTTTACGTATATTATAATATCGTAGAGTAGAAATCTGTAACGCATATTTCCTCGCATCTGAAGTCCTTAGACAATATTTTAAGTAACGCTTCTGCTGATACTCCCACTTTATGTTCATGATACTCAATAGTATTTCATCAAAGACGCTGATGTTTTTCATAGTCGTTGAAAATGACTCCATACTCGCAACCCTCGCAATTCATTTTAAGGACGGCGTCGCGATCAATAGCATAATGAGATATTACATCAGCTAAAGCTATAGACGTCATAGCCTCTCTTACTCGCTTAGGTTGCTAGTTCCCATAAATGTTTCCCATAAATGTGTAGCTATACCTCCATAAAAACGTCCACCTACTTCTGGTGGTATTGGATCAATATACAAGACTCTAACTTTATCCGCTATCATAAAAGTACACCCACCTGATTTCTACCCTGTTGTTCTACACAGCAACACCCGCTAGTCTAAGGCTCTTAATCGCTTTTCCTAGAAATACACGTATTTGCTCAATTAAAATACTGTGCTTTTTGATAACAAATTTCCTCAAAAGATCGAAGTTCAAATCCAATAGGGAAAGATCTTGGAGATGTAGTACTCCTTTGTGCATTTCTAGCGGGTTTTGTAATATGCTGTAACCATATAAGTTATAGAGCCCTATCTCTTCTAACGGGTAATCAAGATGAGGTAGAGAAACAGCTAAATTTAAGTAATGGAAGAGCCCTATCTCAGCCATTAATGCTGATCCGATATTAGCTTTCATACCTAGTTTCTGCGCTTTCAGTATTACTTCGCGAGTGATCGTTAAACAACCTAGTTTAGATGGGTGGAAGTTTACTGCATTCGCTGCCTCCATTTGGGCAAACAGTTCTATGTCTGAAGGTTTCTGCAGGCTTTCATCGAGCATTACCTCTATGGAGGGGTAGAACTTCTTTTTTAGTTTAGCGATGTCTTTAAGCATGTCTCGAGGCATGGGTTGCTCAACTATGCTAACACCGTATCTTTCCATGATCGAGAGCGCTTTTTCAGCCTTTTCTACTGTGGAAAAACACTCATTAGCATCCGCTCTCAAAACAACTTCTTCCTCGCCATAGCGTTTCCTCGTCGAGTGAAGGATCTGTAATTGTTTTTCAAGCTCATCAAGACTGCACGGTATCTTAAACTTCACATGTTTGTAGCCCGATCTAATGGCATGTTCTAGCTTGTCGGCCATAATTTTCGGGTGGTTTAAGAATATAGTGTAGGCTACTGGTATCTCTCTTCTATACACGCCTCCCAGTATTTCCGCCTCATATCTTGCCCCCTTAGACTGCGAGAGGGCATGTAACACAGCAGACTCGAGTGCAAGATAAGTACCGTAGTTCACTCGCTCTTTTCTTCTAAACTCTCCATACTCACTAGTTCTCAGCAAACCCAAGGCATCCTCGAGAGAAAGTCCCTGAATCTTCTTAGCTAGAGATATAGCTTTGACATAGTCTTCCGTAATGCTTGACCAATATGGTGTCCCCTCACCAATACCGATTATGCCGGTATCCGTCAACAAGAATACTATAAGGTGGGAAGTTTTAGTAACAGACCTCCAATTACTGATGTAATGAGCAACAGGGAATTGCAGTATTACGATGTATATCTGTTTAATTAACATGGTCACTATTATTTCTTTTGCTTCTTTGTGTAAATCAGGAAGTTCATGAGTTTGACAAATATTTGGGCATGCATATTTCTGTCAATATAGCGTCTTAGCGTTAATGCTCTCTTCCTTTTCTCTTCAATGAGTGACCTATTTAAGTACACCTCCTTAAGTACTTGAAGAACACAGCCCATGTCACCATACTCACAAACCCAACCAACACCGTAATTCAAAATTATCTTAGCCAATTCACTTTCCTTTCTGCATGTAGCTAACACAGGTAATCCGCAAGCAATGTATTCGTAAAACTTGGCAGGTATAGCATAATCTAAGATAGGGTCATTAGTTCTAGGAATTACGCCAATATCACATTTGGGAAACACCTTTAACGCTAAATCTCTAGGTGAGTAAAAACCTAAATACTCCACGTACTTTTCAGCATTAACCCTTCTAATATACTCCTCAATTGCTTTATTAATAGTTCCGACAAGAAAAAGCTCGATTTTGAACCCATTGTTATTAAGAATCTTAAGTGCTAGAATCAATTGACTAAGATCGTAGTATTCAGAAATAGTACCTGAAAAAACAACTGATAAAACTTCAGCGTTTTTTAGGTTCGGTTCTTTTGCTGGCTTAAAAGTTTCTAAATCAGCTCCATTAGGTATTATAGATCCATGTATTTTATGCTTTGCTAACATCTCCTTTATGCCCTTCGTAACCACTATGATTGCGTCAGCCCGTCGATAAATAGCGTAATTGACCTTCCGTAGAATTCTCGCAATGAGCGAACCTGTTCTTGACTTTGAGGAATAGTGGATTAAAACTTCTTCGGCTGGGTCGCGCATATCTACTACATATGTAGATTTAGTAATGCGTGATGCTAAGAATGCCGCTAAAATTAAATCTGAAGGTGGGACAGAAGCTACCAGTACGTCTGGCTTCTTGATAATTAAGTAAATGGCTTGAAAGAATGCCAAAATAGTATTTACTATACTGCTAATGTACGGTATTCTCATGTTGATATACAGTGGTGTGTTTACTTCAACACATACAGCAATTTGACTTTTAGTCTGTTTATTTACACTTTTCCCAATGTTTATACCAAATTTTGACGAAAGGATTTCACCTAAGTTTATTCCTCCAACAATATATGCTTCAAAACCGCTTCTTATTAAATGCCGACAAAACACACTTAGTCTTTGCGAAGGTGCACCTCTTATGGGGGTTTGAAGTTGAGATACAAATACGATAGTAGGCTTATCCTTAGTTTTCACTTGAAAATCGCCGAAAGACCAGTATTTAAAACAATGCCCTTAGAGACCATAAGTCTTAGGAGATCTTCATAAGATACGGGTCCAAATGATGCGTCAGGCTTTTTCGTAATACCTACTGGAATTACTATTAGTGAGTCTCTATTCGCTATATTGTTAACATCGGCTTTAGCATAGAGAATGGTGTGGGTAATACCATATCGTGAAAATAGGTAGATATACCTATAGGTACCTGTAATCTTGTTTAATAACGATTGATCCAATACCTCCTTAATGAAGGTTGAAGTCCACAGTCCTTCCTGCCCATAATTATATTGCGTAGACCAGTCAAAGCCTTTTACTTCATAGTACATTAGGGCGATTGGAGTTGATATCGATCCTAGCATTGATAGTACAACAAGTAAAGTAGCTCCCGCTCGGAGAATTATAAATAATCTAGATCCATTTCCTTTGACATATTTGATATGTAACAGAACACTATAGATGATGGTGGAATAGAACGCGTAACTTACGCTAATAATGCGAGTACCATAATCACTTATAGAGCTCACCAATACGTAGGTTATTACTCCAACAATGTATAGAGGTGAGCCTAAGAGGTTAAATGCCAAGACTTGATGAGGTATCTTCGGTTCCTTTCTTATAAGAAATGCAACAATAGAATATGTGAGAATAAGAAATATCAACGTGAATCTAAGGAGTGATAGTGGATAAAGAAAAGAGTATATGGGATCATATCCTATTCTTGTCGTGACAACTCTTTGAGTGTACTGCACCTGCTCGAATTTTATATTTTCAATAATAGTACGAATAAAAGCATTAAAATCCCCTAAGAAAAAGTGACCTATATATACATAGTACACTGAAACAGTAGCGAAAGATATTAGAACAACAAGTTTAATATGTCTAAGATCGACTCTCAATATTGCTAAGAAGAATAGGAGCAATAACATTACTGCAAGCATGTAAATACCCATTGGTAGATATTTTACTACCATGGAAATCGTAAATATTGTTAACACTATTATAGATTCGGCTCTAAGAGGTTTAGCTTTGAATACTCTAGAAAGAATCACCAATATTAGCAGTAAAATTAAGTAAGCATCTGAACCATAAGTGAAAATAGGGGAAGAGATCACTGTGAAACCAGCGGAAAGAAGAGAGATTACTCCTATAATGTAGCTGAAATTATCATATAAGCTTCTTAACCAAAGAAGGACAAAAAGAAAGAACAGTAAATAAGCCAATAATCCTTCCATAAACGAAATAGAAAGTACATCCATGCCTGTTACTAAGCTTAAGAAACATTTTAAGATGACTGTTCCCGGAGAAGATGCAAAGTTATCAAATGTGATGCGAAGAACCCCCAAATGACCGTTAACGATAACCATATTAGTGCTGTGTTCATATACATAGTAATGTGGATCTGGTAATAGAGATAATCTTGATGTTTTCACAAATAATTGCATCATCGCAAAAAGCACTAGGAAAAGTAATATTAGTAACTTATTAAAATGGGTATTTGAAAACATATTTCTCTAAACCTAATTTTACTTTAGTAGATCCCTAAATACTTCAATTACTCTGTTTTCTATATTACTTTGGCTAAATTTTTTGAGCATATCTTTACTAAGAGTTTTTCCAATGTAAATTATTTCATCCATGCTAAGGTGACATATTTCAGCGATTTTTCCTGCAAGTTCCACATAATTACTTGGAGAAAATAAGTATTTAGAGGCAATAGTGTCTCCCAATAATTCTGGAATAGCACCGACACGAGAAGCTATAGGCATTGTACCTAGGATAGAAGCTTCTACAATCGCGTAGCCGTAAGTTTCTTCCCCTATGGATGGGAATAAAAGTGACCACGTCTTCCTATGTAGCTCAACAAGTTTACCGTGTTTTACCCTTCCTTGCACTTGTATATCTAAGTTGCTATATTTCTCGCCTAGTCTTTTCAACATTTTAAGGCTTTGGAAATTATACTTATTTGCAAATATGAACCTTGCCTTGATACCTTGCTTTCCCAGCTTGTTGAGCACTTGCAGTAGTACGTGAAAGCCTTTTATGTAGCTGTCGCCACCAAGGTAGAGGAAGGTTGGCACCTCACTTAGGTTCTTAGCCTGTTCTCTATTGATTAGCTCTGGTGGTGGCGGATTATACATTACTTTAATCTTGCTTCTCAACTCCGGCATCTGGTCTAAGATTATATTAGCCTGTCTTCTTGATACACATACTATTTTATCAGCCTGTGATATCCAATTCCTTGCTAGTTTAGGTAACCACCATAGTAGGCTTACCCCTACGCAGTACTTAAGGCCCTTAGCGCACTCTAGCATTATGTCGTTTCGTGTAATTCTGTGCTTGTGCTCCTCGTATGGTGCTAGTATGGTAGCTGTGTAGGATATAGGTATGTAGCCGTGTAGGTGGACTACTACCTCCTTACCTATACTTTTAGCGTAAGGTATTACGGGGAAGGCGAATC
>Ga0105155_1000794_pt1 | contig 10815 bp, 10 predicted proteins | sample SSWtaG_2_FD_89589 | JGI IMG/M metagenome (GOLD analysis project Ga0105155, IMG submission 89589) | Hot spring microbial communities from Sandy's Spring West, USA to study Microbial Dark Matter (Phase II) - SSWsed_130316 | ecosystem: Environmental > Aquatic > Thermal springs > Hot (42-90C) >...
GCCGACCTTTTCCTGCAACGGTTCTGATTCGCGGGGCATGACTATTGGTATTCGAGACGCGGCACACGCCTCCTCTCACAAATGGTACCCTACTGACGCGCGCGTGCAGTTGAATGCTGAACAGGTTCACGAGTGGGCAGCTGCAGGCGCGCACCTGCTCTAAAAGGAAGTAAACCGAGGGGGCTACCAGATGGCAGGGAACCCACGAGATACGGCGAATACGAACTTGTCTCTGGAGGGAAGCATGCGTCGCTTTATATGGCTACTGGGGCTGCTGGTAATGCTGGTGCTTGGAGTCGTAGGGGTTATCTGGTGGGGGGCGCGCGATGTGATACGCCTTGAGCCATTGGATGTGCAACGCTTCGCCCAGATGCGCGAAACCGAACAGGTAGAGTGGTTGATTGAGCAAATCCTGGCACGCAGTAGGCGTACGGACCTGCTGGCAACAATCGCCAGTGAGTTATCCCTTTCGCCCGCCGCAGAACGACTACCGCTCGATTCGCGGGAGATTGAAGCGATAGGGATGGCGTGTGTGGAGTACGACCTACCCCACTGGCTCAATGCCGCCCGACGGTATGTGCGAGCGGCTGAACGCGAGCACCTGACAGTCTATCAAGCGATTCTGCAGGCGCGCAGGGGTGATTGGCAAGCGGCGGAGCAGACCGTGCGGCAGATACAAACAGATGCCTTCAAGGCGCTCGCACTGGCACACTTGATGCGACTTCAAGCGGAGGCGGGGCAGTCAGAAGCTGCCCAGCAGAGCCTCAACCAACTGCGAGCAATTCTTACCCGCCCTGCCGACTCTAAGCACTCCCATTATCAAATGATGGCTCTGTTGCTCATCATAAACCACTCTTCCATTCCTGAGCGCCCCGAAGCCGCGGCGGCGTTTGTGCAGAGTTTGCACCGCGACTGGCACATGGCTGCCATCCGATGGATGCTTGAATACTATCGTCAGCGGGGCGATGTGGAAGGGCTACGCGCTTTTGCTGCGCTCATCCCCAAACACAACCGTCGTGAAGTTGAGATGTACCTTGTGCGCACGCTGATCGAACAAGGCAAGGTAGAGGAGGGATTGCGCTTGCTGGGACGCATCGGCAAATGCCGCGACACAGAACTTGCACAAATCGCCCGCGCGTTGCACAAGCAGGGATGCATTCAAGACGCACGAACCTTCGCCGACGCCCTGCGCACACGCCTGCTTCAAGACGGCTTCCCGTTGCAGTTGGGACAATTGGAATTTATGCGACGCGTCCCCGACACGCTCCGTCTTCCCACCCCCTACGGCGAGGTGCAGGTAAAAATCCAATTAGACTACGACACTACCCGCCTGCTGGTGCAGGCGTATACCGAGTGGGAGCTGCCCGAAGCGGCGGAGCAACTCATCGCGGCGGTGCCTCACGACCACTTCCAAGTGCGGGCGCAAATGAGTATGGTATACACCTATCACAAGATGGGGCGGCAGGCGCAGGCGCGACAACACTTAGAACGCGCTCGTGCAGCAGTGCAAAAATCCACCCAAAAAGTCCCCCACGGACGCCCCGTAATCATCGGCACAAGCGCAGAGGTTGGGTGTACTGCCGCCGAGTGCGGTGAGTTCGCCTTAGCGTTGGAAGTGGCAAACTCAGCCGCGCTCTTTGAGCAGAAAGACATCCTGTCCTGCATACTGAGGGCGTATGCATTCCGACGGAACGCTTTCTGGGAGAGTCTAAAAGGCTCTTTGTGGGAATGGTGAGTGCCTATGCAGTGAATTTTCGACAGGCGCAACTATGCGCACAGGGGACAACCACATAGGGATTGGTGGTGTATAATATGCTGGGTGGCGCGATGAGAACAATTGGGCGATTCTCGCCGTATCTGGTGATTCTGCTGGCTGTCATAGGACTGCTGGGGTGGGCGCGTACCGAGCAGCAGCGCGCCGAAGACGCGATGCACGAGACCCTCGACTTCCGCGAGCCTGTGTGGAACGACCACTTGCCCGCCGTACGCAGGCAAACCCAGCAGCAGCCGACTGACGAAGCCAAACTGCGCACGCTGGCAGACCGACTGACCCATCACTACCGCGAACTGGACACCCCGCTGCGCTTCAAGGTGATTCAGACCGACGACGGTGCGCTGGCGTTGCGCCTGAACGCGGCGGCAGCGCTGCCCCGCTGGTACACCGCACGCGCCGCACGACTGGGCTACGATGAAGCGACGCGCGCACTCGGACGCGAAGTGCCCGTGCATATCTACGAGACCTACATCGTCGGCAGCGCGCGACTCATCGGTATCTGCCGCGCGCGCAACGGCGTCGTGGAGGTCGCCCTGCGCTAACGCGATGCGAGTCGCCTTCTTCGACCTGGAACCGTGGCAGCCCGACTACCTGCTCGCGGGCATGCAACGACTGGGCATCGCCGAGCGCGTGAAGGCGAACTTTTTCGAGGATCACCTCACGCCCGATACCGCCGCCCAGTACGCCGACTACGACGCGATTGTCGTCTTCATCTGGACGAAGGTCAGCGGCGCCGTTATCGATGCGCTGCCGAACCTGCGCCTGATTCTCACGATGTCCACAGGCTACGACCATATCGACCTGCAGGCGTGCCGCGCACGCGGGATTACGGTGTGCAATGTGCCCCACTACGGCGAGAACACGGTGGCGGAACACACCTTCGCGCTGATCCTTTCGCTTTCGCGTAAGTTGCACGCGGCGTACTTTCAGGGCTTGCGCGGCGAGTACCGCATCCGCGAGTTGCGCGGGTTTGACCTGTACGGCAAGACGCTGGGCGTCATCGGCGCGGGCAACATCGGGCTGCATGTGATTCGCATCGCGCGCGGGTTCGGCATGCGCGTACTGGCGTACGACATGCGTCCGCACCCGCTGCTGGCGGAGGTGCTGGGCTTCACCTACACCGACTTGGACACGCTGCTTGCCGAATCGGACATTGTGTCGTTGCATGTGCCCGCCACACCGCAAACTTACCACCTTATCAATCGCGAAACGCTGTGCAAAATGAAGCGCGGCGCGCTGCTTATCAACACCGCACGCGGCAGCGTGGTGGACACCGAAGCACTGCTGTGGGCGCTGGAGGAGGGGATTCTGGCTGGCGCGGGGCTGGATGTGATCGAAGGCGAGGAGTATATCACGGAGGAAAGCGCGCTGCTGAAGATGCCCCTCGCTGAACAGACACTCAAGCAGATCGTGCAGGCGCACTTACTGCTACGGCGCGACGATGTGGTGTTCACCCCGCATATCGCCTTCAACAGCCACGAGGCGGTCCAGCGCATTCTGGACACCACACTGGAGAACCTGAAGGCGTTTCTGGAAGGGAAGCCTCAAAACATCGTCGGCTAACGCGGGTGTTCGCATTAGATCCCCTGACATATCACTCCCTGTGCGAGCGTTTGGCGAGGTCCCTTGCCAAGCACACTCAGCTCACCCCTCCTGCGCCTCTGCACTCAGCCACACGCACCCTGCCCCGTCCAAGCGCACCACGATATGCCCCAGACGCCACAGCTCCAGCATCGCCAGAAACGAGACCAGCAAGTCCAGCACATCGAGCGCGTCTTCAGCGAGCGCATCGAACGGCAGGGGCTGCGCTGCGCCCTGCAGCCGCTCGCGAATCTCAATCATCCGCGCGTGCAGCGAGAAGTAGCGGCGGTGCGGAATCGCATCGGGCAGGGGCATGCGCTGCTCCAGCAGGCGTTTGAAGGCAAGCCAGAGCTGGTCGGGCAGCTCCGCGCCGAATTCAGGGGGCAGTTCGTAGTCGCGGGGGTCTATCGCGCCGCCGCGAAAAAAGAGCTGCATCCGCGCGCCCTCGCGCTGGCGCAGATGCTCCGCCACGCGCAGGTAGGCGTCGGGCAGGCGCGTTGGGGCAAGCCATTCGTCCGCTGTGTCGTCAGGTTCGGGTTCGGGGTCGGGCGCGAGCAGCCGCTGCGCTTTGCGCTCTGTCAGGTACGCCAGCGTCGCCAGCGCGTCGCCCGCCTCGTCTATGTCGCCCACTTCGCGCCAGTAGTCGTAGCACGCCTGCGCCACAGGCGCAAGGTCTACCTCCGTCAGGTCGAGCTTGTGCTTGCGAATCAGGTACGCCAGCCAGCCCAGCGAGCCGAAGCCCAACGGCAACTGCAGCGGCACGCGCGGGGGCGACCATTCGGGCGAGCCGATGTGGAACCGACGCATCGAAGCGCGATTATACCTTCGGGCAGGTACAATTGCCGACACCGTATGAGTTGGCAAGCAATTATGGAGTGGGCACAGCAACCGCAGATGACCGTTGGGCTACTGGTCGCCGTGGCGGCGCTGGCGGTGTGGAACCTGGTGCAGGCACTGCGCTGGGGCGCGTTTATGCGCCGCTGGAAGCAACTGATGCAACACTCGGAGGGCGGCTCGCTGGAGCATACCCTGTACGAGACCCTGCGCCGCGTGTCGCTAATGGAAGAGACCCTCAAAGCGCACGGGAACCATCTGGAACAGTTGCAGAGTCAAACGAATCGCTGTCTGCAGCGGGTCGGGCTGGTGCGCTACGATGCCTTCCCCGACATCGGCGGGCAGCAGAGCTTCGCGCTGGCAGTGCTGAACGAGCATGGCGACGGCGTCGTGATTAGCGGCATCCACAGCCGCCACGAGATGCGCGTCTACGCCAAGCCGATCCAAAACCGCGCCTCCAGCATCGGGCTGTCCGACGAGGAGCAACGCGCGCTGCGCGAGGCAAGTCAATTCAAGTAGCGCGGGCGAACAGGCGGAGGGCATGAGCATCTACGACTATAGCAGCGACGAGGTGCTAATCGAACGCTTCAAGGAAGGCGACGAGTTCGCGTTCGACCTGCTGGTGCGCCGCTACGAGCAGAAAGTGTACCAACTCGCCTACCGCCTGACAGGCAATCCCGACGATGCTGCCGATATCGCCGCCGAAGCGTTCCTGCGGATGTATAACTCGCTGAAACGCTTTCGCGGCGACGCGCAACTCTCCACATGGCTGTATCGCGTGGTGAGCAATGTGTTTTTCGATTTTCGCAAGCGCGAGGCGCGCCACCAGCACCTGCCGCTGGAGATGCCCACCGACGATGACGACGAACCCTATGAGCTGCCGATTGAGGACGAGAGCGCGGACATTATGGGGCACGCCCTGCAGCAGGAGCAGAGGCGTGTGCTGATGGAAGCCATCCAGCAGCTACCCGAATACCAACGCGTGATGGTCGTGCTGTTCCACATCGAGGAGCGTCCCTACGAGGAGATTGCGCAAATTCTGGGGTTGCCGCTGGGCACAGTTAAGTCGCGTCTCAATCGCGCCCGCAACGCCCTGCGCCGACTGCTGGAGCCGTATCGGGAACTTTTTGGCGTAGAAGAGAGTCCTACGACTGGAGTGCCACAGGAGGCGAGCGATGCGCTGTGAACAGGTGAAGAGCCTGCTGAACGACTATTGCGAGGGGTCTTTGAGCGAAGCGATGCGCGAGCGCGTCGAGGCGCACCTGCGCGGGTGCGCGGCGTGTCAGCGCGAGGCGCAGTTTGTGCAAGCGATTTGGCGCGGGCTGCGCACGATGCCCGAAGTCGCGCCACCCGCCGATTTGCACGCGCGGATTATGACCCATGTGCGGGCGAACACGCGCGTGCGTGAGGCGCAGGGGCGCGTTGCCCTCTGGCGCTGGGCGGGCGCGGCGGCAGTGGCGGCGGGGCTGTTCATCATGGGCTTTTTCGCCGCACAATCGGACGGCGTACAAGCCGCATTCGGCTTCGGCGCGAAACCCAACCCACCCGTACAGACGCCGCAGCCCGTGCAGGCAGGCGTCTTTCTGGAGTACCGCACCACCGTCGACGGCGTGCGCGTGCCCGTGCTGGAAGCGCGCATGAATCGCGAGGCGACCGCCGAACTGCGCTACGCACCCGAAGGCGACACCAAGACCGAGCCAATTGTAATCTGGAGCGGACGGCTGCAACCCGGCAAGACCGTCGAGATTCCGCTCCAGACGCTGCTGTACACTTCGGGCGAGCGCGTGCTGACCCTGCGCTGGACGCTGGAGGGGCAGTCGCGCGTGCTGTATGTGCCTGCGGGCTACCCGCCGGCGAAGCTGGCGAGCCTGCGCCTGCAAGCGAAACTCGGCGACGCGCTGCGCCAACTCGCCAGCGCGTACCAGACGCCCATCGAGTGGGTGCCCAACGGCGAGGAGCCGCTGGTCGTGCTGGATGTGCAGGACGCCACGCTCGAAGACGCGCTGCAGAAACTGCTCATCGGCTCGAACTACACCGTCAAGCGTCAGGGCGACTTCTGGCGTGTCATAAGCCGATAAGCAAATCGTTTTGCAACCGACAACTTCCGCCCTTGTAAGCGCAAGCACACGGGGTATAATCAGGGACGGAGGTACCCTATGCGAAACATCGGATTGGCAATAGCTGTGTTTGCGCTGAGCTTTACGGTTAGCTCCGTTGCGTTCGTGCAGTCGAACAAGTCGAGCAGCGATAAACAGACGACGCAGAAGGCGCAGGACGCCAAGCGCACCCCTGCCAACAAACAGGAAGTGCGCTGCCCCGTGTCAGGCAAGGTGATTACCGACCTCAAGAACGCGCCCAAATACACCTATCGCGGCAAGACCTACTACTTCAGCTGCCCCAACTGCCTTGCGGAGTTCAAAAAGAACCCGCAGAAGTACATTCAGCAAGCGGTGAATACACGCACGGTGAGCAACGCCCCCACAAAGAAGGAAGGCGAGTCGTGTTGCAGTGGTGAGGCGAAGGCAAGCGAGGGCAGCTGCTGCAGCGGTGAAGATAAGGCGAAGGCAAGCGGGGGCAGCTGCTGCAGCGACAAGAAAGAACCCCACCCCCAAACGACCGAACGAGTCGCTGCACCCGCCGATAAACTCATCTGCCCCGTCTCGAACGAGGAGTTGGATGAAGCCACTGCCGTGCGCTTCGTCTACAACGGCAAGGTCTACTATACCTGCTGCAACGGCTGCAAGAGCAAGTTCCTGAAGGATCCTGAGACCTACGCCAAGAAGGCAGAAGAGATCTCCAAACTTCAGGGCAAACCCGAAAAGGCGGATACAAACTAATCGCTTCGTCCGGAGTTTATGAGTGCCCTTGTAGTTCCCCCTCACGGCATAGGGGGAACTACCTATTTATAGGCATTCCCTTCGAGCGACCGCATTCCTTCGCGTTGCCGAGCATAGGAGCGGCTCCCGCGCCCTGTTTTGGGGCTGTTCGCGCACCATTCCGAACACCCTTTTCCGCCCTTGACACGCACCCGCCTTGTAGAGTATAATTCGCTTCAGAGAACTATTTTCCACTGGAGGCAATGATGAACCGACTAATCATCGGGCTGAAGCAAGCGGGACTGCGACTCACGCCCCAGCGCGTGGCAATTTGTCAAGTGCTGGCAGAGAGCAAAGACCACCCGACGGCGATGATGATTTACCACCAACTGCTGCCCCAGTTCCCCACACTGAGCCTGGCGACAGTCTACAAGACGCTTAATGTGCTGAAATCGATGGGGCTGGTGCATGCGATAGGCGACGCAGGCGACGGTGCGGAGCATTTCGACGCCGATTTGACGCCGCATATCAACCTCGTGTGTGTGCGCTGCCATCGTGTGGTGGACTTCGACGAGCAACTGGTGCAAGAGATTCAGCACATCGTGGAGCAGCGTTCGGGCTACGAAGTGCAGGGCGCGCGGATTGTGTACTATGGGCTGTGTCCCGACTGCCGCGCAGCGCAACGCAACGGTAAGGAGAGCGCGTGATGGGCATTGTGCGCTATATTCGCAAACGCCTCGCCGAAGCCGACTCGTGCGTCGACGAGATGGCGAAGGTCGCGTTGTCACATCGGGGGCTACGGCGCGTCCGCTACCGCTACCGAGACGATACGGTGGAGGTGGAGTACGACCCTGAACAGCTCAGCGCGGATGATGCCAAGCAAGCCGTTGAACCACTCCTACGCGAGTTGAGCGTGCGTGCGCCCGATTGTAGCCTGCGCAATCCCGAATCGGGCGTGTGCGCCGCGTGTCCCAGCGTCGCACAGCACGGCAAACGCTGGCAACTCAACGGCGTCGCCTACCGCGCCCACTTCGACGGCGAGACGCTGACCATCGAGCAGGAGAACGCTCCTGCCGAGCCAACCGACCGCATCCTGCGACGGGTCAAAGCGTTGGAGCGACCTGCCCCGCGCTGGCGCAGTCGCGCTTTCTGGGAGCCGATACTGACTGCGCTAACGCTGCTGATGATTATTGTGGGTGGGCTGCTGCGTTGGAGCGAGCAGGTGATGCTGGCGAACCTCGCCTACGCCGTCGCCTACCTCGCGGGCGGCTACTTTGGCGTGCTGGACGGCTACCAGACGCTCAAGGAACGGCGGCTGGATGTGAACTTCCTGATGATTGCAGCGGCGATTGGCGCAGCGATTGTTGGCGAGGCACCCGAAGGTGCGACGCTGCTGTTCCTGTTCTCGCTGTCCAACACGCTGCAGAACTATGCACTGACACGCAGCCGCAACGCCGTGCGTGCCTTGATGGCTCTCCAACCCGATACCGCCACGCGAATCACCCCCACGGGAACCGAAACTGTGCCTGTGGAAGACCTACAGGTTGGCGACCGCGTGCTGACCCGACCTGGCGAGCGCATCCCGACCGATGGCGTCGTGCAGCACGGCGAATCGTATGTGGACCAGTCGCCCATCACCGGCGAGAGCGTGCCCGTTCACAAAAGCGTAGGCGACATAGTGTTCGCAGGCACGGTAAACGGCAGTGGCGTGCTGGAAATCGAAGTGCGTGCCCCAGCGACCGACACGCTACTGCAGCGCATTCTGCAACTGGTGGAGCAGGCGCAGGAGCAGAAGGCGCGCACGCAACGCTGGCTGGAGCGGTTCGAGCAACGCTACGCGCTGGCGGTGATGGGCGGCGCGGCGGCGGTCGCGCTGGGACTGCCGCTATTTGGCTGGAGTTTCCCCGACGCTTTTTACCGCGCCATGACGCTGCTGGTGGTCGCCTCACCCTGCGCGCTGGTCATCAGCACGCCTGCCACGCTGCTGAGCGCGATTGCCAACGCCGCCCGACGGGGCATCTTGTTCAAGGGTGGGGAACCTATTGAGCGGTTGGCGGGCATCCGTGCGCTCGCCATCGACAAGACAGGCACGCTCACCGAAGGCAAGTTGGAGTTCACCGACCTTGTGCTGCTGGAGGGTGCGTCCGAGGCGGAGGTATGGCAGGTGATTGCCGATGTGGAGTCGCGCTCGGAGCATCCGCTGGCGCACGCGCTTGTGGCGGCGGCTTCGGCGCGTGGCTATCGCCCTCGCGCTGTGCAGCAGGTGGACGCCGTGCCAGGCAAGGGCATCGTGGCAACGCTCGAAGACGGCACAGAGGCGCGCATCGGCAACCTGCGCCTGTTTGAGGGCGAGACAATCCCCGACGAGGCGTTGCAAGCGGTGCAATCGCTCCGTCAGGCAGGCAAGACGGCGATGGTGGTGTGGGTCGGCGGGCGGTTTCTGGCGGTTGCGGCGGCGGCAGACAAGGTGCGTCCCGAAGCAGCGCAGGCGGTCGCTCGCTTGCGTGCGCTGGGCATCCCGTGCATCGCCATGCTCACAGGCGACGCAGAGCCAATCGCCCGCGCCGTCGCCCAGCAGACGGGCATCGAGCGCGTGTACGCCGACCTGCTGCCCCACGAGAAACTGGACGCGCTACGCCAACTGAGTGCGGAGTGTGGCGCGGTGGCGATGGTCGGCGACGGGGTGAACGACGCGCCCGCGCTCGCTGCCGCCGAGGTCGGTATCGCGATGGGCGCGGGCACCGATGTCGCGCTCGAAACCGCTGATGTCGCGCTCGTCGGCAACGACCTGAACAACCTGCCCTACGCGCTCGCGCTCAGTCGTCAAGCGATGCGCGTGCTGAAGCAGAACCTGATTTTCGCCACGAGCGTGATTGTCGTGCTGGTGATTCTGACCTTCGTCGCCAATCTACGCCTGCCGCTTGGCGTCGTCGGGCATGAGGGCAGCACACTGTTGGTCGTACTGAACGGGCTACGGCTGCTGCTCTATCGTCCTGCTGACAGCCGTGTCTGACACAGGGGTGCAGCGACTGCAGTCCAACACGCGCATAGTGTACAGGCAGGGCTCCCCCGCCCTGCCTGTAGGTCATTTGCGCCCCACTTTCGGGCATACTTACTGCAAACAGCATCCTACTTCCTGCCTACGATATTCGCCAAAATCACCGCGCCACCTGCATCGCCCTCCACATTCACCATCGTGCGGAACATGTCTAAAATGCGGTCCACCGCCAGAATCAGCCCGATGCCTTCCAGCGGCAACCCAACTGACTGCAGCACAATCACCATCGTGAACAGCCCTGCGCTGGGAATGCCTGCCGCGCCAATCGCCGCCAGCGTCGCCGTGAACAACACCACAATCTGCTGCGTAAACTCCAACTGCACGCCATACGCCTGCGCGATAAACAGTGCGGCGACTGCCTCATATAGCGCGGTGCCGTCCATGTTCACCGTCGCACCGATGGGAATGCAAAACCGACTGATGTAGGCAGGCACCTTGAGTTCGCGTTCGACAGTGCGCATCGTCACGGGCAGCGTCGCCGCGCTGGAGCTGGTGCTGAGCGCGGTAATCATCGCGTTCGAGATACCCGCCAGAAACCGCCACGGGGGCACGCCTCCAAGCAGCCACACCAATAGCGGCAGCACAATCAGCCCGTGCACCGCCAACCCGCCCAGCACTGCACCCATATACTTGGCGAGCGGCGCGAACACCTCCCAGCCCGCCTGACCAATCGCCCGCGCCAGCAGCAACGCCACCCCAACAGGCAACAGGTACAGCACCCAGCGCACGATGACCATCGAGAGATCCAACAC
>Ga0105155_1000796_pt1 | contig 10804 bp, 7 predicted proteins | sample SSWtaG_2_FD_89589 | JGI IMG/M metagenome (GOLD analysis project Ga0105155, IMG submission 89589) | Hot spring microbial communities from Sandy's Spring West, USA to study Microbial Dark Matter (Phase II) - SSWsed_130316 | ecosystem: Environmental > Aquatic > Thermal springs > Hot (42-90C) >...
CCGGTTGACAAAGGAAAAGAAGGGACTAAATTTTTTATTATAACGGGGCGTAGCTCAGCCTGGTAGAGCGTCGGCTTCGGGAGCCGAGTGTCGGAGGTTCAAATCCTCTCGCCCCGATTTAAATGTAAATTACACTAAAAAATGCAACAAAACACAATTAAATGCAACATCACACGAAATAATGCAACAAAATACGGCATCAATTTTGCTTACCTATGAAATTATCCCAAATTGTTTTCCCTAGGTTTAAAAAATTTTCGCATGTAAAAGCTACTCTCAACTTCTATCTTGATTTTGTAAAAAGTCCTCAAGGAAAAGCGGGTTACTATTACCGAGCTCTGTTTACCTGCGAAAACAAGACCAGCAATAAGAGTTTTTTCATAATTGAATTAATTCCAGTAGAACTGCTTCCTCTCATTCCGTCAGGATACACTTACCTTTTTGATTTTGGGAAAATTACAAAAAAAACAGAACCAGATTTTTTAAAGTCTGCCCAAATTAACTTATCTATTCCCCCTAATCAAGAAGTTAAGCAGCTTTCAGAATTTATAGACTCTAAAAAATTTAGTAAGTTTGGATTTCTCAATAAAGAAAACCAATACGTGAGTTTTGAAAAAGAAATTTCTTCTCAGTTCGTGGTTAAAGTCGAACACAATAATTCAGTATTTTTGATACCTTCTACCTTAATAGCTTCCCAATTTTACTTTTTTTCAAGTAGAATTATTCCTTACGTTTTACGAAATGCTTTAAAAGACACCCACAAGGGAATCACTGTGGACGGAAATTCTTATAAAATAGTGATGAGTTCTTACTTTAGCAGCTCTGATGCACCAAAAATCGTGTTTTTCTTAACAAATAAATATGCAAAAAAAAGTCTTGCTACGTTATCACAAAAAAACTTTAAGTGGTTCTTATCGGAAAAGCTCAAATTTCCTATCTATGCAAGGTTTCCTTTTACTGGGGATTATCCGTGTGAAGTATTCTTTGAGGTGATTGAAAATTATAGATACGTACACTTCTTGAACTTTACGGACGGACGTTTGCCTTATCAAAAGTTAAACGTTGAAGTTATAAGAATTAAAACGCAAAAAGCAGACGAAAAGGAGGTTAACTTTCCCAAAACAATTCCTCTTCAAGTTTTTGAAGAATCTGAAGAAAAAGAATACGAGCTCGTTAAAGTTCAGCCTTCCAAGTACGTAAAGTCCTTAGGATTAAGAACGACGTTTGAAAAAAACGAAATACCGGTTAAAAAGAGCTTATTACTTAGTGAAAGCATTACAGCAAGAGCAAAGGCTGTTTTTTTAAAAGCTAAACACGAGGTTAAAAACGTAAGCTTTGAAGATAAAGCAAAACCTTATAATAAAGTAGAGAAAGAAACTGCTAAAGTTGAGGCTGTCAGTGAAAGGTTAACAGAAAAAAGCGATTACGAAAAGAACTTAGGAAGGTTCAAAGAAATGCTACAGGTCTTGCAGGAGAAGTTTAAGTTTGAAATTCGTTTTATGAGAGAACTTTTTGTGCCAATTAGAAGGAAAGACAAAAATAGCATAAGCCAGGTTGAATACTACGACTGGCAAAAAGTTTACGAGGGAAAAAAACCTACTCTGAGAAGAAAGTTTTTGTTGGTCATAGGGAAGTTTCCTGAAGTTGAAAATTTGGTCGCCTTTTTAGAGGTAGATCAAACGAACATGAGTTATTCTTTATCAACCATAGTTTTTATTTCTAAAATGGAAAGTTTCAACTTTGACTTTTTTAAAAAATCAGCTATTCTTTTTTTAGAAAAAAAGCTGGAAGGTTTTAAAGAAGAACATCTTAAAAACTTTATGAGGAACAAAGGAATAGAAGTTTACTTCAAAAAACATCCCTCTTCTTGGAGTATGAGAGCAATTACGAGTTGGTGCAGAAGAGTAAAAGAGGTTGTTGAAAACTTATTGAGCTGATAAAACTATAAATATTAAAAAAGAGGTGTGAGTAATGCACGCTTATAATGCTCCAAAAATAAAGCAGATTTTTTCAGGTCCAGACATAGAACACGGATATTCTCTCTTTGAAAATGACACTCAAGCAATGCAAACTGTTGAGAATTTAATTATGGAACAAAATGGAAAGTTTTATGTTAAGTGTCAAATTAGGAACGAATACAAACTTGCCAAACCTGAAGAAATTGTAAGGCAACTGTGGCTTTATAGGTTATTAAATGAATATGGTTATCCAAAAGACAGAATAGAAATTGAAAGGGAAGTTCACTTTGGTTCAAAAGAAGAGGGTAAAGCTGATATCGTTGTCCTTCACAAGGACTTACAACATCCGTACATAATTTTTGAAGTAAAAAGACCAAAAAGAAAAGACGGGTTAGCACAATTAAAAAGTTATTGTAATGCAGAAGGAGCTCCAATTGGTGTTTGGTCTAATGGAAATGAAATGATAAGGCTTCATAGAGAGGAACCAAATATCTTTGTAGAAATTCCAAGAATTCCAAGAGCATGGGAAACATTAAGAGATGTTTTAACCGAAAGATGGACTATGCAATGGCTTGAAAAACACGACGAATTAAAGCAAGGTAAGACAACACTTAAAAAGATATTACTTGACTTAGAAGAACTTGTTTTAGGCAATGCAGGAGTGGATCCATTTGAGGAAGTATTCAAGTTAATCTATGCTAAGCTTTACGATGAGTATAGGGGATTACAGGACTCCTCTTATCAGTTAGAATTTTTTGTTGGTGATAGAAGTCCCCAACAGGTGAAAGAAGCAATTTCCAATCTTTTAGATGGAGCAAAAAGAGAATGGCCAGGTGTTTTTGAACCAACAGATAGAATTAAGCTAAGGGACGAGCATTTAAAAGTTTGTGTTTCCTTCCTTGAGAAAATAAAACTTTTTAATTCTAATTTGCAGATTATTGACGAAGCATTTGAATATTTAATTCCTCAAGTTTCAAAAAAGAAAGAAGGCCAATTTTTTACTCCTCGCCCCGTAATAGATATGATTGTTAAAATGCTCAACCCTAAAGCACATGAGTTTGTTATAGACCCAGCCTGTGGTTCTGCTGGATTTCTTTTGCATTCTGTTATGTGGATTATAGGAGGAATGATTAGCGGAGAACCTTTACCTGAACACGCAAAAAATTTTGCCCAAGACAAAATTTACGGTATTGATTTTTCTGAAAAGGCAGTAAAGATAGCAAAGGCAATAAACTTGATAGTAGGAGATGGTAAATCTCACATATACAAAGATAATGCATTAGCACCTCATACATGGAGTGAAGATACAAAAAGTGGTTTAAGAGGTAGACTTTTAAGATTTCCTAATGATAGTACAAAAGATAAAGAGAACCAAGAAAAATTTTTGTTCTTTGACTTTGACGTCTTAATGACAAATCCACCATTTGCTGGAACAGTAAAAGAGAATAACATTTTAAGACTCTATAGGTTAGCTGAGAAAGAAGGGAAGCTAGTAAACAAAATTGATAGACATATACTTTTCTTGGAGCGTTGCCTTCAATTTATAAGACCTGGTGGAAGAATGGCAATTGTTTTACCTCAAGGGTTACTAAATAATAAAAGTGCTGAATATATTCGTAGGTTTATTATCGAAGAAGCGAGAATTTTAGCTGTTGTGGGTTTGCATGTTAACACCTTTAAACCACATACAGGAACGAAAACAAGCGTTTTGTTCTTACGGAAGTATACAGATGAGGAAAAAAAGGAAATCCAAAAGATAAAGGCAAAATATGAGGGTGAATGGGAAGAATTTCTGAATAAACTTAGAGAAAAGTATCAAAATTTAAAATATGATAGTCCTGTGGATGAAGAAGATATTCCTGAAGAATTAGCTTCTTTCTTAGAAACTTATTTTAATAGCAGAGAAGAGATTAATGAGCTACCAATAGAAGAAACTGACACAGAAGAACCAGAAAATGAAGAAACAAAAGATACGGAGAAGAACGAAGAGAAGAGACCTCTTTATGTTTTAATTCAGGAAAAATCTGAATTAGAAACCATATTGGTAGGAAAAACAATAGAATTAAAAAGCGTAGATACAAAAAGAAGAACAGAGTTGAAAAAAGAAATTAAGGCTTTGCAAAGTAAAATAGATAAACTTACTAAAGAGATTTCTCGAAGGACTCTGGCTGGTCAGATAAGTTTGGTCTTGAATGAAGAGAAAATTACAGAAGCTTTCAAAAAATATTGGCTTGACGGAAAAGTAATGCAGGAGATGAATTACCCAATTTTCTTTGCAGTAAACGAAAAACCTATAAAGGATGAAAGCGGAGAGTATAGATACAAGAAAGGTCCTGACGGTTCTTTTGTGTTAGATGAATATGGCTACCCTGTGATTGACCATGACTTGGATGAAATAGCGGATGCTTTTATTGAATTCGCAAAACAACAATTTAAAAAAGGCGATAATCATTTTGATTTTTGGAGATGAAAAAATGGCAATATTTAGTATTGTGAAACTATCAGAGCTTGAAAGGGCAAAAAGGCTTGATGCAGAGTATTATAGGCCAGAGTATTTAGAAGTTAAACAAAAGCTACATCAACCTAGATTTGTTTATTTTAAAAGCCTAGTAAAAGAAATTATTCACCCAAAAGAGATTAGAAGAGAATACAAAGATGAAAAACAAGATTATTTGTTTTTACTCGCTCAGAATGTAAGACCTTTAATGCTTGACTTGTCAAAGAAAAAATACATTTCTGAAGAGAAAGCAAAATTAATGCCTAAAAATTTATTAGAGAAAGGAGATATTTTGTTCGTTAGAACTGGTGCGGTTGGTGATTGTACAGCATATACTGGTAAACCACCAAAGGTTGTAGCTTCTGCTCATATTTTAATAGCTAAACCTAACTTTAGAATCAGCCCTTATTATTTAACTGTGTTCTTTAATACATTTTATGGAAGAAGTATTATTATTAGAGGAACATATGGAGCTTTACAGCCCGAGATTGCACCAAATTATATAAAAAGTATACCTGTTCCGATATTTTCAAAAAACCTAATAACAGAGGTTGAAAAATTATTCCTTGAATCTCAAAATTTTCTAGAACAAAGCCACACTCTATACTCCCAAGCTGAAAACCTCCTATTAGAAGAACTTGGACTTAAGGACTTCAAACCAAGATACGAAAAGACCTATACCGCCAAACTTTCCGACGCCTTCTTTGCTTATAGAATTGATGCAGAATATTTCCAACCAGCGTATGAGGAAATGATTGAAAAGATAAGAAAAAACAATGTAGAATTACAACCGCTTAGAAAATTTATCTTGAACATTACAAAAGGAATAGAGCCTGGACGTAAAAATTACAGAGATAAAGGGAAACCGTTTATTAGGGTAAGTAATCTTTCTATATATGGATTTACTGATAGAGACCAAAAATATATCAGTGAGGAATTGTATCAGCAATTAAGAGGAACTTATGAACCAAAGCAAGGTGATTTTCTTTTGACAAAAGACGCAACCCCAGGGATTGCTTATGTTGTAAAAGAACAAATTGAAGGAATAATCTCAAGTGGTATCTTGAAATTACAAATAGACGAAAGCCAAATAGATAAAGAGTACCTTGCTTTATGTATAAACTCAATTATTGGCAAAATCCAAATAGAAAGGGAGGGCGGAGGCTCAGTTATAGTTCATTGGAGGCCAGATCAAATAAAAAAATTAAAAATTCCTATACTCCCCCTCTCAACCCAACAAAAAATCGCTTCATTAGTCCAAGAATCCTATGAAGCAAGAAAAAAGGCAAAGGAATTATTAGAAATTGCAAAAGGAGCAGTAGAGATTGCCATTGAAAAGAATGAAAAAGAAGCCTTAGACTATATTTTTCTCAAAATAAAAGCAAATAAAAAGTGTGACATTAACTTATAACTTTGTAAATATGAACTTGACAACTTTAACTTTATTCAAGAAAAGTCCACAAGAAACTCAATTTCTTATCCCAATCTTTGTATAAAATCTCTCTTGTTAAATGTAATTCTTTTTTGTAGACTTCTACAAACTCTTTAAAATTTTTAAAAATATCAAAGCATATCTTTAAAATAATCAACTTTTCTTCAACAGGAAGATACTCAAATTTTTTATAATTCTTAAAAACTAAACTTTTAAGATGCTTTTTAACCGAAAGCATTCTACAATATTCCTCAGCAACATCAAAAACTTCTTCTTCTTTTAAAAGTTTCACGAGATAGTGCTTGTGTATTCTCATTAGTCTTTGAGTTACTCTTACGAGATTTCTTAAAAAACCAAAATAAATCACTGCCTTAATTGGTCGTCCATTGTTTAAGTAGTTTAACGTTCCTTCTCCTTCTCGCAAAACACCGTATAAAGTGTAGAACATTTCTAAAACTTCTGGATAAGACCTACAAGAAATCTGAGGAAACTTGGTAAAAGACAAACCACATCTAAAACAAACTCCAAAAAATTCTTGAATATAACCCTTATGCAGATTTATACTTGCGCCGCATTCAGGACACCTGTCTATGAGTAAAAGTTGATGCTCGGGACATACTAAATAAAAAGATACTCTCCAAAACTTTTTTAGGTGTGGAGACTTGATTATTGCCCTTTTTTCAATATTTTTCAAAGATTCTTCAATGCAAAGAGGACAGACTTTGTAACCAAATCCCGTAAAAAAGGTATTAACTTCTTTTAGAGCGTCAATAAAGGGTGTTGTGGTCTTAGGATTGGGACTTTCAAACAACGTCCCCGTTAAACTTCGTAAGGAGGTTTTATAAAGAGTTTCGTAATCTATTCTAAACCTATAAGAAAACACCTTTATTAAACTTTCACTTATAAACACGTCAAAATCTACTTCTCCAACGTTACGCCTTATCTCTGGTAAGTAACTACGAACGAAACTTCCAGGACTTATACCAAAGGCAAGAGCTACTCTTATTACGTAAGAATATAAAGACTCGTCTTCACGTGGAGTTATACGAAAAGGCAGAACGATTTTATTCGTAGTCTTCTTTCGCTTGTTATACCTGAGTAAACTGTGCGTTGCAACTCTTCCCACTTTACACCTTTCAAGCTTGCTATAAGTTCACGTGGTGAACCTCTCTTCTTTTAGACGGTGGGATCCAGTCAAGTTCTTTAAACAAAGAAACGTCAATGCGCTCTTTACCAGTTCTTATAGCCAAAATAGCAAGTTCTTTCAAAATAGCAACGATTTCTCCTAAGTATCCTTCAGAGTATTCAAGAATTTTTAAGGCTAAGTCGTTTTGTTCTGCAAGGTTAGACGGTTTTCTTAAAGGAAGAGTCTTCTCAAAAGCGTGTAAAAAGGAAAGATAGTTTCTGTCGTAAGTCCAAGTGGTAAGAATTTGAGGTGGAAACCTTGACGAAATTTGATAATCGGTTTCCGTTGCTATAAGAGCATCCTTAGTTCCAACTAAAACCAGTGGTCTTTTCAATTCGTTCATTAAGTTTTTAAGAGCATTCATAAATTCCCTTTGTTTTATCTTACTTCCAGCAAGCACGTTGTGGATTTCGTCAATAATGACGAGCTTAACTCCGAATTCCTTGAGGTAGTGTTTAATTTTAATAAACTTGGTAGAAAGGGTATCAGACTTTCTGAATGCAGGATCTATCTTTTCAAGGATGTTGTCGTAAAACATGCCTACGTCTGGTTTGTGTGGTGCGAGTAAGTAAATAACAGGCATTTTAATTCCTTCAGGATCTTCGTAAGGTTCGTGCGTTTTACAAAAGTAAGTAACCAATGCCGTTTTCCCGTTGTTAGGTGGTCCAACGAGAAGAAAAGAAGGAGGTCTTATAAGGTCGTCAACTTTCATCAGTTCTTCAATTTTCTCTAAAACATTTTTAGCTTTGGGATACAAAACAAACCTGTCTTTGTAAATAAATTTTATTCTTTCTTCGTTAGACAAGTTCTTTACTTCCTCAATAAACTCTAACTTTTTAATCGTCATATATTACAACCTCAAACTCTTCAATTTTCTCTGAATCCTTAGGTAGTGTGGATAACTTTAAATTTTCTCTTCTTTTTTGGCCTTCAACTTCTTTTTGTCTCTCCTCGTCATACTTTCTTTTTTTAGCCAAACTTAGTCTTGCCTTCTTAGTTTTTTCTTGAGATTCTTTTTTCAACTTTTCAAGAAACTTGTAGGCAGAAATAATGTCAAACTCAGTGATTTCACTCTTACCTTTTCTTTTTAAATACTTTATTACTTCTCTTAGTTCCCACCTCGTCATGGGAGGAAACGTAGGATTTTTACAAGGAATTCTGTAATACTCTTTGTGATCGGGATGAAAGAAGTAAATTGAACTTATGTCTCTTGGATCTACCTTAAAAGTAAACTTTACGTCAGTACCAACGAAAGGGATAAGGACTTCACTCCAGTACGTTACGTGATCAATTCTCACGCCGTACCTTTGCACAGTTCTCTCTTCTGTGTATAAAAGACTTATTCTAATTTTTTCTAATTCGTCTTTTGAGGGCAACTCTGGATATCCAATGCCTTTTCTATTCTCGTCTCCAAAAACGGCTTTTTTAAAAGCTTCAAGAGGACTCATTCCAAGCCCTCCGTGCAACTTTTTGTGATATACTTTTACAATCCAGCTAGCAATGTACTTTTCTAATTCAGAAAGAGTCATAGAAGCAAATTTTTCAGAATTGTAATCTCCTTTTTGTTGAACGTTGGAAAAGGTCGTTCCTGGCAATTTGTGAAGTTCTTCGTTTAGCGTTTTGAAAAACCTTTCAATGTGTCCTCCATAATGGGGGGTGGCTTTTGGACGGAATTCTTGATGTATACCGTAAAGCGTCAGAAAACTCTGCATTTCTTTACTTCTGAATTCTTTTGCATTATCGGTATGAATTACGATTCCCTTAGGTAAACCCAAAATAGGCCATTCTTCGTCCTTAAGTCCCCATTTTTCAAGATAGTAGTTTTTCGGTTCTATTCCCATTAGTAAAGCCTGAGCAACACTAAAAAAGCTTGGAGCATCAAGAGATAAGTAAAAACCGTAAACCATACGACTGTAAACGTCTAGAGCAACGGTAATCCACGGTCTTCCAATGGGTTTTCTGTAAATCTCGTCAACTACGATAATGTCTAGCTTCGTGTGATCTATTTGGATTATCTCAAACGGTCTCTTTGCTTCCAGACTCCCTAAAACTGGTCTGTACGCTAGTGCTTTTCTCTTTCCTTCTCTCTTTTTTACCACCACTTCTGGATTAAGACTGTTAACCACTTTTAAAACGGTGTTATAATGCGGCGATTTTAATCCTGCGTCTATACACTTTTCTTTAATTCTTAAGTAAAGGTCTTTTACTTTCGGTTTTTGGGTAGTTAAGTAATACGTTTTTATTTCGTTTTCAATTATTTTCTTAACTTCCTCTGAAAGTTTAGATCGTGGTCCTTTCTTGTGGTAATCTGGAACGAGTCCACTTGGACCCAGCTCTCTGTACTTTTTTAACCAGCGATAAATAGTGCTGTAATTAATTCCGTACTTTTTTGCTACTTCTTCTACGTCCTTTCTTCCGTAATTAGGATTAGAAAGTACTTCGTCTATTATTTGCTTCCGTTTTTTAACTACTTCAAGTAACTTTTCGTCGTCAAACAAAAAGAAATTTTTACGAGACGACTTTTCTTCCACGCCAGAGCCGTAAACTTCCTCAATCAATTCTGAAGTTTCAACTACTATCTGTTTCTTTGTAATTAAGTCTCTTAGAATTATGTTTTTTCCGTTCATTGAAAAGTCTTCAATTACGTATTCTCTTTTATTATAATTAACAATTTCACCTGGTTTTAAACTAACAATCATAACAATTTCCGTTCTGTTCAAGCACTTTTAAAGTTGAGAAAATCTTTCTTCTTATTGGACATACGTGTTTAGTCTCAATAAAAGGGCACGTTAATTGCACGTGGAATTGTGAACGGTAATGGTTTTCAAAGGATTGTAATTGTCTTTGACGGCGATGGTAACGTTTGAGGAGATGGAAGTTTAGAAAGTTTTGAGAAGTAGAATTAAGTAATTGAAAGTAAAAGTTCCTTAGGTATTCTATTTGTAAAGGCGGTAAGTCTTTTTCTGAGAATAAAAAGATTTTAGGAAAATAACCGTAAGAAGCGCAAATAAAGTGGGGTTCCAAAATCTTTACTTTTAGCAGAGCTTTAACGAAGTGCTTTAACGGTTTAATCTCTACCAGAACTTTTACTTTACCAAAATCAAGCTCAAAATCGGGAGTGTATTTAAGGTTTTTGAATTTCAAAGTTACAGGTTGTTCACAGTAAGAAAGAACTTTAGGGCAAAGCTCCCACAGAAAACAGTAATAGGTTTCAAGTAAACTCTCGGTGGAGACGAGCCTTAGCATCTTTAAGCTAAAAAATCTTGAACTAACCGAAGAAGTCTTTACTCCGATCTTTCTCGCAGGCATTCTTTAATGCCGTTTTATCCTACTGGATTTACAACAATTTAAAGCCTTTTTCGTAATTTGTCAACGTGCAAATTTGTTGCAATTTTTAGTGTGAAAATTAAAATCGTTGCATTTTTTTCGTTAAACTTGTTGCAATTAATCGTGTGAGAAACGAAAAAAATTAAAGCTAAGGAACTTAAAAGGCTTGAAATTTAAGAAAAACAGGCTATGTTAAAACTTGAGTTGTTGCAATTTTATGTGTGATTTACAAAAAGAGAATTAAAAAAGGGGGCTTGCCTTAGAAGCAAGCCCCCAAAAGTAGCAAGCCCCAAACTTTTCTTAGTTTAGTCCCTTGGCTCTATTTTGTATTTTTCACCATCAAACTCAATGTTGGCATAAATATAGTATGCATTGAGTCCTGCTTTTTTGAGGATGTTGTAAGC
>Ga0105155_1000798_pt1 | contig 10778 bp, 9 predicted proteins | sample SSWtaG_2_FD_89589 | JGI IMG/M metagenome (GOLD analysis project Ga0105155, IMG submission 89589) | Hot spring microbial communities from Sandy's Spring West, USA to study Microbial Dark Matter (Phase II) - SSWsed_130316 | ecosystem: Environmental > Aquatic > Thermal springs > Hot (42-90C) >...
AGGCTTTCAGTTGTAAGGTATATTCTTTGCTCTCTCAAGCTAGATATATAAGCTTGGTAGAGCTGTTATTAGTGACTTAGGGTTTTAGGTTGAGCCTCTTGATCCCATATATTGTTAGGGTGATCGATATTGTATAGGGTGTATGAGGCAGTTGACTATGTAAAGATCCCACCAAGCAGGTTTGGGGAGCCTGTAGAGGTTGTTGCAGAAGAATATCTTAAGGAGAAATATGAATCTAAGTTCAACAAGGATCTCGGGATCATTATACTAGTATACGATGTAAGCGTAAGTAATATGGGGCTAGTATTACCGGGCGACGGATCTATATATCTAGAAGCAAGGTTTAAGATGCTCAGCTATGTCCCAACACTCCACGAAGTCGTAGAGGGAGTTGTTAAAGAGGTTAGGAATATAGGGCTTTTTGTAAATATAGGGCCTCTTGACGCCTTTGTACATATATCCCAAGTCATGGATGCTGATGATATAGAATATAATGATGCTTTAAAAGCTATAGTTGGAGATAAGAATAAGAGACAAGTAACCGTGGGGGACAAGGTTAGAGGAAGAATCACTAACATATCCTTCCAAGCAGCAGGACTCCCAAGGATCGCTATGACTATGAGACAGCCCAACCTAGGAAAACTAGAATGGATAGAAGTTAGCATCCCCACCTCTAAATAGAAATGATGTTTCTGAAAGCAAGATCAAGATAAAGCTATGGAGAAATTTATAAGCCGTCTTCACATCTTAAGGATGAGGCTTCGATGCTTGAGGTGTAGAGAATGAGCAAGCCTAGGAGTAGAAAGAAGGTTTTTAAGGCATGTAAAAGCTGTAAGGCACTAGCTCCTCTAGATGCCCAGATATGTCCCATATGCGGGTCGTCAGATTTTAGTGAAGAGTGGAGTGGTATGATAATCATATTAGATCCAGATAGATCTCAGGTTGCAAAGGCTTTAGGGATAACAAAGCCAGGTAGATATGCTGTAAAAATAGGTACATAGGCCATCATTTACCCGCTAATAATATTGGTGGCTCTGACTTCCTCCCCCTTCAATCTCCCCCCACCCACTGATGCGAAGGTCCGCGGCCTTGATATTAATCGCTTTCAACCCTACTATCTATTAAGCGATTCATCGGCCCTCCGCCTATTCGGGCTTATATCTGCCATCTGGGGGCAATCGAGAGGCCAGAGCTCTCAGGAGCCCATAATCTCGCGCTCTAAAAACTAAAATTAGAATGCCTATAAATGTCATACCCGCCCTGAAGGGCGGGACTTTCGGGTTGTAAATACTTAGTGGGATCTCACCTGGCCCATACGGATCACCTAAACCATGTTAGTTCGTTGACAGCCGTTGAGCCCAACGCCGCTGTGCTCTCATCTTCGGAGGATAATAGAATAGGGCTCAAGGAATTCTGGGCAAAGCTCAATTCCCGGGTGTCTCTATTTAACCGGGTAGTAAAATAGGTATTTATGTTTATCGTAATACTGAAATTATTATGTCTAAAGGTCTATAGAAATAATTAAAAGCATTCAAATACATCGTTAAATCAGAAACTCCCCGAAGATCTTTTTCTAATAAAGAAATGCTTGGGTCTACCAAGGGCCAGCTCTGAAATCTCCTCTAACACCTCTGATATCGTCGGGTGCGGATGTATTGTGAGCGACAGATCCTCTAGAGTCGCGCCCATCTCGATCGCCAGCCCAGCCTCAGATATTATTTCAGATGCGTGGGGTGCAACTACATAGAAGCCTAGTATTTCTTTAGTCTCCTCATCAAACACTATCTTAGCAAAGCCCTCATCCACATTCTCGATCGCCATTCTAGCAACCCCACCTAGGGGCAACTTTACACTCCTCGCCCTATAACCCTGCTTCCTAGCATCGTCTTCACTAATACCTATGAAAGCTATCTCAGGATCTGTAAATATAACAGAGGGTATAGCCTTTGGATCAAAAGCCGCGTTCCTCCCAGCAATATTCTCAGCAGCAACCAGAGACTGAGCAAATGCTCTGTGAGCTAGGAGGGGTGGTCCTGTGATATCGCCGCTGGCATATATATTCGGATGCGAAGTCCTCATAGATCTGTCAACCCGTATATATCCCTTCTCATCTAACTCTACACCAAGCTTCTCAGCCCCTGGAATCAGCTTAGGCTTTCTACCAACAGCCACCAATACTTTCTCTACCGAGAAAGTGTCTCCTCCAGAGAGCTCTACAGATGCCTCTCCCCCTTTCACCGAGAGCGATTTAACGGTTGTCCCTGTATATATTTTCACTCCGAGACCTCTGAGGATCCTCTCTGCAGCCCTTGATATATCAGGATCCATTCCTGGTAAGAGGTTCTGCATAACATCAACAACTGTTACTTCAACACCTATCTTAGCGAAGATGCTAGCGAACTCAACACCTATATAGCCTCCGCCAACGATGAGTATTGATGATGGTTTCTTCTTCAACCCCATTATCGTTCTATTATTATGGATCACCTCGCCATCTACTCTTATCATATGAAGATCTGAAGGATCTGTTCCAGTTGCGAGGAGCATTTTTTTAGCTTTCAACTCGCCTATGTTTTCCACATATATTGTCTCTCCATCTCTTACCGATGCCACGCCTCTATAGAGGTCTACTCCATAGCTTTTTAGCAACATCTCAATGCCCCCCGAGATCTTTCTAGCAATTGTGTTAACCCACTCCATATACTCTTCAAATGATAGCTCAACATTTCCCTTAATGAATCCCATCTTCTTCACTGCCCAGAGTATATTTGCTGGCTTGATCAAAGCTTTTGTAGGAATGCATCCATAGTTCGTACACTCACCTCCAAGTCTATTCATTTCTACTAAGGCGACCTTCATCCCAAGCTGAGAGGCTCTTATAGCAGCTGGGTATCCCCCCGGCCCCCCACCCACTACTACGAGATCATATTTTTCTCTTGAGCCTATTGTAGATCACCACCTAACGAGCAGAGCTATTTGAACTCATCCTCCTGTGCTAGGAATAGCAGTGGATTTTCAAGGTAGTTCTTCAACGTGTTGAGGAATCGAGCTGCATATCCTCCCTCGATGAATCTGTGATCGAAGCTAAGGGAGATATTTATATAATATCTAGGCTCTAACCTATCCTCATAATATGCTGGTCTCTTTACAATCCTGTGGATCCCTAGAATCGCGGATTCAGGGTAGTTGATTATGGGGAAACCTATTGTAGATCCTATAGAGCCCACATTGGTTATTGTGAATGTGCCATCCCTTATATCTTCGAGAGATAGCTTGCCCTCTCTAGCCTTTCTCGCAAGCTCTTCTATCTCTCTTGCAATCTGGAAGAGCCCCTTCTTATCAGCATTCTTTATATTGGCCACTACGAGACCCTGTTCGGTATCCACAGCGATCCCGATGTTATAGTATTTTTTAACTATTATCTCTCCCTTCTCCATATCGAGAGTAGAGTTTAGGAGGGGATACTCTTTAAGGGCTTTCACAACAGCTTTTATAATAAATGGTAGATATGTTAGCTTTATACCCTTACTCTCTGCAAGACTCTTGAGACTCTCTCTCAGCCTAACCAGCTCTGTATCATCTACCTGTTCTGCGAGATATACGTGTGGTATCTTCGATTTAGCCTCGATCATCTTTTCAGCCATTCTCCTCTTTATACCTCTAAGCTGGATCCTCTCAACTCTCTCCTCAGCAACAACCTGTTGAGGCTGCACAGCAGTTTGAGGAGCCTTTGCCCTAGCCATGTTCTCTTCATAGAATCTCTTAACATCCTCCTCCGTGATTATCCCGCCAGGCCCTGTGCCTCTAACAAGCGTTAGATCCACACCAAGCTCCTGAGCAAGCTTTCTAACCCTTGGTGGGGCCCTTATATGGGGTCTTCTTTCTCCCGTCACTATCTCTGCTTGAGTAGCGACTGTTGTCAAGCGAGACTCCTCTTTAGCCCTCTCCATAGCTTCTGGTTGTGTTATAGCCTGCTGCAAATCTTCGATCTCTATCTCAGCTATAGGGGATCCAACTCTGATCCGCTCACCTTCTCTCGCAAGCAGCCTTACAATCCTACCAGAGTATGGTGATGGTATCTCGACACTAGCCTTATCTGTGAGTACCTCAACGATTGGTTGGAACTGCTTCACAGGATCGCCTTCCTTTACAAGCCACCTCACTATCTCACCCTCTGCTATTCCCTCCCCAATGTCAGGGAGCTTAATCCTTTCAATCTTTGCCATATATACCCCCTAATATCTCATTACCTTTTCAATAGCTAAATATATTCTAGCTACATTAGGCATATATAGCTTCTCATGTACCAGGGGAAATGGTGTGTCGTAGCCTGTAACCCTTATCACAGGCCCTCTGAGAAGGTCTATAGCCTTTTCAGCTATATAAGCTGCTATCTCAGCCCCAAGGCCAAGCGTTCTCGGGGCTTCGTGAACTATGATTAGCCTTCCTGTCTTCTCAAGGCTCTTTAGGATCAAATCTCTATCGAAGGGGAAAAGTGTTCTCAGATCTATCACCTCAACGCTCCACCCATGTTTTTTCTCAGCTAGTTCTGCCGCTTTAACCGATACATGTACCATCGCGCCATATGTTGCTATAGTTATGTCACTACCCTCTCTCACTATCTTGCCCTTTCCAATTGGTATTACATAGTCTTCTTCGGGTACCTCCTCCCTTATAGTTCTATAAATGGACTTCGGCTCAAGAAAGATCACTGGATCCTCAGATCTTATGGCAGCCTTTAGCATACCCTTAGCATCATACGGCCCCGAGGGCATCATAGTTATCAAGCCGGCTGTATGTATGAAATAGGCTTCAGGACTCTGGCTATGATGCATAGCCCCCTTAACACCTCCGCAGCAAGGTGCCCTAATAACTATGGGTGCTGTGAACATACCGCCTGTTTTTGCTCTCATCTTAGCTGCTTCAGAAACGATCTGGTCAAACGCTTCATATACAAAGTCTATGAACTGGATCTCAGCTACTGGTTTAAACCCATACATAGCCAGCCCAATAGCTATCCCTACAATACCCATCTCTGTCAGTGGCGTGTCGATAACCCTTTTCTCTCCAAACTCGTTCAATAGACCCTCTGTTACTAAGAAAACGCCCCCCCTCTTACCCACATCTTCGCCTAAAACGATTACTCTTGGATCCCTTCTCATCTCCTCCCTAAGCGCTAGATTAAGGGCCTGAACCATATTCATAACCGGCATCTACTCCACCTCGATCCCCAGCTTTTTCATAACCTCCACCGACTCCCTGTATTCCTCCAATTGTTCCTCGAGGTTCCAAAATCTCTGCGAATATACATCCTCGAAGATCACCTCTACAGCTAGCGGGGGTTTAGAGATGCATTTCCTTACTATCTCCTCGATCTTTGTGCTCCATTCATTATAGATCTCCTTCAACTCCTGTCCCGATAGATATCCCCTATTAACAAGGTATTTCTCGAACCTAGCTATGGGATCGTATTTCTCCATAGCCTTGACCTCCTCAGGAGATCTATATCTATTGGGATCGTCAGCCGTTGTATGAGGACCTATTCTATATGTCACAGCCTCAATTAGCGTCGGTCCCTCCCCATTCCTAGCTCTGTTAGCAGCATCCTTTGAAGCTATGTATACAGCTAGCACGTCATTTCCATCCACTCTTATGCCAGGTATATTATATGCTACACCTTTAACTGCGAAGGTAATAGATCCAGTTTGTTTTTTAGTGGGAACAGATATCGCCCATTGATTATTCTGAATAGCAAACACAACTGGTAGCCTATATATTCCCGCGAAGTTAAGCCCCACATGGAAACCACCTCTGGACGTAGCTCCATCACCAAAGATCGTTAGAACAGCTATCTTCTCACCAGCTATATAGGCTCCCAAGGCGAAGCCAACAGCATGTGGGATCTGATTTCCGACAGGTACAGTGGAAGGAGCTATTCTATGTCTCTTAGAACCTAATATCGTGAACTCCTTCCCCTTAAAAGGATCTGCAATATTAGCTATGTTCCTGTCTAAGATCTCTTCTTCAGTAACACCCCTAGCTATAAAAACCCCAATATTCCTGTAATAAGGGAAGATCCAGTCATTCTTATCAAGAGCTAGAGTCGCTCCAACACTTACAGCCTCCTCACCTATATTTGGGGCATGTAGTGCAACCTTACCTATTCTCTGTAGCTTTAAAAGCCATCCATCAAGTATCCTGGTTCTTATCATAGATGTATACATGCTCATCAGGAGGTCTCTAGGTATATCCGGTTCTTTCTCTGCAACAACATTCCCGTCAGGATCAACGATTCTGTAGAGATCAACAGCTTTTTCGAGCCCTAGCTTTTCTATAATATCCTCTAAGCTATATTTCGTCTCAAAAGGATTCTGGTACAACTAGTTCCCTAAATATATTGCCTACAGAGCTAAAAGCTGAGCATGTTATTACATGTAAATTTTCTAATAGTTAATATATCGGCATATAGATTGTTTAAATATTTCTGGGAGATTCTTGTATATTTTGCATATAGTCTTGCTATAGATCTACACATATCTAAGTTTAAAGCAATTAGGTGTAAGATCCAGCTCTGTTTTCACTAATCTTATCGAGGTATGCTATTACCTCCTTAACCTTGGATCCCGTGATCTTCAGCCTCGAGACTTTCTCAAGATATTCTTTCCACCCGATATTATCCTCCCTCCAACTATTGTAAGTCTCTATAAGCCTTCTGTATGCTATCTCATGTATTCTACAAAACTTATATATGCTATTGGGATCCGGAGGATCTTTACATATTGGGCACCCCCCGAGACCTATTCCGAGAAACCTTATCTCGCGGGGATCTAGATCCTCTATGCCTTTAAGAAACCTCTTTATCGCCTCACCAACTACTATCTTAGTTTCTTTAATAATGTGCTCCCTCTTAAGCTCTCCCCTTCTAATTTTATCCAACATCTCCTCGAACCGCCTTGTTAACCCCACTTTAGAGAGATCGCTAAAATACTTCTCGATAGCTGAGTATACCATTAATCCAAGTCTGGTGGCTTCTGAACCCTTTACATAGCCTCTCTTATACAGAGTTTCTATGATCTCTGCCCTAGTGGCTTCTGTGCCTATCCCCTGGCTCTCCATCCACTTTAGAAGTGTCGCCTTGTTATAAGGGGGCTCCGGTCTTGTATATGCTATAGCAATCTTCACCCTAGAAACCTTTAGCCTATCCCCAATCATGATCTGCGGGATCTCCTTTTCCCTTATATTGTAGAATGGATATATGTCGAGCCAACCTTTAGAATAGATCCTGATGCCATGTAGAAAATACCTTCTTCCCAGAGCATCTAATTCAACCATTTTAGACTCTACTATTAGAGGTTCCAAAAATGTTGCTAGATATCTTCTGACAACAAGATCATATATCTTCCCATGAATATCACTAAGCCTCTTAGGCACCTCACCTGTTGGATAGATGGCGGGGTGAGCTGGATCTTCCATCGGGCCATTATTAGGGATCAATTGAGCTTTTTTGAGAAGTTTGAGAGCTGCAGAGCTATATTTGGGCATACTAGCTATCCTCTTTATAATATCCTTATGATCTATGGTTGAAGGCAGCTTCTGGCTATTGGTTCGCGGATAACTTATAAGAGAATCCAGATATAGATCCTCTAGTATTTGGAGGGTTTTAGCTGGAGATATCTTATATATCGAATATGCATCTCTCTGTATATCACCAAGGTTATATGGATGTGGAGGCTTGTATGATATTAATCGCCTGTCCACATTAGTAACCAAGACATACCCTATCTCTCTGATCTTCTTAGCATATGACACGGCATCGGATCTCTTACTAAAGTGTTCTTCTCCCTGCTCTAGCTTATACTCGCCACTGGCTAGATTAACATATATGTTCACATTGTAGAGAGGCCTGGGCACAAAAGTGGATCTCTCGATAGTGTTCCTCACAACCTCGAAGAGCGTTGGCGTTTGAACTCTACCCGCGCTCAGGATCTTATGCTCAGAGAAGATCTTTCTGAAGAGCAACATCAGAGCCCTAGAAACATTTATACCCCAGATCCAGTCCATCTCATGCCTTGCAAGCCCTGCCTCTACCATATGTAGATCTGGGGGTTCAAGGTTTTTAAAGCTCCTTCTCAGCTCCTCATCCACCAGAGATGAGAACTTCATCCTCTTCATCCTAGATACGTTTCCCCACCTCTTTACTATCATATACCCTATAACAGATCCTTCTATGTCGTAGTCGCAGGCATTTATATATTCCAAAGCCTTTGGCAGAATCTCTGAGAACGCGGAGAAGAATTTCCTTAGATGCTTGTATCCCTTTTCAACTTCGTACCTAGGCACCCACATATACTCAAATACTGGTATGCCGGGCTTATCTGTGTCTATTGAGAATAGATGGCCTGCTGATGGGATCACTACATATTCTCTGCCTTTTTGGTTAAAAACCCATATAGGGATCCCATAGATCGATACCTTTCTGGCCCTTCCATACGACAAGGCATTTGCTATCTTAGCAGCAGCTCTAGGCTTTTCAGCTATTATAGCTATACATCCCCTGCTACATATGTCCTTACTCATTATAGGGCCCTCAAGCAGGGATCGGGATTGTTACTGCTAGCATGAAGATCCACAGTATAGATGCTACTAAAGCCCCCCTACCCGGCTTTGCCTCACTATATGCAGGCCCTGGATGGGGTCTTAATCCTGTGAGGAGGAGTATAAGGAGGAGGAAGAAAGCAATAGTATATAGAATATCTATTTTAAATATCATAGATGCTAGTATAACTGAAAAGGTAGCTATAACCCCAACAGCTGTATGTATCCTAGAACCTGCCAAAGCCCTCAGAACCTGCCCACCATCTAGCTGAGCTACAGGTAGTAGGTTTAAAAAGTGTATGAGCATTAGAAAGTAGCTTGCATAAGCAACAGGGTTTAGTATTACAACCTCATTTCCCCCTCGGCCTGTGATCTGGTCGACAATTAATGTAAATAGCAAGGGCGAGAACTGAATCTCTTGGAAACCTGTTGTGAGAACCTCTCTAGGGACTATATAGGATGTAGAGATGCCATATAGGGTTACTGCTATAATTGCCAGGAATCCTGCTAGGGGGCCTGAGATAGCTACTAAAGCTAGATCATCAGAAACTGCGGGAGCGAATCTCATTAGTATCACGGCTCCAAAAGTACCTAACCCTATGCCGGGGAACCCTGGTATGAAATATGGTGGAGTCGCTGGAACCCTAAGAATCCTTGATGCTATGTAATGCCCCATCTCATGTATAGCCAGAGGTCCCATAATAGATAGCGTGAGTATTAATACATATAGAAGTCCGAGCCTAGATGCCTCCGTATCTATATTGATCCTCATACGAAGATCTAGATCCATCACATACCAAAGATACGATGTAATAGCCACAGTAATTATTGTTACAATCATCAGCAGAATCACAGTAATAGCCCTGAACCCCCTCTCCCTGCCGACGTTGAAAAGCCTAAGATAGTAGCTACCGCTGACGAGCCTAAGCTGTGGATAATATCCCTTCGGAATCAGCTCTCTATATAGTTCTCTAAAGCAATTCTCAATGCTACCTAGGTTAAGGGGGATCACCCTATAAGCATCTATAGATAGCGACATACCTCCTCCAGAGATCGTCTCCCTCGTATATTCAACAATGGCAAACCACTTGCTAATAAGATCCCTTATATCCTCCGCGACTGCTGCCCCCACATACCTCTAAGCAAGTCCAGCTAATAACACAGTTTAAGACGAGACCCTTTGACCCCCCTTGAAAGGGCTGGAAGTCCTCTCATCAGCAGATCATAGGTTCGCCCCATCTATTCGGGCTTACATCTGTCATCTTGGGATTGTGAGAGGACCAGAACTCCCTATCCGCTTTGAAGCTGCATCTAGGGCGTTTTAATCCTATATATATGCTCTCCTTCAGTTTTGAATCGCATGGAGAGCATTCTGAGGATATCTTCCCTGGGGTCTACTATTGTCAGCAGTGCCCCGCGTTTCATAAGCTGCCAATCTATCCACCTCCCAAGCCTTACATAGCTCATTATATGAGCTTTGCCCTATGATTCTTAGGTAAATTCCTGAAGGCTTCTATTGACCCTGTTAGATCTTCTCCGGTGACTGCATATTCAAACCCCTTAGCTATCAAACCATCATTACTATCTCAAGAGGTGCTTTCACAGCCATTCCTAAGGATATTTCCAGCCCCCTGATGTGACCCAATTCTATTTAGAATACTTTTCCTCCTCTGGGCTGGATGTTTTGAAGAGGAATACTTGCTATGGAGGTCCTCCGCTAGGATCCTCCACCTACATGCCCTATAATTGGCTGTGCCTATATCCTTGTTTATCTCGTGGCTGCTATAAAAGATCTTCGTCTCATTTACATCATCTACTATGACATTTCTGGGCTTGTATTGCGTGAGCTTAGGGATCCTCTTAGAGATCCACGCCATCATCTCCCTCTCTCGATAGACAAGCCTTATCTCTCTACCCCTGTACCCATCATATCTTCAACCTCCCTCAATGATCTTAAGCCTGATCCCTCCTATGATCTCCACATAGTCTTCTTCGATCCTATATCATGAACCTTGGTATAGTAGCATGCTAAGCTTCTTAACCTAGGTCTCTTCCCCTATAAGGGTTCCTCTTCCAAGCCTCTGTATTGGCTGGTGCACCCCTATATAGTCTAAAGAAACCTTGAACGGCAGTCCAAACCGTATAGAACTCCCTATGCATACTATTGCTGGTCTTTAGATCCG
>Ga0105155_1000799_pt1 | contig 10777 bp, 5 predicted proteins | sample SSWtaG_2_FD_89589 | JGI IMG/M metagenome (GOLD analysis project Ga0105155, IMG submission 89589) | Hot spring microbial communities from Sandy's Spring West, USA to study Microbial Dark Matter (Phase II) - SSWsed_130316 | ecosystem: Environmental > Aquatic > Thermal springs > Hot (42-90C) >...
AGTTTCTCCAAAAGGTTCGTTGGTCTAATGGAATTCACTGCCCAAATTGCCAAAGTCATAAGGTGATTAAGTGGGGAAAATATAAGAGGGTGTATCAAAGGTATCGTTGTAAGGCATGCTTTCGCACTTTCAACGACAAGACAGGAACTCTTTTTGCTTATAAGCACCTTTCTTTGCAAGGATGGTTTTGGCTGATAGTTTTAAGCCTTTATGGTCACTTTTCTTGGCGAAGGATAGGGAAAATTTTGGGAGTTAGTGAGATGACAGTTTTTGGCTATGGGAAGGCAAAGATGGAGAAGGTGAAGATATGGCAGGAGGAAAGGGAGGAGAAGCTCAAAGGAATAGTGGAATTGGATGAAGCAAATGTGAAAGCAGGGCTTAAAGGGAGAAACAACCAAGAAAAGATTAAGGCTTTGGGAAGGAAGGCAAGGGAGAGTAGGCTTAAGAGAAGAGGGAGAGGGAATTATGAAAAAGACTGTGTGCCCGTTATCGCTTTTTGTAAGGTAGGAAGATATTGAAGATGAGCCCTGACTTGAAAGGAGAGAGGTTGAAGGGTTTAGTAGAGAGGCTGGTTGAAAGAGGGAGTGTGCTTATAACTGATGAGTATCCTGTTTACAAGGTTTTGGATGAGTTTTATGAGCGAAAGAAAGTCAATCACAGTGAAGGGGAATATGCTGAAGGGGAGAGGCATGTTAACACATGTGAGGGAGAGTTTTCGGTTATGCGCATGTTTTTGATGGTTCATCGTGGGGTAGCGAAATATAACCTTTCTTTGTATCTTAGTTTTTATGGACTGCATAGGCAAGTTGGGGAGTTGGATGTAGAGGAGGCATTGGTTTATGTGGTGGTGGTGATGGTTAAGATAATTTTTTGTGTGTTTTCTCTTTGGCATTTTGCTCACCAACAAACTTTAAAGTATAAGCTAATTTAAGTTGCACCCATTATGTGCTCGGCACAGGAACGGTCAATCACGAGGCAGTTGAAAAATTTGCCCCTCCACGCCGCCAAGATAGCAGGCGCTTTGTTTGCCCCAGAAGCGATGGCGACGACGGGAACGCCCTTCCTCACCAACTGCTGCAGCCATCGCAACGGAAAAATTTTCACGCTTTGGGGAAGGTCAATTGGGAGCAGCCGCCCTTCCGCATCAAACGGCTGATTGAGAATCGTCCCGACAGCCTTTCGCAATCGTTCGGCAGGGACGCCCATCACTGTTTGAAGATATGCCCGCTCCATTTCGTCCAATGCCCCAACGCCGACGAAGATGGCATCAAAATGAGGTGACAAGTCAGGACGCCATCGGCGACATCTCACCCGTTCTGCATCGCTTGAGCCGAAACAACGCATTGCGATGGAATGCAACAAGTGCTCGCTGCCGATGGACAAATTGATGGGTTGATGCTGTCCCGAATGCAATGCCCAAAAGGTAAGCGATTGCAAATTCGGCAGCGTCTTGAGTAGGTGGGGGAAACGAAGGGCTTCTACGAAGGAACGAACTGCCCGACCCGCTCCCAAACCGACTGAAAAATGCCGAGCCATTGCCAGCCACTCCAAAAGCAATTGCGCCGCTGCTTCCCCGACACTGCGGTAAGCCCATTCGTCTTTAGCGGGTTGAACGACCCGCACCTCGGTAAGGTCTAACCCTCGCAGCAACGCCATCTCCCAATCCAGCCACTCCGCCGGCTGTGGGAAGGGTGGGATGACTTGAAGGCGCAAAAGTGGTTCATCGCCAGACGCTGACCATTGGGCTTCGTAAAGCAACCGACCGACAGTGTGCGGGTTAAGGCGCAAGCGTTGGGCAATTTCTTGATTCGTGCGGCATCGCTCCGTCGCTGCAAAGCGAAGGTGCGCCGCAAAAAACCGTTGGCGCTTCCGCTGCCATCCCTTCTCACCTCGCTCAGGCTCAGCCTCACCCAACTGTCGCAACAAACTACAGGCACAAACTTCATCGGTCACGACGGCATTGAACAGCGGACCACCTGCAAAGCGCGCCCGATAAAGCGCCGCCAACGATGATGCGCCCTGCTCGTCCTTTGCGAACAAAACGACCGTCTTTCCATCCCGCACCATTTTCCGCAACACGCCCAGCGAAATCGTTTGCCCTCGGTAGAGTGACGGCGAAGAAGGTGGAAGACCATCAGAGCAAAAAAGATGCCCCAGCACCTCTGCGATGGGTTTTCGTGTCAAAGCAGGCGACGAAAATTTTCGCCCTTCTTCCGTTAACGGTTGGACAGCGATGAAGCACCAGTCCAGCACTTCAGGCTTGACAGTTAACGGGTCAAGGTTTCCGACCCAATTGGTCGGATGAAGACGGAATGCTTTTTGACCCCACATCCAAAGGTGGCGGGCGATCAACTCGCTGACGATGCCTTCCGCCGTGAAGCCAAAGAGTTCAGCGTCAGGACGATGCAATGCATAGAAGCGTAAGGTGATGTCGGACGGCAGGAAGGAAGCGAACGCTATCGCCATCGCTGCCACCGACCGACCGCCTGAAAACCCGATGCCTTGCCCATCCTGAAAGCGGGGGCAAAAAGTCATGGCGGCTGCTAAACCCAAGTAGGTGTCTTGAGCGAGCGGATCAAGGTCAGCGAGGGACGGGATGATGATGGCTTCACGGATTTCAGGCAACGCACGACAAAGATGCCGTTCCAAATCCCCACAACGGGGCGGAAGGACAGTAACGGAAAGGAGTGCATCACAGCGCGGGTCTTGCAACGCATGGGCAACCCATCGCCGCAGCCGCCAAAGTGACCAATCCCGAAAAGGCAATCGCTTTCGCAAATAACCCAGCAACTCTTTGGGCGTAACCAACCCTACGGCGTGCCTGAGGTAAACGAGCCGATACAATTCCCGCCAACTCAACGACGACGGTTGATAGGCTTGACGAGAGCGTGCCATCACCAACTTCACCACCTTGCCATTTTGACGCCTTCAAGTTTGCCCATCAAGGCGACAATGCCGAATTTGCACATCTCTGCAAAGTTGGCATCGCTTTTGCCCAAAGCCCTTGACCTTCTTCCCACCATGACGGAAACTTCCGTCGGCACGATCCTACCCTGCCGACACAGGCAGGGCGAAAAGGAGGGACGGAGCGATGATGGCAAAAGCAAGGACGCTTTGGGGACGCTCGGTGAAGGTATTCCCGTCGCAAGGGACAGGCTTTCAGGCAACGATGCCTTTGACGGGATGGCGGGATGGCTTCACGCTGATTGAGTTGCTCGTGGTGATCGCCATCATCGCCATCTTGGCGGCTATTCTGTTTCCCGTGTATAGCCAAGTCCGAGAGAAGTCGAGGGCAACGGCTTGCCTGAGCAACAGCCGTCAAATCGCCTTAGCTGTCGCCCAATACACCCAAGATTACGACGAACGGATGCCCCTTTATAACCCGTCGCATTGCATCCATTGGTTAGGTGACAAACTTTGGCAGCCCCCTGGTTGGCAAGGCTATTGTCTCATCCACAACTACGGCACCTTGCAGCCTTATGTGAAAAATCAGCAAGTCTTTGATTGCCCGTCCACCCGCATGTGGCACATGGGCAATTACCTGCTGTTGCATCTTTGGGCAGGGGGTGGAGCACTTCCGATGCCGCCTGTCCTTTTGAGCCAAATTGATGAGGTGGCGATGACCATCGTCGGGGCGGAACCAATAAAAGACCCGACCCCTGCTTGCTACGGTAGTCCATGCGATGGACGCTGGTTTGGCTTTGGCTGGAAGGTGACGGATAACCCACCGACCGTTCGAGCCTCTTTCGCCCGATGGGGCTTCCACCATCAAGAGGGGCAGAACCTCATCTTTGTGGATGGGCACGCTAAGTGGATCAAGCGGGAGAAGGCACAAGGCGACATCCTCAACAATGCCCTCCTCGTCTCGCCCCTCAAGGCGGTGAAGCAAATCCTTGACTGATAGGAAACTCAAGACTTTGCAAGCGATGGAGTGAAAAGGACTGTAGCAAGCAGGAGGTGCTGTGAACATGAAGGGAGCAGTTTGGCTGTTGGCAATTTTGCTGTTCGCTTCTCCGATGACGAAGGCTGCCACTTACATCGTGGACACCAACCACCCGCAAGCATCAGACGAAAACCCAGGCACGCCAGATCGCCCCTTCAAAACCATCAGCAAGGCTGCTGCCGTCGTTCAGGCAGGCGATACGGTTATCGTCAAAGCGGGCGTGTATCGGGAGACGGTGCGGATGATTCGGGGTGGCACACCTCAAAAACCCATTACCTTCCTCGCTGAACCCATCGGCAGTGTCGTCATTAAAGGTTCAGATGTCGTGAAGGATTGGCAAAAGGCAGATGGTGCTGTCTGGTGGAAGACAGGTTGGGAATTGGCTGGCAAGTTGGGGACGGAGACAGGTGAAGGTTTTGTTTTTCGTAGGGAACAGGTTTTCTGTGATGGCAAGCCCCTTCAGCAAGTGGAACGCCGCGAGCAGATGCAAGCAGGGACTTTTTGGGTGGACATAGAGGGTAAAGCACTTTATGTTTGGCTGCCTGAAAATGCTAACCCCAATGAGAAGGTGATGGAAGTCAGCACTCGTTCAGTGCTGTGGGCTGGTGACTATCTGACGCCTTTCGTGCACCTGAAAGGCTTTCGCTTTGAACATTGCGCTAACCGTGCCCAGCATGGTGCTATTCACTTGACGATTGCTTATGGCTGGCTGCTGGAAGATTGTTCGGTGGAATGGGTAAATGGGACAGGGTTAAAGTTGGACAATTGCACAAATATTGTCGTGCGTCGCTGCCAATTTAACCGAAATGGGCAGTTGGGGATCGGGATGGGAGACGGATGGCAAGTGACCTTTGAAGATTGCGAGACGAGTTACAACAACTGGAAAGGCTACAGCACAGGCTGGGAGGCAGGGGGCGTGAAAGTGGCGGCGGCTGCCCGAAGAGTCCGTTTCTTGCGCCATAAGGCAGCCTTCAATCGGGGTTCAGGCATCTGGTTTGACTATGCGGGTTATGGGCACGAAATCATCGGTTGCGTCATCCACGACAACACGGATGCTAATGCGGGCATCCAGATTGAAGTGACCTTCGGGGTGCTTATTGCCAACAACCTTTGCTATCGTAATACTCATCCGAAAAAGGGTGGTGCGGTTTTCTTTGGTTCAGGTATCCTATTGCAGCAATCGGGCTTTTGCCGTGTCTATCACAACACCTGCGTGGAAAACGATAACGGTCTGGCATTGGAAGGGGCGGGCAGAGCCGTTTTGAGTGCGGGTAACGAAGTCGTCAACAATATTTTTGCCTTCAACCGAGAGTTTCAGGTGCGTGTTTGGGATTCGGTAATCCATAGGGTGACGGGTTGGACTTTCCCGCTGCCCTCCTTTGTGCGTGACCCTAACCAATGGGCGCGAGAACGGCTCAACCGTTTTGACAGTAACCTTTACTTCGCCATCGTTGAAAAACCCTTGATTGAGTGGGGCGGACCATACAATCCAGGAACACCTGACAAGGGGCAATATCGTGACTTGAAAGAATTTGTTGAGAAGACGAGGCAGCATAGCGGTTGGGCGCAGGAAGCACATGGGATTGTTGCCGACCCACTTTTTGTCAACCTTTCTGCTGGGGATTTTCGTCTCCGTCCCGATAGCCCCGCCATTGATAAGGGCATCCCTTTGGGGATCATGACAGACATTGCAGGCAACAAGCGACCACAGGGCAAAGCGCCCGACATAGGGGCTTATGAGCAAGGATAGGGGGGAAGAGTGATGCGGGTTTTTCTGATTCGCCATGCCGAACCCGATTACGCCAAAGACACTCTCACCGAGTGGGGGCATCGGCAGGCACAAGCGTTGGCGGATGCCCTCGCTTCGGTGCGTTTGGATTGGCTGTTTGCCAGCCCGATGGGGCGGGCGCAAAGGACGGCAAACTACATCGCCCATCGCCAAAACATCCCCGTGAAGACCCTTGATTGGCTGCGGGAACTTAACAGCAACTGGGAAGGGAGCAAGTGGGCATGGAACGGGATTGATGTCGCCATCGCGCTGCTGAAGTCGGGACGCCTTCCCCAACCGCAAAACTGGCACGAATGCGTCCCCTACGGTTCGCTCGTTTCCCCGCAGGCGCAAAAACTTGCCCGCCACTTTGACGAGACCCTCGCTGCCTTCGGTTACCTTCGGAATGGGTTGCTCTACCGCGTGATGCAGCCTAATGACTTGGCTATCGCTTTCGTCACCCACGCGGGAACGATCCTGACTTTGCTCAGCCACCTGTTCAATTGGGCATTGCCGTCCGTTTACAGCCACCTAAATTGCGATGTCGCCAGCATCACGGAACTGAACTGGCAAGAGCATGATGGTTACGCCATTCCCCAACTTTTGCGCTTCAATGACACGGTTCACTGGCAACAATTGACGAAAAGGGTAGTAGGACGATGAAGCGAATGAAAGGCTTGATACTTTGGTGGTTGTTTTGTTTCGCCTTGTTGATGGCGCTGATGGAGGCGATGGCGATGGGCGAAGCACAACCTTTCGTCGTGCCCGAAGGGGGCAAAATCGCTGTCTGGGAGGCAGAGCAGGCGAAAAGCGATGGCTGGATGGTCGTTCGGCATGAGTGGGCAAGTGGTGGTGCGTTTGTGGAACCCGTTGAAGGGCACGCCAGACCTGTCTTGGAATTTCGCTTTCGCACCGACCGCCCCATAACGCTGCAAGTCTTTCCGCTCTGGTGGTGGCATGGTGAGCAAAAGACAGCGACGCGCTTCCCGTCTTATTTGCCCTACTTCCGCCTCCCGCAAATTTTTGAGATGGCATATCCCGACCCGAAAGGTGCCACTCGGTTGCCTTTCCCCATCCCTGCCCGTTTCGGTCCCGATGCGTTGGATGGCGATGGCAAGCAGTTGTTTTTCACGGCGCCTGAAACGGGGCGCATCGGCGTTTTGGACTTGACAACGGAGCGACTTGTTCAAGTCGTGGAAATCGGTGGCTACCCGACCGATTTGCTCGTTGACCGTCGGCATCGTTGCGTCTATGTCGCCGACGGGTTGGGCAACCGCGTCGTGGCGCTGGATGCTGAGACGGGAGCGAAACTTCGCGAAGTGACCGTCCCATCCATGCCTTACTCGTTGGTGCAGGATGGGCAATATCTTTTCGTCGCCTGCCTGATGGCGAAAGAGTTAGTCATTTTGGAGACGCCGTCCCTGCAACTTGTGCGTCGCCTTCCACTCCCCATTGGTGCGCACCATGTGGAAGTGCGAGAGGGCAAAGTCGTCGTTTGGCTGGCGCCGACGGCTCACGACGCAAAAGCATTGACGGAAGATGTGCCCGACCGATTGGCATTTTATCCGCTGCATGTTTTCCCCGAAAACATTTACGAGCCACCGTTGGTCTGGCAGACGCTTCGGGCGTTGCGCAAGGGCGGTGTCGTGCGGCTGTTCGCTTGTGCCCCCAACTTTGGTAGTTTGTGGGATGGGCGCTTCCATGTGGAACCGCAAACGGCTATCGTGCAGGCGGGCGAACAACCGACCCAACTCCAAATCCGCTGGATGCTCAATCCGCCCAGAGAAACATTGCTGGACATCGCTGCGTTGGGTCTTCGGGTTGACGATGAAAATGCCTTGCCTGACCGATATTGCGTAGCGGGTGGCAAGTTCTTTTTCACGCTCCCGTCCTTAGGCAAAGTCGTTTGCCAACCGCTTTTGCCCGACGCTGAGCCGATCGTGCTGGACATCAGTGGTTTCCTTTCGGATATGACGGCGTTCAGCGATGGCTTTTGGGTCGGCTACCGAGGGTTCGGTTACATGCCTACTGGTCAACCGCTGGGCAAGAGCGAACCTTTTGGCATCCCGTTGGGCAAGTATGTGGATGCCTGTTTGAGTTTCTTCCCATCACCCGACATCAGTCGGGTCTATTCGCCCGATGATCGCCGCTTTCCGCCAAAGGTTTACATCGCCGACGCCCAAAACCATCGTGTCATCGTCCTTGACCCGCAAACCCTTCGCCCCATCAAAAGCATTGTCGTCAGTGAAGAGCCGATAACGCTGAGCCTTTTTGGTCTGGAGTTGTTCGTCACTTGTCGCAAGGGGCGGGAAGTGCTCGTCGTGGACATCCGCACCGATGAGGTCGTGCGACGGCAGAAGTTGCCCGCTGAACCGATTTATGCCGATGTCGCTAAATTTCAACCGCCCTATCTCGCTTCGGAATTTCGCCCGCCCGCCGAACTGGATGATGCGCCCGTTTGGTTCGTCGCTCACTACCGTCCCATCGCTTTCCGCATCGGTGATTGGCAACCCGTTGAGCCACCTGCGATGGCGCTGGAAGATGTCATCTTGCCCCGTCGCCGCCAGCGTTTCCGATGGCAGGATGAGCAGGGACGCTGGCGGGAAGCCTTTGCCGATAACTTGCACACCATCCGCTTGGATGGCGAACGATGGCTGGATGTCAGCGAAGTGACCGACCCGAAGCGAAAGGGTGAGCCTGCTCGGTTGCGCGAAGGCGATTTGCCTGGCACGATCACCCTCTCTGTGGACGGCGGTGCCGAACACGATTGGATGCGGGGCATTTGGCTGACGCCGAAGGAACGCCGCTTCCTTGTCAACCCATCCCGCCATCTCTGGCACACAGAACCGTTTGATGAACTGGCGGACATCTTCCGTCGCCACAATGCGCCCGCCTTCCGCGTTGGTGCAGGTGAACATGTTTTGCGCGTTACTGCCCATAGTCCTTATGCCTGCTTGGATGGTTTGCTCGTTTGGACGACATTGGAAGGTGCGATAGAAGCGCAAATCATCGGTTCAACCGACGAAACTTCCGAATTGCCCGCGAGCGTTTTTGCTGCCGATGAACCCGTTCGCTTCACCTTGCGCATTAAAGGGACTGGCACGCAAACGCTCAAAGGCAAATGGCAGGTGCTCCACCCTGTCAGAAGGGAAATGGCATCGGGCGAATTTACCGCCACTGTGAAGCCAAATGAGTGGACGGAAACGGTGATTGCACCATCGTTGAACCGCACGGGCTTGTTCACCTTACGCATCTGGTTGGAAGGCGATGACGGTGGATTGCTGTTGGAGCGGCTGTTTTTCAAGTTGCCCAAGTTAACGCACCCGCGTTTGCTCTGTCGCGCCGAGATGTTGCCTGCCATTCGGGAAAGAGTGGCAGCGCATCGGCAGTTATTCCAGCGTTGGCGTCATTGGCTGGAAAAGCATGTGGACGACCCTGACTTTTTGCCGAGCAACTGGACAGGCACGGGGCAAAACTTGGGCGTGGAACTAGCGAAATGGCGGGCAATCGCTTGCTTGTTCGCCGAATGGGCAGTCCCGCGAGACGATGGGCAGCGTCCATTGCTGCAAAAGGTGTTGCCGTTGCTGAAGGGGCGAGCCAGTGCGGGCGGTTGGAGCAGTTTTCAAGGCGACTTCCAGTTCGGTGGCGCGTTGGCAGTGCTTTACGATTTCGCCATCGCTTTAGAACCGTCCCTTGCGCCGAAGGTGCGGGCGCAGTTGCAACCGTCGCTACTTTTGGAGCGGGCGCTCCCTGAAACCCTCTTGCTGATAGACGAACCCCTTACCCCAACGATGCGCATGGTGCTCAGTCGCCACGCCGTCATGCTGGACAATTACCTGCGTTACTTTCAAGCGCATCAAGGGAAAACGGGTGGGATGCTTTGGCAAGGGTTAGGCGCGCATTGCCAATGTGCCCTCCATTCCATCGCCCGTAGCCTGCTGTTTTGGGGCAACTTTCTGGACGACTTATCCTTCCTGCAAGACACTTTTGGCAAACTTTACGCCCACATCAATTATGCCCTGCCCCGTTACGACCACGAGGGCTTTTTGGCAAAAGGCGGGATAAAGGGCGATCACCCTGGCACGCCAGGTATTGACCCCAAAGTCGGGACACTGCCGATGCGCTGGCTTTTAGCCCACCTTTGTGGCGAACCGATGGAACTCGCTTCGCTGGACTTGACACCGCTGATCAGGCAATTGGAAACCGCCACGGACGAAGAGGCGATGCGTCTTTTCGGTGAGGGCGCCAACTTTGTCATCCCGATGTGGTTGGCACTGGGCATCGTTGACCTGAAGGCGACGAAGAAGCGGTGGGACGAACTGCCGTTGAGCCGATGCTTTGAAGCGGAAGGAACTGTCTGCCTCAAATCGGACTGGTCGCTGACGATGACCGACATCTACTTCGTCAGTGGCGTTAGGGATGTCGCCTATCGCACGCAACCCAATCACCTGCAAATTTTCAAGGCGGGTCGGGTGCTCTTCGGCACCCCTGTCCATGTCGTTGATCACGGCACGCCGACACCTTCGTGGGCGAATGCTGTCGTCATCGGCGAGGGGTTACCGAGAGAGTGGGCGATTGCGATGGGCTATGGGCGCATGAGCGAGCGGCTCATCGTCAACCGCTTCGCCCCCGAAGTTTTAGGCTATGCAGTGCGGGATTTTCGGCTCAAGGGCATAGAGCCAGAAAGTTATCGGGGTTGGTTTGCAGGCGGACATGCAGGACCTGGCACTTACGACTTGACGCTCCATTCTCACACCCGCCATCCCTTCCTTTCGCAAGGCGCCATCATCGCTTTTGCGTCTCAACCTGATTGGAACTATGCAGCGGGAGATGCGACGAATGTCTGGCGGGCAGATGAAGTTCGGGAGGTGTATCGGCAAGTGGTGTTTGTCCGTCCCGATTTGCTCATCGTCTTTGACCGTCTTCAGTTGCGTCAACCCCGCCCGACGCAATGGTTGGCATCTACCGCCCCCGATGTCCACCTTAACGGAAACACTTTCGTCGTGACCAACGAGGAAGCGTTTTTGTGGGGCATCGTCTTGTTGCCTGAAAGGGCGAAAGTGCAG
>Ga0105155_1000804_pt1 | contig 10745 bp, 21 predicted proteins | sample SSWtaG_2_FD_89589 | JGI IMG/M metagenome (GOLD analysis project Ga0105155, IMG submission 89589) | Hot spring microbial communities from Sandy's Spring West, USA to study Microbial Dark Matter (Phase II) - SSWsed_130316 | ecosystem: Environmental > Aquatic > Thermal springs > Hot (42-90C) >...
ATATTGCCCGCCCGCCCGCCAGCCCGCCAAAATACATGGCTCCTAGTGGGGCAGAGTGCTGTGGCTGCTCTGGTGCTTTTTGTGGGTTTTCCGTGGGCTTTTCCTTCTGGCTTACTGGGCTATTCATTCTCGCCTTCACCACCATACTCAGCGTTTTGCTCAGCCTGGCTCTGAGCCCAATACGCGGCCAAAATGTTTATGCATGCGGGACAGAGGACTTTGCTTACCATGGCTTTAGCGGGATACTCGCTGCCACATACATCACACTGGATTTTTACCAGCTCTCTGGGTCTCCTGGGCGGCTCCTGCTCCTGAGCCTTTTCCCTCTCAGCCATCAATTTCAGCACGTTATCCACATGCTCGGCCAGGTCCTTAACTGTCCATCTGTAGGTCAGCTGCTGATACAGCACCTTTAGCTGTATTTCGTGGTCTGGGATACGCGACAGCTCATACGCGTGCCCCACCTTTATGTCCCCTGCATCTAACGCCTCTAAAACCAGCGGATGGCACCTGGATATATCCAGCAGCTTCTGGATATAGTCCCTGCTGATGCCAGTTTTTTGGGATATCTCCCAGTCCTGCATCCCGTATTTCTCCTTTAGCTCCCTGACGACCCTGGCCATCTGTGTGGGCGGAGTCCTGCCCCTCATATGGTTTAGCTGCAGGTTTAGCAGGTGGACCTGTGCCAGGCTGCCGCTGAATACATACGCTTTTATTTCCTCCTGACCGTTAGCCTGGGCCTCCTGCAGCCTGTGCAGCCCGTCCACCAGCCAGTAGCCATCTTCGTCATGGACCACGATTATAGGCGCTATAACCCCCAGGGACCTGACAGACGCCTTAAAATGCTCCAGAACGTCAGAATCCCACTGGCTGGTAACCCGCACGTCAGGAATCTTTATGTCGGAAATCTTCAGAACCCTGAGCCCCTCAGCCCTGAGCTCAGACACCTGCCACCATCCCCCTTCTACGCCACTCCCTCGCCAGCTTATACTCTTTAGTCCAATATCTATGCATCTCCGCGACGTATTCCTCTATCCAGTCTGGCTTAAAAATGTCTATGATGACGTTTTCCTGGCTGGCCCTATCTGGCAGCCACTCTGGGACCCAGGGCACCACTATCCTAGCCTCTACAGGCTTACCGCGCCAGGCCTCCAGCTCAGGCGTCTGGGGCACCAGAGCCCGATACTGCAGCAGCTTACTAAAGCCATCAAGTATCTTGAATATCTTTACCTCAGCTATTACAAGCCTGTCAGGCAGAAACGCCGCGACATCTACCTCTGGTCTCCAGGGCCTGAAGATGGCGCGAGCCCTCTCGGGACCCCAGGCCCTAACCACTTCAGTCGGAATAGGGCCGAGGGGCTGCCCCAGCCTGTAGGGCGCGCCCATCCTGCCGAAATTTAGCTCTGCATACTCAGCGGCCATCCTACGCTCTCTGGGCTGATAATCCCCCACCAAAACCCTATCTCAAAATTCTATCATGCTTATATATTTATCTGCAGGGGGGTCATTCGTGGCAAAGCTAAGGGTCCCTGACCCAGCTACAGCTGCGCGTAAATTCGTGGATGTTACGCCAGCGCGGGCAGTATATTATGAGGCAGGCGCTAAGGGCAAGGGCTCTGAGTGGGAACGCGGAGCCACAGCCGCTGCCGCCAGGTTTAAAGCTGCCGTAACCGCTCCAGACATAGACAGACGTTTTGTAGGCGGAGTAAAGGGAAAAGCCAGCAAATTTGACCGCAAGGTCGAGACAGTGGGCGTGGCCAGGTATGCCCCAGGAGTCCAGGCAGCCGAGGAAGACTATAGGGCAGGCATAGCCCCATACCTAGAGGAGCTCGCCAGGATAGACGTGCCCGAGCGAGGGCCTAGGGGAGCCCCAGGTAACTATGACATAGTCAGGCGGATAGGCGAGGCCCTCAACCGCAAGCGGCTCGCCCTCAAGGCAGTTAGCTGAAGGTGATGGCTGAAAATGGCGGCAGCAGCCCCCGCAGCGCCATCCTACAGGCCCCCCTGGCTACAGAGGACCAGCTCAACCACTCAGACGCTCAGAATACCGCCACTCCAGGGACATAGGCGATACCTACTAGATGTTTTCGTCAAGTCCACCACGTCAGGCTATGTGGATATAAGCGTAGGAAACACCACGTGGCTACGCATCTATCACAACCTGGCCCAGGCTGTCCTATTGTCAGGTCTAGAATCCAGGTATGAGGGCCACGGATTCCTATGGTGGCTGCAGGGGAAAATCCCAGATTTCCCAACCATAAACGCCAGCCAGGATGAATCAATCACGATACAGGCGTCAGCTGCAGTTACAAGGCTGGATGCCTACTGGGCAGATACAGAAGAGGGGGATGTAGTCAGCAGAACACTGCCAGGGGGCAGCCAGTCAACACGCCACCTATTCATACTAAACCTGTCAAACCCAGCTGCAGTAACTACAGACGGGCTGTATGACCTTAATCGTCTGGATATGCCCACTGGGGCTGCAATATTCTCAGACGGCACCAGGATGGCCCCCAACATCAGGTTTACAGTCTATATGATAGCTGGCAACTTTCCTAAGTCAGGAGCATCCAAAACAACCCGAGTCCACATAGTGGACGAATTCATAGAACTATTCACTAGCGAAAATAAAGAGGGGCTCTCAACCGACCCAGACGTAGGAAATGAGCTGGCGTTTAGCCTATCGCCACTGAGGGCCTTCTGGCTGCCCCAGCCATACACATTTGAACCCAACCACTTGATTACATTCAAGGGCGAGGCAGACCATGACGGCACAAACAACCTGCCAGCAGGCTCGCAGCAGCTATTCCTGGTAGGGATACGTGAATTCCTAGGAGGGACATAGACGTGGCCACCAGAATAATTCTTAGGCGAGCCACAGGCGTGGGGACAGCTGAGACACAGATAGGCGACCCCCTCAGCCCTGCAGCGGGTCTCAAGTGGACACTGGTCGAGATTAGAGCCCGAGCCTCAGCAGCAGCCACGATACGCATCTATTTCGACACTGAGCTATACTATGAAATTAGGACCACCATCACGCCAGGAGCCTATGCCAGACCACACACAGTAGTCCTTGATATCATGCAGCCCCACGTGCTGGCAGTCAAGGCCATGGCCGACACAGGCACGGTGGATGTAGAGGTAGAGCTGGTGATAGAGGAATCACCAGCAGCGTGATAGCGACATGGCCGCGGTTACCCAATATGAGCATGACTGGCGATTTCAGCGGCTACTCGCTGGCGGCAGGATAGTAGGCGCGCCAGTGGTATTGGGCGTGGCCAAAGCTGGACTCATATTCAGTGGTGCAAGCGACACCAGCATCCAGCCCTACAGCGGAGACCAGGGCAGCAGCCTGGGCTTTCCCCTACCCATGGCATGCAGGGCGGTCAAGCTATTCGTGGCTGTAGTATCTAATGACCTGGAGGACCCATCAACAGTTACTCTCATGAAAAACGAGGCTGACACAGACTTCAGGGTAACTATCCCAGCCGCCTCTGCAGGCACATTCAGCGCATCAGGCAGTGTAGATTATGCTGAAGGCGACAGGCTACAATTCCATATAGTTACTGGCGGGACAGACCTGCAGAGCATAGACATAGCAGCCATAAGCCTGCTACTCCTGTCGCTGTAGCTGCAGGTGTATATAATGGTGCTGGTAAAGCTGGCATTTCGTGAACGTGGCAGGAGACGCACCAGGGTCAGGCCTAATGCTGCAGGAAACTACATCACTGCCAGGCGCTATAATATGGTATGGTGGCTCGCATTCCCCAGGACTGACGCGCATTACATCCAGTGGGACGCGTATGTCCCGCCCTATACGCTGCCTGTGGGATACGTTTTCGCGCCCCCACCAGACCCGCCCTGGCGCCTGCTGGGCAGCATAACGCCACCAGATGCAGCCCCCACAATATCAGGCGTGCCAGAGCCCTACAGGCCAGTGCCAGCACCATCAGTGCCTGCAGCCCCCACATTCCCCAGCATACCAATACCGCCACCAGTTATACCGCCGCTACCGCCCATACCCGAGATACCTACAGGGCCGCTTACGCCCACGGTCCCGACGCCAGCCCCAGACTTTTACGCTGACACCATCATTACTGGCACAAGCCCGAGACGCATAACGGACACAGTTACACCGATACGCGCGATAGCGCTTATCGCGCATCCCGAGAACACGGAGCCAGTATTATTCAGGAGCAGCCTGCAGGGCGGGGGCCAGGGCAGCCTGCCGCCAGGAATGGGCATAATCATAGAGGTTGATGACGCCAGCAAGGTGATGGTCTGGAGCTCCACGGGCAATCAAATTGTTACGTATATGTATGAGCTACAGGCGAGAGTGATGCCAGCTGCCCCGCCAGGTGCTGTATAGGACGCGCATAGACGTTACTGACCACAAATTCCCCAACAGCTACACGGGGCTGGAGACTCAGACCCGCGAACTGCCAGTAACGCTGCCAGCGCCTGGCGACAGCACTACTGCCATTAGTTTATGGTATGTATTCGCTTATGTGCAGCGATATGACCGCATAAGGGTATATAGATTCAGCCTGGAGCTTGATGGAGCTGCATGGACAAATAACGTCTGGCGCGGCAGGATAATCTGGGTAATCCAGCAGTATCCGAGCAACAGTTTCTACGGCCCCAACTACTCTGACGTGGTGCTGGATAGGGATACTACGCATACCCTTGAGAGCCTCATTTTCTCCAGTCCTCGCGACCGCGGAGACTACTCTTATCGCCTAATCATTCAGGCATCATGCGTCTCCAGGTCGGGTCCTGGGCCTTTTGAGGTTATTGGCAGGGTAGGCGCTGAGACCTGGCAGGTTGCCAGCCACGAGCCGTGATATAGGGCATGGCTAAGCTGCTGCCATCAGTTACAGTTATAAGGCATCCGCTAAACGTATTCATATCCAGCTATGCAGTAACTGAGTCTCCTGAGCAGACGGTTACTCTCGAGGCCCCATACCCGCCTACAGATTTTGGCGTAACGCTTACCCAGAGCTTTTCAAGGCCGCTAAGGCGTAGGGATTTTTTAATCGTGGAGCTGCTGATAGATATCGATAGGACCCAGTGGGCTGGCAAGCGCATGCGGGCCGTGGTATTCAGCGAGACTGGCTACACTGGCGACCACGCGCTGAGCTACGCCACGGCTACCCAGCGCCTGGTGATAGATGATGGCATAGACGTCTGGCTAGGCTGGTCTATGTATCTGGCATCTGTCCCAGGGGCCAGCGGCATAACTACTAATGTGGGATTCACCAGCGTGGGGCTGACTGGCAGCCCGCCCTTCAGATTCAGGCTAACACAACAGGTGCTTAGGCTGGAGCCCACCAGCGTCAGCACAGTGCCCTAGCCACTACGCATATATAGCTGCCATCCACGACTATGTCTGTGGCGGCTGATATAGCTACACAGCAGAAGGTCATGGCAGCCATAATGCTAGCGCTAAAAAATGGCTGTGGATGCGACAGCTGCCAGATGCTACGCGAGGTGGCTGATACTCTTATAAGCCAGCTGAGGAATACACCTGTAGGTGGCGTAAATGTCGCGCCAGCCAGAAGAAGAGGTTAGGGTATTCAGGCAGGAGATGACAATATTTCCCACGCCAGGAAAAGCTGAGCGCGTATATGCTGTTACGTTTATCACGGCAGACCTGGGCCCGCGCACCATATTTATCCCAGTAGCCCAGTGGTCCCCAGAGGTCGAGAAGCAGAGGGTCAGGGAGGAGATACAGAGGCTTAGAAAAGCCACGCCAGAGACGTATAGAATCCCGAGGGTATAGCTAGATGACTGGCTGGCCCTGGCCCCTAGACGCGGTGCAGGGCTTTTTTGAGGGAATGTGGCGTGGCATAACAGACGCGCTCAGCACTCTCGGGCAGTGGCTATGGGATAAGGTCTGGGGGGGGCTTAGCTGGCTGTGGGACCAGATACAGAGAGGGCTGACATGGATATGGGAACGGCTTAGCGAATTTGGCAGCTGGCTCTGGGGGCAGATTAGTGGGGGGCTGCAGTGGCTGTGGGATAGGCTGCAGGAAATTGGGGCAGCCATAATTAACGCTATAGCTGGTGGGCTGCCAGTCATAGGCCAGGCTATCCAGGACTTTATAAACACCATCCTAGCCCCTATTCAGTCAGGTATAGAGTGGCTATGGGCCAGGATATCTGAGGGGCTGCAGGCGGTCCTGTCCCCCATCCAGTCAGGAATAGAGTGGCTATGGTCAAGGATAACCGAGGGGCTGCAGGCGGTCCTGTCCCCCATCCAGTCAGGAATAGAGTGGCTATGGTCAAGGATAACCGAGGGACTGGCCACAATAGGCGGACAGGTATCTGGATGGCTGGGGCAGCTGGGCGGGCAGATAAGCGAGAGCCTGGGCTGGATGGCTGGGCAGCTATCCACCACCAGAGACATGCTTATTTCGCAAATAGTGTCTGGGGGCCAGTGGCTGTATAGCGAGTTGATTAAATATGCTGATGGTGTCATGACTAGCATAGCCCAGGCGCTGGATGCCATGCCCAGGACAGCCCTGGAGCTGCTGGAGCAATTTATTAGGCAGCTAGCTGGAGAGTGGCAGGCCCTGGCGCTGGGGCATGCTACTGGAGCGGGCCAGGGGCTGCCAGCCACGTGGGCTGGAGTGGCGAGGGGCCTGGCAGCACCAGCTGGCAGCATAGACCCAGGGCTAAGCGGTCAGACTACTCAGAGCCTGATAGACGCGGCACAGCAAGCCTGGTGGAGCATCTATGTCTCTAACCTGGTTACTGAGGCAGCGACATTAGGGCTGATAGACGTAAATCTATCACAGGCATTCAGTAACCCCAACACTGCCGCCCTGCTATCTGCTGCCCAGAGAGCCGTTATGATGCCCATAGAGACAGGTATCTTGAGGCCCTACCAGTATCTGCTGAATTCAGCCTATACGCCAAATATCCCGAGCCCAGAGGACATGATAAGATTCATGGTCAAGGAGGCCTGGTATCCTGAGAAGCAAGTAGAGATGCCTACACAATTCATAGACTGGATGAAATGGCTGGGCTACAGCGAGGCATGGACACGCCTATACTGGGGCGCCCACTGGCGATTACCCGACACTGGGCAGGTTTTCACCATGCTGCATAGGAAATTGATTACACCTGAGGTGGTGGACAGCTACCTAAAGCTGGCTGACATAGAGCCTGCCTGGCGGCCCCTGCTGAGGGCTATCAGCTATGAGCTGCCTGACAGAATTCGAACGCGGTGGATGTATGAGTGGGGTCTCATAGACCTGGAGACGTGGCGGCTGCTGGACGAAATGACGGGGCTCGACCCACAGTGGTCTGGGCTGATGGTGCAAGCTGAGCTAAAAAACATTCTTAGAGACGACATAGCAGCGATTAGGGCTCAGCTGCATAGGGCTGTCGCTGAGGGGCTGCTGTCCCCTGAAGTATATAGGCAGCATCTAAAGAGCCTGGGGCTGCCAGAGCCAGTTATAGACGCGCGGGTAACTGCAGCAGTCCTGGCCAGGGACACGGATGCCAGGCTGGAGATTCTCAGGGCGCTTAGGCAGGCATACGTGGATAAGAAAATAGATAGAAATGACTACTTAGAGAGCCTGGCTAGGCTGGGGCTGGAGCCTGAGGCTATCGCGACGCTGGCTCAGGCGGATGAAATTAAAAGGCTGCCCAGACCGCTGAAGCCTGAGACTATCCAGGAAAAGATAGCTAATGCCCAGGAAAGGGTCAGGATAGCTGAGATGGCGCTGCAGTTTGCCCAGGAGGACTACCTGGCGATTCAGGACCAGATGGCTGCAGACCTGACCAGCATCCAGGCTGAGCTGGAGAAAAGGCTGGCGGATATAGATGATAAGATAAGGCTGGTGCAAGCTCGCTGGCAATTTGCCAAAACTGCCAAAGAGGTAGCTATTCTGCAGACAGAGCTAGAGAACCTGCTGGCGGAGAAGGCTCAACTAATAGCGCTGTATAACGCCAGGTATGCTGAGGCTCAGCACACCTGGCAGTCTAGGCTGCTAAATGCACAGCAGAAAATTAGGGATGCTGAGCTGAAGCTGGCTATAGCCAGGGACAGGCTCGCCAGGCTGACTGGTCAGCTATCTCCAGGGGCTGCTGCCTGAATTGCCCGATATTAGGCTCATAAGTGCTTTAGCCAGGGCGCCCACTATCAGCGCCCACAGCGTATATCTGGGCTCCAGCTGTAGTGCCTCGGATATAGCTGCCAGTAGCGTGGCTATGAATAGTATCCAGTCCTCATAATCCCTTAGATTTCTCATTTCCTGATGGCCATTTCTAGCCTGGTAGCTAACTCTCTTAGCTCCAGGCGGATATTGTCAAGCTTCTCAATCACGGCCCCCTGGCTGGCGGTCAATCCCTGGATTGCTGCCCGCAGCTCCAATAGCCCGCTAGACAGCTGGTCAGCCTTAGCCACAAATGTCTCCAATATTTTTCTAACCATTTCGGACTCTGACGCGCTCAATCCTGCCTCAAAAAGCCCATCACTATCACGTATATAAATGCTATCAGCCAGGCAGCAAGCATAAGGGACGCCAGCCAGCTATAGTCCTCTGGCTTTAACTGTGGCGTAAATAGGAAATATAGTATGAAATACGCGGCAGCCAGTAGCACTAGTGCCAGGCTCTCAGGTATGTGAATGCTGAACCGTGCCCGTGGCCTTTTTGGCTTTAGTAGCGTGGTGTTTATCACGTATTACCAGCGTGGGCTCAGGTAATTAAAGTTTATTAAGGCCTTAAGGCCTGATACTGATGCCATGACAGCCAGGAGTCATGGTGGGAATGCCCAGCCTGGGCGCCAGGGCTGGGGGAAGACGAATGAGGCGCATATATTCAGATATGTAAAGGACTACCGAAAAACTGGGAATGGCGGAATAACCTACCCTGTGGCAGTCTGCCTGGAGTGCAGGAGTCTGGTAGAGCCATATGCCTGGAGACTGTCGAGGCCTAGAACCCACGGAGAGCTATACTATCGGCATGAGCATGAGCTAAGCTTCATGATATTCTATCAGAGCAACGTAACCCATAACAGGAACTACGTCATAGAGGGCAGAAAAGAGTCATGGATGGCAGCGATAGGCGAGGCCTGGCGAATACATGAGCTACACCTGGATAACCTGAAGAACTACATAGACCTATACCTAAGCGAGAGCCCGCCAGAGAGAGGTTGAGCAGGTGAGAGCCATGAAAAAAGTAGAGTTAGAGCTGTATGAGTGCCCCATTTGTGATAAGAATCTACTGCTGCCGAGCGAGGCTGTGGAGCTGCATAAGATAGCCCACAGCCTTGAGCAGATAAACGAGTATCTGGCCCGTATAGCCAGAGACCTGGAGTATATAAGGCACAAGGGGTTGGCGCGATGAACGGTCTGGATTTCTATATCTATATCTCTATATTCACGGAGCCCCTCTGCCGCCTGAGGATGCACAGTGTATTACATGGATATAAGTGTATTAGCCCTGGAGAACCCCAAAACACCCACCCATCACCGAATATAGAGATAGATAGAGAGATAGAGATATGAGCGCAAGGCCCAGGTTTAGGGAGATGGTGGAAATGACCATAAAAATAGTCGCGAATGAGGGCGAGATTAGCATAGCGCGCCTAGCATTCATGCTGAACGTCAGCCCGTCAGTCGCATCCTACATCCTCAGGGCTGCAGCAGAGCTCGACAGCAGAATATTGTATGTTAGGGGACGCGCGTTATGGCAGGATGGTGATGCAAGGAATGGGTAGCCTAAAGCCTGAGGCCGAGACAGCGATTCAGCAGAAGATTATGGCGCTTTTGAATAAATACCCCTACCTAATAGCTAAGATAGGGCAGCCTGGCTGGGCTGCGCTTTTATGCCTACACTACTGGGCAGAGTATCACGGACTACATTTCCGAATAAGCGACTGGCGCCTGAGGACCATGCCCAGCCCCGAGACGCTGCTGAGGATTATGCGGACCATGCGCATCAGTCCAGCCACCAGGGATGGCGCGCTATACAGGGGGCTCCAGAAAAGCGGGCCTATAGATTCATATTCCGCGGAGTCAGGTGATTAGTCATGGGCAGGGCAGTATTATTCAGGACTACAGTTAGCAGAGCAGGCCAGAAGGCGCCAGCGACCAACCTCAAGACGTATATCCCAGCCCAGCTGGTAAAAGCCCTGGCTCTCCAGCACGGAGACCATATAGTGTGGCGCCAGAAGGGCAGAAAAATAATCATAACAGTGGCTAAAAAGGTGGAGAAAAATGGTTGAGACCCTAGTCTTCAGATGCATAATTTGCGGTCAGGAGTTAAGAGAGGACGAATATGAGGCTGAGAACCGCCTAAAGCACCTATTGACCAGCCACATAGAGCTGGTAATAGCCCTGGCAGAGGGTATCTGGGAACTGAAGCCCACTGCATCTCAGGCCATGGCCCACGGCCTGACCTCTACGGAGTAGTCCGTCAAAAACCCCTCTCCTCTTTTTGTTATTATAAACTCCAGCCTGGTGTAGCGGTTATCAGCAAGATATGGGCTCAGGCTAGCCGCCAGCTTCTCGCTAGTAACGCTAAACACCTTAGCCACCTTCTGCCCATCCTCATAATCAACATAAAACTGCAGGACCCTGACAGTCTTAGCCACGCCCGTCAAGGGGTCCCTGATGACCTTATCTACAAATTCATGCCTCATAAAATGCATCCGCTTCGGCACCCCAGGCTCCAGCCTAACAAAATTACCCAGGACAGCCATCTACCCGCCCAGCCCCCCACCAACAGGAC
>Ga0105155_1000805_pt1 | contig 10742 bp, 9 predicted proteins | sample SSWtaG_2_FD_89589 | JGI IMG/M metagenome (GOLD analysis project Ga0105155, IMG submission 89589) | Hot spring microbial communities from Sandy's Spring West, USA to study Microbial Dark Matter (Phase II) - SSWsed_130316 | ecosystem: Environmental > Aquatic > Thermal springs > Hot (42-90C) >...
GATCTTTCTAGGCCCAATCCCGCAGCTAGTAAATACTGCTCCAATAGTAGTATTGGATGATGTAACATACGGGTATGTTCCCTGGTCGATGTCAAGTAGTGTTCCCTGAGCACCTTCAAAGATGATCTTTTTTCCTCTATCTAATTCATCATTTAGTATGATCTCTAAATCGCATATATTTCCCGAGAGCTTCTCAGCCAACTTAACCCACTCCTCAATGTTTCCAACCGGTAATTTATGGAAATCTTCTATAATTTTTATCTTGCTCTGCAAAGATGCAGAGTCTAATAGATCCCCTATCTTTATACCTATTCTTAGAGCTTTATCTGAGTATGCTGGTCCGATGCCTCTCCTCGTAGTACCTATAGCTTCTCTACTTCTAATCCCCTCGATCATATTATCTAGTTTCTTATGTATTGGTAATACTATGCTCGCATTCCTACTTATAAGAGGCTGATTATTGACCCCTATACTCTTAAGTAATTCTATCTCCTCTACAACTTCGCTTAAATCTACAACTGTTCCAGAGGCTATGCATGGCTTTGCTCCAGAAGCTGAGCCAGCGGGAAGCATATTAAATCTAAGCTCTCTATCATCTAAGACTACCGTATGACCAGCGTTTGCTCCACCTTGAAATCTTACAACATATTCAGCACTTCTTGATAGTAGATATGATATCTTCCCTTTTCCTTCATCTCCCCATTGTAATCCGATTATCGCTACTCCAGTCATAACATTAATCACTAAATCTATATTACTTCAACATCATGAGGCATGCTTTCTCTTATTCCTGCTTGTGTAACTCTAATGAATATAGAGTTACGTTTTAGTTCAGGTATAGTTCTCGCTCCTAGGTAGCTCATTCCAGACCTTAATCCTGCAACTAGCTTCTTTATCATCTCTGAAGCTGAGCCAGTGTACGGGATGTATGCCTCCACACCTTCAGCATAGTATGAGTATTCAGAAGAGTCTATCAATGCTTCTGTAAGGTCTTCCCTAGACCTAACCTCTCTACCTAGCATAGCATATATTGAAGCCATCCCTCTATAGATTTTGTATCTCCTACCATTCTTAACTACTACTGCTCCAGGGCTCTCATCTGTTCCAGCTAGTAACCTACCTATCATGACGGAGGAAGCCCCTGCAGCTAATGCTTTAACTATGTCTCCGCTTTCACGTATGCCTCCATCAGCTATAATTGGTATATCCATCTTCTCAGCTGCATTAGCACATTCAAGAATAGCAGATAATTGCGGTACGCCTACACCTGCAACTATCCTCGTAGTACATACGGAGCCTGGTCCCACGCCTACTTTTACCGCGTTTGCTCCTGCTGAAGCTAGGTCTTCGACACCTTCAGCTGTAGCAACATTACCGGCAACTATCTCTACATCATCTCCATAGATTCTCCTAAGCTTCTTTATAGTCTCGATACACATGCTTGTATGCCCATGCGCAACATCTATCACTATTGCATCAGCTCCAGCCTCTACTAGAAGCTTTGCACGGTCTATTTCTTTCTCTTTCACGCCTATAGCGGCTGCGACAAGTAATCTACCTTTAGAATCCCTAGAAGCGTTCGGATATGCTTCTCTCTTTAATAGGTCAACGCATGTTATTAAACCTCTAACCCTGTTCTCACGGTCAACTATAGGTATCTTCTCAACCTTATATTGTTTGAAGATATTCTTAGCTTCTTCTAGAGATATGTTTGATTCAGCAACGACCATTCTTTCTCTAGGGGTCATGCATCTACTTACAAACGCAGAATCATTTTCGAATAATACATCTCTTCTTGTAAGGATCCCTAGAAGCCTATTTTCAGAGTCTACGACTAGTAACCCGCTTATCCCGAGGGTTTTCATAAGTTCTTTTGCTTCTCCAATTGTTCTATCTGGAGCTATTGTTATAGGCTTCTCAATGATTACATTATCCGCTCTCTTCACTTTAGCTACTTCTTCTGCCTGCCTCTCCGGTGGGATGAAACGATGTATAACTCCTATTCCACCTTCTCTAGCAAGAGTTATAGCCATAGCAGACTCTGTAACAGTATCCATTGCTGCAGATACAATAGGAATATTTATCGTGATTCTTTGAGTAAACCTAGACTTTGTATCGATCTCCCTCCTAGAAGCTATAGATGATTTCCCGGGTAGTAGAAGAACATCATCGAAAGACAACCCTATATCTTCTAAAACTCTAACCACGAAATCCCTCTGACGATAATCTAAAACTAAGATATATCTTTTATCTTAAGTAGATAATAAAAGATTACATGGTTTGATAAAGTTGCAGGTTCAGCCCATCTAATTGTCGTTAATTGCTTACTCTTTAATAAACTAGTTTATGCAAAGAATTTAGATTGACTGCTTTCTTTATCTCTTTCGCTATTCTCCTACCCATAGACACAGGTTCATTATAATAGTATGTTGAGTATGGGGAACCATCTGGATATAGATTTGTTCCAGCGACTATTCTAGCTGAAACTTCGAATACGATGAATCCTCTAGCTGGATTATATATAGTTTCTATACAAAATGGGCCGATTAAACCTGGGTAAAAGAGTTTCCTTGCAGACGAAACAATTCTAACAGCATATCTTAGCAAATCCACTAGATATTTTTCTCTAACAACTACGCCGACGTTCCCCGTCACAGTATAATCTAGGTAATCCTCAATAATTAGGGGTAATCCTCTATGTATTTCATCTATAACTTCAAGTCTTCGGTCTATCCCGAGAAGCTCTAGTCTTCCTTCTTCCAAGCTTGGAAGATTCTTCTCTTCAAGAATACTTAGGAAGAAGTGGGGATAATATCTTACTCCAGCTACGAGTTCTTCTATGACTATGTCGTCTAAGCTGCTTACGAGTTTCTTCATTCTAAGCTCGTTAAACTTTATAAAGAATTCTTGTGGGTTGGAAGCTTTGAAATATTCTCTTCCACCTTTTGCGCCGTGGAGTTTAACGATTACAGGCTTATCAATATTAGAGGGGTTCTCATAGATAGTCGGGCAGTTTACTCCAGCCTCCTCAAGCCATCTTCTCTGCCTCCTTCTATCACCTTCCCAATACAATGTTAATCTGTTACCAAACATGGGTACTCTAAATCTTTCTAGAAGATTCTCCGCTCCAATATACTCTACGAAGGATCCATGTGGAATAATAATTACGTTTTCCGAGATCAATTTTTTCTGAAAATTATCAGTCAATATTTCTTTGTAGTCCTGAACCTCCAGGAATATCTCTGGAAGAGCATTAGTGAAGCTTTCATAGTATGGTTTATTCTCCCTCAACACTATTCCTACTGATGGTATACCTTCTCTTCGAGCTCCATGAAATATCTGGAGAGAGGAATGAGAGCACAATGTCCCTATCTTGATATCTGATTCATCATAGTGTGATAGAGTATTCAATATTTCATTTCTACTAATCATGTAAGAACCCCCTCTAATCTATCTCCTCTTAATGCTTCTTTAATCTCCATAGCAATCCTTCGACCAACACTTACCGGGAAACCCCAAAGATTCTCAGAGTATGGAGTGAATTTTACCCCTGGAGATCCTGGAACTCTTACGCTAACATCGTATACTATAATTTCCTCGTGAGGGGGGCCAGAAACTACTATGCTCTGGAGAGCGAACGGTCCTATAACTCCAGGTGGATAAGCATCTTGAGTGACCCTTACAAATCTCTCAGCTAATTCAAATGCTCTTTCAAGTAGAGATTCTCTAATGGTACAAGCTATATGACCTACCTCGATATTTCTAACCTCGACATACTTCAATACCTCTAACTGCTGAGTAGCCGGTAGCCTTAACAATCCGTCGAGATTCGTCTGCCTCCTTATATCTATTCCAAGCAGCTCGATCTCTCCATCTAGTGGGGAATAGAAGAAGTTAAAATTAAAGTATGCTCCTACTATTAATTCCTCGATAACTGCTTTCTCAATAGCCTCTCTTGTTACTAGCTTCTTTTCTATGAGGGTTTTTGATTTTTCTTCAAACTCCTTAGCGGAAGAAACTATGAAGAAAGCTCTCTCATATTCTCTGACCGCTTCGGATACTTTAACTATTACAGGTCTATCGATCTCATCAGGACTTCTATAGATCCTCGGATAGGGTATTCCTGCTTTATCTAACAACTTGTATTGGTCGAAGTCTATTCCTCTTTCTTCAATCTTTAGAAGATATCTATTCCCGAAGATCGGTATTCTCAACGTATTTTCTATTACTTCGTATCCTACGTATACAGATAGCCCTCTATGTGGAATCAATATAGTATTCTTCCTCCTAAGCTCTTCTTGAACTTCATCTCTAGCTATATCTCTAAATCTTTCTAAGATTATTACCTCATCGATAATACCGACTTCTTTTCCAAATCTCTCTCTAGAGATAAAATACTTAGAGTAGGTTTTTTCTCTACCTTTCTGACATATGACTACCGTTTTGAAACCTTCATCTTTAGCCCCTCTACATACTTCTAAAGCTGAGTGCGTCCCAAGAATACCTATCATTAACTGGTTCCTAGAATACTTCTCTAAGACGCTAGTTATCTCATCTTTACATATCATCTATCGATTACTCATTAAGTTAAGATAATAATCTTTTTCTCATAGTCTCTGTGTACTTAGACGTAGATATTATTGTGAAGCATAATCTCTAGTTCTAGAATTTATGCTATGATTATCTTCTATGTATGTATCCTATGAGTTCTCTTATAGATTTGAATCCGTTATCAAGCATAAATCTTCCAATCCCTCCCGTTACCTCCCTAAATATTTCTAAGTCTTTTCTAACTATGGCTGAGCCTATACCGACTGCGGATGCTCCAGCTAAGATCATCTCAACTGCATCTTCAGGGCTCTGTATTCCTCCAACTCCAATAATTGGTATATCTGGAAATTCTCTATAGATTTCGTATACAACTGCTAAGGCTATAGGTTTTATACATGGTCCTGATAATCCTCCGGCAATGTTCGAGAGGATAGGAGATAATGCTTTAACATTAATTGCTAAAGCTTTCACCGCGTTGATAGCTGATATGCCATCAAGACCTGCATCAATATATTTTTCTAGAATATCTACGCGAGATTGATGTAATGAGATCTTCGCAAATAATGGCTTCGAAGATATACTTTTTAACTGTTTTATTATTTGCTGTGTTAGTTTTATATCTGAGCCGACATCTAGACCATACCCTTCAACATGAGGGCAGGAAAGGTTAATCTCTAAAGCGTCTGAGCCCGATTCTACCATTCTCTCCGCTACGTATATGAATTCTTCTACGCTACTCCCACCAATACTGGTTATTATCGGTATCTGGATGTTTTTCTTTGCTTTAGAGAGTTCCTTACTAAAATTATCTGCTCCAGGATTCCTTAAACCTATTGCATTTAGATAGCCGTAGCCAAGATCTACGAACACGGGATTAGCGTAACCTTCACGTGGATTCTTAGTAATAGTCTTAGTAGTTAATGCACCCGCGCCAGCATCCTCTACACGTTTCAATAAACTGTAAGACGACCCCAATATCCCTGAAGCTAATACTGTAGGATTTCGAAGAGAAAGGTTTGATATAGATGTTGATAAATCTATTGAAAGATTCTCTGGAAAATCTATCTTACAAAAATACTCTAGATTTTTTAATTCTTTATACATATTTCTTCCCTATCATTTTTCGAGAGATTATCAAGCTGTAATAAGAGTCTGCCGTCAAATACTGGACCATCTCTACAAACTCTTAATCCTAGGGGTTCAACTGAGCATGACCCACAGATACCTAATCCACATTTAATTATTCTTTCAAGAGAAACCTCAGTCTTCATGCCTTTTGCTAAACATTCTCTAACCACTTTTATCAACATTTGTTCTCTCCCACATACGTAAACCATATCGAATGTATCCTCTCTTAGAATGTTCTTCAGCATATCTACTACGGTTCCTTTAAATCCTTCTTCACCATCTTCAGTTGAGACATGGGTATCGGAGATCTCGCTGAACTCACTAACATAGAATACATCGCTAGAATTCTTAAACCCTAACAAAGTCTTCAATCTACAACTCTTCATACTTAGCATTCTACCTAGATAATAGAGTGGCGCAAGCCCGCATCCTCCTCCTATCAATAGGCAGTTCTTCAGCGAGCATAATGTAAAACCATTTCCAAGAGGTCCTCTTAGAAATACTCTTGAGCCAACAACGATATTCCGATGCATATAGGTGGTGACGAAGCCTACTCTGCAAATAATGAATTTTACAGTCCCTGTAGAGTAGTCTGCAAAGCTTAAGGGTATCTCTCCTATGCTGGGTATCCAGAGCATTGCAAATTGTCCTGGGTTTGGATTAATCTCTTCCTCCAGCTCAATAGTATATTCTTTAATGGATGGAGTTAGCTGCCTTACACTACATACTTCACCAGCAATATATTTTGATTGAATCCGGCGAGGTAGCTGTATGCTTCCTGCTTCATCATTTAGCAGTTTGTTCGTGGATGATTTATTATTCATGGGGTTTTCCCCTAATCTCCTTAGTATATGGCATCGAGGCTTGATAAGACATCAGAGAGATAATCTCTTTAAGTGTTATCAAGTAATGTAATTTGATATTTAGTTGTTGTAGTTTCTCTCTTGCTCCTTCTTCTCTATCAACTATGACGAATGCATCGTAGACTATCAAGTTGTTTGACTTTAAGACTTCTACAGCTCTAGCAATAGAGCTGCCTGTTGTAGATACATCATCAATGACCAACGCTATATCTCTCTCTTTGTATTCTCCTTCAATAAGCTTCTTTAATCCATGATTCTTATATTCTTTCCTAACATATATTATTGGCTTCTTTAGTTCTACTCCAATTGCTGTAGCAAACGGTATACCTCCAGATTCTACACCTGCTAGGATGTCAAACTTTAAATTGCTCACCATTCTCGTGTAAATCCTAATTAACTCCATGAATTCAGCTGGATGAGAGATTATCTTCCTCATGTCAACATAAACGTTGCTCTTAGCTCCTGAGCTAAGAATGAATTCTCCGAATTTTACACAGTTAGTAGATATTAAGATCTCGGCTAACCTATCTTTGGAGTACACCTCTCTCAACCTCCAGAATTTTCTTAGTAGATAGGATAGGGTCGGCGGATGCTGTAATTGCTCTTCCAACTATTTCAAAATCTCCACCATATCTTAAGGCTTGACTAGGCTCAGCACCTTGAGTTATTATACCGGGGCACACGATCGTTTTTCTAGGTAACTTTTTTCTAGCTTCCCGTATGTATTCTTTCTTGGTTGCTCCAACAATTACACCATCTACCCTAGCTTTTAATGCTTCATTAATTAATTCATTAAAGTTCTTTTCGAAGAGTATTGCTTCAGGGTGGCTCATCATTAATACTCCGAATAAATCAATAGAGTCTCTAGTTATCCTTGCCAAACCTCCTTGAAATAAGTGTATAGTTGCACCATCAAATCCTAGACCTTGTAGAGAGCTCATAGTATGTGTAGCTACTTCTGGTATGTCTCCTATCTTAAAGTCTGATAGAAAGTAGAATTCTCCCTTAAAGTCTGCTATTATCTCTCCTACTCCATCAACACCGACCGATAATAGTAGTGGAAAACCTATCTTAACACCTACGATGTATTCTCTTAAGTTATCAAGCAGCCTGGAGCATCTCTCGAGAAGACTTCTAGAATTCCATTTGAAGGAAGAGCTATTTAGAAGATCTAATGCTAAGATTAATCTACTACTTCTATCTTCAGCTAATCTCCATAATTTTAAAGGAGCTTTTGCTTTCGGGCGATAACCCACAAAACCCTTCTCAAGATACGATGCCCCACCATATAAAGATAGAGCTCGACACTTGAAGACGGAAACAACATGTAAAACACCATTAACTTGGAGATAGAATTTAAGAAATCAGCTTGGCCATTCAGTCTTTAAATAGACTAGATAAAATAGAAGAATAAGGAAAACCTTAACAATACATGGAGATGGGCCCGTGGCCTAGAATGGATATGGCGCCGGCCTGCGGTGAAGACTCGTAGAAAGCCGGAGGACAGGGGTTCAAGTCCCCTCGGGCCCATTGAAATAACTCTAAACATCCATGAAGATGTTTAATGAATGATTCACTCATTAAACATATGAGGTTAGGAAGGTTTCTCAGATTTGCTGTGTGGGGCCGCTGGGATTTGAACCCAGGATCTCGCGGGCCCGAGCCGCGTGTCATAGCCAAGCTAGACCACGGCCCCACGTCTATCCATTGTTCTCCTTAATGTATAAATGTATGGTAGTTATTAGATTTTGGTAGCTTTATAAGATAGTTAATAGATTGAGTTTATTTTGTTTTCAGTCTTTCAGGATGGTCTTTTTCCTCCGGTTGTTAATCAGCTGAGAAAATTAAACATAAAAAGGAGAATGTTTAGTTTCAATATTATAGTGTTGAGCCCCGGTAGCTCAGCGGGTAGAGCGGCGGCCTTGTACCAACTCGAGAAAACCTTGTTAGGTTTGTAGGAAAGCCGCAGGTCGCGGGTTCAAATCCCGCCCGGGGCTACCTAATATATTATTTTTAACTAACGGTTTAGCCGGTCCTGTCGAGACTTTTCTGCTGCATCTTTAAGAATTAATGTTAATCCTTTGCCTACGTTGATATCTTGCCGGATTATGCTTAAGGAGATAAGAGTTGTAGGAGCAGGCTGATTTCAGGTAGATGCTCTGGATGAGTGCCAGTATACTCCGGTATTTTCTTAAGCGTCTTTATAGTCTAGAGACTAAGCATAGTCCTACTTCATCGTCTCTTCTTAGAGTACTTCGTTATCCTAAAAGCATGTAATGAGGTTTCTTCCCGCCTTTCTCCAAGATATACTTTACATCGATACACCGTTAATTCTCCATTGTTCTATAATAGATTTTCTAATGCTGATATTGATTAATTGTCTAGTAACTGAATGCTAAGGTGTTTACGTTGGGTCTAGAAATAATCTTCGAGCTTTCTAATGTTTTCTGGTTTTTCCTGCTGTTTATGCTCTACTACAAGCTTTCCGTATACACCATCATATCCTGGGATAATCTTGAGTTTACCCTGTCTCATGAAAGATATTAATTCTGCAAGCTTCCTCCCACTTACTCTTTCTATTTCTTCTTCTTTGACTTCTAATAGTATTTTGAATTCATTTCCAAATGTGTTAATCAATTTTTCATACTCACTCCATATCTTAACACTATTAAGTTTGGATTCGTTATCTACCTCAACCCCCATGCTTAAGGCGATCAATTCTTGTAGAGGTATCAAGTGTATGTAGTTTATCTTCTTTTCTGGGATGTACCCTCTAGGTCTGTCTGCAAGTTCTTCTACACGATCTTCAACTCCTTTCGTAAGTTTTCTTCCACATACAGGACACCTATAATTTAGTCTCTTTGCTTCCTCAGGTTCTATTGGACCGAAGCTGCAATTCCTATGACCGCTCCAATGATATTTCCCATATTCTGGCGGGACTTCAATAGTCATTAATATCTTGGATGGATCCTTATTCTTTAATGCTTCAAGTATTTCTTTGTAACTTGGCTTCGATAGATTAAATACTACTGCTTCTCTTCCAAGCCTATATGGATATGGGCTGTGTGAATCGCTAAAGCTTACAAGGGTATAGTTGTCTAGCCAGCTTACTCTCCAGTTCATTGGAGGATCACTGCTTAAACCCGTCTCAATAGCGTAAATGTTTTTCACCATATCTTGATAGCATTCTCTAATATGGTCTACTCCGCTGAATGCTCCAAGCATACTCCACCAAGGAGTCCAAGCGTGAGAAGGGAAAACTATATTCTGCTCATCTATCTCCATTACAATCTCAACTAGTTCTGCAGGGTTTATGTTAAGGATCGGTCTCCCATCAGATTCTATTTCTCCATATTTTCTTAAAGCTTCAGAGATTTGTATAGCAACTTCCAAATTAGGCATAAGGATTACGTGATGTATTCTTCTAGATTTACCATTAAACTTATGTATAGTTGCAACTTCTACTTGTATAATAAAATACGTTTTTTCATCTTTCTTAGATCTGGAAATGTATATTCCATCTCCAATATACTCTAGCTCTTCCTTAAGCTCTTTTATCCATTTTGGGTGAAGAGCGTCTCCCGTACCTAGGATGTCTAATCCTTTTATCTTTGCAAAATCTACGAGTTCTATAATATTCATTCTCTGGGATGTGGCCCCGGAATACTTACTGTGGAGATGGAGGTCTGCGATGAACTTCATATCTATGAACACCTTCCCCAGCTATAGATAAAACTATATCCCCCACCGCCATCTAACTATCTCAGTAATCTTGCGGGGTGCTTTGGAGATTGTGGCTGGATCTATGTTCCTCCTCTCGACAATCTTCTCTAAAATCTCTTTTTCTAGTACTTTGAACTCTTCAAGCCTAAGCTTAAACTCTATAGATGAAGCCATCTTTTTACTTACCTCTTCTCTCGATAAATTAGTGAAAAAGATATATTAAAGATATATTTAAGCTAAGAAATAATATGGAATCCATCTCTGCTAATATAGTCAAGTTTAAAATTTAGTGAATATTTTACTGTTCAGAGAGTGAGTGCTTTGTCTCTAGGCTCCATTGACTCAACTAGTGAGGATGAGCTTGTCTGGCTTCTAAGACATAAGACTAGAAGGAGGATTATATTGGCCATCGGGGATGCAGGAAAAATAAGTGCAACAACTTTAAGAGATATGCTAAAGATAAGTACGGGGTCACTA
>Ga0105155_1000808_pt1 | contig 10729 bp, 2 predicted proteins | sample SSWtaG_2_FD_89589 | JGI IMG/M metagenome (GOLD analysis project Ga0105155, IMG submission 89589) | Hot spring microbial communities from Sandy's Spring West, USA to study Microbial Dark Matter (Phase II) - SSWsed_130316 | ecosystem: Environmental > Aquatic > Thermal springs > Hot (42-90C) >...
GACGATTAGCAGCGACCAGTTAGTGGCGGCGCTTCTCGCTCCAGGGACGGAAGTATGGGAGCAGCTGATAAGGGAGTTTGGGCAGGCGATTACAGCGGCGGATGGCGCGCTGGCGCGGGAGCGATTGGCCGCGTTGGCGTTCGGCAATCCTGCCGCGCGGAGGCGCCTGAACCAGATTATGCATCCCGCTGTGGTGCGGGCAATCCAGGCGCAGTTGCGAGCGCACGAGCCCTCGCTGACGCCCATCTTCGTCGAGGTACCGCTGCTCATCGAAGTCGCGTTGCAGGGGTCTTTCGATGCGGTCGTGGTGGTGCAGGCGACGCCCGCACTGCAGCGCCAGCGTCTCATAGCGCGCGGTGTCCCACCCCAGCGGGCGCGGCAAATCCTGCAAGCACAACTGCCCACCCGATGCAAGACGGTCTTCGCCGACTGGGTGATTCGCACTCATCGCCCGTTGGAACAAGTCGAAGCGCAGGTGCGTCGCATCTGGCGCACGCTCACCCAGCAGGTATACTCGGAAGCGCAACGGAATCCGATTTCGGGCGTCAAAATCGGGCAGGAGTATCGCGAGTGATACGGAATCTAACTGAAGAGGAGGTTCGAACGCAGTGATACGACGATGGCGATGGCTTCTGGCAGTGGCGGGGCTGTTATTGGCTTGGACGGGCTACGCCGACGACGGCGCGGGACAGGTCGAGAATCCTTACCGCGACCGTCCGTCGCGCCATGTATTGCCCAGCTCCGCGTATAAGCCCATCCCGCCGCAAAACTACAAGATTGCGCCGCAGCGCGCCCCGCAAAGCGGGAATGTGCAGTGGCGCAAGAACGGGCTGTTCGACCCACAAAAGTTCCATCAGCAGCTGCAGCAGCGACAGCAACGCACGCGCGCGCCACGCTGGGATCGCGACATCACCAACGCCGAACCCGACGAGCTTCACCCCGTGTATAACCCTGGCGCGGCGAAAATGTTCTTTGCCAGCAACGCGAGTGGGGTCGGGCAGGACGGGCGACTGGTGAACCCCCTGCCGCGCTACCGCATCTGGCGCGGCGACATCGATGAAGGTTCTCAAACCTACTTGAGCAACTTGACGAACCTCACGCCGATTACAGGGGACACGCCCGATGAACAGTTCGGCAGCCAGATTCAGCCATCGCTCAACGCCTCCGCGAACATCCTTGCGTATGCCAACCGCAGCGCGGCAGGCAGCTACAACATCGTCGTGCGCAACCTCAGCACGGGACAGCGCGTGGTGCTGACCTCCGACAACAACGGCGTCACGCAAAACCTCCGCCCAACGCTTAGCCCGGGCGGCAATTTGGTCATCTTTTCGTCTAACCGCTTGCTCCCAGGTGAGACGGAAGCCGACCGACGCTACCGCCTCTATGTCGCACGCACCGACGGTCGCCCGTTTGAAGACGGAACCTTCTTCAGGCGCATTACCTTCCCCGATCCTGGCGAGAACGATGTGGAACCTGCGTGGTCGCCCGACGGCAACCGCGTGGCATTTGCTCGTATCGCCGCCGACGGAAGCAGCTACATCTATGTGCTGGACTTCAACACGCTGACTGTTGTGCAGTGGACAACCTTTGTCGATGCTAACGGCAATCGTCCGCGCGACCGTCAGCCCACTTGGGCGCAGATTGGCGGTATTCCGTATATCGTCTTCTCCTCGACGCGCAAGTCGGGTCAACCGCATCGTTTGGGCGAGCCCTCTGACCGCGTGGATGTGGTGAACAACATCTATGACATTTACTACCTGCCTGCGCTGGTGCCTGAACCTCCGTCGGCAGCCGACACGCGCTCGCTGACCACTGACCCCAGCACGGCGGATCTGGCACGCCCCGATGTGCCCGGCGTGGCGTTCTTTGCACCCACTGCGGGCGCAAAGTACCCCACTGCCGCCATCGACACGCGCAACCGCGTCGCGTACCATTCCACCCGCACGCAGGGCGCGGAACCGCCCGGACCAGGCGTCCACGACCTGTGGGAGACGCTGGTGTTCGACCTCACGCCGCCACTAATGGAGGTTCTGCCCGTCGTCAACCCCAAAGAGACGTTCCCCGGCGACACGGTCACCATCAAGGTGCGCGTGCTTGACCTGCAAAGCGGCGTCAACTTCGTGCGCGTGCAGTTCAAAGACCCCGACAGTGCAGAGCAAGATGCGGAAGGACTGGAACACCGCCTGTACCAGTTGTTCCAGTTCGATATCTTCTTCCCGAACCGCATTCTGGTTGATCAGGGACAGGCGTATGTGCCGCTTTTTGTAGAGGTTGGGCAGCAAGCCATCCACCCGCAAACCTACGAATACAAAGACCCCTACAGCTTGGTGCGGCTCGGCTTCAACGGCAGTCTCGACGACACCCTGTTGCTGCAACCCGAACTGGACGACGACGGCAACCCGACGGATTGGTATGTCGCCACTTGGCGCACGCCCGATATTCCGAGCGACTTCTACTTAGATGTGATAGTGCGCGACAACGCAGGCAACGAGTTTATTTACGACAATATTTCGGGCTTCACGACGCAGCAGTTTACGGGCGCGCACAACATTCTGCTGGTTTCGGACTACATGGGCGGTCAGATTTTCGTGCAGAACCGCGTGGACGCGATTGGTAACTCCATCACGCGCCCGACTTGGCAGCCTGTTGAGAGCTACTGGACAGACAACCCGACGGGCAAGCCGCCGTTCGATATCACGCAACCGCCCAGTGGTGAGGGCTTGATTATCTTCGGCGACGGGGCGATTCCGCATCCCAGTATCCTCGGGGCGTTTATCCGCTCCGACACCCTCGGACAGAACACCACCTACGGCAATCTGTATAGCATCTGGCGCGTACAGTGCCGCAACCCGATTACGCCAGCGGTGCTGGCAGGCTACCTGCCGCGCACGGAGCGCGAGCCCACCGACCTAAGAGGCGGCTTCCGCGACAAGCTGCACGCGCCTCGAATGGTCATCTGGGGCAGCCCCTACGCAGGCAATGTGTGGGCGGGACCAGGACACATCTTAGACCCCGAAGTGCAAACGCTAATCCGCAACTTCCTGCAAAACAGCGGACGCATCCTGTTTAGCGGTCAAGACATCGCGTGGGCGCTAAGCTTGCGTGGGGCGTTCGCCAACCAGTTCATGAACGACATCCTGCGCGTGTCGTTCGACAGCGACACCGCCGACGATGTGTTCCTAATCCCCTACCGCGGCTTGCGCCATCAACTGCAAGGCGCCACGCCGCCAGCAGACGAAGATCCGAACCCAATTGCCAGCAATCCAGGCGGAATATCCATCTGGATACGGTATCAGGGCACTACAGTTGTGCCTGACCAGCCGAATGAGCTGCGCTTATCGCACCCAGCAGCGTATTTGGTGCTGCCTGGCTCTGATACCTTCGATGTAATCCCACCTGTGGACGCAGGCACGGGTCCGCTCTACACCGATGCGGCGTGGAACCAAGTGTGGCTGGACACCGTGTCTGTGGCGCAATCGGCGCGCACGACCTACATCTACACGCAGCCGCGCGTCAATCAGGGCGCATTGCTGGGCACCTCCAACCAAGCAGGCTCTTACTATGTCAACGACGCAAACCGCTCGAAAGTCGCCTTCTTGGCGTTCGGCATTGAGGGTGTCAACTCCGGGTACACAGACGGTCCACCGGGGTTGTTGTGGTGTCGCTCGCTGCGCAACAAAATCATCCACAACGCCTTCGGCTGGATGACGCACAGTGTGCTGGAGGGCGTGGTGCGCCAGTATGACCCCGATACGCGCACCTTCACCCCGCTACCGCGTGCGCTGGTGCGGGTGATAGGCATTACTCCTCCAAGCATCGCTGGTGTGGATGCGGGGTATGCGATTACCGACTCCAACGGGTTCTACCGCATCGTGGGGTTGGAAGCAGGCGTGTATGTCGTGGACGCGGAACGCCCAGGCTTCAGAACGCAGCACCCAGAAACTGTCACGCTGGTGGCAGAGACCGCCACGATTAACCTGATTATGCTGGCGACACCGCCTGGGCAAATCAGCGGGCGCGTGATCGACATCAACAACCAGCCTGTACGCGGCGCATTGGTGCGCGCCACCAACACCACCGATCCCGAACTGACACGCGAGATCGTCACCGACCCCGACGGCACCTTCCTCATCCCGCGCGTGCCCGCAGGCACTTGGGAGGTGACGGTCGTCGCCTTGGCATTCGGCGGCTACACACTGCCGCCTGTGCAGCCTGCGCCCGACGGCGTCTACCGCGATGTGCGCGTGGAGCCCGGACAGACCGTAAATGTCGGCGACTTCGTGCTGGAGCCTGAACCAGGCACAGTCACGGGAACCGTCACAGACGCGAACACGGGGAACCCGATTCCAAACGCGCGCGTCACCGCCGTGGCGGGCACGAACACCCGCGCTGATGTGACCACCGATGCGAACGGCGTCTACACCTTCAGCGTGCCCGCAGGCGAGTATGTGATTACAGCGGTCGCACCTGGCTACGCGCCTGAGAGCCAGACGCTGAATGTACCCGCGAACACAACAACCACGCTGAACTTCCAGCTGGCGTTGCTGCCACCTGGTTCTGCGTCGGGACGCATCGTGCGACGCTTCGGCGGTGCACCTGAACCCGGTGTAACCGTGCGCCTGCGCTTCGGCACGGTGGATGTCCAAACCACCACTACAGATCCAGATGGCAACTACAGCTTCACGAATGTGCCACCGGGCGAGTATGTGGTCATCCCCGAGAAGACGGGCTTCACTTTCCGACCAAATCAGCGTTCGGTGACCATCAGCTCGGGGCGCAATACGGTCATTGGCGAGTTCCAGTCGGAGCCGTTGCGCACCTTCTTCCGCGGGCGGTTCCTGGTCTCTGCGCCATACGACTATGCGCAGGATGTGCGCACGCTGTTGAATGTGCCTGCGTCGGCGACCTTCCGCTTCTTCAGCTGGGATCCGAGCCAGTCGCGCTATGTGTTCTATCCGAACGCGCCTGCGAACCGCTTCCAGCTTGGGCGCGGCTACTTCCTGGAGACCTCGGAAGACCTGCCGCTTGCTACCGTGGGTACTGCTGCGGATGCGAGCCAGCCATTCCAGATTCCGCTGCAGGTCGGCTGGAACCTCATCGGCAACCCGTTCACCTTCGATGTGAACTGGAGCCAAGTGCAGGTTATCGACCCCGACACCAATACAGCGGTCTCCCTACCGACGGCGGTGGGTAGGGGTATTGTGGCGAACGCGCTGTGGGGCTACTCGTTCGGTAGCTACATAGCGACGACCCGTATGAAGGTTTGGGAGGGCTACTGGGTGTACGCCTACCGCGCAACAACGCTGATTATCCCGCCCAGCGCAGTGGCGACCAGCGCGTCTAACCGCAGTGCAGGCGCGGAGGCAGGTGGCTGGCGGCTGACGCTGGAGGTGCAGTCGGGCGACCTGAAGGATCGCGCCTACATCGGCGTCTCGCGCAGCGCGACGCCAGACTATGACGCGACGCATGACCTGCTCAAGCCGCCGCCCGTCGGTACAGACTATGTGTATATCAGCTTGCCGCGCTTGAACTGGGGTGCGCAGAGCGGCGCCTACGGTGTGGACATTCAACCAGCTACCCGTAGTGCGAGCTGGGAGTTCACAGTGGAGACCAGCCAGCCCAACCGCGAGGTCACCTTGCGCTGGCCCGACGCACAGCAGCTGCCCCGCGCAGCGAATCTCGTGCTGGTGAACCTCGAAACGGGCGAGCGACGCTACCTGCGCACCACAAGCGCGTACACCTTCCGCACGAACGCCAACGGCACAAGCCGATTCCGCATCGAAATGGCGTCCAGTGGTGGACTGCTGCGCATCCAGCAAGTGCAGGTGCGGTCAGGACGCGGCGCACAGCACACCATTACCTTCCAACTGACAGGAGATGCCACCGTTCAGGTGAATATCCTGTCGGGCGGTAAGGTCGTGCGCCAACTGCTCCATCAAGCGACGCGCAGCGGTGTACAGCAAGCCAGCTGGGATGGACGCGACCAGAGCGGAGTCGCGCTACCGCCAGGCACATACACCGTAGAGATTCGAGCCGTGAGCGAGGACGGGCAGGTTGCTCGCGCGACCGTGCCGCTGGTGCTCACGCGCTGAGAACAGAATAGGAAGGAGGAGCAATCAGGGTGAAAACACGGATGAGACGAACTTGGACAACGCGCACAGTCTCGCTTGGCGTGCTGAGCATGCTTGCAGTGGGGCTACTCTACCCGCTGGGTGCCGCGCGCGCCTACGCTCAACTGGTCCAGTTACCGCGCGTGGCAGTACTGGACTTCGAAAACAAGAGCGGCTTTGGTGGTGCCAGTATCGCCCGCGCAGCGACCGACGCTGTAGCAGGCGAATATCAGAAGCTGCGCAAGTTTGAAGTGTTGGCACGCGGCGAAATCGAACAGCAGCTTCGAGACCTCGATCTTACACCGCCCCTCGACAAAACAGGCTTCTTGCGGCTGGGGCGTGCCTTGCAGGTCGAGTCGATTATCACAGGCGAAGTGAACGCCGTGACCTTTGTTGGCAGCCCGAAGCAGGCGCAAGTGGTCATCACTGTGCGCGTTATCGACATAGCTTCGGGCGAGCCGATTAACGGCGCAGTAGCCACGGGGTTTAGCAACCGTCGTCCTGGCTACACCGGAGATGATGACACGCTTGTGCAGGAAGCCATCCGCAACGCCGCGTTCGAAGCCGTGCGCATTATCAACAACTACACGATCCCCGAAGCAACTGTTCTGACCACGCGCGCGGGTAAAGAGGTGCTGCTGAATCGCGGCATTCGCGGCGGATTGCAGCCAGGCATGGAGATGATTGTCGTGCGGCGCGGCGAGGAGGTTGGGCGCATCCGCGTGACACAGGTCTCTGATAGTGACGCCGTAGCCGAAATCATCGACTTTGGACGCGGCATCCAAAGCGAAGACCGCGCACGCGCCATCTTTCGTGTGCCTACGGTTGAGGTCAAGGCAGGGCGCGTGGTCACTGAGCGGCCCCGTCAACGCGGCGAGGGCAACAAGCTTCTGCGCGCACTCGGACCAGTGCTCGTGATAGGGCTGATCGCGTTTGGCGTAGCACGAGCCTCGTCCGGCGGAAATACCCCAGTCCAAACTGTGGTCGCGGAGGCAGGTGCCGACGGCAACTTCGAGCCGTTCGTGCGCGTGTCCTGGAAAACTACCCTCTTCGCTAAGAGCGCGAGTGATACCATCCAATGGCAAATCTACCGATCCGACTTCATTGGTACGGACGGTAACGGCAACCTAGTGCCTGTAGGCGTTACGCCCGGCAACCAGAACTTCTTTGTGGACACGACAGTTCCACGCAACATTAGCTATGCCAGCTTGCCGCGCGAAGGGAGCGAGGACTTGGAACTGGAGGAGATCGAGGGCGCACCCGGTGTTGCGCCCGGACGCTCCTACACCTATCAAATCGCGTTGGTCTATCGTGAGCGTATCGATGTGGATGGCGATACGCTTATCCTCTACAAGCTCTCCGACCGCGTGCGCTCAGGGCAGGTCACGGTGATTCTACCTGTGCAGCTGCTGACCCCTGTGCAGCGCAGCGAGGATGTCGACCCGAAAGATGTGCGCTTTAGCTGGCTGGCGGCGGAGGGCGCGAACGCCTACCGCGTGGAGGTGTCTACAGACCCGACCTTCCGCGATCGGAACCGCACCTATGTATCGCCAGAGATTCTCTCGACTGCCGTGGGTGGCTCACCCGTATCCACCGAGCGCATCAACCTGGAGACGGCGCTGCTCAATCGGCTCGGGCTAACCGGGCAGCGCGTCACGCTCTATTGGCGCGTCGGAGCGCGTAATCTGAATGATAACCCAGGTCCATTACCTGGACCTGGTGGGCTGCGCTATGTGTGGAGCCGACCGTTCGAGTTCACCACGCAGGAGCTGCCACCGCCGCCTGGCTCTTAGCAAACCTCGGGGCGTAGGTATTGTGAAACCTGCGCCCCAATCAGTCGTCTTTATAGACAGCAATTATCGGGAGGAACAGCCAATGAAACGGATGGGATTATGGCTGGTTGGAGTAGTGATAGCGCTGTCGTGCGCTTGGGCACAAACCTATCCGCTCAAACCTGAAGAGGTTGTACCCGGCGAAATCTTGCTGAGACTCAAGCCGGGGTACACCATCGAGACAGCGCGCCAAATTGCCAGCGCCTATGGCGCAAGTGTGGTGCCGATTGCAGTGCAGGATACCTATGTCCTTCGACTTCCAACCAATGCAGCACCAGCAGTACTTCTACAGCGCGTCTACCAGGTCATAGAGGAAATTGCTAAGCGTCCAGAAGCGCTTTATGTGGAACCACACTGGCGCGTCCAGTTAGACGATATTCCTAACGATCCGCTCTTCCCGCAACAATGGGCGCTGCAGATGATGAAGGCGCCCGGTGCTTGGGACATCGAAAAAGGGCAGCCAGGAATCCGTATCGCCATTATTGATGACAACTTCCTAAGGCAGCATCCGGATCTGGAGTCGCGCTACGACCCTCTCTCACGAAACTTCGTTGCAAATCCTCCCGATGAGAATATCGACCCAGAGGGCACCAACTTCTCTCATGGAACCGCAGTTATGGGAGTCGCTTTAGCGGCGACGAATAACGGAGTTGGCATAGCTGGGCTCTGCTGGGAAGGAGTCACCGCGGTTGCCCTCAAAACAACTGCTGCCACTACTGGTGGCTTGGATGGCGAGAATGTATTAGAAGCGTTGCAGTATGTCTTGGATAACGCTGAGCAAATCTCTGTGCTCAACATGAGCTTTGGTAGTCCTTTCCCGTCTTCGCAGATGAACGACCTCATCCAGCGGATCTATAGTCGAGGTGTTGTCCCAGTCGCCAGTGCTGGAAACGAGGGAAGCGAACGACCGCGGTATCCCGCAGATTTTCCAAATGTAGTGAAGGTATCGGCGGTCAATCGATTCGGTGAAAAAGCAGGTTTCTCGAACTACGGAAATGTGGACCTTGCCGCTCCTGGTGCCGATGTGCTGACTACACAAGTATTCCCACAGTACGCTCCGATAGACGGCACTTCTTTCTCGGCGCCCTATGTGGCTGCAGCCGTAGCAATGGTACTTTCTGCTGGGGTGCGACGGCACGAAGCAGGGGCGGTGGAACCCGAAGCTGTTACTATTCTCAAAGATAATGCTGATTCGCGCGGGCGCCCCACTCCTGACCCAGAGCTTGGGGCAGGCATCGTGGACTTAGAGGCAGCTCTGCGCAATACGGGAGGCGTAAGCATCGCCTTTACGCAGCCCGTAGCAGGCACGGTTGTCGATACACGCATCCAGCGCGTGCAGGTCCTCCTGCGCCGCGTGCAGAACAGCGATCTTGCCAACGTTAATGTGCGCCTTAACGGAGATCTTCTCCCACGGAGCCTTTGGGAAGAAGGAGCAGTTGTCAACCCTGAGCGCAAGGTGATTTCCTTGGATTTTACTGTGTCTCTGCCAGGCGAGGGGCGCCATACAATAACCGTGGAAGCGATTGGCGAAGACGGGGTGTTGGGTAGCAGAACGACACAAGTCGTCGTGAAAGCACGGGTGCAGAACCCTGGATTGGCCATGTTCTCTACCCCGTACAATATCACTGCATCTCCAGAAGAGGTGTTCGGCAACAGCGCGATTTTGGCGCGGTACATACCTAGTGAAGGAACCTACGCACGCTATTCGGCGGCAAATCGAGACCCGCGTGCAAGTTTTGCACCTCCCGATGTCCAAGTGCGTCCCGAGGGTTCAAATACTCCCACACCTCCACGCGGTTTGGGCTACTTCGTACGCAACACGGAGCCCGCGTTTATTCTTGGGGATGAGCAGGTGGATACCAATACGGCATACCTGATCCCCTTGGAACCCGGCTGGAACTTGATTGGCAACCCGTTTCCGTTCAATGTGCCGTGGGTAGCGTGTGAGGTTGAAGTTGTGGGTGCAGGAGGCATCGTACAGCGGTTCAGCCTGCAGGAAGCTGCAGAGCGCGAATATATTCGCCCGCAGATCTACCGCTACATCCCGTTGACGGGCGAATACACTTGGCGCACTGCGCCGTTGGGCGAGCTGATTGCGTGGCAAGCGCATTGGGTACGTGCGCTCAAGCCGTGCACGCTGGTGGTACCGCCAGTGGGCAGCTTGCGTAGTCGCCCCGATGAAACACCGCGCGTCGTACCCGCACAACTGGATGGCTGGCTGGTGCGGCTAATTGCGCGCAGTGGCGACCGTGAAGATGCTAACAACTTCATCGGAACTGCTGCCAACGCAAGCGATGAGCTTGCCAAGGAGGATGTGGAAAAGCCACCTGCATTCCAGTCGTATGTTGCGCTGAGGATACTGGACTCGCGTACCCGCAGCGCGCTTGCACAAGACCTCCGGCGCAACGCACGACGCACGCAACGCTGGGAGATTGAGGTGGCTACCGATCAGCCCAACGCCGAGGTCACCTTGCAATGGAGCCAAGAGCTGGCTGTGCCGAAGGGCACGCGACTGGTGCTCATTGACCAAGTCACGGGCGAGCGCATCTCGATGCTCCAAAGCAGCTCGCACCGCTTCCGCACGGACGAGACCGGTCGACGACGGTTCGTTATCGAGGCGCAGCCTGCACGGACAAGTCGACTGCAAGTGACGAATGTGTCGGTCACGCAAACACGCGGCAACCAATTCACTGTCCAGTATGCCCTGAATGAGGAAGCGACAGTACAGGTGCTTGTGCAAGACGCGACGGGTAGAGTCCTCGCGCGTCTACACAACGGCACGCGCGC
>Ga0105155_1000821_pt1 | contig 10648 bp, 8 predicted proteins | sample SSWtaG_2_FD_89589 | JGI IMG/M metagenome (GOLD analysis project Ga0105155, IMG submission 89589) | Hot spring microbial communities from Sandy's Spring West, USA to study Microbial Dark Matter (Phase II) - SSWsed_130316 | ecosystem: Environmental > Aquatic > Thermal springs > Hot (42-90C) >...
AACTAAAAATGGGTTCACTAAACGGAACAGGCATAAGTGATATCAATTTGTTTTAAATGAAGTTTAAGTTTATGATTTAAGTTTCCACATTAATTTTGAAGAGAACGGGGGGCATTATTTTCCAAAACATAATTTTACAGTTTGATGGCTATCTAGATTAAAAAATAATTTATGAGGGTAGGTATGTGTTAAATCCTCCGTCTTCTAGCAATTGCTATGGCAACTATTATCATTGCTACTATGGCTATTGAGATTGTTATGATGGTTGTTGGACCCATTAATGGTTGCTGTTCAATTACCACGTAGTTTATGGTTAATGTTTGATCTTGATTTAATGTTATTGTTCTTGTGATTTGAGTTGATCCATCACTCCACTTATCAAATTTATACTGTTTTCCAGCTATTGTTATTTCTTGTGGAATTGTTATCGTATATTTTGCTTGTTCTAGTGTGGCTATGTATGGTGTGGTTACACTTGTCCCATTTATCTGTATTGTAACTCCCTCTATTGGTGTTGACATTATTTTTAATGTGTATTTTGGTTTAGGTTGGCCAACAACAATGTTTATGGATGTTTCATAAGTCTTACCGGAGAAGTCTTCAACTATAGCTTTTAACATCATGATTTGATCTACTGGTATTGGTTGTATCCATACATCATACACCACCTTTCCACTTTCAGCTTTAACTAAATCCATTATTGGTGTAAGGGTCCATTGGCTTCCAGTAGCATTATATTTTACTTCCACCTTCTTCACGCCCCACCCTCCATCATAAGCTTCTACTGTGACTTTCACCCATTTATTCTTCTCAATGTTTTGTGGTGGATTCACAAATTTCACTTGAGGTGTATCTTCATCTTTTACGCATTCAATTGTGAAGTATATTCTACTTTTAGCTGGTATTGTTATGTTTGTGAGGATTATGTAGTATATTCCACCCCTTTCAGTATATTTGAATTGAGGTTTGTATGGATGCCAATTGTAATCTGATATGGGTCTATCTGCTGGAACCCTGAATATGATTCTTGGATTTTCTATTGTTATGTTCAAATCATTTATTATGGTGAGTGATACTACATGTGATGACCCATTGTTTGATGGTGTGTAGTAGTATTCTAGGAATCCAAGTCTATATGGTGTTTTCGGTCTATATGATATTGTGGTTCCCGAGTCTATTGGTATTGAATTTGGGTATTTGAATAGTCCAGTTCCAGGATTGTATAGTGTGTTTTCATCTATTGTCCCATTGGAGTAGATTCTTATCAATTTGAATCCTCTTATATCGTAGTTTGGTATATCATAGGCTAGTGCTGCTGGGGTTATGAAGTAATGCTTCTTTCCAGTTGCTTCATTGTATACTATGACGTTTAAGTCTGAGTGTATGTGCTCTGATAATATTAGTCTAACATCATACTCCACTATTAACCTGAAGAGTTCTCTTGCTTCATTGGGATGCCCCTTCCATGAGAGGTAACCTGATGGATCTCCATAAAGATATCCTTTAGCTATGTACTTGTCTATATCTGTCCATGATGTAATGTTTATGTATCCTACACCCCACTCCTTAAGTTTCTCGGTGAAGAGTGGGAAGTGGAAGAATACGATTTTAGTCTTATCAATATTTGCTTTAAGTACATTTTCAAGCCATTGTAATCTCTCCATTCTTACCCATCCATCCAGATCCGTGTCTAAACTTACAAGTAGGAATTTCCCTACAGTAACAGTGTAATTTAATGGACCCACTATTCTTTCATATTCAATGGCGTTACCTATATCTCCATATTCATGATTTCCAGCTGTAACATATACTGGGTCTTTAAATAGCATGTATGGTTCTAGGAATTGGATCCATTGACTTAAGACCATTGGAACGTTCACTAAGTCTCCTAGGAATATTATTACGTCTGGGTTTATTATGTTCGCTTCGTAAACCATTTCCCAAAAGTATGGAAGCCCTTCAGGTTTAACATCTCCACATGCCAGTATATCTAGCTTTTCAGGCCATTTTGGCATTATCCATAGGCATCTTGGCTGTGATAATTTTCCTCCCTCATAAATTACGTCTAGATTGTATGTTCCTTCAGCAAAACCTTTTGGGAGTTTGAAACTCAGTTGCCAAGTTTCACTTTTTGAATCGTAAACAGCTTTTACCATTTCTGCGATCAATCTATGGGTTTCATTATATACTTCAGCTCTAACCCATTTTACATTTGAATTCATTTTAATAGTTACATTGAATATTCCACCATCTAAAACTGGTTCTGGAACTCCATGTGTTGGAAACTTCATTTTATCTGCGTAGTATATGAGTGTTTGTCCATTAACATTGATGTTTGGAACGCTCAGTAACCCTAAAATCATTATGATTATTATCATTGTTGAAGCTCTTTTACCATTCAATTGTGAATCACCCAACATTAGTATTTTATGTAATTTACATTAAATTTTCTTTCATGTGATAAATAGGTTTAAATCTTCAATTCCCCTTATTTTTCACATAATATCATGGATGTCCTTGATCAATTGTGGTGATAGTGTTGAAATTGTATTTTGATAGGGATACTTTGCTCTCTCTTTTAGCTTATGCTAGGGATATGCATCCAAGGGAGATTTTCCTAGTAATTAGGGGTAGAAGGTTTAAGGATGGGATTCTGGTGGAAGATTTCCTCCTTCCCACATCAACAATTCTTGGGGAGGGCTTCGCAGTATTCAACCCATACACTATACCCATAGATTTCAAGATTATTGGTACCGTGCATTCTCATCCTTCCGGGGTTTTGAAGCCATCAATTGATGATTATAATCACATGTATGGTTTCATTATGGTTATAATTGCATATCCATATGCTAGTATTAGTGATGTTGCTGTTTTTGATGCTAAGGGTGAGCCTTTGAAGTTTGAGGTTATATGAGTCTATGGAGGTCTTCGATAAACTTTTAACCCTATACATTCAATTTGGATAAAGTTTCGTTAGAGATTGGTGGTGTGGTTTGAGTGACTTCAAATTTAAATTGGCTTTTCTATGCTTTTCCCATACTCTCCTCCATGTTTATACAGAACTTCCACTTGCCCTTATCCCAATTTTGCGTAATGAATATGAATTATCCTTCTTCATGATTAGTTTGATAGTTTCAATTCCACGTTTATCCTCCCTTCTCTTCTCGGTTCCCAGCGGTTTAATTGCAGATAGATTTGGTGCCACTAAACTTATCTCCATAAGCTTATCTCTAGTTCTAGTTTCTGGAACCATAATACTGCTTACTGATTCCATAGAACTGATTGTTTTAGCATTTTCCTTAGCTTCAATAGCTTCTACACTTTATCATCCACCTGCATTGAGTGTTGCAGCCAATATTTTGCCTCAAAGTTTTCTTGGTAGGGGGATGGGTTTTCATGGTGCAAGTGGAACTTTGGGTGTAGCTTTAGGTCCATTGACATTGGGTATTGTACTTAACCTTTTTGGTTGGAAGTATGCTTACTTGGTATGGGTAGTACCAATACTGATTTCAGTAATCGTCTCAATATATGTGGATTTACGTTTTCGTTCCGAAATTAATATTAGAAGGAATGTCGTTGAGGATGATGGGTATTCCCATAGAAAGCCGAATAGCTCTTTACGAGAGGTTTTAGGTGGGGCATTCCTACTTTTCCTTGTAATACTGCTTTTCACTAGTGCTGCTGGATCTTCCATTTCCACTTATATAACAAGCTACTTCACTTATGAGAGGGGTTTTGATCCTGCATTGGCAAGTATAGTTTTTGGTCTCAGCCCTCTCATGGGTTTAATTAGTAATCTTGCTGGTGGAATTGTATGTGATAAGCTTGGTGTTAGATACTCATATATGCTTGTATTGCTACTCCTCATATTCTCAGTTGCTGGAATCTCTTTATCCCCAATAAACTCTGTAATGGTCTTAATGTATTTGATTTATGGGTTTTCTAGTAGTATGAGTATGCCAATAACTAGTTCCATAGTTGCCAGACTGGTTAACCCTGAATATAGGGGGACTGCATACAGCTTAGAATTTATACCAATGAATTTAGTTGGAATATTTATGCCAGTACTATTATCCTTCTTCATATCCATGTATGGTCTTAGTATAATTTTCCTTGTTGCTTTCATACTTTATTGTATTGCATTGACTTTATTCTTGAAGTTTAATGGATACCTCAAAAAAGGTTTAAGTTGATATAGCTTTTTCATTCCATTTTTAATGCTTCACTTAGCACTTTTAGTATTCTCTCGCTTACCTCCCCAATTATCCTCTCTGCATATTCCGGTTTTGAAATGGTTGGGTCTCCTATTCCACCAGTATCTGTTATTTCATCAAAATATCTGAATTCAGTTATTGGCGCAGTAGTCTTCACTTTTGGTTTAACAATCTTCTCCTTCCTAACTAATTCTGGTCTATAGTACATTATCATGCTTGTTTCATGTTCACATGCATGTCCCCATCCAGGTTTAGCCCATTGCTCAATTAGATCTCTTGCATATTGTGTCCAATGTATGAGATATGTTTTCATTCCAGTCTTCATCCTAATTAACTGTATAGCGATATTTAGTGGTTGTATGTTTCCACCATGGAAGTTCATTATTAGAAATCTCTTAGCTCCATGTCTATGCATACTCACACCTATATCCGTTACAACTCTTATGTATGTATCCAACTCCAATGTAACTGTTCCTGGGAAATGCATGTGATGTTCTGAACATCCATATGGTAGTGTTGGTAGTTTAGCGAGTTTCAAATTATACTTATCCGCCCTCTTCAATACCTCCATAACGAGATTATCTGCTCTTATATTATCCACACTTAATGGCAAGTGTAAACCATGCTGTTCAAAGCTTCCTGTGGGGAGTATTATGTAATCAGCTTTTGCAATTATCTCCTTAGCTTCTTCCCATGTAACTTCCTCTAGTAACCAATACATTTCACATCAAAATCAATATGTGTGCTCTCACCTTAAAATCGTTTTCAATTCCTCAACTAACTCTTTAATTGCCAACTTTTCACTTCCGATGACTACTGTTTTGTTGACCATAACCTTATACCCTAAACCTTCAAGTTGCTTCCTAAATTCATCTGAATAGTTGATGTTTAGTTTTGATGTTGTGAAACATGCAATTGGAGCCCCAATTTTCCCAGCATACTTTTTTATGAAGGTTTTTATGGCTGGTGCAACCCTATTATACCATATGGGTGAACCTATCAATATCAGATTATACTTATTTGGGTTGAATTCTTCATATCCACATATTTCAACTTCATCTTTAAATATCACTTCATAAATTAGCCTCGGATTTAAATGTAACATTTTATTTGAATATTCCCGTTGACCCCTAATTTCAAAACAATCCACAATAACATTTAGCTCGGAAAGATCAGACTTTAACCTTTCAGCAACCCTCCTCGTATTTCCAGTCTTACTATAATACACTATTGCAACCTTCATCTCGCTTACATTTACCATTAAACTCAAAATTTAAATTTATCCACTCTTGTTACGCTACTCACTTATCGAGGGGATGGGAATTGCTAGCTTTAGAAGAGTAATATGCTGATACATCACATTTTAATTTGGTGAAAATGTTTTCACTTTTCATCTTCAGCGATATATATATATATTTTCTGAAAAAGTATATTGATAGGGTTATGCCTATGCCTAGGAATCGAGTCATACTTGCAAGTATAATAGTAATGGCGTTGATTGCAATACCCATAACTCCTACAATCATTTTGAGAACTCCAATTGAAGACACATTACTCGCTAATCAATTGCTATTAGATTTAATTCAAGGTAAACTCACTGGTTTCATAAAATTAACTATAAAGCCAGTTATCGGTGAAACTTTAGTTAAAGATACTGTTTGGTTCATTGCCATACACAACTTTACTGGAAGCGAACATAAGTATAGTGGCTTATCTGATAGGATAGTATACGATAAGTTTGTTAAGCCTGGCACATATAACATTAAAGTTAATAGGATACCCATAAAGTCCACAGCTACAGGCAAAACAATATACAAGTACGTTGAACTCTACGTCCACGTGGCAACTGAACACTATTCTGGGGGCGTATACCTTGTAATCGAGCCAGATCAACCAATAAAGAGCGTTGAAGTCATAGTCCCACTACACAGGAGGGAATCCGCATCTATTACATGCACCTCATGCGGTAAGGGCTCAATGACAACTCTGCAAAGCGGCTGCCCAACAGACGCATACGAAGTTAGTCAACAATTACAGTATGCTTACGTTAAATGTGGTGAATGTCACTCCATAAATGGTATAGAAGCAAGATGGACCATCACCACGGAAACCCACATGTTCTTTTCTCATCACAGTAGAGACTTAACATATAAGTGGTGTGATACGTATGCACCATGCTATGCGTTACTGGAAGTAACCGATACTGGATGGTATGATTCTGGGAAGGCTCCCGTCGAATCCAGTAAAGGAGATTATGTCACACAAAACAATTTTGGAGCTGTTGAAGTTTTAGCGCATGTGGGATATAAGTGTGAGAGATGGTATGACTCAAATTTTGTTGGTGTAAATGGAGAGCACATTGATTACGAGTATTACATAATGACACCTGTCGATTTGGATGATATAAAAGCTGGTGATCAAGTGAGTTGTAGTGAATGTGGGGGTAAGCCTCCATCAGGATATAATGTTATCGCTGAATCTACTCCTGATGTTACCATTGAATTTGAAGTTGGTGATGAGAGTTATTGGGAGTGGACTTCCGTGTCATTTGGCTTCAGTTTTTCCAGTGGTAAGACTATTAGTTTTGGTGCAAGTATATCTGCAGTTCGAAAGTCGATTAATCCTCCGTATCTCCGTGTTATAGTTCATAGTTGGGGTAATCAAGAACATTGCTACTACTATTGGTTTGAGGGTAACAGTAAGCATTCCCATATAGTTCACATGTCTTGGATACCACCATAAATTATAATTCTTTTTATTGTTTTTGAGTTGTACACACTGTTTAAATACTGTTTTTGTCATATTATTGTGTCATGTATTTTCGTGCACCATTCTATTCCTATCGTGGTGTTGTGTCTTCTGAAAGTCCATTGGCTTCCAGTGTTGGTGCTAATGTTTTGAGGCTTGGTGGTAATGCTGTGGATGCAGCTGTGGCTACAGCTTTCACTTTAAGTGTTGTTTTACCTCACCTTTCTGGTTTGGGTGGGGATTTCTTTGCTATTCTACGTGACCCTAACGGTAATATTCATGTTATTAATGGTAGTGGTTATTCCCCTAAAGGTTTAACTGTGGATTATTTGCGTGATTTGGGTTTTAAATCTATGCCTGTTCATGGTGTGCATTCTATTACGGTTCCTGGGATGGTTGATGGACTTTATGGTTTATGGAAAGCTTTTGGCTCTATGGAGTGGGATAAGCTTCTGGAGCCATCTATAAAGATTGCAAGTGAAGGGTTTCCTGCACATAGAGGGTTTTGTAGGGCGTTACGTAATCTTAGTATTGAATTGATTAAGGATTATGGTTCTAGGGTTACTTATAAGCTTGATGAAGGTTTCCCAAATGAAGGTGATATCTTATCTTTTAAGGGGTTGGCTGAAGCTTTGAAGTTGATTGCTGAAGATGCTAGAAGCTTTTATGAGGGTGATATTGCTGTGAAAATTGTTGATTATATTAGATCTCTTGGGGAAACCATGGATTTAGAGGATCTAAAGTATTATCATAGTGAGTTTCAGAAGCCAATAAAGGTGGGTTATAGGGGGTGGCAGATGTATGAGATGCCACCAAACTCTCAAGGGATAACTACACTGCATATCTTGAAGCTCATTGAATACTCCAATTTCATGAATATTCCAATATTATCCATGGAGAGAGTTCAAAGTATTTTGGATGCTGCAATTAAAGCTTATGCTATTAGGGATATGTATGTTGGGGATCCAAGGTTTATGTGTAAAGATGTGGATGAATTGCTTTCTGAAGGATTTATAGAAGCCATGAGGAGCGGTATTATTGGCGGTTCTGTTAGTGCATCTTTTATGGATGCTGATACAACATACTTTGCAATTGCAGATGATAAAGGATATTTAATTTCATGTATACAGAGCGTATTCCATAATTTTGGTTCATATATCACTGAGCCAACATACAATATTACATTGAATTCCCGTGGATCATCATTTACATTCCTTGATGGTCATGTTAATAGGCTTGAGCCTAGGAAGAAACCTCTACACACATTGTCAGCAGTACTTTTAAATTATGGTTCAAGATGGATGGCTATGGGTCTTTCAGGTGGACACTTTAGACCTCTCCTCCACGCTCAGATAGTAAATGGTATTGTGGATTATGGTTTAAATCCGCAATTGGCTATTGAAACCCCTCGTTTCAGGTGGGAGCCTGGAAGTGATATTGTTGATTGTGAAAGGGGGTATGGGTTTGGTGAGCTTAAAGGGTTTAAGTATAGAGTTGTTGATTACCCATCTAGAATGGGTGTTGCAGCTATTGTGGAAGTTAGAGATAGATTGAAGATTGGGTATGCTGATATCCGTGGAGATGGATTACCCATAGGTTTAGAGTAGCCCTTCACCCCTCATTAAACAACCTTTTTATTTTCATTTCCCAATTTAGGTTATGGTTACATTTTGGATAGTTACCTTTATTTATAGATTATCATGCTAAGATATTTTGGGTCTATATATGGTTTTGGCATTAGTTAATGGGTTTTTAATTGATGGTAGTGGTGGTAAGCCTATTGAAAGGGCTACTATATTGATTGATGGTTCAAGGATTAAAGCTGTGGGTCCAAGTTCAGATATTGATGTTCCCAGTGATGCTAAAGTTATTAATCTTGATGGTTTAACTGTTCTACCTGGACTTATAGATGCTCATATGCATTTCATGGGTACTAGAACACATAAATTGGAAGAGGCTTTTACAGTTCCAGATCAAGTTAAGCTTTTAAGATGTGTGAGTGATGCATCTGCACTTCTAGATGCTGGGTTCACTACTGTTAAGGATTGTGGTGGAACTAATGGTTTGTATTTGAAGTTTGCAGTGGCTGAGGGTAGTATTAGAGGTCCTAGGATTATTGCAGCTGGATATGCTTTAAGTCAAACTTTTGGTCATGGAGATATACACTTCATACCAATACATTGGGCTAAGGAGAAGATTCCCACCATATGTGATGGTGTAGATGATTGTCGTAGAGCTGCGAGATACGCTTTGAGGGAGGGGGCTGATTTCATAAAAATATGTGCTACTGGCGGCGTTATGTCTATGCGTGATAGACCTGAACATACGCAATTCTCCCTTGAAGAGATGAAGGTTATAGTGGAGGAAGCTAGGAAGGTTGGAACTTTCGTTACAGCTCACGCTCAGGGGACTGAGGGGATAAAGATGGCAATACTGGCTGGTGTTAAAACTATTGATCATGGTATATACTTAGATGATGAAGCTATAAAGATGATGAAGGAAAGGAATGTAATCCTAGTTCCAACATTATCCATAGTTAATCAGATAGTTACCCGTGGTAGGGAGGTTGGCATTGTGGAGTGGGGTTTAGTAAAAGCAATGGAGGCTTTTGAAAGTCATTTGAAGAGTGTTAAGAAGGCCTATGAAGCTGGAGTTAAAATTGCTGTGGGAACAGATTTTGGCGGTCCGGAATTATGGAAGCTTGGTACAAACGCCATGGAGCTGGAGCTACTTGTGGATAAAGTTGGATTTAAACCCATGGATGCTATAGTATCTGCAACAAAGATTTCTGCTGAAGCTTGTGGATTAGAGAAGAAGATTGGAACTATAGAGGTTGGGAAACTCGCTGATATACTAGTGGTTAATGGTAACCCTCTGGAAGATATAAGGGTTTTAAGAGATTTGGGAAATGTGAAAATGGTTTTACAGGAAGGTAAAATTGAAGTGAATAAATTATTGTAAAAAATAAAAATTTTAATTTTCCCTTTTTTAGATTTCTTTACTATTCTATTTCTTCCATGCATCTAGTGGTGGTTTATGATCTGGTGGTAATGGAGACTTATACTTCCTACCCCTAAGCCTATTCTTATGCTCTTCCTTTGCTTTTTCAAGAAGATCCTTATTCATTAATAGGTCTAATGCCGTTGCAGCCATTGTTTTTGCTGCAAATATTAGTGATTTATGTCCCAAGCCAACTCTACATTGGGCAACGTTCTGCCATGAATGGCCTGGAGTACCTAAAACCCATGTTGCAGTGCCAAACTCCACTGTTGGTGCTTGCCAGCTTACATCTGCTACATCTGTGGAACCGTGACTAACTTCACCTTCACCCCATGGATCTGGTATTTCATCATCTATCAATTTGTCAATAAGCTTCTCCCATCCAGGCCTCTTAGATTTCTTAAGCTGATTAATCTTCTCCTCCAAACTTATAGTTTTAGCAATTTCTTCTGCAAACTTCAAATCCTCATCACTATACTTCGGCAAACCAATCAACCTCATATTCTTAACTATAGTTTCAGCAATAGTCCTATTTGGTATTGTGTTATGTAGCCCCTCTATTAACTCCACTTTGAGTTGTGTTTGTGTCATTAATGCTGCTCCTTTAGCTATATCCAAAATCCAATTATAGATCTCCTCAACCTGCTCCCTCTCAGGAGCCCTAACATAATACCAACTCCTAGCAT
>Ga0105155_1000822_pt1 | contig 10632 bp, 9 predicted proteins | sample SSWtaG_2_FD_89589 | JGI IMG/M metagenome (GOLD analysis project Ga0105155, IMG submission 89589) | Hot spring microbial communities from Sandy's Spring West, USA to study Microbial Dark Matter (Phase II) - SSWsed_130316 | ecosystem: Environmental > Aquatic > Thermal springs > Hot (42-90C) >...
GCCCCAACCCTCAGACACCAAAGGTTGTCTGCGGGACTCATTAAATTACTTTTCAGCCCTTCAGCCATGGCCAGAAGCACGTGAAACATCCCTGTGCGGCCGCCGGGATTTGAACCCGGGACTCTATTATAAAAAATAATTAAGAGAGCCTTCTAACTGTAATTGGTTAGATTGAGACTGTCAACTTAAGGCTGTCCATGCTCTTATCCATTTCTCTGTTGTTTTTGTCTTGTGTGTTGGGGAGAATAGGTTGAACTGTCTTATCCTCCCCTTCGGCCTGGAGAACTACTGCTCTATCGGGTTCCTCGCACCAAGCCTCTCCCCCCCATGCCATATTCCCAGAACCCTGGTAGGCCATACATACCATGGAACCCACCCATCCGTATAAATCGTCGCCCCCCACCTCCCCACTCACCTTCTCAAGGACTCTACCACTAAACAATACATAAAGCAGGCCTATGCTTACCCCAAGATAACCACCAAAAACAGAGGATAAGCAGCAGGCCATAAACCCACCTTAAGTTGATAGTCTCACAGATATTGGTGAAAAGTATAAATCTAAGCTAGATACCTAAATACTACCAACTTCTCTATACCATGGTTTGGACCTCCCAATCCTCGACCTCTTAAGCCAATTCTTAGTCTTCTCTGAAGATTCTATGGCTTCACGGATCTTGTTAATGTTCTGGATGACCTTGCCAAATTGCTCTATTCTAATAAAGTTCCTTTCTTTAAACTTAATTGTATAGAGTTCAACTTTCTTCAAGTTTTCCAGCGCATCATACCAGAACCCCCAATCATCAGCAAGTATACTCGCTATATACTTTCTATCTACAACTTCTCTATCTACATAGTCATCTACATCATGGCTCATTAGAACTGCTATCATATCGATTATATCCTTCTTGTTTATCTGATGTATTTGGAGTTTCTCTAACATCAAATCTGTTAAAGTTATAGTTGGATAATCTAATTCAAGTCTACCTTTTCCAGGCTCGCTTCCAAATTTTACATCGTGGCTGAACTCTAGTTTATCAAAGAAGATGTCCACCCTTACTTGATTCTTAAAGTATATCAATCTTTTATGTCCGAATAATGCATTTATCATCTTATTTTCATCATAGTTTAATTCTTTCATGAAGCTGATTAGGTGCCTCCTCTGCTTACTGTAAGCAATTAAATCTATATCTGTAAAGAGAGCTCCAGTATCAAGTCTTCCTGCGTTCTCGAAGAAATTCAATGTTTCTTCATTCTCCTTACAATGAAGGTATACAGCTAATGCTCCTAGAATTCTAACTACTATATTCCTCTTATTGGCAGCTTCTACAAGCTCTAGTGCCGTTCTTAGCACCCTCGAAGAATATTCATCCAGCAACGCCACCCTAATCTCTGTTAATTTTAGATATATATAAATATTAGATGCATCACAACATATCCTGCATGTCTAAAGTATGTGAGTACTTAAAAAAAGAAGAAAAGTATATAGGGAAGACTATTGGTATCCGATTCTATCCAATAGTTGTAGATATAGCAAAAGGCTCAAAGATATGGGATGTAGATGGGAAGGAATACATAGATTTTTCATCACAGTGGGCTGTAACTAATCTAGGTCATAACAATCCAGAAGTAATTGATGTAGTAAAGAAGCAGATAGATAAACTAGTATTTTCTTCACATACTACTTTCCCTAATACAGTTGCAATTGAGTTAGCCGAAAAACTTGTAGAGATAACTCCAGGAGAATTTGAAAAGAAGGTTTGGTTTGGCTTAACAGGCTCAGATGCAAATGAATTCATCTACAAGATTATGCCGATATATTCTAGTAGAAGGAGGCTTCTCGGCTTCCAAGGCTCATACCACGGTCAGACGATGGGAGCATTAAGCTTATCAGGTCATAAAGCTTTAACAAGATTCATCGGTTTTCCAAATGTTGTTAAAGCACCATATCCTTATTGTTATAGATGCCCTTTTAAGCAGAGTTATCCCGAGTGTGGATTATTATGTATAGATTTCCTAGAGGGTAATGTGATAGAGAATGCCCCTTCTGAAGATCTAGCAGCAATAATTGTTGAACCTATACAGAGTGATGGTGGGGTAATTGTCCCACCTCCAGAGTTTATTCCTAGACTCTACAAGATATGTAGAGATAGAGGGATAAGCTTAGTAGTAGATGAAGTTAAGGTTGGATTCGGTAGAACTGGTAGGTTCTTCGCCGTAGAACACTCCAATATAGCTCCAGACGCTATCACAATGGCTAAACCAATGGCTTCAGGTTTCCCGCTAAGTGCGGTTGTAGGCAGAGCTGAGATCATGGATGCAGCCTTAGCGGCACATTTATTCACTAGTAGTGCTCACCCTGTTAGCTGCGCAGCTTCTCTAGCAACGATAAATATTATCCTGAGAGAAAATGTTCTTGAGAAAGCAACCCGAACTGGTGAATATATCTTGAAGAGACTTAATGAAATCTACAAAGAACACCCATTAATAGGTGATGTTAGGGGGAAGGGAATGATCTTAGGGGTTGAGTTAGTGAAAGACCGTAGAAGTAAAGAGCCAGCTACATTTGAGACAGCATGCCTAGTTTATAAAGCTTACGAGCTTGGGTTACTCATTACTTATGTCGGAACCTATTCTAATGTTGTAGAGATTACCCCGCCATTAACAATAAGTATAGAAGAAGTAGAGCAGGCGTTAGAGATATTTGAGAAAGCATTGAATGATGTTGAAAAAGAACGAGTAGATAAAGAGAAAGTTAAGAAGTTCGCTGGCTGGTAAAGGGAATATATGGGCTACCATTATCCCATACCTCAACTTTAAGACCATTCTCCATCAGTATTTTCTTTAGTTCTCCTTCAACCTCCGAGGGTACGATTATTATAATACCTCCTTCTCTACCATCTCCTCTAAGTAGAGCTTTCACAACATAGTCGGCTGGTTGAAGATGTACACCGTATCTTCTATAAGTTTCTCGTACAATGATTAAAAACTCGCCATCTACTTCTATTAAACCAGCATACCCCACATAATGACCAACACTCTCTCTAAAGACCGCTTTAAATCTTTCCCTAAGTAATAGTTTCTCAGATAATCTAGGGATCTTTTCAGAGTCTAGAAAATACTTTGTATTCAAGTTTAATATAGCTTGTATTCCATATTTTTCCGATTCCTTCATTATGTCTAAAAGAATATCCATCTTCTCTTTAGATAATAAATTGCCGTTAGTCTTGCTGAATGTTTTTATTGGGATAGCCTTATACCTATACATAGTTACTTCTTGGATTGCATAAATTATTCCCTCAGGACTTGCTCCAAGCTCTTCTGGCTTCTGAGTTGTTGGAAAGTCTTCAAACCTATACCAGATGCTTCTATATCTTTTAGATAACTCCTCAGCATCCTTACTCGGAAGAGTTTCTATTTCCTTCTTTAATATTTTAAGTTTCTCTATATCTGATAGATCAACATTCACTCTTGCAAGATATGCAATATAGTCTTGGTCTATTATTTCATTTTTATATGTTTTATATCCTAAGCCTCTTATGATATAGGCCGCCGTGAACGCTCCGCAGAAATTTTCTTTCTGGTCAAGTTCTTTAAGATACTCTTCATGGATTGAGTAATAATTTGGTGTAGGGTAGACTCTAATCTTCTCACCTATAGTCGATAATACTTTGTCTACGTCAACATCTTTTAATGTATTTAGAACGTCCCTAATCTTAGAATACTGGGACATAGTTCTTAATCTCCCAAGGACTTACATAACGATCATATGAATCACATTCAACTTTCTTTATTTTAATGTATTCCTCCACAAGCTCCGTGCCAAGCTCTGATTTAAGATAGGAATCTTTTTCAAGATAAGTTAGAGCCTCTCTTAAGCTACATGGTAGAAGGTTAATATTCTTCTTTTTCCTTTCTTCCAACGAAAGCTTGTAAGCATCAGTATTAACAGGTTCTCCGGGATCCATCTCTTCCATAATACCATGTACTCCAGCAACTATAGTTCCAGCTAATGCTAAGTAGGGATTTGCTGAAGCATCAGGAGTTCTAAACTCTATCCTAACATTCTTTTCTTCTTTTCCCACTCTAGTTGTCGGGATCCTTATTGCAGCAGACCTATTATTGTATCCGTAACAAATATTTGAGGGAGCCCAAGAGCCTGGAATCAACCGCTTATATGAATTAACTGTAGGTGCTACAATAGCTGATAATGCTTTCATATGGTGTAGAATCCCAGCAATAAAGTGATAAGCCATCTTTGATAAGTTTAATCCTCTCTTATCATTCTTGTCATAGAATATGTTCTCGCCTGTTTTGCTGTTAAGAGCACTCATATGAAGGTGCATCCCACTTCCGGCATGCCAATCAAATGGTTTAGCCATAAATGTAGCTACCAAACCATGCTTCGCTGCTATACCTTTCGCAGCATCTCTTAAAATAACTGTATCATCTGCAGACCTTAATACATCTCTATGCTTCATGTTTATCTCTAACTGTCCAGGACCATATTCTTTAATTAATCTAACTACTGTTATGCCTGAAGCTTTAAGAGCATTTATGGTCTCTATTGCTATCTCTCCGAGAGTATCGTAACCAACTGTTGAGAAGCATCGAGACCAATCTACAGGCTCAACCTTATCTGAAGCAATCTGCTTCAAGATATAGAATTCAGTCTCTGTTGCACACTGGAATTTTATTCCAAGTTCTTCTTCATATTTTCTTGAAGGCTTTTTTAGTAGAGTCCTTGTACAGAAGCTCCATTCTCCACCATTTTTTAACTTCATATCACATATAGCTCTACCCTGACCTTGAGAATAAGTTATAGGTGCAAAAGTCTCCAAATCTGGGACTAGGAATACATCTTCAGATTCTGGACCGAATCTTGGTTCTGATAATAATGTATCAAGAGACGTAAATGACTGCATAGCCATCGTTAAGCCAATCCCAAAGTTTAAGTGGTCTTCAAGCTCATCCACATATGATGCTTTAGCTCTAAGAACACCGTCTAAACCAACATAAATAAACCTAACAATCTGAATATTATATTGTTTAATCGTATCCATGATGCTACTTATCATGCTCATTAGACTATCTATTGACCTCGATACTCAGACCCAACTTATAAATCTTATCCTCTTTATGGAGATAGTGTCCGGGTAAGCATTTCATCACACCCCCATCCTGATAGTTTGATAGTATTGTGTGAAGATTTCTAATTCCTTGGATATGGTCTCTAGCACTAATCCTAATGGTGGAGTATAGCCGTCCTCTCCTTAAGATATTCTGAAGAATCTCTCATGCCTATACTCTAGTCCAAGCCTCTCAAGGGCCCATCTATACTATTGACTCTCATCAACATATTACTTAGGAATGTTATGGTGTTTAGGCAGCTCCCCCCCATATGAGGCTTCTAGAGCCAGTAGCTGGCCTGAATCTACATCCACGGCAGACCAAAAATAAACAGATAGCTTAGTCCCATCAACATCATATACACCTCCCATTATCCTAGCTTGGATGCCAAGAAAACCCCCTAGGCTCTAATACCAAGGGGTTATATAGTTAAGAAGAACTTCCTACTAATCGCATAGGTCGTGGATAGCCACCCTTTAATAATGTTTAAAGCCTTATCAGGACACTATCGATTTGCTTGTAAAAAATTTATATATAACGTAACGTATAATGTAGGCATAACGTATGAGCTCTGAGGATGTATTTGTTAGAAAAACTTCAGGGCTTGTCAGAGAGATTGGAGCTTTCTCGGTTATGGCAATTGCTGCTAACTATGTGATTGCTGATGGCTTCTACCTATTTACTGCAGGTCAAGGATATACAGCTCCTGGAGCAAACATACCTCTAGCGTTGATCATCGGTGGTTTAATAATGTCTTTAGCAGCCTTCGCTATAATCTTCCTAACCATGGCTATGCCTAGAACAGCATCTGATTATGTAGGGGTTTCAAGAATACTGCATCCACTCCTTGGATACATCGAGGCATTACTCGTCTTCGGGGTGCATATATGGATCGTTGGAGCATTATCATTCTTCATGGCGTGGTTCTGGGGAAGTGCAATTATACAAATCGGTCTAGCTACTCGCAATCCTTTACTAGTCTCTCTTGGAGAATGGTTATCAGTTGACATAGGTGCAGCGGTAGGCTTAGGAATACTATTCGTACTAATCTTCGGTATAATTAGCCTCCTCGGTGTAAAGATATTCAAATATATTGTAAACATACTCTTTATAATAGCATTGATAGCTGGAGTAGCAACGATCGCTGGAGCAATATATGCATCTATACTCTCACCAGCTCAGATCAGAAGTCTATGGGATATGACCTATGGAGCTGGAGCATACGATGAGATAGTCAGAGTTGCTGAAGCAGGCGGGTGGAGAGATTTCATTGCTTCTTCTACAGGAGATCCATCAAAGTGGGGTTGGCCTGGACCATGGTCTCCTGAAATAACTCTCTCATTAAGTATAGTAATCTCTGCATATGCTTTTTGGGGTCTAGAATTCGCAAACTATATGGCTGGGGAGATTGATAAACCTAAGAGGAATTTCCTACTTGGGAGTGTTGGAGCAATAATCCTTGTCTTTGCATACTATCTACTCGTCTCTGTACCTACACTCCTTGGATTTAAAGAATTCTTCTCAATGTATGAATATGTTATGAATGAGGCTGCAGAACAACTTGCAATTAACCCAGTCCAGACACCAACCTGGGCTGTTTTCATAGCTTCACTATTTGGAGGTTGGGCCCCCATACTAGCAGTACTCGTTACTTTAGCTGTACCTTTATGGGTTATGAACGGTCTCCCAGTATATATGATGGTGCCGACGAGAATTTCTTTTGCATTAGCTTTTGATAGATTCTTCCCAGGGAAGATGGCAGAAGTTAATATTAGATTCAGGACACCCCACTGGTCTATAATTATAGTAATGGCCGCCGCTATACTAATGATATTAATTTTAGCATTACCAGAGTTTGGACCATTATTTTATGCTATAACAGCAGTAACAGCTGTAGCGGTTAGATGGTTCCTTTCAGCAATAGCTACAACAATCTTACCATATAGGAAGCCAGAAATATACAAGGAAGGATATACTAGGACAATAGGAAAAATACCTATCATAACTATTGTTGGCGGCGCCGCAACTATATCAACACTGGCACTACTTATACTTGGTCTACAGAAGGTTGCCGAAGATCCAACCTTTGTTTCTCCATTATGGATGATTGGATGGACATTGCTTGCTCTAGTATTATATGTTTATTATAGGTGGAGCAATAAAAAGAAGGGGATACCAGTTGAAAAAATCTTTACTGAGGTACCTCCAGCCTAAATTTTCCCTTATTTTTTTGATTAATCTAATGTTGACTAAAGGGTGAGTCTGCGAAGTATGGATTCATTCAAGATATTCTTCATGGCGGATATCCATAATAGTGAACTTATTTTTAGGAGATTTCTATCTATACCTAAGTACTATAATGTAGATATTCTAATTCTTTCGGGAGACTTAACAGGTAAGGCAATCATTCCAATTATAGATGTTGGAGGAGAAAAATATCAATACAAATTTAGAGGTAAAACAGAGATAATATATGGTCACGAACAATTAAAAAACGCATTAAGCGAGTTGAAGAAGATAGGACTCTACACATATATATGTACAAAAGATGAACTAGAAGAATTAAAGAATAAGCCCGATGAAGTTGACAGATTATTTAAGAAGCTAATAATCGAAACTATCCAAGAATGGGTTAGAAGTATTGAAGACAATATTCCTAGAGAGAAAGATATAATCTTAATGCCTGGAAACGATGATATATTCGATATAGACCCAGTCATACAGAAAAGTGATAGAGTAATCTATCCTCTTAATAAGCTTGTGGAACTCCCCCTTGGATATGGGATGCTCTCTCTCGATTATGTCAACCCAACCCCTTGGAACACTCCTAGAGAAGCTGAAGAGAAGACATTATGGAAGATGCTTGAAGAGAAAGCAAATCTAGTTGATCGAGAATGGAGAAAGATTATATGTTCCTTCCATCCACCACCATACAATACTAAACTAGATTTAGCGCCTAAACTCGACAAGAATCTAAGACCAGTATATAGCTTTGGAGAGCTTGAGAAGGAAAACGTTGGAAGTAAATCTGTAAGAAAATTCTTTGAGAAATATAATCCACTCATAGGTTTGCATGGACATATACATGAGTCTCCAGGATATGATAAAGTTGGTGGAACACTCGTATTTAATCCAGGCTCAGAATATTCTGCAGGGATCTTGAAAGGATTATTCATCGAATTAAATAGAGATGGGTTAAAGAATTGGTATAGAATAGGATAGATTAGAGATGGATAGATACCTAACCGCTCTAGGCAGTAGAGTAGTAGCTACCCACTCACCTTTATCATCAAAAATTGCATTAAAGATCATGGAGGATGGGGGAAACGTAGTAGATGCAGCAGTAACCGCTTCACTCGTACTAAGTATAGCTGAGCCTGGCTGGAACGGTATAGGTGGAGGGGGATTCGCATTAATATATTCAGAAGATATTGGATTAAAAGCTCTTGATTACCGTGAGACAGCACCATTAAGCATAAACATAGAAGACTATCAGAATGAGGAAGAAATGTCCATAGGCTACAAAGCAGTTGCCGTTCCAGGAACACTTAAAGGTTTATGGATTCTCCATCAAGAATTTGGAGAATATAGTTGGAAGAAGATAATAGAAACTGTAGAAAAGTATACAGAGTCAACTACAGTCTCAATGCTTTGGAATAAATGTATGTGCAACAATTTAGATAATGCATTGTGTAAGCTTAAGCTCTTCCATGAAAGTAGTGAGACCTTCTTAAGAAATGGTGAAATCTACCCTGCGGGCTCCACATTAAGCCAGCATAAACTTCGCTTAACCATCCAACAGTTGAAAGAAGACATCCAATACTTCTATGAAGGTGAATTCGCTGGAAAACTCGAAGAAATATTTTACATGAATGATGGGTATCTATCATCAAGAGATTTATCCAATTATAAACCAGTATGGAGAGAGCCGATAGTTACGGAAGTAGAGTTAGATGGTAAGAACTTGAAGATTCTTGGTTTTCCGTTACCAGCGTCATCGATACTGGTAATACATGCTTTAAAGATTACTCCTTATCTAAAACTACATGAAAAAGACTATTACCTAAAACTTTCAAATCTCCTAATACATTTGATTAGAGAAAGATCATATAGGATATGCGATCCCCTCTTTTATAATAGAGACCCATTAGAGCTTCTTTCAGAAAGAAGTATCCAAGAAGCTACTGAGTCAATATGGACCTATAGCCTTAAATTTCTAGCTAATAAAGATATAGCTAATAAAGATACAGGTGGAACCAGCCATATAAGTATCGTTGATGGATCTAGAAAGATGTGCATCTCTCTAACCGAGACGATTGAATGCTTTATGGGTTCTGGTTTAACAATCAATGGAGTATTATTTAATGACGAGATGCACGATTTTACAATTGAGAAGAATCACCCTAACAGTATGTATCCTGGAAAAAGGCCTGCAAGCAGTATGTCACCTATGATAATCCTCAATGAAGATGATATCCCAGAAATAATAATAGGTGCGTCAGGAGGATATAGAATAATCTCTGCAATCACTCAAGTATTACTAAACTACTTCATAAGAAAACTTGATCCAGTCGTATCAATTCTTAAAGGTAGAATTCACGTGAAAGAAGGGAAGGTAATAATAGAAGATAATGTGAGAGAGGAGGTTCTTGGAAGCCTTCTAACCAGTAGATTACCAATAAGTGAAGTAAGAGAGGTATCCATGTATCCTAAGACAGACTTATATTTTGGGGCAGTCCAAGCAGTATTCAAGAAAAATGATAAATATATAGCTGTCTCAGACCCTAGAAAACAATCAGGCGCCTACTCTGAGAACTAAACTTAAGAATAAGACATTCTACGTTAGGCTAAATTAAGAGAATAAATTAATTCATTAATCTCCATGAAATACGAGTAGGGTAGGATAAGCCCCGCTGGCTTAGCGTGGTGGAGCACTGGCTCGGTAGATCTAAGAATACAAAGAGCTTGATCTTTTGGAGATTTGGGAGGTTGGTTGTGGCTTTCTGGAAATTGAAGAGGATTAAGTATATGCTGAGATTGTCCTTGGATATTCCCCTGTGAACAGCCATGACTTCAGGATGGATGCCCTATTCTCACAATTGTTGGTAATATGTTTCCTAATAGTATAATTCTCCTATCGAATGGTTTACCCTTCCATGTTCGAAGCCAAGGGTTTGGAGGAAACATACGCCTACACACCTTACATAGATACCGCTGATACACATCCCTATACCAAGCCCATCCGATGACGGTTTCGGAACTGCAGTAGGGACAACGGATGCCTTCAGCCCATCGGACCTCACTTAGACGCATAGCAGCAGATACCTCAGATACAAATAGATTCAGAAGCTCTGCCAGCGATAGTGTCCAAATAAGCATTACTTATCCACCTTCTGTCTTGATTGTTTGGTAGTATATTGTGAATGAGGTTTATGATTCCCTGTACATGGTCTCTTGCGCTCATCTTATGGTGTAATACAGCTGTCCTCTCCTTGAGATATCTGA
>Ga0105155_1000823_pt1 | contig 10631 bp, 13 predicted proteins | sample SSWtaG_2_FD_89589 | JGI IMG/M metagenome (GOLD analysis project Ga0105155, IMG submission 89589) | Hot spring microbial communities from Sandy's Spring West, USA to study Microbial Dark Matter (Phase II) - SSWsed_130316 | ecosystem: Environmental > Aquatic > Thermal springs > Hot (42-90C) >...
TCTCCAACGCGCTGTGGGAGAGGGGTGTAGGGGCGCGCGGCAGTGCGCCCTGATATGCGTTCCCCCTCTCCTGCCTCGCGGGAGAGGGGGAGGACAAAACGGTGGGGGCTGACAGAATGGCGCACCTGGGGACAGTGCCTATGCCCGCCCTGTTTCGTGTGGCAAAGGAGGGGCAGACCCGCAGGTCTGCCCCTACGCAGTTACTTCCTGCGCCGACGCAGCGCGAGCAGGCTCACCAGCCCGCTGCCCAACGCCAGCATGCTCGCAGGCTCTGGCACGACCTCGTAGATGTCGAGGCGGTCGATGTAGGTTCCCGTAGCACCACCGCCCTGCACCACGAAGATAAACACCCGACCTTCGGGCGTGATGTAATAGCTGCTGTTCAACAAAGTGTTCGCGTAGCCGCTGGGAGGCGTGAAGCCATCTGCCGTTGGTCCCACACCCGTCAAGTTAATCACAGGATTCCCGAAGACATCGACCACGATGAGCTGGTTCGTTCCGCTCACACGCTGGTTATACAGGATCAAGTCTGCCAGATGCCCATACGCCTGTGAAACAGGGACATAGGTGACGGTGGATTGCTGCAGTGCGCCTTCCGTGAAACTGACAAGGTTGCCAGCGTCGCTGAAGCTGGTTGCATTTTGGCGCGTGAACTTGCGCACGCCTGCGGCGTTGCCTGAACCGCCGTTCCACTTGTAATACATGTCGCCGTTCGGCGCGAAGGTGATGTCGCGAAGCGCAGTCGGTGCGCCCGAAACAGCGGAGGTGTTGCCTGCGTTTGTGCCTGTGCCCAAGTCGAAGCGTCGGATAATCGTGCTGCCGAAGACGCCTACCGCCAGCGTCGCGCCAGAGCTACCGAAACCAGGGTCAATCTCCAGCGTGTCGTAGCGTGAGACACCCGCCTCGGTCAGGGAAAGCACGCCGTCGCCCGCCCAGCTCGTATCCAACACGCCGTTAGTGTCGTACTTGCGGATGCCGGTGTTGTTAATGTTGATGCTTCCAAGCCCTGTACCCAGATAGAGTGCGCCGTTGTAGTAGACCAAGCGCGTGTCGCGTGAACCACCATCTTGCGTGAGTTGAACTTTCCACGCTGGGGTCAACGCAGTGTTGCTGGCGACGAAGTTACCGCCGCTGTAGAAGTTGCTGATACGCGCCATCCCAACGGTTTGCTGCCCACTACCAGTGTGATACCCTGCTACATAGAGGTTCGTGCCGTCGAACGCAACATCGCCGATATTGCTACCGATGCCGTTGGCTGTACCGTCAAAGAGGTCAGCCAGCGTGTAGCTGCGTAGATGGATGAACTGGTGCGCCGATGCAAGGGACACGGCGCACGCAGCCAAGCTCGTTGCCCAAAGCAATCGCCCTCGTTTCATGGATACAACCTCCTCGTTTGTTGGTTATGCGCCCTTGTGATTCGGGCGCACCCACCTATTATAGACTCGCAATCCCGCCGAAAGCGGACAGGGACGCCCGCAAAGATACCAGAATTGACCCAGCAATTCGCCTCGCAGGGATTAGTCTGTCCCCCAATATCTCCGCCAGAAGGCGATTTGCGTTTCGGCGTAGCGGCGGGCGTAGTCCAAGTCGGCGGGGTCAATCGTTGGGGGCGTGTGGTCGGTGAGCGTCGGGATGCGGTCGTGCCAGAGGAACGATTCAGGCGTTTCGTCGGGCAGGTCTACCCCAACCAGCGTTGCTATGGCGAGCGTCCACATGCGCGGCACGGTGGTCAGGTTGTAGCCCCCGCCACCGAGCGCGACAATCGGAATGCCCAGCGATTTTGCCCACTGCACGCCGCGCAGCCAGCCCTGCGCCGTCAGGCACAGGTGCCCCAGCGGATCCAAGTAGTGCGGGTCGCAGCCCATCTGCAGCACGAGCGCATCGGGCTGGAACCGCTCGAACGCGCGGGGCACGACCGCCTCGAACGCCTGCCACCAGAGCGCGTCGTCGGTGTAGGGCGCGAGCGGGATGTTGACCGAGGTGCCCTCCGCTGCGCCCTCGCCCAACTCGTTCGCCTCGCCTGTGCCTGGGAAAAGCCACCTGCCCCCTTCGTGAATCGAGACGGTTAGCACGCTGGGGTCGCGGTAGAAAATCCACTGCACGCCGTCGCCGTGATGCAGGTCGATGTCGAGGTACGCCACGCGCTTGAACCGTTCGCGCAGGATGTGGACGGCAATCGCGGGGTCGTTGAAGACGCAGAAGCCGCTGGCGCGGTTGGGCAGCGCGTGGTGCAGCCCGCCCGTGATGTTGATGGCGAGCGGTGCGCCATCGCGCACGGCATAGGCGGCGGCGACCGTCGCGCGGGTGTACGCCAGCGCGGCTTCCCACATGCCCACAAACGGCGGGTTGTCCCCATACGGCGAGAAGCCCCAACGGTGCGCGTCCATAATTGGCGCGCCCGCACTGAGTTGGCGCACCACCTCGATGTATTCGGGCGTGTGGACGCGGAGCAGTTCCGACTCCTCGATGTCGGGCGGCGTCTGCCAGTCCAAGTGCGCGGTCAGCCCATACGCCTCCATCAGGGCGCGCAGCAGCATCAGCCGCTGCGGTTTCAGCGGGTGCGTCTCGCTGAACTGGTACTGTTCGATTGCCGTATCGTAAAAAAACGGCGTCATCGTAGGCAGTATACCCGCGCAAGGGTGGGTTGACCGTCTTTATGTTCACTGCCCTGTGTATGCGGAATGCCGCGCACCGAGTGGGTCTATCGCGATGCGAAGTTGCTGGAGACGGGGGTCTACCCCGACAAGGGGGTCGCCATCACTGAGGCGCACTTGGACGCGATTGTACGCGCCTTTCGCGCCCCCGCGCCGATTCTGGTAGAGCATCGCCCGTCGCCGTTGCTGCTGGGATGGGTGGTGCGCGTGTGGCGGCGCGGGCAGGAGCTGTTCGGCAGGCTGGCGCTGTTTCCAGAAGCGGACGCGCTGCTGCGCCGACTGCGCCTGCGCGGGCTGAGCGTCGGACTGAGCCGCGACCTGCGCCGCCTGCTCGAAGTCTCGCTGACCGCCAGCCCCCGAATCCCCGACGCGCAACTGTTCCACTCGGCGCGAGCCATACAGGAGGTGATTCGATTGGACACGACGCAATTGCACGAGCCTGAGAGTGAGGCGTACTTGCAGGCGCGCGTGCGCGAGCTGGAAGCCGAGCTGAAGCGCCGCGACGCCCGTGAACAGATTCAGCAGTGGAGCCTGCGCGGGCAATTGCCCCCTGCGCTTGCACCGTTGGCGGAGGCGATTCTGCTGCAAGGCGACGCGCCCGTGCAGTTCAGTGGCGAGATGACCTCCGTCGCCGAACTGTTCCGCCGATTCGTCGACAGCTTGCCGCCGCAGCACCTGCTGGGCGAGCTTGCTCCGATGCCCGCCGACGAGCCGCCTGCGTTCAGCGCAGACGCGCTGGCGTTTCTGCGGCAAGCGTTCCCCGACCTTGACCCCGCCGAGATACTCCGCAACAAGGAGGTGCGCTGAGATGCCTGCCTTGCAGCAACCCTACGAGGCGCACGAGCGCGAAGGGCTGATTGTGGCGTATCCTGTGAAGGCGAACGCACGGATTTGGAAAGGCGCGCTGGTGTGCGTCGACAACACGGGCTACCTCGTGCCTGCCAGCGACACGGCGAACCTGCGCTTTGTGGGCGTCGCGTTCGAAAGCGTGGACAACACGGGCGGCGCAAACGGCGCGAAACGCTGCCGTGTAGTCAAGCGAGGCACCTTCGTCTACAACCGTATCGGCAGCTTCACGCAGGCGGACATCGGGACAACCGCGCGCGCCGTCACCGACAACGAGGTCGCCAAGACCAGCACGAACAACATCGTCGTGGGCACGGTGGTGGAACTGCTGGACGGCAACCGCGTGCGTATCCGCATCGACAACCATACCGTGTAGGAGGTGAGCCGAGATGCCACTGGTACGAAGCGATTTGCTGTCGCTGGTGGAGGCGGGGCTACGCACGGAATTCTTCCGCGCCTATCGCCAGCTGGACGAAGCGAGCATCACGCAACAGATTGCGACGATTGTGCGCACGAACCTGCCCGTGCAGAAGTACGGCTGGCTGGGCAGCGTGCCCCGCATGCGCGAGTTCGTCGACGAGCGGCAACCCGCAGGGCTGGGCGTCTACGAATACACCATCAGCGACCAAGTGTGGGAGGCGTCAATTGCCGTCGAGCGACGCGCACTGGAAGACGAGCAGTACGATATGGTGCGTATGCGCGTGCGCGACCTCGCGCGGGAAGCCGTGCGCCACAAGGAGCAACTCGTGATTGAAGCCCTGCTGCGCGGCGCCGTCGACGGACGCTGCTACGACGGGCAACTGCTGTTCGATACCGACCACCAAGAGGGCGAAAGCGGACTGCAGAGCAATGTGTATAACGGTGCGCTGTCTACGGCAAGCCTGCAAGCCGCAATCGCGCAGATGATGCAGTTCAAGGACGACCGCGGGCGACCGATGGGCATTATGCCCGACACGCTGCTGGTCGGACCGAAACTACAGTGGCTGGCGATGGAGCTGCTGGAATCGCCGATTGTGGTGCAGGCGAACACGACGGGCAACTACACGCCGTATCGGAATGTGATGCAGGGCAAGTTGCGCCTGATTGTGTCGCACTACATCACGGGTGCGCACGAGAACAAGTGGTTCCTGCTGGACACCTCACGGGCGATGCGGGCGGTCGTGTTGCAGGAGCGGCGCGATGTGCCGTTGGAGTTCGCCGCGCTGGACAAGCCCGACAGCGAGCAGGTGTTTATGCGCGACATGGTGCTGTACGGCGTACGCGCCCGCTACGGCGTCGGCTACGGGCTGTGGCAGACCGCACTGATGGGCACAGGCTAAACGACGCCCACTTGCACAACCCACGCGGGAGGCGTAAAGGTAGCCTCCCGCTTTTCAATGCTCAGCGCTTCGACGGCGACTGCGGCGGGTTCATGGGCAGTGCCTGCTGAGGCGGCTGAACCTCCGTCGCATCTTTAGGTGGGGTGAAGCGGAAGCGCGATGCGGGGATGGGCTTGTCAAAGCTAAGGTATCGGATGTCCGCTGTCGCGCGAATTGTGAGTGGCTGCCGCGTCTGTCCGCTTTGTTGCGGCGGACGCGAGACCTCGTTCAACTCCACACGGTACACCAGCCGATCCTGTGCGCCGATGTAGAGCTTCACAGTGCTGGTGGCGTTGCCCCGCGTGCGGCTCACCTCCACAACCCGCGTCTGCTTGCCTGCTATTGTCTGCGTCCCACGAAACTGGATTTTGGCTTCCTGCCCTAACTTGTCGATGTCTTCACTAAGCAGGGCGAGAACAAGCCCCGCATCGCCCAACAGCCCCACATTCGCGCCCTCAAAGTTCGGGGGCGCAGGCAACTTCATGTATTGCTTCGCGCTGGGGACATACTGGTAGACCGTCTTCCCGTCGCAGTAGACCTCGCGTGCAGGCATAAACCCGCTGGCATCGACTTTCGCTGCCATCAAGTTCGGTCGCTGCATCGCTACTGTGGAGGTGGACTGCTGCTTTTGAGAGTTGCCACCGATACTCCACTCCGCGCTGACCTGAATCTTAATCTCCCACGACTTCGCGTTGCGGTACTTCTGCTGTACCTGCTTGAGGAACGCCTTCGCGTCCTGTTGCGCAGAGCCGACCGCCGTCGCTGCCACAATCACCACTGCCATCCATAGAGTTCGCATCGCTCTCGTCTCCGTATGCTAAACTATACCCGAAGCGGGTACAATCTGTTTCCGTAGGAGGCATTATCGATGGCGATTGTGGAGGTTTTTGTCCCGCAGTTAGGCGAAGGCTTGCAAGAAGTGCGTGTGCTACGCTTTTTGAAGCAGCCGGGCGAGCGTGTTGCACGCGACGAGCATATCTACGAGATGGAGACCGACAAGGCGACTGTAGAGGTCGAAAGTCCGTATGCAGGTGTGATTGTAGAGTGGTTAGCGAAAGAGGGCGACATTTTGCCGATAGGCGCGCCGATTGCGCGGATGGAGGTTGAAGGCGCAGTGGAGGTTGCCCCGCCTGTAGCGCATGCGCCTGCTGCGCCTGCGCCCGCTCCCAGCCCCGCCGTGCCTGTGCGTGAGCCTGCTGCTGTCGGCGCGCGTCTGGATTTGGTCATCCCGCCGCGCACGCGCGCCTACGCCCGCCAAAAGGGCATCTCCGAAGAGGAGTTGCGGCGTATCCCTGCTGCGTCGGGCAACAAGCTAATGCCCGAAGACATCGACGCCTACCTCGCAGCGCGTGCGGGCGAGAGCGCAGCGGAGTATGTGGACTACCCGCTCCCGCAGCAGCAGCGCACCTTCATCTACCGCCTCAAGCGCAGCACGCAGCTGGTCGTGCCCGCTACCTTGCGCCGCCCTGCACGCTGGGATGCCGTCCAGCGCGTCGCCGCGCGGTTCAAGGCTGACCCGAACGCGCCCGTGCAGCCGTCCGAGTTCGCGGTGTTCGCCTACTGCGCCGCGCAAGCGACGCTGCAGCACCCCAAGTTCCGCTCGCAACTCGTCGGCGAGGACACCTTGCGCCAGTACCCGCATGTGAATCTGGGGATTGCAGTGGCGCGTCCTGGCGATGAGCTGGTGACCGCGCTGGTCAAAAACGCCTCCGCGCTGGACTTCGTGAGCTTCGTGCGCACCTTGCAGGCGCAAATCCGCAAAGCGCGCGCCGGCGAAGACCAAGCCGACGCCAGCATCCAACTGCTATTGACCTACATGGGTGGCTATCAGATGGTGGACGCAATCCCCGTGCTGGTCTCGCCTGCTGTGGCGATTCTGTTCGCGGGCGAGGCGTTCCCCGTGGACGGCGTTCCGCATGTGAACTTGGTGCTGACCTTTGACCATCGGTTGATTAACGGCGTGGGCGGCGCGGAGTTCCTGAACGCTGTCGCTGAGAACCTCGAGAACGCCGAGTCGCTGGTCGAGCGCGGGATGGCAGGGGCGTAAAATACGCCTTTGCCGTCTCACACCAGCCGATTGCGCGCTGCCGCGCTTAGCGGCGCATCAATAAACGCATACACCCAAGTAATGAACATCACCACTGCGGTCAGCAGTTGCGTGCCGCTGATTGTGCCGCGCACCCGGGCAGGGTTTACCATATACGCCAGCAGGTTGTAAATGAAGTCGTCCCTACCCGGCGTGAGCATAAAAACTACGATGCAGACGAACATCACCCCCAAGATAATCCCACCTTTGACCATTTGCCCGTTGTAGAGTTGCCCGACGCCGGGCATTAGCAACGAGAGCAGGAACGCCAGTCCAGGGTTGCGCAGCGGCACGGTTGTGTCGCCGACGTCTTTGCCCTCGAGGGCGCGCTCCCACTGCTGATACTGTTCCTGCTGGCGAGTGAGTTGCAGCACGGCTTCGGCGTACTTGCGCTCGATGGTGGCGTTGTCGGGGGCGAGTTCGTGTGCCTGTTTGTAAGCATCGTGTGCGCCTTGCCAGTCCCCTGCCTCACGGCAGTAGTCGCCCAGCAGCTCCCACACGCTGGCGTTCTCGGCGTCCAGCGCCAGCGCCTGCTGCAGCAGCGCTTTGGCTTTCTCGCGCTCACCGCGCATTTGGTGGATATGCGCCGTGCGCAGCAGCTGCTCTATTTCATCCCGCTTCGGATCCAACTCGTTGCCGAGCCGCATCGTCTGTATGCTCCCGCAGGCTCTCAATTAGCGGCGCGTTTTGCCAGAACGCCTCCAGCCCATAGTGCTGGCGTGCCTCCTCACGCATGATGTGCACCACGATGTCGCCGTAGTCGAGCAGCACCCAAGTGGCTTCGCGATAGCCCTCCACGCGCAGGGCACGCTCACCTACCGCCTGCAGAGCGTCCTGTATCTTGTCCGCTACGGTACGGATATGCACATCTGAGGTGCCACTGCACACGATAAAGTAGTCCGCGATTAGCGTTTTGCCACGCAAGTCCAGCACGCTAATGCGCTCTGCCTTCGCACTCTCCGCGGCATCCAGAATTAGCTGACGCTTCTGTTCCGTTGTCATATCGCTATGGCTCCAGGTACAGCCGGTGCTGCTGGATATATTCTATCACATTTGGGGGCGTTAGGTAGCGGATGGAGCGTCCTGTGCGGATGCGGTGGCGCAGGTCGCTCGCGCGGATATCCAGTGGGGTCATCGGTACAGGCAGCACGCGCTCCCGAATCGCATCGGGGAGGTGCTCCAGAATCGCCTGCAGATCGTAGCGGGGACGCACGCCGACCAGTAGGCGGCACTCCCTCACTATGGCGTCAGGACGATACCACGACATAAACCCCTGCAGCGTGTCTGCGCCCATGATTAGGTAGAGTTCGGCGTCAGGATACATCGCACGAACTGACGCCACCGTGTCCACGGTGTATGAGATGCCCCCACGCTGAATCTCGATATCGGACGCTTCGAACGCAGGGTTGTCGGCGACGGCGAGCTGCGTCATCTGCAGGCGGTGGCGCGGCGCGCTAAGCGGCTCCTGCCGGCGGAACGGCGATGTGTGCGCAGGTACGAACAGCACCCGTTCCAAGCCCGCCGCCTCACATGCCTCCTCCGCCAAGCGTAAGTGCCCGAAGTGCACAGGATCAAAGGTACCGCCAAACAAGGCAATTCGCACAATAGGTGGTGTTCGCCCTCTCGTGTGCTTCTCCTGCCTTTCGCTCCGAGATCGTGCCTGGTATTTACCCAATCTCGAACACCTTGTGGCGATGGGTTGCGCTTGACACGATTCGGACGCGCGGGGGAGCGACCCCGAAGTGTTCTGCCAGCAAGCGGAGGACGACGCGGTTGGCTTCGCCGTCGGTAGGCGGTGCAGTGACCCGCGCAAGATAACTCCCGTCTGGCTGCAGACGCAGTTCGTTATGTGCAGCGCGCGGAATCACCGTGACACTAATCCGTTGTGCCATGCGCTGTCTCCTTCGCATGTTCGACGGAGGCGTGTTCGTCGGGCGTTGCGCCGTCGGACGCGGGTGCAGCAGCCTGCGACGGCAGCTCCAGAAACTCCGCCTCGCCGTAGAAAAAGTGCAGCAAGCGCTCGACCACTATCTTCAGCGTGGTGGCGACAGGCACCGCCAGCAGCATGCCCCAGATGCCCCAGTTCGCGCCGACCACGATTGCAATCAGCGCGCCCAGCGGACGCAACCCCACCGCCCCACCCAACAGACGCGGCGTCACCACCAAGTCGAACACATTGTTAATCACGAGCGCGCCAACCACCACCAGCACTGCGTGCCAGAAGCTCGAAAGCGTGAACAGGTAGAACGCAGGGTGCGACGGACCAAACAGCAGCGTCGCCCCAAACGCGCTCAGCGCAATCAGGAACGAGCCAAGATACGGGATGGGGTACAAAATCGCTGCCAGTACGCCCAGTAGCACGGGGTTCGGTGCGCCCACCAGCCAGTAGTAGAGCATACATACTGCGCCGTAGGACAGCGCAGCGATTGCCATCCCGCGAATGTAGCGGAAAAAGAGCGCGCCAATCTCGCTCATCAGCTGGCGCACCGCCGCGCGATGTTCGGGCGGAATCATAAACAGGAACCCTCGCTGCAGCGCAGGCATATCCAGCAGGAAAAAGTACGCGCTCATCGGGATCAAAATAATCCAGATGGCTTTGGAGAGCAGTCCCAGCAGCGTGTTTAGGAACGAGTTGATGTAGCGTGCGGCGTTGTCGAGCAGGAAACTGTTCACGCGCTGTTGCAGGCGTGTAGTGAGCGCGTTCGCCAACTCGTTCGGCTCGGTGGGCAAGTTCAGACGCTGGAGCAGTTCGCGGTTGCGTTCCAGCCACTCGCGCCGCTTGGGAATCTCGCGCTTGAGGTAGTCCTGCGCCTCCTGCACGAAGTTGTTGATGGTCTTGTTGAGGTCGCTGTTGCCTCTGCGGCTGAAGGCTTGAATAATCTCTTGCGACTGCGCGTAGAAGGCGGGTGCGAGCATCAGTCCCAGCCCCAGCGCAAAGAGCAGGAACGCCAGAAACACATTCAGGATAGCGCGCCCGCGTGAGTGACCCCTGCGACAGAGCGCGTCTACAAACGGATTCAACAGCAGCGCGATAATGCCCCCAATCACGAACGGGATTAGGGACTCGCGTACGGTGTAGAGGAAGTAGAGGGCGGCGGCGACCACCGCCGCCCAGCCGAGAAACCGCCACACGGCTGTTAGGCTTCTTCGGGCGTGACCTCTTCGGCGACTTCGCGCGCTTTGCGAGCCACACGCTCGCGCAGGTTGCGCACCGTCTCGCCGCCGCGCTCATACACCTGCTGGCTGAGTTCGCGCACCTTCTCGCTCAGGTCGTGCAAGCGCTGGCTCAGGTCGCCGCGAATCTCCTCGCCCGACTTGGGCGCAAACAGCAGCCCAATCACTGCGCCGATCAGCACGCCCAAGCCAATTCCAGCCAGTAGGTACAGCACGCCGCTGCGTTCATCTTGGTTCTGCATCGTCATCCCTCCTTATGGTTGGTGTGTGTGGTCGCTTCCCCCGTGGGGGTACTCTCCGCCGTTGGTGGGGCGGAATTGGTAGGTTCGGCGAGTGGTGTCTCGCCATGCAATTCGTTAGCTGGTAGCGTTGATAGGGGCGCTGCGCCGTCGTAGATGCTGGCGCGCCGACGGGCTTGCTGACGCTTCTCCAACTGCTGGCTGAGCAGCCGCCCGCCGAGTTTGAAGCCCTGGTGCATCAGTCGTCCCAGCATGCGTGCCGTGCGTTCAGGCA
>Ga0105155_1000825_pt1 | contig 10613 bp, 10 predicted proteins | sample SSWtaG_2_FD_89589 | JGI IMG/M metagenome (GOLD analysis project Ga0105155, IMG submission 89589) | Hot spring microbial communities from Sandy's Spring West, USA to study Microbial Dark Matter (Phase II) - SSWsed_130316 | ecosystem: Environmental > Aquatic > Thermal springs > Hot (42-90C) >...
CTCATAAAGAGAATTGAAAGATCAGTGTACTTATGGTACAGCAGAAGATGATTTACTGTAGAATCTCATAAACAGAATTGAAAGTCTGTTATCTCAACATCCTTACCTTTATCTGGTCTTAGAATCTCATAAAGAGAATTGAAAGTCAAACCAATCTTCTCCGTGAAACGTGTTTAATGTTTTGGAAGAATCTCATAAAGAGAATTGAAAGACTCGCATTAAGCCATGTTGTTCAAAAAACTTGTTATATGAATCTCATAAAGAGAATTGAAAGACTATGTTGAGTGCCATTCGAGCAGAAATAGTGTTTTTAGGAATCTCATAAAGAGAATTGAAAGTAACAAGAATATAACAAGAATATAAGAAATATAATCTTTTAGAATCTCATAAAGAGAATTGAAAGATTAAGCGGTATATGGGTAAATCAAGCGGTAATCAAAAGGGAATCTCATAAAGAGAATTGAAAGAGTGATTGACGAGTTTGACAAAACAAGACCAAGTGCTGAGAATCTCATAAAGAGAATTGAAAGTAAAGGTATTACTACTTTTGACTAGTCTAGTCTAGTCCATTGAATCTCATAAAGAGAATTGAAAGTGTATATTTTTTATTTGCGCCATGTGTAAATAATATTTGAATCTCATAAAGAGAATTGAAAGCTGCCCAGTAAACTTATAATACTAGCAAAAAGTTGTACTGAATCTCATAAAGAGAATTGAAAGATAAAACAAATTATTTTCAATCCATATTGCATGTGAATTTGGAATCTCATAAAGAGAATTGAAAGATTAAATCAAAAAATTCATTTATTTCGCATCTTTCTGAAGAATCTCATAAAGAGAATTGAAAGGATTAAACAACTTCTTAAGGAACTTGTTAAAAGATTTAGAATCTCATAAAGAGAATTGAAAGACTTAGACCGAATTCAAACGGGATTGCAGGTTTTCAGCTGAATCTCATAAAGAGAATTGAAAGTAATATAAATGTATTCACAAATCTAGCCTTTTTAGTAGGTGAATCTCATAAAGAGAATTGAAAGTAGATATGATAGAGATTATCATTTTACGTTTAGGAATTGAATCTCATAAAGAGAATTGAAAGGTGTCGAATTCGATTGGTATGATAATGAAAGCAGTGAAGAATCTCATAAAGAGAATTGAAAGAGCATTTCTTGTTCATGAGTATTTTTACGTCTTGCGTGAATCTCATAAAGAGAATTGAAAGTTTAACTAATTTACCAAACATTTTTTGGAATGGATTAGTCGCAGCGAATCTCATAAAGAGAATTGAAAGTAACTGAATTGATATGGGATGTAACGTCAGGCAAGAAATTAGAATCTCATAAAGAGAATTGAAAGTGGTCAGTTGTTATAATCAATGGAGCTGTATATACTTCAGAATCTCATAAAGAGAATTGAAAGTGCAATTATTAGTTTTGCGAAAAAGGATGCTGCATTATGCAGAATCTCATAAAGAGAATTGAAAGTTGGACTTAGTGGGATTTTGATAATACCCTTTGTAATTAGAATCTCATAAAGAGAATTGAAAGTGGATAATTTGAACCATGGTTGTTTTTGAGTCGAGAGATGAATCTCATAAAGAGAATTGAAAGAGCTTGACTAGTCCCCCCTCATTCAAGCTTTGGCCAAAGAATCTCATAAAGAGAATTGAAAGGGCCTAGTCCGTAAAGCAAAAATAAATATGTAATCCTGCGAATCTCATAAAGAGAATTGAAAGCGGGTTTTTGATTAAAAGAAAAAAAAGGAGTAAAATCCGGGAATCTCATAAAGAGAATTGAAAGCAATTTCCCGAAAATGGGCAAACGAATAAACAGCCAGAAGAATCTCATAAAGAGAATTGAAAGTCAGCTATTTTCCTTAAAGTAATCTTTAAATCTTCATGAGAATCTCATAAAGAGAATTGAAAGAAACATATAGATGAACTGGAAAGCAACTATTAATAAGTGGGAATCTCATAAAGAGAATTGAAAGATACACACTACCGAACCCCTTGAAGAAATTGCAAAATAGAATCTCATAAAGAGAATTGAAAGTCAATATACATTTCAATTTCTGTTTTATCATGCCATTTGGAATCTCATAAAGAGAATTGAAAGTACCGTGGTCGGGTTAACAAACCCACGCCATTGGCGCGGAATCTCATAAAGAGAATTGAAAGTGTCAGGTTGAAATTAGTCCGGATGGAACAAATTATTAGAATCTCATAAAGAGAATTGAAAGTTATACACGAACATATGAAGAACGCGATAGTGTCAATAGAATCTCATAAAGAGAATTGAAAGAACAGCTGGAGCATTGAAATTACGCATTTAACAGAAGGAATCTCATAAAGAGAATTGAAAGAAATACTGGCGTGACATACCCGGCTTTGAGCCGGGTATGAATCTCATAAAGAGAATTGAAAGAAAACTCTTCGGGCCAAGCTCGTTCGGGCCAAAGCTAGGAATCTCATAAAGAGAATTGAAAGGCAAACCTAATAATCTTTATGACAAGCAACGATTCAAGGAATCTCATAAAGAGAATTGAAAGGCTAATTTTACTAAGATACGTAGATTTTCTGCCCACCATGTCGAATCTCATAAAGAGAATTGAAAGTAAATAATTAGTTTGCCGTCAATAAACAATTGTTCGTATGAATCTCATAAAGAGAATTGAAAGATTGGAGGATTAAGGGGGCCATTACCCCCTGTATATATGAATCTCATAAAGAGAATTGAAAGAAGTGAAACATTAGCAAAATTAAGATATGCAGGTAAATTTGAATCTCATAAAGAGAATTGAAAGTAAAATTGCTGGTGTATCAACAGGAAAACCTGAAGAACCTGAATCTCATAAAGAGAATTGAAAGTTATAAATAAGTTCCGATAGCATTGTTGTTTTTCTTGGGAATCTCATAAAGAGAATTGAAAGTCAAGCTGTTTGAGTACAATGAATCTTAGTACTTTTGAGAATCTCATAAAGAGAATTGAAAGTCAAGCTGTTTGAGTACAATGAATCTTAGTACTTTTGAGAATCTCATAAAGAGAATTGAAAGTCCGATAAGTCTTCGTTTAAGTGAATTAATCGATGTGAATCTCATAAAGAGAATTGAAAGTAAAGGGCAAAGCTCGAACGAGGGGGGATAAGTCCAAAGAATCTCATAAAGAGAATTGAAAGTGATGCTGTAGCAATTGCATCATCTAAACCAATGCCGTAGAATCTCATAAAGAGAATTGAAAGTTACCAGTGATTAATAACCGATAGTTGCCGTAGTAAGTTTTGAATCTCATAAAGAGAATTGAAAGAAACAAAACATATTCTTGCTTCATACTAAATTAGTAGTAGAATCTCATAAAGAGAATTGAAAGGTTAAGTTACCTTGGCTAACAAAACTTTCTGGTTCTGGAATCTCATAAAGAGAATTGAAAGTGTGTTAACTGTTGGGCTAACTGCAAAACTATAATCCCCGGAATCTCATAAAGAGAATTGAAAGCAAACGGGAGTTCTCGAATGGATGTTGTTAATAATACCTGAATCTCATAAAGAGAATTGAAAGTGCCCGTATCCTTCAAAATAGTAGTATACGGAATGAGGGAATCTCATAAAGAGAATTGAAAGTATAATCAACATTTGGTGGATGTAAAGTAGGTTTTTGAATCTCATAAAGAGAATTGAAAGAAAGATGGAAAATATCTGGTTAGTAGGTATTTTGCCAATTGAATCTCATAAAGAGAATTGAAAGTCGATGAACTCAATCAATGCATCAAAGTCGCATGTGAATCTCATAAAGAGAATTGAAAGATGCTGATTTTGTGGGAATAAAGTGGTTATAAAAGTTATGAATCTCATAAAGAGAATTGAAAGAGGCAAAATGTTTACTGGAAATGCTGTTAAAAAAACTATAGAATCTCATAAAGAGAATTGAAAGTATAGTATAAGTATCAGTATTAGCACGTGATGTATCAGTTGAATCTCATAAAGAGAATTGAAAGTTGATACTGAGCAGTACAATGTTACAAAAGTATTATCTCGAATCTCATAAAGAGAATTGAAAGCTGGAGCACTAAGCTGTTGACAAAGTATACATGGCAGAATCTCATAAAGAGAATTGAAAGTATTTTAAGCCATTGCTTGGTGAATTCCTCAATAATTGAATCTCATAAAGAGAATTGAAAGATAGTATTAAAAAAGGAAGATTCGGTGTAAGCTGAATCCCGAATCTCATAAAGAGAATTGAAAGATATTATTTTTACTCATGTTTACGTGGCTTAAAGCTTAGAATCTCATAAAGAGAATTGAAAGGTTTTATCATGCCATTTGCACAGTGCTAGTGCTTCCTTAAGAATCTCATAAAGAGAATTGAAAGGTTTTATTTCATTATTTATTTCTTCTATTTCATCCAGTTGAATCTCATAAAGAGAATTGAAAGAATTAACAACAATTCCATATTAATAATAATAATAAAAAGGGAATCTCATAAAGAGAATTGAAAGCGAGTTTGCAATTTACATTAGCAAAAGGACAGCAAGACGAATCTCATAAAGAGAATTGAAAGATTTTAACTTCGTGATCATAAACCCTCAATAATTTATGAATCTCATAAAGAGAATTGAAAGAATATATAAATTTTTGACTCGTCAAACTCTTACTAGAAGAATCTCATAAAGAGAATTGAAAGTTTTTCTAGGCACGAGCTAGTACCAAAAGCTTTAAAGTAGAATCTCATAAAGAGAATTGAAAGATTTAGCTCCTAGCTATAGGCTATCGAGCTGCTAGCGAGAATCTCATAAAGAGAATTGAAAGTTTAGCTGTTTGATTGCCTTTATTATTTTTTCTATTGTTGAATCTCATAAAGAGAATTGAAAGACTCCATGCAAAAACACGTTTTTATTCGGATCAAGAACGAATCTCATAAAGAGAATTGAAAGTTTACTTAAATCAACGCCTTGTTGCCTAAGATTTACTAGAATCTCATAAAGAGAATTGAAAGGAATAAAATGAAGCGATGGCCGCCGGCCTATAATAACGAATCTCATAAAGAGAATTGAAAGGATCGACTTTTTTTGTTAATTCATACCAGTTTTTGTAAATCTCATAAAGAGAATTGAAAGTTAAGGAAAATAGCTGAAGACGATAGTTGGTACATTATAGAATCTCATAAAGAGAATTGAAAGTCTGTTAGGTAAGTTACCATTATTTTTTGTACTGGTTTGGAATCTCATAAAGAGAATTGAAAGTGTAAAATTCTTTTATGGAAAACCAAAACTTTCAGATAGAATCTCATAAAGAGAATTGAAAGTTAACTCCATACAAATGGACAAAAGTAACGCTAACGCCGGAATCTCATAAAGAGAATTGAAAGTAAAAAAGCGGAACATTGAACAACTCAAAGAAATAATCGAATCTCATAAAGAGAATTGAAAGTTGGGTGGGATATTAAACGTTTGAACACGAATTGGCACTGAATCTCATAAAGAGAATTGAAAGATGGTTGTTTTTGCGTCTAAAGTTATCCAAACGGTATCATGAATCTCATAAAGAGAATTGAAAGTTATTCCCACAAAATCAGCATGGTTATCTAAACTAATTGAATCTCATAAAGAGAATTGAAAGATTACAAAATATTTTATTTTAGTTGAGTTTGTTTGATCATAGAATCTCATAAAGAGAATTGAAAGTTTGTCATATGCTAATAATAATCTGCCAAATATTTAAATGAATCTCATAAAGAGAATTGAAAGTGGTAAACTCGTTAAGTATTTCGTTTTCTTCTGTTAATAGAATCTCATAAAGAGAATTGAAAGTTCACCGTCCATGTCTATCAATAAGTAAGCTCTATTAGAATCTCATAAAGAGAATTGAAAGTTAACTTTGCTTCTGTTTTTGTAGCATCCATTAATATCAGAATCTCATAAAGAGAATTGAAAGTTATTTATTTCCGCCATACTATGCTAATAATATTTGATAAGAATCTCATAAAGAGAATTGAAAGATCAATGTATCGAGGTCTTGGGTTTGTTTATTTATACCGAATCTCATAAAGAGAATTGAAAGGTTAGATAGCTTTAATGCAAGTGGTATTGGACCTAAGAATCTCATAAAGAGAATTGAAAGTCAAATTTTTGTCTAAGGGGACTTTTCTTTTCACCTTCCGAATCTCATAAAGAGAATTGAAAGAAGCCTTGGCCCTTTAGTAATCCCCCCTCGTTCGAGCTTTGAATCTCATAAAGAGAATTGAAAGTGTTTTTCTCCTCTTCTTAAGTACATAATAAGATAAGAATCTCATAAAGAGAATTGAAAGGAAGTATACATTAGGGCGGATCAAATACCTAGCGGTAGAAGAATCTCATAAAGAGAATTGAAAGTTGCAATAAAATTCTTGATCATCACGTCTTGTTGTTTTGAATCTCATAAAGAGAATTGAAAGCTTTGTAATTAATGTGTGGTTAAAATAGGAAGGTAAGTTGAATCTCATAAAGAGAATTGAAAGGCGAACTTCCCCCTTGACATATAAAACGCAAATTCTGTAGAATCTCATAAAGAGAATTGAAAGGTTATTTTTTTCATAGTACAACGATCGGCCAGCTAAAGAATCTCATAAAGAGAATTGAAAGTTGACGATTTTTTTCAGCAAATCAAACTGGGCCTCCTTTTCGAATCTCATAAAGAGAATTGAAAGATTTTTTCATTGTTTACTTTTCGAGAATACTCTAACTCAAGAATCTCATAAAGAGAATTGAAAGTCAAAACAACAATCACCACCTCCACCACCACCTCCAGAATCTCATAAAGAGAATTGAAAGTTAGGGCCGGCAAGCTTGCCACCGGCCCCAGCCGGCGAGAGAATCTCATAAAGAGAATTGAAAGTCTTCAACGCATACTATTAATGGTTTGTCACAATACGGAGAATCTCATAAAGAGAATTGAAAGAAGTAATAATCGCTTAGAACGACTATCTCTGCCTCGTAGAATCTCATAAAGAGAATTGAAAGATAACCGGTTGTTGATCGGTTGTTTCACTCTCATTTACTGAATCTCATAAAGAGAATTGAAAGTCTAATTTTTCCATATCTCTTGCAATTATTAGTTTTGCGAATCTCATAAAGAGAATTGAAAGTTCTAGCTTTGGCCAAAGCTTGAATGGCAAACAAGCTGAATCTCATAAAGAGAATTGAAAGTTTATTATTTCCTTATTTATTTCTTCTACTTTATTTATGAATCTCATAAAGAGAATTGAAAGTGTAAAAAATGAAATTACAAACTCATCTAAGTTTGTAGTAAGAATCTCATAAAGAGAATTGAAAGAAACCAACTTTGGTAGTAGTAGATTGAGTAGACTGAAGAATCTCATAAAGAGAATTGAAAGGTGTATTGAGGGTCAGAACATTCTGGCAGGGATTTTGGAAGAATCTCATAAAGAGAATTGAAAGAGCAAAAGAGCCTATTATATTTATTGTAACATTACCTCGAATCTCATAAAGAGAATTGAAAGATTTTAACTTCGTGATCATAAACCCTCAATAATTTAGAATCTCATAAAGAGAATTGAAAGGCATCAGTTTTGTCTGGCATTGACCTGATGGCATCACTAAGAATCTCATAAAGAGAATTGAAAGTGTTAATCCGCTTCTGGTATGGGATGGTATAATAAGTAATAGCCAGGAATCTCATAAAGAGAATTGAAAGAAAACTCGTTCGGGCCAAGCTAGAACGGGCCAAAGCTCGAACGAATCTCATAAAGAGAATTGAAAGTCGGCCCCGACACCATACTTACCAATACCTAATACCGTTGAATCTCATAAAGAGAATTGAAAGTTGAATATTCCCACAGGATCAAGTCTAACAATCAGAATGAATCTCATAAAGAGAATTGAAAGGGTAAATGCTCGTTCATTTCTTCCATAGCAATTATTAGAATCTCATAAAGAGAATTGAAAGTGAGAATAGAAAAAAAGCGCTTATGTCTTATCCATCACAAGAATCTCATAAAGAGAATTGAAAGTTGCAAACTGCACAAATGTAAAAGTATTCCTGCGGTACGAATCTCATAAAGAGAATTGAAAGATTAAATTAAGAAGATCATCTTCAATGCATACTATTTTGGAATCTCATAAAGAGAATTGAAAGTTTTATCATATATTTGGCAATGACAATCTTAGTCAGTAAATAGAATCTCATAAAGAGAATTGAAAGTTGACAATTTCTTCACCAGATGGATCAAAGTCAGAAATGAGAATCTCATAAAGAGAATTGAAAGCTTATCAAAGGTTTTGGCGGGCCAGTAATGCGAAAATGGAATCTCATAAAGAGAATTGAAAGTTCGTTCGGGCCTTGGCCCGAACGAGCTTTGGACTTATCCCCCTTCATGAATCTCATAAAGAGAATTGAAAGTGAAAAATTGATAAAAAATGAAAGCTATTGTTGCACCTGAATCTCATAAAGAGAATTGAAAGTTTTGGATTTGTAATTTCATTTTGCATTTCATTAAGTGGGAATCTCATAAAGAGAATTGAAAGTTTTATAAAGCAAAAAACATTCTCCATCTGTATTTATTAGAATCTCATAAAGAGAATTGAAAGTTTATTGTTTTGCTAACGTATTGTTTGACCATTTTTTGTGAATCTCATAAAGAGAATTGAAAGTTGCTGTTATGTTGTTGTAAATGTCGTAATCAAAATGCTTCTGAATCTCATAAAGAGAATTGAAAGTCGTTATTTTGTTTGTTAACATTAAACTGGTATGGCTTGAATCTCATAAAGAGAATTGAAAGTATCGATTCCATGTTTATTCTCTATAAGCTTCAGCTTTTGAATCTCATAAAGAGAATTGAAAGCTTTTAACTTTGAAACATGGACTTGAAAGAATTTTTAGTGAATCTCATAAAGAGAATTGAAAGTTTCCTAATCCTCTTAACACCAGGCTCGATTATCACCATGAATCTCATAAAGAGAATTGAAAGGAACCCAAATATACGAGGACACAGTATTGGCCGGCCTTGAATCTCATAAAGAGAATTGAAAGTTTTGCTTTTTACCAGTCTTTATCAACTCGAAATAGTCAGAATCTCATAAAGAGAATTGAAAGCCAGTCCAATTCAATATTAACTTCTTTTCCATCATAATGAATCTCATAAAGAGAATTGAAAGTTATAATTTGAAGTATTGAACTAGCAATACTAATTACTCTGAATCTCATAAAGAGAATTGAAAGACTTCTAGTTTTATTCTCATTGTTTAGTTTAAAATAGGTAGAATCTCATAAAGAGAATTGAAAGGCACCCAGAAACACTCTTATGCTTTTATTAATGTATTGAATCTCATAAAGAGAATTGAAAGTCCGGTTAATCCGGAAGAACTACTGAAGAATGTTGATAAGAATCTCATAAAGAGAATTGAAAGTGGTCTTCAATGTATGCTTCGATTTCTGTTTTGTCGAATCTCATAAAGAGAATTGAAAGGGAGGCCATCTGGCCACTAAACCCCCAAAAAACCTGGTTTGAATCTCATAAAGAGAATTGAAAGCGGCCACAGCAATCGGGGCGGGAATAGGCGGTTATTTAGGTAGAATCTCATAAAGAGAATTGAAAGTCTGCAGCTCCAGTTCATGTAGGGGCTCCAGTTCAAACAGGAATCTCATAAAGAGAATTGAAAGTTGACGAAATCAAGTAATGCATCGAGGTCGTATGTTTCAAGAATCTCATAAAGAGAATTGAAAGCAAATAAAATTTGTGGATTTTTGCAATAGTAATAATCAGAATCTCATAAAGAGAATTGAAAGAAAAATGGATTTTAATGGGCGCCGGCCATCGAAAAAAAGAATCTCATAAAGAGAATTGAAAGTTTTCTTTTTTTGCCAGTTTAATCCGAGTAAACTCGGGGAATCTCATAAAGAGAATTGAAAGAATAAGCATAGTCGTATGGACCAGGTAAAACTACAGTCCGAATCTCATAAAGAGAATTGAAAGGGGGAGAAGAATTGTAATTCTTCGACGATATATTGAAATAGAATCTCATAAAGAGAATTGAAAGTATGATTTACCCCTTCTTGCCAAGTAAAAGGCAAATTCGAATCTCATAAAGAGAATTGAAAGTTCAGTTCCAATTCTGGAAAATATTTTTTAATTAAAGAATCTCATAAAGAGAATTGAAAGTTATAAATCTCCTCGCCGGAAGGATCGAAGTCACTTAGTATGAATCTCATAAAGAGAATTGAAAGACTTTACTGGCTAAATCATTGGCGAAATCAAGTAATTTTGAATCTCATAAAGAGAATTGAAAGTTCGGAAGGTGTTAATGGTATTGGTACAAACGGTCTAAAGGAATCTCATAAAGAGAATTGAAAGACCAGTTTATACATCGGGATATTATTATTTATGCAGTAGAATCTCATAAAGAGAATTGAAAGTTAGTATTCCGTTTTGCATAAATACATACTCCAGTTTTTTAGAATCTCATAAAGAGAATTGAAAGATCAGTGTACATACGGTACTTCCGAGGATGACTTATTATACGAATCTCATAAAGAGAATTGAAAGTTTTTATATTACATTTTTTTTACATTTACTCCATTTTTTTGAATCTCATAAAGAGAATTGAAAGAGGCTTGATTGGCAAAAC
>Ga0105155_1000827_pt1 | contig 10601 bp, 12 predicted proteins | sample SSWtaG_2_FD_89589 | JGI IMG/M metagenome (GOLD analysis project Ga0105155, IMG submission 89589) | Hot spring microbial communities from Sandy's Spring West, USA to study Microbial Dark Matter (Phase II) - SSWsed_130316 | ecosystem: Environmental > Aquatic > Thermal springs > Hot (42-90C) >...
GCCTGATAGGCTTCAAGTGCGCGCCCCAAGGCGGGGTTGAGCCGCAGATCCTCCGGCTTGAGCCGCTGTCGGATCTCCCTAGAGAGGAGGTGTGCAGGCTCTTGAGGGAGGTTCTCGATTTCGGGAGGAACAGCGTCAGGGAGGAGGAGTTAGCCGACATAGAGGAGGACAGAACTGTGATATTCTATGAGCCCGGCGGCTCCTACAGAGTTAAGCCTAGGTGGGTTCCGGCCGCCGAATGTGAGGGTGAATTCGAGGATCTTAATGGTCAGTGAATGACGACTTGACGTCGGGCAGCCGCGCAGTCTCCTAAACATCACTAACCAAGCCTCCGAAGACCCGCATGCACCTCAGCTCCCCAAGTAGGAGAGATGAAGTTTCATCGCCCCAGCTGAAGCGGGCAGAGGAGACCGGTCAAGAGTGCTGGAGCTTTGGTATAATGAATTTTAATCTTCGATTGCGATTGTTATCGTGATTCTCTAGGGAAATTGTCTCTACATCTACGCCATAAAGGTCCTTTATGGTATCTTCATTTATTACTTCATGCGCCTCGCCGTAGGCGATTATGCGTCCGTTCTTCATTAGTATTACTTCATCTGAAAACATTGCTGCGATGTTGGGGTCATGCTCTGTTGCAACGATTAAAAGCCCTCTTTTGGCTAGGTTCTTCAGAACATTTACGACGACGATTTTGTTTTTGAAGTCTAAATTTGACGTGGGTTCGTCGAGTAAGAGTACTTCTGGTTGCTGCGCTAATGCTCTTGCTATCAGGACTAGTCTCAGCTCGCCTCCGCTCAATTGCGTGTACGGCCTTTCAGCGAGGTGTCCGCATCCAATTAGCTCCAACGCTTGGTGCGCTATTTCATAGTCTTTTTTCGACGGCATTTCGAGGGCGCTTAAATAGGGGGTTCTGCCGCTCACGACAACATCTATGACCCTATATGGAAATGGCGGGGAATGGGTCTGTGGCACGTAGCCGACTTGCTGGGCGAATCGGCTCGGCTCCACCCTCCAGATTAGTTGCTCATCAAAGTAAATGTAGCCGGCTCTCGGCTTTAGCAGCCTGCAAAGGCACTTTAGGAGGGTAGTTTTGCCCGAGCCGTTAGGGCCCAGTATGGTGACCAGCCTCCCGCTTGGAATCTTCAGCGATACGTTTCTCAGCGCAGGTATTGAGTTGTAATAGAATGTTAGGTCTTTAATAGTGATGATCATGGCTTAGCCACCATACACGCGCATGCTGCGCCTCAAGAGGTACAGGAAAAGGGGTGCACCGGCGAGCGTCGCCACAACACCCACGGGTATTTCGTAGCTCCACGCCGACTTCGCCAAGATGTCTGCCACAAGGAGAAATGCCGCTCCCAACGAGAGCGATGCGGGCAGCATCTTCTTCGGATCTGACCCTATTATCAGCCTAGTTAAATGGGGGGTTATCAGGCACACCCACCCAATTATGCCCGCTGCGGTGACAACCGATGACACGGCTAGGGAAGCCAAAACTATAATGATGATTTTCTCTCTCGTAACATTAATTCCCAAAGCCTTTGCCTCCTCATCCCCCATGGAGAGCACGTAGACCCTCCACCTCAAAAGGACCACGCCGATGATTCCCGCGAGCGCAAGCGGCGTGGATAGAAGTACATGGTTCCAGGTCACCGCATTGAGGCGGCCAGCCATCCAGCCGACTATTGCGCTGATGTTTTCGGGATGCGCCATTATTTGAATTAGCGTGAGCGCCCCTTGAAAGAGGGCTGACACGATAACCCCCGCTAAGACTATGGAGACTGGAGATAAGCTTCCCCTAACCCTCGAAATGGTGAGCGTGAGGAAAGCGGCGAGTAGAGCAAACGTGAAAGCCGATGCCTCAGTTGAAAAGGCTCCGAGATTAAAGGCTAGTGAAAGAGCGGCGCCGACGGCCGCGCCGGATGATATGCCGAGCGTGTAGGGGCTTACAAGAGGGTTCTTTAAGATGCTCTGGAGGGATGCTCCGGTAACGCCCATAGTTGCGCCAAAGAGCGCCGCCATGATAGCTCTAGGCAATCTAATGTTGAAGAAAACAAGCTGCTCCAGCGCGTGCTCCGTGCTCCCGGAGATCTTCTCTATAAGGAGGGTTGGTATTATCGTTGGGGCAAGCGGATATTTTCCGACGCAAATATGTAGTATTAGAGTTGAGAGGGGAGCTATTATGAAAAGCAGGAAGGAAGCGAAGTTAGACCGAAAGCCCATAATCCTTCTTCAACCTCGAGTATAATCCGTCAACGCCATAGACAAACTTGAAGATCTCGTTAGCCTCAGACTCCACGTTGAGATTTTCAAATTTATCTGGGTGGAAAACCTTAGCGCACTGCATGGTTTGGATGACTGTGCCAGCTGGATCCCATCCTACCCAGCCCATAGTCAGCTTGTATACCCTACGCTCTTTTACGGCTTTAATTGTTTGCCAGTTAGGGTCGCTGTAGAGGTCTTCGGGCTTAAATCTGCCGAAGCCGTGAAGGATTATGGCATCCGGATTCCACAATATAACCTGCTCTAAGCTTACTGAGATCCAAGGCGCCTGCTGTTGTGGATTGTATGCAACATTAATGCCTCCCCCGTATATTATCTCGCTGGACCATACTAGGGTTTTGAGGAGGTCATCGGCCCGGGCTTGGTAAACCCTCGGCTTTCCTGAGTCAGGTATAGTGGATGTTATTTTCGTGATCTCCGAAAGCTTCTCCTCCAAGTAGGCTTTAAGCTGATCCGCCCGCTGGCTCCTTCCAACAGCCGCGCCAATTATTGAGATGATATCGTAGCTCCAGTCTCTCTTTCCGGGCGGGCTAAACCTTACGCAGATTACTGGCACATTAAGTTTAGTTTGAATGCTCTCGGCTAGCTCTCGATCGTCGGTTCTTGCGAAAATGACGTCAGGCTTCAGTTCAGCAATTTTCTCTACATCGAATGTTCCGCCTACGCTACCGACATCTGTAATATTGACTATTTGCGGGAAGGCCCTCGTAAGGATTGGGCAGGTGCGGCTGGCGCTGTCCACCCCTACAACCCTGTTCCCCACACCAAGCGCAAACAAGACCCTCGTAGCCTCGGGCCACAGGCTTACGATCCTCTCAGCCCTCTTGACGTAGACTTCTCTTTCAAGCTGATCCACTATTTTTACCCCAGCCTCCTCTTGTGGGCGCCCTAACATCAAAAACCCGACGGTGCAAGACGCTATTATCGCGACTAGAATGGCTATCCAAGTCTTCTTCATTTAGACATCCCCCAAGTTTTCCTCTATGCTCTCCTCCGCCCGCATGCCCATGCCCCTAACGATTCTGACGGTTAGGGGGAGGAGGTTAATGAACTCCAAGTTCTTGAGCTGCTTCACTTCAACGCACTTGTACCTTTGAGCCCACCTTCCCGGCCTATGGACGTGGGCGCCGAGGTGTACGGCCCTGTTGGCGCCCGCCATAATTGCGAGCGGCAACAGCTGCGGATCATTCATTATCCCGCCGATGCCTATATCCGCCTTCCTCAGAACAAGCCTGGAGACAGCTATGACTTTAGCAACCTCGTAGGAGGCGGCGGGCATGCGATTTTCAAGCGGGGTGCCTGGTATCGGGTTAAATCCAGTGATACAGAAATGATCTACGCCGACCTCCTTAAGCCAGAAGATATGATCGACGTAGTCTTCAGAGCTGCTTCCAATCCCAACCATCATGACGCTGTTGAGCTTTAATCCTACGTCTTTTATGGTTTTAGCAAACTCCATCCTTGCATGAAAATCGTCGCCGGGCTTAACTTCCCTAAAAACTTTCTCATTAATAGTCTCTAGTGATGAGCAAACCTCAGTCACCCCTAAGCTCTTAAGCTCCTCTAATGCTCTTGTTGAGAGGCATGGGCCGACGTTCACCCACACCTCAAGATCCGTCGCGTTCCTTACAGCTCTAACGGCTTCCAACACTAGGTTATCTGCCCCGGTCCATAAAGTGCCTCCACCGACCTCAACGCGCCTAGTGCCAGTGGCCTCAATAAGCTGGGCGCCGAACGCAACTTCGTCAGGCGTTAAGACATCCGAGAACGCCTCGGGCTTAGCGCTTCTCCCACAGTACATGCATGGAGGGGAAGTTGTGCATGGCGTGATAGATCCGATGAAGCCATCAAACTTGAAGGTGGCGCCAACCTCGTTCTCTCTGACGTGACTTGCAGCCCTAAACAGCTCCAAACACCTATCGATCGCCCTCGCTTCCTTGAGTAAGAACAGAGATTCCTCCCTTGAAATACCATCTCTAACTGCTTTAGCTAACACTTCATTAAATTCCACTTCGAAGCCTCCGATATACGGTTACATCGAGTCTAAGCCATTTATAAGTGTTACGATTTTTTAAAAAAGTATTACGGCTCATGGCGGGAACTGAGCGAATATATCAGCCTCAAGCCCCCTCGCTATAGGGCGCAGCTGTAAAACAAGAGAAAAATCAGTGTTACTTTTGTCTCTTCCCTCAAGTTCTAGAGGATGCAAAAAGCACTGTCAACCCACTTCATCATCTGCTTATTCAACCATTCCTGCGCGCTGCACACATTTTTTCTACGCATCTTTTTAATGCCGGTTTAGTGGAAAGTTTAATTTCAACCAGCGTTTATAAGACGCTCTACGTATAGGTGTATAGGTGAGGCTGAGGCTCTTATGAACATTTATTATCCCAAGCTCCTAACATCTCTATCGATCCTCCTTCTAGCATCAAATATAGTTGCCTTCGCCTACTTTTACATTGAAAACGTTAGGCTTAGGGAGGCTATAGTGAGGGAGCGCTTACGATATGAGGAGGCTGTGGAATTGTATAGGAGGGAGATGGATACCCATATCGCATTGAATAGGAGCTACTATGAAGCCCTCGAGGTGAATAGGAGGTTGGAGGAGCTTCTGGCGTATTTTCGGGGTAAGATCATAGTTCCATGTAACTATACGGCTATATTGGAGGCTGAAGCGCCGTGAGGATGAGCCTCCAAATACTGCTTCTCTCCACGCTAGCTCTATCCAACATCCTCATAGCGGCATACTTCTCCCTCGAGAATCGGAGGCTTGAAGAAATCTTGCATCGGGAGCATAGCCTCTACGCCGATACGATTACGCGCTACTGGAAGCTTCAGGATGATAATATGAGGTTAAATATCAGCTGCTGCGAGGTGGCCGAGGCGAATAGGAGGTTGGAGGCGGTTCTGAACTATACCCTGGATGTGCTTAGGTCAATTCCATACAACTATACCCTTATGACGCCCATGGAATTCACGAATAGGTTCCTATTCGCTTACACTGGGGAGATGAAGGGCTTCGTGCTCAACTTAACAGGGGGATGGGACGGCAGCGAGGGCGATTTCCGATCTGATCTATACAGGATATATGTGGGGTGGCGCAGCATCTTCGTATACGTGTTCCCACCGCCGTATGGGGATTGCCTGCCGCTAATCAGTATGGGTCCATGGAACTACGCGTACACGCAATACTACCATGACCAATACCTTAGAGAAATTCTAAGTTGCGAGGTAACATCGATACCTATATCCGGCGCATCGATAAGCTTCCGGTATAAGCAGGGGAGCTGCTGGGACTTCGCCGTCGTATTGGTAAGCCTATACTACGCGTACTACGATATCGCCGGGAGGAGTCTACCGACCGCGTACATCTCCATAGGGGCTGAAGGCGTTGAGGAATTTAGCCACGCCTGCGTGCTGGTGAAGCTCGAAGGCGATATGGTTGCCATACTTGATTGGGAGCCTATAACTGTGAGCGATGGTATGCTAGAGTTCCTACCCTTCGATCTCGCTAGACAAATGCATGGCAGGTACTGGTGGGGTTTGAGCATATTATATAAGGGCTTCATGATGGGCAGACCTTATCGAAGCGGCTCCTTCAGATCTAACGAGGAATTCTACAGATGGCTGGTAGAGGAGTTGGGTTAAACCCGCACTACATCTAGACTCGACTCCGCATATAAATTTAGCCTTAAATCCCCATCCATATCTACCCATCTAGATTGATGGTTATTAGAGCATATTCGAAGGTTCCGCCTGTGGGCGCTACGCGTTTTGCGTGGCGTTCATTTAATTGAGGAATTAAGCGCGCGTCAAGGCGGTGATCGGTCGGCTGATCGCTTTCCGTCACTTGCCTGCCTTAGCTTCTTTTTGGTATTCAAAGTATGAGAATGTTACTGTGTATGCGGCTGTGAGGAGCGCTATGAAGAGCACTATTGCCGGGAAGAGTTCCGGCGGAAGGAGGGGGCAGAGGAGCATCATTATCCCCGACGCCTTGAACAGTTTACCCCCAATTTTATGGGTTTTCTCCCACACGCGGTCGCTGCTTAGGGTCCATGGTGTCCTTATCCCAATGAACCAGTTCCTCTTAGAGTTCTCGCATAGGACGCCAATGTAGAAGAATAGTATGCCGATGAGGATGGGGTATAGGGTTAGGGGGTTAACTCTAACCCCAAGGTTCCACAGAATAACGTGCGCGTGCACAGCGAGGAGGAATGCGGAGAAGAGCGCGATGAAGGCGTCATAGTATCTCCTAAAGGCCTCTATGTTAGCTTTAAGCGGGTCAATCCTTGGAATAGCGATGAGCAGCAGGGTTAGCGGGACGGAGGCCATCGGCAGCAGGAAGGCTCCCCAAAACTTCGGGAGGTACATGTCAGCCTCGCCCCGAACATTCCAGTGGGAAGCCACTTGATCCGGCAGGTTGGGGTATGCGTAAAAGCTGATGAGGAACAGCAGGGAGGCCGCGCAGAGGGCGGCCGCTTCAGCACGCCTAAACCTCACCGAGAACCAACTCCATTAACCGCTTACATTCTATTGTCTTGCGGCTTAATTAACCTTTGTCCAGCATGAAAATTATGCCGGATGCTCTTCATGGGAAATTTCCTATACCCGCGAAAAAATTGCCATTTGGAAAAGGGCCTCCTCTGAGGAAGGAGCTTGGACTGGGGGGCTTACGTAAGGGGGCGAGGTAAAGGCAGGAGACTCAAGCAGTACGACCTCACGGAGGTTGAGCGGAAGATAAGGCAATACGCTATTAAGGAGGGGTGTAAGCTAAGCCTCGCGTTTTGGAGAGAGAACATATTTGGAGACTAAGAAGGAAGAGGGTTCTGAGTTAAGTAGAGATATATAGTATTTCGTCTCTACTTAACCCTTCCCTCTCGATTTATCGCTGAGTCAACGTAGTGCTTTGAATACTTCCAGCCCTTCAGAAGCTCATCCCTAAGCCTCTTCCTATCATCATTTTTGAAGTCTAAATGTGCTTTTCTATTGAATTTAACGTGGTTGAGGATAGCCTCTGAAGCCCTTCTCTTAGCCTCGAAATATGAGTCTACTAGGTCTTTAGGAGCTTCTACTGGGATTCTGTAGCTTTTAATTGCCTCCACAACCTATCAACCTCACTCCTAGGGTAGCGGAGCTTACCAGTCGGAAGCCTAACAGCCTTAATAATCCCTTTCCTCTGCCACTTCCAGAGAGTCTTAACCGATATTCCGAAAATCTTCGCCACATCCCTTGGACGTAAGAGTTCTTCGCTCATCAAATAGACTATAGAGACAAACTACATTTAAACTCATCCATTTTGAAACTGCTAACTACGGCGCCGCTCAGGTGAGGTTAAAGAGGCCCTCAAAAGTATGGAACCTATGTTTAGGTTTAGAAGGGTCTCTTAAATATTTAATAATGAATATTATTTCCTCGCATATGCGGGCCGTATGTGAAATTGCATCCACCCGGAAGAGGAGCCTAAAGTGCTCCTTAAGGAATTTTCCCATGTAATCCCACCTTAGACTTGACGTGATGTGTCAATTGTGAGGGTAACTGGGCCTTAAAATTACTGAATTTTACAGCCGGATCGCGCTTAGGGGTTGTCGCATTATGACGGTTTTGAGGCGGGAATCAAGCCCTAAAATCCTCAAGTGGGCGGTTTTAAGCTCCTTTTAAGTGCAGTTTTGCAGGCTCGCATATGTGAGGAGGCTGCGTGGGGGAAAATCCGTTTCTAGAGTGGGGTGAAGGTTAAGTGGACGGCATTTAAAAAGGCTAGATGCGTCACTTTATTGTGGTGAATATGGGCGCTAAGGAATTTATTGAGGGTCTGCTCTCGAAATATCCTCCCGGAGCCTACTTCTTTAGGGGGCTGGATGTTGAGGGGGTTACGGCCGTTTACTTCAAGAGCGAGAAGATGGACTTCATTTCGATGCTTAAGCACGACTACGTCGTTGCGGTCTTGAGGGGGGACTCCGCCGCTAGGAACAAGGTTAAGGAGGCGTATAGGGTCCTCGCCTCTTGGTTCGATTGGGATAAGCCTCCCTGGCATGAGTTGGAGCGGATCCTTGAGGCATCGGGTTGGAGCCTTAAGTCTGCCCGAGATGAGGTTAAGAGGCTCGCCGAGGAAGCCTCAGCGTTCCTCTTCAAAATCTACGAGAGGGAGATTAGGATCGACGGCTGGAGGGTTAAGCCGGATGAAACCGTATATGAGGGCGGGAGGAGGCTCGTTGGGAGGAGCAGGGAGGACGAGGACGTTAAGCTCTACCTAGCGGAGGAGTCCAAATGGCGCGAGCTGGCCGATAGGCTGCGCGGCATGCTCTGGAGGGATGAGATCAGGCTCGGGGACAAGGTCTCGTTCTGGCTCGCTAAAAGGCTCCTAAGCCGCGTTAGGAGGTACACCGTCGGCTACAGGGGAAATCGCATGGCGGAGCTCCTCGAGAAGAGGGTCCTCGAGGATATAATTGAGCCCTGCCTAGACGAGTGGAGCAGCCTATCGCTCCTCTACATAGATGAGGCCTTCAGGCGGATCGACGACGTCGCCCACATGGAGGAGGAGACCGGCTGGAAGAACACCCCATACGGGGTTGAGGACTTGATAATCATGGCGGCCATGGCTGCCGAGGGGATTGATCCCAGGGAGTACGCTAAGTCCGGGAGGCTGCTCGCTAAAATGGATGAGTATTTGGCCGACTTCGCTAGGAGGCGCGATGACCCGGAGCTCCTAACCCTCTACGACGCGGCGACCCGCATCCCCCAGAAGTTCGCGTATAGGCTGCTGCTCCTCCTATACACGGATTACCAGCCGACGGAGGAGGAGAAGAAGGCGCTCGCCAGCATGAGGGACGCTGAGGAAACCTTTGTAAGCTACATGCTCCAGTACATCGCGGAAATCCTAAAAGAGAGGGAGCGGAAAATAAGGGAGAAGGAGAGCTGAGCGATTCTATTCGCGGATCCCATAAATTTCCTCGAGCTCGGCGAAGTCGTCTGGGTTATTCAAGATGTACCTCCTGCCCCTCCTCTTCTTAGAGCCCTCGCTCGCCTGACCTCCCCCCTGCGCTTGGAGATGCGGGGGCTCTTCGGCAAACGGCCCAACCTCTTTTTGAGGCTGTTGAGATGACGCTTCCTTCAATTGCCCTCCTGCTGGTTGCTGAGGGGACGGAGAGGCTGGCTGCGGTGGCGGCGGTGGAGGGGCTGTCGTCTGCCGGGGGGCTTGGGCTACACCCCCTCCACTCCCTGGGCTAGGAGCGCCTTGGGAGGGCACGAGGTTCGCCCAGAATCCCCGCCACGCATCCTCACTAAGAGAGGCCAGCATCCCAGTCCTAGCTATCCTTTCAACTTCACCCGCAAGGTCCTCAAAATTGCTCTTCGTCATTTGAACTTTCGGCCACTCGCCGTACTTCACGCCCCTCTCCAAGTTCTCATAGAAGTTCTTGAATAGGGCCGGCTCCTCCCGCACCATTTGCGTCGCCATTTGCTTGAAGTTGTGGCCTAGGATTTCAATGTGCTCTTCGCCGATGCTTGGCATTTTAAGGCTCTCCTTAAGCCACCTGCCGACCTCTTTATCCTCCCTCATGCCTCCGTCCGGATTCTTAAACACAGCCTCGTAGTACATTCTGCCAAGCTCCCTATCTTCCCTCGTGAAGTACTTTGACGCGTCCAGACCAAATCTGTCTATGCCGTCGAGCGCAAGGGCGTAGAGCATTGTGCCGGCCGTCTGAGTCACGTCCTGCGGGAGCCCCTTCGAGAGCACTTCCCTATAGAAGCCTGTATATGAGTCGAAGCGCGTGAGGGCCTCCTTCCCGAAGCTGGCGTTCATTATCTCTTTAGCCTTTGCCTCATAAGCCGCCCTATTCTCAAGGGCGTCCCTGAATGCCTCCAGCTTTCCCTGGTCGCTTAAGCCCGCGATCTTCTCGATGTTCACTTTAAGCCTATCGAGAAGGAAGGGCTTCGTCGCCGCCAGCTGGTCTAGGGATGGCTTAATCGCGGCCCCGAGGGCGGCCTGCGCCTCTGGGGTTCCGAAGAGCGACTTCCTTATCCCATCTGGGTAGACTTGGGAGAAGAATTTACCTATCTCGCCCGGTTTATCCTTTATGCTATCGTACCACGCTAGGCCCGCGTCGCTGCTCTCGCCTGGGACGGGCGCCGCCACCTGCGCGTTGAGGAGGGCCGCCAGAGAAGAGCCCGCGCTCCCAGCGATCTGGCTCTGAGTTGCCTGAATGCCTGCTCTGGCCCCCTCAGCCGCGCTCATGGCAATCGCGGACGGCGATGGAATCGCCACGCCCGCGGCGGTTAAAGGCCTTTGGGTGAATCCCTGCACGAGCCCGCTGGCAATTCCC
>Ga0105155_1000832_pt1 | contig 10575 bp, 11 predicted proteins | sample SSWtaG_2_FD_89589 | JGI IMG/M metagenome (GOLD analysis project Ga0105155, IMG submission 89589) | Hot spring microbial communities from Sandy's Spring West, USA to study Microbial Dark Matter (Phase II) - SSWsed_130316 | ecosystem: Environmental > Aquatic > Thermal springs > Hot (42-90C) >...
AGAGTTTGCAGAAACGCTTCAGCAGACTCTAAAGGCGGCGTTTAAAGCGTGGGGGGTTAAGAAGACTAAGATGCTGAGAGGAGAGTTGCGGAAGGTCGGCTCGAGCTGGGAGTATGAAGTTTCCTCACAGCGGCTGCAAGAGGCGAAAGTTGTGGATGAGGGTGTTGAGGTTTTTGCGGTGAAGCACAAAAATTGGTTGATAGGTAGAACCATAGTTGTCGTTGACCACCTCGGCTATAGACAAAGAGACCTGAAGCGCCCTATCCAAGACCCTAAGATAACGATGCCACCCAAGTTAGCGAGGATCTTGGTTAACTTGACTGGATGCAAGAGAGGTGATACCTTGCTCGACCCCTTTTGCGGCCTAGGCACTATACTAGGAGAGGCGGTTATGTGTGGTGTAAATGTTATCGGTGTTGACGCTGATGCTAGGAGGGTTGAGGGTGCGCGAAGAAACTTAGAGTGGCTTGTAGAACAATATAAGATTGAAGAGGTTAAGGTTGAGATCTTTGTTGGATACGCTGAGCGGCTACACAAGATACTTAAGGGAAGGGTTATAGACGGTGTGGCTACTGAACCCATACTCTTACCTCCTCTAAAACAACCTCCCCCAGATCAAGAAGCTGAGAAGATGTTAGAGAGGGCAAGCAAAACCTACTACAACAGCTTACCCTCAATCAGTAAGCACCTTAAACCAGAAGGGAGAGCAGTAATAGTCATACCCTGCGTAAAAACGAGAAGCCACCGCATACTTTCCTTCGACCTCGCTAGGGAAGCTTCTAAACTCGGCTTGAAAGTATGCCGCTTAACTTCGGTGGAGAAGTTTCCTATTTTGGTCGAAGACCCTACTCAGATGGTTATGCGAGGGGTCTATCTATTTAAGAAGGACTAAAACCCCTCCTACTTAAAGCGAGAATAGCCTTTCTAAAGAGGCCTAAGATGAGGGTCACCTCTCTAGATGTGGGGTTACTTCTGTTGATAACCATCTTTAGAGCTTCACGGAGGAGAGGTATCTTATATTTTGGAAAACCTACTAGGTTCGCTAACTCTACTGCTGAGTTGAGCAGTAGAGTTCTTATGGGTCTTGGTACCTCGCTTCTCTTAGTTCTTGGGCTTCGTGCAGCTATGAGTGTGTATAGGATTATGGCTGCTGCATGAGATACATTTAGGGTTCTGTAGGTTGTGCCTGTAGGTATCGAAATGACCATATCACAGAGCTTAAGCTCCTCGTTTGTTAAACCAGTAGTTTCTCTGCCAAAGACTATACAGACAGAGCCTCTGCTACTCAAGATACGTTTTGCAGCAGCCTCTGGTGGAACAACATCCCGCCTAATATTTCTGGAGCTGCCTGGGATGGCGGTTGTACCTACAACAAGGTCAAAATGCTCTAAGAGTTCTTTAAACGACATCGTCTTAGATGACCTTAAGATGTCGGCGCCGTGTGAAGCGTATGGTAGTGCTTCCTCCATATTGAAAGAGGGGTTGATGAGGATCAGAGAAGATAGCCCGAAGTTCTTGGCAAGCCTAGCTAGATGCCCAACATTGACTGGGAAAGTGGGCTCGACTATGGCGAGCGAGAGATTACTTAGACTCATACCACACATCTTCATCTAAAATTTACTCTGAAAAAGTTACCGCTTTAAATTGAAAACGACTTTATCTAACCTCTACCTACTTAAGGATGTAGGCGGAGATGCCTACCAACCTACCTGAAAGGGCTAAAGCAAAGTGGGCTGAAGCAATCGCAGCCAAGGATCCAGCGCAGAAACTTAAGCTACTTAAAGAATTCTACTCAAGCTTCCCTAAGCATAAGGGTACGGAGAAGCTCGAGATGTCGATAAAGAGGCAGATAGCAGCCCTAGAAGAGGAGCTCGAGAGAGCAAGGCTTCGCCGAAGAACCACAACAAGAAGCGAGTGGGTAATCAAAAAAGAGGGTGCGTTGCAAGCTGCTGTAATGGGCAGCTTAGAGACCTCAATAGACTTCTTTAATACTGTCTCGAAGCGAGATGTTAAGTTACACGAAGCTTTGGCCTCACCTTTAGTGGGCGCGTTAAGAGGTGCTGGGTTAACTTTACAGTTGGTGTTGACACCTTTTGATAAGAGGTTAGGTGATGAGAAGCAAGAACGTTTTCTTAGTGTGGCTAGGAACAGCGACATAATCCTTGCGCCGCTGAAGGATGAAGGGGTGGAATACATTAAGGAGCTGGTTGAATGGTTTGAGGAGCACAACATCGAAGTTAAAAAGCCGAAGTTGGACGTGGAGATCAAACAGACACCCTCAGGCGGGATAAGAGTCGTTGGGAGTTCAAACCACTTAAGCGAAAGGGAGGTCGTTGACCTCCTAAAATCATATATGATAAAGAACGCTATAGTGGAAATTAGTAGAAACGCCACGCTAGATGACCTTGAGGCAGTAATCTTCGGTAGGGAGGCTAAAAATCTGCAGTTCATACCGCTCACCCCAGAAGCTTTGGATGCAGTTAGGGAGATGGGCTTCAGCAACATTATATGCGTCGAACAGCTTGACCGAGACACCCTCGTGGAGCAGATATTAGCCAAAGTAGGTAAGATTAGGGTCTACACGAAAGCACCTAATTCTCAACCAGAAGACAAGCCCATACTACTCGATGAAGGGGCTACCGTGATAGATTTAGCAGCTGAGATACATAAGGATTTTCTGAAATTCTTCAGTTTTGCCAGATTATGGCGCAAAGGTTTACCAGAGGGTGTAAAGGTTGGGAGAAACTTTAGGCTAAAGGACGGGGATATAGTTGAGCTGCATACATCTTAGCCTAAGGTAAGCTCATATGCATATAGTTCTTCGAAAAAGAGTGGTTGTGAAGAAATAAGCTTAATCTTAAAACCGAGCTGCCTAACCCCTTTTATCAACAGATCTTGAGAGGCTAAGCTTGAGGTGATCAGAACAACCTTACCAGACGGCTTAACCACCCTAGCACATTCACTAAGCCAATTTAATGTAACCTCTACACCTCCCTCTCCCCCATCTACCGCCAAATCTTCAATCTTCTCTGAGGGTAAGTAGGGCGGATTAAAGACGACCAGATCAAATGAATTAGCCTTGAATGCTTCTGCTGAAGAGCAGCAGATGAGATCAAAGTTTGCAAGACCCCTATCCACTAATCTTGCCTTCGCTAGAAGCAAGGAGTTCATATCAACATCAGCACCAATAACCCACCTGCATCTTTGAGCGAGCGATTCCAACACAAACCCAACACCACAGCCGATCTCTAAAGCAGCCTCTGCTGAAAGACCTTCTACGATTCTTCTAAGCAGCAAGCTATCCTCTCGAGGTTTGTAAGGTTCAGTCATAACGCTTAACCAATAGCTCAGCCAACACCATGGCTTCCGACGGTGTTAACGCTGCTATACGCTTCTCTAAAAGGTCTTGCGGCAAGCACCCAAGCTCTACACCCTTCGCTAAGATCTTTAAGGCGGTTGAAACTTTCTTCTTTCTCAACGCAAAGAGCTTGTAGACAGTCTTCACGACCTCTCCGCTAAGCTCAACGTTAGGCTTTGGAGTCACCACCACAACGCTAGAGTGTACCTTCGGTTTAGGTGAAAAGGCAGTAGGTGGTACGCTCAGAATAGGAGTGATGTTGAGGGCATATTGGGCTAAGACCGAAACAGCTCTGTAGTGTTTACTACCAACTTTAGCTAAGAGTTTATCAACGAAGTCTTTTTGAAGAAGAACAACAGCCCTCTTGAACTTCTTGCCTAACAACCATCTTACAAACCTTGAGGAGCAGCGGTAGGGTAGGCTTGAAACAAAGACATCAAACTCAACATCAAGCTCGAAACCATCTCCCTTAACAAGGGTTAGGTTAGGGTAATTTAGCCTACTTAACGCAGCATAATAAAGCTTCTCATCGATCTCAGAGGATATGACTCTACCAGCTACTTTACAAAGCTTCTCTGTCAGCACACCACTACCAGTACCTATTTCATATATGACCTCATCGCCCTTTAACTCAGCAGCCTCCACAATAGCACTAACAACGGTAGGGTCGATAAGGGTATGCTGCCCAAGAAGCCTACGCCGACTCATTTCTTCACAAAGATATTGATCCTACAGTTCCCAGAGAGCTCCTCTACAATCCTCTTAGCAACAAGCTTCGCCGGCTCTCTAAGCCCAACCCTCTTCTGAATATCCTCAAATGAGACAAAAGGTTTCTTGCTTCTCTGCTCAAGGATCTGGAACATGAAGGTCTTACCTATCCCGGGGATGAGCTCTAGCGCGTGGAGCCGAGGAGTGACGGGTTGGAGCTCATTAAAATACGCAACAAACCTTTTTTCATTGTTTAAAACAAGCTGCTCAACTACTCTGGGCAGCTCTGCTTTAGCATCTGGGGTAAGATCCTCGTAGTTTAAGCGCCCTAATACGCTAAGCACCTTCGTTCTACCCTCTTTTCCAATGTAGACGCGTTCCCCTATCTCAAAAGAAGCACCCTCTACAGCAAGTATCTCTAGGAGTGTAAGCCTCTCTTCACCCAGAGCCTGCACAAGTGGGCCTTCTCTACCTTTTATAACTACAGATCTCCCTCTTCGTATAAAGTCAAGCACATAAGCGTATTCTTCATACTTCTTACCCAAAATCGGTAGATGACTCAAATCACAACACCAGCTTCCTTAATCTGCTATAACCGACAATAACAACTTGTTAAGGTGCGTTGATAGTCACTTTTAGGGTTCAGGGCGCTCATCACCAATCTTTGTTTAACTATTTTTAAACAAAAACTACTTTTAAAGTTTTTGCAGAGTACTGCTCAACGTGTCATCACCGACCATACACCACGCATTTAAACGACAGAAAGAGCGTTTAGGGACTGGCTTACAGAGGGGTGGCTAGGCTATAGTTGGTTTATAGATTACGTGGAGACAATGCTGTAGGTGTTGAAGTTGTTACCAAATTGTGAGAAAAGACTAGAGGCGACATACTCTTGATAACTGCTGGAACCACATCCGAAATCTACGCAAATGTGACGTCGAATTTCAAGCCCACACATATCTTGTGAAGAGAGCGTGATTTAATAGAGAATAACTCTTCAAAACCCCGTCGGTGTGAAGGAGATTGAAAGGTTAAATCTTTCTACACATTCAATCTAAGCGCCTCGCCAACTACTTGAATCTGATTTTGATTTCACAGGCTACGGGAGCGTTACTGCAGATTCAGCCTAAGTGATGAGGTTATGAGAGTGGTAGATGAGAGTATATCGCTCAATGTGATTCGCTGAACTCAGCCTACTTCTTAAGAAGCTCCTTATGCCACTCAACCGCTTTATTGAAGTCCATCAGCTTTGATAAGTCTGCTTGCAAATCGGGTGACTCTACGACAAATATCCAGCCTTCCCCATATGGATCGGAGTTTATCAGACCGGGGTTCTTATCTAGGGCTGTGTTGTACTCAACAACCTTACCATTTAACGGGCTTATGAGATCCGACACCGTCTTTATAGATTCTACTGAACCGCAGACCTCTCCTTGGGTTACATCGGTTCCAGGTTTAGGGGCATCTACGTAGACTATGGATTTCAGCATCTTTTGAGCATAGTCGGTTAACCCGCATCTAGCCCTCTTCCCCTCCACTTTAACCCAGAAGTAGTCTGTAGAATAGTAGAGTCCCTCTTTAACCTCATATTCATCTACTTTAACCATACCCCTTTCGCCTCCTTAATCGCAGATTTAACATTTAACATTTACACTAACACCTCCACTCCCTTACTCTGTAGAAAGCTTATCGTAGGGACCATATGCTTATGAAGCCCAAGTTCAGTAGGCTTAAGACCTAAGGCTAAGCCTATTAGTTGGGTGAAGAAGAAGACTGGCATATTGAACTTTTGCTTAAACGCTCGCTCGACCTTGGGCTGCATGATGTCGAGGTTAAGGTGGCAGAGGGCGCAAGGTGTGACTATACACTCCGCACCAGCCCGCTTTGCGTTCGTTAGGAGCCTACGGATCATCTCTAAACCAACGCGCTCCTGCTTCATAATTAACACACCACCGCAACACCTAACCTTATCGATGTAAAACACAGGCTCAGCACCTAAGACCTTCAGTAGCCGATCTAGGGACTGAGGGTTCTCGGGGTCATCAAAGGTATCTTCGAACTTCGGTCTGACTACGGCACACCCATAATATGGTGCAACCTTTAAGCCCTTAAGGGGTTTTGTGATCTTCTTAGAGATGGTGTCAAGAGCTTCTTGTGTGGTTAGAACCTCTAGCGCATGATGTATCTTGACGTTAGCGTTATAGCTTAGGTTTACCGCTTCAAGCGCCTCTTTAACCTTAGCTTGAATAGTAGCATCGTGTTTTAGTAGCTCATTTGATCGTTTGAATGTCTGGTAACATCCGCTACAGATTGTGACCATCTCGATGCCTTCACCCATCTTTTCAACCAACGCAAGGTTCCTTGCTGAGAGCGAGGCTGCTAAGGCTGGGTTAAAGACGTAAGTTATGTGAGAGCCGCAGCAAGTCCAATCAGGCACATCGACCAACTCTATGTCTAAAGCCTTTGCTATGAGCCTAAATGATCTATTGTACTCTTTGCCTGAGGTGTTGGCTGAGCAGCCAGGGTAGTATGCGTACTTCATTGCTTCTGCACCTCTGTAGCGAGAACCTTCTCGAATATCTTAGCTACTTGATCGGCGCTGGATTTGCTTGGGCTGAGCTTGATCTTCCCCTTCTGATACAGTTTAAGACCGAAACCAAGGTTCCTCATAACAGCTGATTTAGGCATAACCTTAACGTAGAGTGCAACTTCATCTACTCTACCGTTCCTTCGAACCACCTCTATGAACTTCTCGTAAAACGCTTTTTCTGCCTTACCATACTTCGGGTCCTCTAAAGCCATCTCCTTTAAAGTATCCATAACCTGCTTCAGATCAATACCCTGGGGGCAGCGGACGGAGCAGCTGTAGCAGGCTGCGCAGAGCCAGATCGTTGAGCTACTCAACACTAGATCTTTGACTCCGAGCTTGATCAGCTCCATAATCTGCCTTGGTGTAAAGTCCATCGCGAATGCTACTGGACAGGAGCCGCTGCATACACCACACTGGAAGCAGAGCGGAATCTTCTTGCCTTTTTCACCCAACCTCTTTTTTAGGGTTGCTTCGAAGGTTGGATCTATCATCTCAGGGGTTATCTTGTGTGTGACAGGGCTCAAGCAGATAACACCTCCTTGATCCTCGCCCTAATTTCATCTGTGATCGGCTTAGCGCCCTTCACCCTATTCACCACCGTATCGAATATCTCGAGCTTATAGTATTGTGGTAGTGTTACCGCTACAGCCATAATCCTAGCAGCATCTACACCATACTTTCGAAGCTCTCTCTGTATCTGGCTGACGTGGTTTCTGAACTGCCTCAAACCCTCTTCTTTACTCAGCCCGTACCAGTTGTCCTCAGCCTCCACGAATACTACCCCGTCTGCACCAGCTGCAAAAGCGTGCAGCACGTGCCTCAACCCCACACGCCTCGTGGTCGGAACCTCGATGATCACGATATTTGGCGGATACTTTCTTCTATCAAGTCCGTACATGTCAGCAGCCCTATACCCTACCACCTTCTCCGTGAAGGCTATTATGAGAGGCTTCACATTACTCTGGCAAACACCATAGATGGTTGCTAGAAGCTGCTTCTCTGTGTTGTGCTTAAGATCTAACGCCTGCCTCGGGCAAGCTGGTAAACAGATACCACACCCTACGCAGCTGACCGGGTTTACAACAGCCTTCCCCTCGCTTATCACTATAGCGTTCTTGGGGCAGAGCTGCGCACAAACACCACAGCCATCACATAGATCTTTTAGCACAAACGCTTTCTCTGGGCTAACCTCGATCCTACCCCCTCCTAAGAAGGTTGATGCTCTAGATGCAGCGCTCATAGCCTCGAGCACGCTCTCCCTCACATCTTTGGGACCTAACGCGCATCCTGCAGCATAAACACCGGTCCAAGCACCATCTACCGGCTCGAGCTTGTAATGCTTCTCGAGCAGAAAACCGTCTGGACCAGTGTCCATTCCTACGAGCTGACCTACCTCCTTTGTACCAGCGCTCGGTACTAAAGCAGTACTCAGAACCACGAGATCAAAGTTCTCCTCGATCTGCACACCTAGAAGAGTATCTTCAACCCTAAGGGTGATCGAGCCTCCATTAGGTTTCACCTCAGCAACCCTACCTCTTACAAACTTAATACCGTGCTCTCTACATCTGGTGTAGAACTCTTCATACCCTTTGCCAGCAGCCCTCATGTCTGTGTAGAAGATCCAGGGCTCAGATTCAGCATGGAACTCCTTAAGGAGGAAGGCTTGCTTCAGCGCTATCATACAGCAGATCTTACTGCAATATGGTTGGCCTCGCTCTGGGCTTCTGCTGCCTACGCAAAGTATGAATGCCACCTTCTTCGGCACTTTTTTATCTGATGGTCTAAGCATCCCGCTTAAGAGGAGTCTCTCAAACTGTAGGTTTGTCACTATATCTGGGTGGAGACCGTAGCTGTACTCTTTGAGAGGTGAGGGGTCCCAAATATCTATGCCAGTCGCCAAAATTATCGCCCCAACCTTTATGGTTTCAAACCGCTCCTTCTCATCAAAGTTTATAGCGCCTCTACTGCAAGCCATAGCGCAGAGCTTACAGGTACCCTTCTGGAAGAAGAGGCAGTGCTCGGGGTCTATAACGTAGGCTTGGGGTATGGCTTGAGGGAAGGGTAGGTAGATCGCTGTTTTATATGCTAAGCCAGCTTCATATTCATTCGGCACCCTCTTCATAGGACACTTCTTAGCACATTCGTCGCAAGAGGTGCAGTTGGATACATCAACATACCTAGGCTTAATCCTTAACGTCACCTCGTAGTTACCAGCTGACCCGCTTACCTTCACGGGCTCGGCTAAGGTTATTATCTTGATGTTTGGGTGTTGGGCCACTTCCACCATCCTAGGAGCAAGTATACAGGTTGAGCAGTCGAGTGTAGGGAATGTTTTGCTGAGCTGCATCATCCTACCGCCTATGCTAGGCTTTCGCTCAACCAAGTAGACTTGGTAGCCTTTATTCGCAAGCTCCAGAGAGGCGAAGATCCCACTTACACCACCGCCTACAACCATCACCGATCTCTCAACAGGCATATACTCGGGCTGAAGAGGCTCAAGGTGGTGAGCCCTCATAACAGCCCCTCTAACTATCGCTATAGCCTTCTCAGTAGCCGCCTCCTTATCTGTATGAACCCAGCTACACTGCTCTCTTATGTTAACCATCTCAAGCAAATAGGGGTTAAGCTCAGCCTCAACAACAGCCCGCCTGAAGGTAGTGAGGTGCATACGCGGTGTGCAAGCGGCTTCAACCACTCTATCGAGACGATATTTCCTCACAGCATCCTTTATTAGATCTAAGCCCATCTTGCTACACATATACTGATTGGTTTCAGCAATCACCACACCCGGCATCTTGGAGGCGGCTTCACGAACCTTCTCTACATCCACAACATTAGAGATGTTACCACCACAGTGGCATATGAAGACGCCTATCCTAGGTTCATTACTCATGTATATAACACCCACTCGTCGCATTTAATATGAGAGGGGCTGTATACTAAGACGCTTGTCAAGGCGAATAGTAACCTATACATCGCACTACACCTTACTTCCCTTCTCTAAACTGTTTATAACTTATCATCGTTATAAAGTTATTGATATATAAAATCTTGATAGATGCGGCTTATATATGAATGAGTTGCAGATTCTTATCTGAGTCTGAATATTTAAATTTGCTTTATTGCTTTAATATACTAAGTATTTCTTGTACGGTTTCTGTTGGTAGGAACTTCTTCCAACCCGCCGAGAAGACCCTTATCTCCTCTACGCTCTTAGGCATATTATTTACGAGCTCTATCGCCTCCTCTTCTGTTAAACCCTTCTTCATAAGCGCTTCGACAAGTCTTCTCGCGTTTTCCGGTGTTGTTTTGGAGAACTTTAGTAGGTAGTCAAGTGTCCTCTTTTGAATCTGGTCTGCTTGCTCGAGGTTGATCTTCTCTAAGATTGCTTTCGCCTCTGGTATGGTTATAGGCTGCTTCTTAATCTGTTCAGACACCTCAAACCACCTTATTCCGCTGCTACGGGTTTGACGTGTTCTAGCCGCGCTATAACCTTCTTCACCTTATCCCCTATTGGGACCCTTATAACCAGTGTTCTACGCCCTACCTCCTCCACAACCCCAACCTTACCCTGAAACCTTCTATGAGGCATACCCTTTACTTGCCTAGGGTCGATATCTATTATAACCTTGTCAGAAACCTTATACTCTCTAAGGAGTGGTGTTAAGCCTCGACCCTTCGAGCTGTCGACTTGCAGTAAATGCCTTGTCTTTCTCCGATATCCGTGTGATCTGGGCAATACTAACCTCCCAATGAGCTGATGAGCAGATAGATTTAACGGTTATGCTTCAGCTAACCTCCCCTTCAGGCCAGATCATTCTTCTTAGCTTAAGCCCAACCTGTTCTATAGGATGCTTCTCCAACTCAGAAAGATACTTGTTGAATGATGCCGGCCCCTCTTTGGCGTAAGCATTGTACC
>Ga0105155_1000835_pt1 | contig 10565 bp, 5 predicted proteins | sample SSWtaG_2_FD_89589 | JGI IMG/M metagenome (GOLD analysis project Ga0105155, IMG submission 89589) | Hot spring microbial communities from Sandy's Spring West, USA to study Microbial Dark Matter (Phase II) - SSWsed_130316 | ecosystem: Environmental > Aquatic > Thermal springs > Hot (42-90C) >...
CTCCGGGTGCTTTCGCTGACGGGGGCGGAGGTGTCGGGGCTTCTGGCGCTTTCGTCTCCGTCGCCGCCGGTGGTCCCCCGGATGCCTCAGGCGCGGGCGTCGCGGTCGGTGCCGGCGCTTCCGTCTTCTCCGCCGGGGCCGGCTCCGGCATCTGGAAAGACGTCGGCGACGTCGTTTCGGGTGGGGTCGCCGGCGGTGCCGGAATGCCAGAAGCGGCCTGCCGGCCTCGGATCGAAGCCTGCCGGAGGACGATCCCCGTGATGACACCGGCGGTGACGACCAGCAAGAGGCCGAGGAGCAAAAGTAGCGCCGTCGGCCGCCGACGCTTAGGGGCTACTGTCCGATACGCCACCTCTTCAAAACTCTGGGTACCGGTCACCGTCGGCACCGCAGCCGCCGAAGCTGGGACCGGCGTCTCCACGAGAACGGTCGGCGCACTCTCGGCCGCCAGCGGGGTACGCGGTTCGATACGGGGAAGATGACGGAGCTTCTCCCGAATCTCATCGACGGGACCGGCTTCCTCGGGAAAGAGCTCCCGAATGAAACGGGCGACGTAAAGGGTCGAGTTGGGAATCCCCCGCTGGACCAGAAAGTCCTCCAGGTCCTGCTGAAGCTCCCGGGCCGACGCGTAGCGCCGGGCCGGGTCCGGCTGAAGGGCCTTCTCCAGGACTTGAACCAGCGCCTCGGGGACGTCAGGCCGAAACGTCCGAATCGGCGGAACTCGTCCTTGACGGACCTTCTCTAGGACCGTGAGTTCCGTGTCGCCCCTTTCATAGAAGGGGTTGCGACCCGCCAGCATCTCGTAGAGGACGACGCCCAATGAGTAAATGTCCGAACGGGCATCGACGGGTTGAAGGTTGGCCTGCTCGGGGGCCATGTAGAGGACCTTCCCCTTCAGGGCCCCGCTGAGCGTGACGTGGACCTTCACGGTGGCCTTGGCGACGCCAAAGTCCGTCAGCTTGATGTCGCCGTCGTAACTGATGAGGACGTTCGGTGGGGATACGTCCCGGTGGACGATGTGGAGCGGGTGCCCCTGGTCGTCCCGGGCCCGGTGGGCGTAATCCAGGGCGGCACCCAGGTGAATCGCCACGATGACAGCGATCTCGATGGGGACCGGGCGTTGGAGCTCTTGGGCACGGCGGAGGACAGCCCGAAGGTCCTTGCCGGGGACATACTCCATAGCGATGTAGTAGTCGCCGTCGATACGGCCCATATCGAAGATCTGGACGATGTTCGGGTGGGTCAGCCGGGCCGCCACCTTCGCTTCGTCGATGAACATCGTGATGAACTCTTGGTTATCGGATAAGTGGGGTAAGATCCGCTTGATGGCCAGGGTCTTCTCAAAGCCCTCGACCCCCCGCTTCTTGGCCAAAAAGAGCTCCGCCATCCCGCCCGTAGCAACCCGCTTGAGCAGGATATAGGGTCCGAAGGGCGTACCCTCGGCCTCCCCGGCCGGAGCCATCTGCACGGTCGGCGCCTCAGGGGGCGGGGAGAACGGCTCCTCCGGGCCACCCAGGGTCTCCCGAAGGATGCGCTCGACGGCCTGCTCGATCGGACGCTCGTCGACGGCCGCGGACGGAGGGCCCGGGGGTTCTTCTAAGATCAGGGTCTCTTCTGCCGCCAGGTCCGTGATGACCTCTTCGACCTCCGGCAGGACGTCTTGGAAGACCTCCGGGGGAGCGGCCGGGACCGTCGGAATTGTCTCCGAAGCGGTCGCCTCCGGCGGGGCCTCCCACTGGGCCAACAGCGTACGAAGTTCTCTTTCCAGCGCCGGGTCCAGCACGGCTTCTTCTTCCAAGGGCCGGGCGATGGCCACTGTCGGCGACGCCGGCCCGGCCAGCCACTCCGAGACCCTCTGGCGGAAGACGTCTTCGGCCATCGGCCATTCGATCAGGTCCGTCGCCCCAAAGCGGCGGAGGAGGACGTTTCGAACCTGAATCCCCCGGTACACGTCGGAGAAGATGACGATCGGGGTCGTCTGGAAGTCGGGCAGTTGTCGAATCTGCTGGCAGGCTTCTGGGGCATTCAGCCGGGGCAGGGGAGCATACAGGAGGACCAGGGCTGGCCGGCCCTGACGGGCTTGGGCCACGGCCGAGGCGCCGTCCGAAGCCTCGAGGACCTCATAACCCCAGCTTTCCAGGAGCCCCCGGATACGTTGACGGGCAAGGGGTTCGTAATGGACGACAAGGACCCTGGGAGGCATGCGTGGCTCCCGTTCCTTCCCGCCGGATCATTCGTAGGAGCTACGCAGTTGAGGGAGGCCTATGCAGGGAATTCGCGTGGCACCGTATCCGGCTCATAGCCCTGTCGCCGTACTGCCTTATTGGCTTACTGCCGTACAAACACCCCCGTCCACTGCGTAAGTTCTATCTATGATACCACGCGGGCCTGAAGCAAGTCTATCAGCTTCCCCGACCGGTCCCGAAATCTCCGGTCGCCGACCGGGCCTGTCGCTTGCATCTTCGGCCCCGCATCCTCCATGCTGTCTCCCGCTGTCCCCGGCCGACGGCCTATCGGGGTATACCTGCCCGGACGGGATAGGGAAAGCCCCGAGAGATACGCCGGCAAGGCCGCGGGCTTCGACCGCGTACGGACCGTCGGGAGTGCTGGATGGCACGGATTCGGGTCGTCCAACTCTACAAATCGTATCGGCACCGGACGGGCCTCATCGAGGTCCTCCGGGGCGTGGACTGGGAAGTCCCTCTATCGGGCATGGCCGTTGCCATCATGGGTCCCTCGGGTGCCGGAAAGACGACATTTCTCCATCTCCTGGCGGGTCTGGAGTCGCCCGACGCCGGGGAAGTCTGGATCGATGGCCAGCCGGTCCATGCGATGACGCCGGCGGAGCTCGTCCGGTTCCGCAATGAACGAATGGGCTTCGTTTACCAGCACCATTTTCTGTTTGAGGAACTGACGGCCCTGGAGAACGTCGCCCTCCGATGTCGGATCGCCGGTCTTTCGTCGTCGGAGGCTTACGAACGGGCGAAGCGGTGGCTCGCCGTCGTCGGCCTGGCCGACCGTTCGTACCACTATCCGGCCGAGCTGTCGGGCGGGGAGGCTCAGCGGGTCGCCATCGCCCGGGCTCTCGTCATGGAACCCTCGCTGATCCTGGCCGACGAGCCGACGGGGAACCTGGACGAGAAAACGGCCGATGAGGTCTTCGACCGGATGCTTCAGCTGGTCCGGGAGCATGGGGCGACCCTCGTCTTGGCGACGCACAACCGGCATCTGGCCCGTCGGTGCGACGCCGTGTATCGGATTCACCTCGGCCAGATTCACGCCGTACCGGTCGCCGAGGTCGTCGACGAGGTCGAACCGTGAGACGGTTTCGGTGGTTTATCCTGCTGGGCTGTTGGGGTTTCTGGGTCCATGGAAACGGGGCGCCGTCTTCGCCAAGGACCCCAGTCGTGCTCCCGGAGGCGGCGTCCGGGCTGGCACCTTCTACGGGATGGTGGCCGATTCCCCGGGATTACGGGGTCACGTCCCACTTTGGGGACTACCGATGGGACGGTCGTATGCATACGGGCCTGGACTTCAGTACGAACCTCCGGATTGGCCTGCCCGTCCGGGTCTGGAAGGCCGGCGCCATCGTGCGTCTGCGGGTCGACCGCTTCGGTTACGGTCGTGCTCTCTACGTGAGGCATCCGGACGGCTTCACGACCGTCTACGCCCACCTGGACCGCTTTGAAAATGAGCGGCTTCGTCTGGAAGACTACGTCCGCCAGGTCCGCCGACGGACGGGTCGGCTTTTCATCGGGGACGTCTTTTTGGACGACCCCATCCCCGTCGAAGCGGGTCAAGTCATCGCCTACACCGGCGAGTCGGGAGCCGGCCGACCGCATCTCCACTTTGAAATTCGGGACGCTCAGGGGGTTCCCCTGAACCCCCGGGACTGGGGCATCGTCTCGCCCCACGACCGCCAGCGACCCGTCGTCCAGGGCATAGGGCTCGTCCCGGCCCGAGCGACGACCTTCATCGATGGTCGCCCCGAGGCCCTTTTTCTGGAACCCTCCTCCCGGCGAGTCGTTGATGTGTATCCCCGGCCCGTCACCGTGACGGGACCCGTGGAGCTCTGGGTGGCCGTCTTTGCGCCGTCGGTCCGGCCCGCCATGCGGATCCCTGACCGACTGGAGGTCCGTCTGGACGGTCAGACCCTTTACGTGTGGCGGCCCCGGGCCGTACGCTTTGACGAGCGTAACCGTACGGGCTTCGTCTATCACCTGGGTCTGCCGGGACCGACGACCTGGGTGCCGGTCTTGCGGGTCACGGGCTCGGCCCGGGCGCCGTCGGGTCTGGTCGAGCTGGGCGTCGAGGGCTCCCTGGACTTGGGGCCGGGTCTGCATCAGATCAGTGTCATCGCTGAAAGCCGCACGGGGGAACGAGCCGAGTTTCACGTCCCAGTCCGCCGGGTGGACGGCGGGGTCTCGGCGACGAAGACGACCGTGATGTTCCGTCGCCCGGGAGTCCTTTTCCTGGGGTATCCGGTCGGACCGGCCTCGACGGCGTCGGGTCCGTCTGCCGAACCGGTGTGGATATGGACCTGGCAAGGCGCTGTCCTACAGGCACCTTCCGCCTATGTCCACTCGATGGCCTCGGCCGACGGCCTCGCCGAGGCCGACTGGGCTTGCCCGACGCCGGACGAGTGCTATCGCCAGTGGCTGTGGGACGAAATCCCCCAGGTGCCTTCGGCTCTGCTCACCCGCTACGGCCCTTGGTACACCCTGCAGGTTTCTGAGCCGGGCCGGGCGCATGAGTGGCGATGGGACCGGTTCGTTTGGGAGGCTCCGCCGGCCGGGCTGTGGGCCCCGGCCGTCCTGACGGCCATCCCGGTGGCCGAGCCCAAGCTCCCGTCAGGCCTCGTGCCATGGACTCGGGTCTACCGCTTGGAGCCCAGCGGCCTGCCGTTCCGGGCTCCCCACCGTCTCACATGGCAGGCTCCGGCGGAGGCACGGTCGAAACCCCTGGGCCTCTTTGTGTTCCACCCGAAGCGGCAGAGGTGGCTCTTGGCCGGGACCCTTCCGGAGGCACCTCTGACGACGACCCTGTGGCATCCCGTGCCGGTCGTCGTCGCCGAGGACCGAGCCCCGCCCCGGATCCAGAAGGACCGGACCCTGACCTGGGATTGGGACCGGTGGCCCCTGGTCCGAGTGTTCGTCGAGGAAGTCGGCCTCGGCCTTCGGGAAGACCGGATCGCCTTCACGTGGGATGGGACGCCCGTGACCGACCCCGAGCAGGTTTATTACGACCCCGACTGGGAAGCCGTCGTGTTCCGGCCTTCGGAGAAGCCGGCCTCCGGCGAACACCGGGCGACCCTCTACGTGGAGGACTGGGCGGGTCTGAGCGACCGGGCCGAATTCCGTATCTACGTCCGCCCGTGATGTCCGCCGGCCCCCGCCGAGGCCTCGCGGTAAATCTGAGCCAGGAGTCCCTGAAAGTCCTGCGGTTTCCATCGCAGGCGGCCGATCGGGCACATATGCTTAGTCTCTCGGACTTCTCCCAAATATGGTAAATCCTGGCCCTTTTTCCGTAGGGTCTTCTCAGAGGGTTCGTAAAAGCCCACAAAGTAACAAGGAATAATCAGTTCTGGCTTGATATTATTCATTTTTTTCAGGAATTCGTTAAATGGTGGGGCCTTCTTGACTCGTTTGTCCAGAAAGCAGACCAATTTAGTCCAAGAGCTAATGTACTGAAGTAGCCGGAAAAGGAAATCTTCGGGTAAAGCGACCTTCCAGAAGAGGGCAACATTGGCACCCACAGGCGCCTCAGCCCAGGCACCTGTAAGGGAAGCACTGGACTTTACACTAATAGTCCAAGGAATATTATAAATTCGGCCATCATCGATGCGGCGAATCCGGGTAAGGTCGCTTCGGTACTGGGCTCGCTCAGGCGATAGGTCCCAGTCAGGCTGGACCTCGTATCCATAGCGACGGGCCAGTAGCTGGGTAGCTACTTCGCCGATTTTCCCCGTGAAGATATCAGCGACGACCTGAAGGAGGGGACGGCGCTTCTCCCGCCGGGAGAATTCTGTTGCCGTCATTCGGGTACCACCCATGTACATCTGGAGGGCAGCAGCTAACGCAAAGGTCAGAAGGTAATACATTTCTGCGTTCTCATGACTTATCTCGAGTGTGCCGGGTTTCACACGCTTTTCAAACCAATCTTTAATATCTCTTTGAGCAAGAATATAGTCTTTTTTAGACTTCCGACCGCATTCCTCTCCCCGTAGAGCCCCGATCAGGAGTTCAAGAAGCTGATCTTCGTTATAAGGATGATAGTCTAAGGCTTTGGCTTTTAAGTCAGCCAGTAGAGGACGAAGCGTTCTTTTTAATGCACTAGGCCTTTTCAGGCTATTCGCACGGATAGTGATCTGCGTCATAGGCTTCATCCACGTCCATCCGGTCTTCGAGCGACGATCAGCCATTCTCCCTGGATGCCCTCGGGATTCATGTTCCGACGGCCCCGGAACAAATTCCGGGCTCGGATAGTATCCAAAAGTTGATCTCGGACTTCCAGACCCAAGGCCTCTAAGTACTCGGCGATAATCCTATGAAGGGGAGCCGTATGGCCTAAGACCCGAGGCTCCCCGACGAAAATGGCGCACCACCCTCCGGGTCGCAGGTAAGGGACGGCCTGTTCCAGGACGCGCCACAGGTCGACGAAATAGCCCTTCAGCTGCGTTATAGCACGTCGGCGGGGGACGTCAGTTTCCAACTTTTCCAAGAAATGGCGGAGGGCGGGAAACTGCCTTTGAAGATAGGCAAAGGTCACCGGGTCGGCCGTCGTGTATCCGATTTCGTCTTTCATCATCTGTCGGAGGGTCGCAGAATCCACGAGACCCAGCCAATAGAGATCGATTTTCGTCGACCGGAAGTACTCCTGGGCGTAGCAGTAAGGCGGCGATGTGATGATATAATCAATGAGGCCCGTAAGTTCGACCCCCTGGCGGAGTATAGGACCCACTTGGCGGGCATCCGCGCACTGGACGTAAGCCCATAGACGGTCCGACGAGAGTGGCTCCAAGGGCGGACCTTCGATGACACAGACCTCACGGTTTTGAGCCATACGGCCGAGGACAACGGCTCCGTAGATATATCGTCGCGCGGTCTCTTGAAGGAGGATCCAGGGCAAACTTGGATTTCGGGCCAGTTCGTCAAGGATACGGGGGAGTTCAGCCTTGCGACGCTTCGACTTAAACAGCTTGGGTACCCTGGAGTCGCCCCAGGAGAAATACCGGGTCACGGCCAGGGCCGCCGCCTGCAGGAAGAGAGCTGATGGCTCGGATGTCGGAAGTTGCTTCAGATACCCCCACATGCGCCGGAGAAACGGCAACGCCTCAGCCGGAAACCAGTAGTGCAGGTCCTCCCAAGCCGGTGTCCAATCTTCATGACTCCGGCGCATACGGGCGACATGGTCCAGGACGGTGTGCCATACGTGCGGCCACAGACGAGGCGAAAGGGGTTGAAGTTTGACCCGGACCAGGAAGGCCGTTAGGGGATTGACGTCGATCGTCCAGCTATGGTGTCCTTGAAGGTATGCCTCGACGGCCGTCGTGCCGGCGCCGGCGAAGGGGTCGAAGACGAGGGCCGGGCGCCGTGGAGCAGGATAACGCTCCAGGACGTACCGGGGGACCTGAGGGATGAATCGGGCCGGGTAGAAGGTATGAATGCAGTGCGTCGCATACGTCGTGCCCCGGACGTCCGGGCAGATGGACCGTAGAGAGACGGCCTTCTGTGTGGTCATGCCGGACCTCCTCTTCCATGGGGGTAGAGTCTACCGCACCCTGGGGGAGTCGGCCAATCAGGGGCGGCCAGTTCGTCATTGGAGTCTTCATAGAATGCCATGCGGTTCCATGCAAACCCCGTGTGCGGGTTTTCGAAATATGAGCCGAGCATTCAGCCTGGGTCCTGGCCTTGCATTCAGGGACCCGGTCCCAGGTATCGGGTCCCGGGCACCCGGCACCTGGTACCGGATTCGGTCTGACGCCGAGGGCCGAACACCGAGCACCGAAGACCGAGTCCGGCCACCGGAAAACGCGCACGCCGGGTATGCAAATGTTCTCGTGGGAGCGACCGGCCGATCGCCCCTACTGCCAACCTGGGGATTCGCCTGAAGGCGATGGGTAGGAAGGCCGGGGGTCGGCTTTCCGCCTCCCGGTTTGGGGAAAGCCGGGTTTGTGGTATAATGCCTCCAGCGTGGGATGGTTCCGAAAACGAAGTTGAAAGGGAAAAGACCGTGATAAAGTGGGAAGCCTGGGGGGAAAGGGACACGGACGCCCACCCAACGGAGTCCTGGGAGGGGGGCTCGATTCCCCGATGGGGCACTGGACGGAACGCCTGCTTTCCCTCTCGTTTCTCTGCAGGGTTTCAGCGGCCGAGCCTGCCCGGGGATTCGCTGGACCCGGCGGACGGGAGCGGCTTCGAGGGGTGCCTACCCGTCTTGGACCTGCTTTGACCTGACCTAGGAGAGGTGGCCGATGGAAACCGGGGTTGCCGGTATGATCACCATCGCAGGGTATCACCGGTTGCCGGACCTGCTGGCCGTGCGCCAGTTCCGGCCTCGCCAGCACCATCTGATCCTAACGCCTCGGACGCATCGCCTTCGGGATTTTCTGATCGAACAGTCCCGACCCTTCTGCCAGTATATCGAGCTCATCGAGATCGACGCCTTTAAGCCCTTTCAGATCTACCGGGTCTGCTCCCGGATTGCCCAGCAGTATGCGCCCGGGGAGCTGATCTTGAACCTGGCCGGCGGCACGAAGCCGCTGATGCTCCTGGCCTATGAAGCCTGTCGAGAATACAACCACCGGGTTTTGTTCTACGACCCCTTCAAGCGGGCCTTTACGGTCCTGTCACCGGAAGTCTACCCCCTGCGGGTGAACTTCCGGTTAGACATGAGTGAGACCTTACAGATGCTGGGCTACCGGCTGATCGAACACCGACCCGAGGAGGAAAACAGCCGCTTCCGGATGTGGGCCCTCCGGATCGGGCGGGAGGTTAAGGACTACCTCCGACTCATGAACGAGCTTTACACCTTCTTCCGACGCAATCCCCACGCTCCCCTCGATGCCTTCCGACCCCCGTGGCAACCGACGGTGTACGAGCTGGAGCTTTTGGAGGAACTCAAGCTGTGGGCCAACGAGCACCCGATGGAGCGGGTCCGCCACTTTGCCAGCGGAGGCTGGCTTTTGGACTACATTTACTGGGCCGTCCGACCCCACTTGGAGGAGACGGTCGCCGACGCCGTCCTGGAGCACGTCGACTGGCAAACGACCTACCGCATCCCCATCCTCGGCCTGCGGAACCATACCCTATATAGCTTCTGGTACGTCGTGACATCGAACCCCGTCGACGTCCGGGACTGGCTCGTGGAGATCCGCAAGTGGACGAAGACGGTCGGGCAGGGAATCTCCAAGAACTACCTGTTTGCCCAGTTGGACCCGTATCAGCACAAGCCCTTGCTGTTCATGGCCCGTCGGATGCACATCTTCCTGATGAGTATGCTGGACCTTCCCCATATCCACCGGGTCCTGCGCTTTCAGCCCTTCATGAATAGCGAGGAAGCGGACGCCTAATCCCCGGGGCTGGACGCCCCGTCGGAAACCTTGCAAAGTTCCAGCCACCGTCGACGGACGTCGTTCATCTCGATAGGCCGTACTTCTGGATGGACTCGGTTGGTCAACAGCACGTAAATCCGCTCCCGGTCCCCGTCGAGGGCGACCATCGTGCCCGTGAAACCCGTGTGGGACCATACGGATGCCGGTCGGCCGGGCTGACCCGGCCAGCCGGATTGCCAGCCCCAGCGCCAAGGACCTGCAGACGTGACGGATTCCAGGGGGCGTAGAAGCCGCCGCCATACCAGCCACCACCGGGCCGCCCGGGCCACACCCTCGGCATTCCCAAAAAGGCCGGCATTCCCGGCCACGCCCCCCAGCGTCCAGGCATTCAAGTCGTGGACCTCGCCCCAGAGAAAGCGGTCCGGGAACCACCGGGGATCTTCGCGAAGTACCGGTGGACGCCCGACCCCGGCGGCCACGGACGGTCCGTTCCGCCAGAAGTCTTGAAGCATCTGCCGCTCATGGCGACGTTTCCACTCCGTCGCCGCGATGTGCCGACGTCGGCGGCGGTCCGGCCGAAACTGAAGGACGGCCCCGGCGGGCCATCGGCGGGTCTTCCGCCGGACCCACCCGGCGAGGTCGATCCCCGCCTGCTCCCATCCCAGAACCAGCCACTGGTAGCCGAGACACGAGTACACGGGTTCGGCCCAAACCGTCCCGGGCCATCGGCATAAAAGACGCCAGCGCTCCCGGCGGTTTCGACTCAACGCATACAGGGGGGCCCACGCCGGAAAGCCCGCCCGATGATTCAGGACGTCTATCCACCGGAGGTCCCGCCGCGGCGGGGGGGCCTCCCCAAAAACCGGCAGGGCCTCGGCCAGCGGTCGGGTCAGGTCCCATGCGCCCTGCAGGTGTCCTTCCACGGCCCGGGCCGCCGTCCCCAGAGGCTTCGTCAGCGAGGCCAGGTCAAAGACCGTACCCCATGTCATGGGGACCGGCGGCGGTCCCAGGC
>Ga0105155_1000838_pt1 | contig 10561 bp, 8 predicted proteins | sample SSWtaG_2_FD_89589 | JGI IMG/M metagenome (GOLD analysis project Ga0105155, IMG submission 89589) | Hot spring microbial communities from Sandy's Spring West, USA to study Microbial Dark Matter (Phase II) - SSWsed_130316 | ecosystem: Environmental > Aquatic > Thermal springs > Hot (42-90C) >...
AGCTCTGCTTTTCTTGAACTTTTTGCTGAGAGGGCTGACACAACCTCAGCCGCCCTAGTCTCCAAATCCATCAGGCTTCGTTGCTGTGTTTTCAACTCCCTTAAAAGAGCGACTGACTGTAGCCCATGAACCATTTTCTCAAGCAGTGTTTTCCTAAGCAGCTGGTTTCTCTCAAGCTCGAGTTGTTTGACACGGGTGCGGACTTCCGAAGTTGAGGCCTTTGCAACGTCTAGGTTCCTCTGGGCCATGTCAAGCTCCTTATATGCATCGTCCCTGCGTTTCTTGTATTCAGCTATCCCGGCCGCTTGTTCAAGAACCCCTCGGAGCTCCCTGCTTGTCATCTCAGCTATTCCAACAACCGAGCCCTGTGTCACAATGTTGAGGCCGTCGGGTTTTATGTTGGCTGCGGCAAGCAACGTAAGCATCTCATTTCGTGAAACGTTTTTCCCGTTTACAAAATACTCGCTCTCACCTGTGCTGTAAAGCTTCCTCGTTAGGGTGATGTCTTCCGAGTCAACTGGGATGGCTTTTGAGCTGTTGTCCAGGGTTAGCGATACGGAGGCATACTGGTCCTGTCCCTGGCTCGATTCGTGTAACAGTTTTGAAAACCTGTCCACCCTGAGGTTGTGGGCGCTGAGCTCTCCTAGAGCGAATTTTACGGCATCCAATATGGTGGATTTCCCACCCCCGTTCGGGCCTGTTATTACTATTAGTCCTGGGTTAAGCTTTACAACGGTTTTTTTCGAGCCAAAGGACTTAAACCCCTGGAGGCTTATGGACTTTATCCACACCATCCGCCGCTTTAAGAGGATTCGAGGCTTAATAACATGTCTTCAACGCCTTTACTACGAAATACTGGGGGCATTAGGGGGGTCTTACTATACATAAATTCAACTCATCGGGTGCGGGTCTTGGGTTGAAGACTGAGGTTTACGAGGCGAGGGTTGAAAGGTTGGCCGAACGCCTAAGAGCTTCATCCGTGGACGCGGTCCTTCTCAACAACCCGGCTAATAACATGTATCTTACTGGGTTTTTCGGCGGCACCCTCCTTATAGCTTCAGACGGGACTGGAACCCTTTTCTCCACCGTTCCCGCCTCAACACCGCTGGCGGGGAGGCTGGAGGTCGTTGAAAAGTTGGGTAGAAAAGACTCTTTCACACTGGCGCTTGATTATTTAGGAAACAGAAGAATGGCGCTTGGCTACGACAGCCTAAGCGTTGACCACTACCAGCAACTGCTCAAGATGGCCCCCGCAATCTCCCTTGTATCCGTAAAAGAGATGCTATATGAGTTGAGGCAGGTCAAATCGGCGGAGGAGCTTGAAGTTTTGAGGAAGGCCTGTGAGATAGCATCAGCAGCCGTCGATGCCGCAAGGGAGATGGTCTCCTTCGGTACAACTTCTTCGGACTTGAGGAGGGCAATTGCCGACAGCGTCTACCGGTCAGGTGCGGAGCTGGCCTCAAACCCGCACATATCCATCGGGGAGGATACGGTTCTAAACACAAACAGCAGCCCAAACAAAGGCATAAAGAAAGGCGACTTAGCGATAGTTAGGCTGGGTGTAAAGCTTGAGGGATATACGGCAAATCTCTCAAGAACCTTTTATTACGGCGACAACCCACCGGAAAGGCTTGTTAAAGACTACAATTCTCTGATGCAGCTTATAGAATTTATTAAATCATCCGTGACCCCATGGTCGCCGGCCGTCTCGATATACGACAAATGCAGGGCCGTCGCGTTGGAGTTGCGGCTTGACCCCTCGACACTCACAACTTTTGGAAGAGGGGTGGGGATTGAGGTGGAGGAGCCGCCCTTCATACAGGCCGGTAGCACTGACATAATAAAGGAAAACAACGTAATCTCAATAGGTCCAGACCTTCTCCTTCCAGGAAGGTACGGGATAAGCACCACAGACATGTACCACGTCACATCCTCGGGAGTTAAACTAATGACTGACGCCGCACACGGCCTAACAACCTATTAAAGCCCGAAACGCCTTACACGCTGCTGATAAGTTCTTACAGCCCTCATCAAATCTATCATCCTGAAATCTGGAAAATAGACATCCTGAAAGACAAACTCGCTGTAGGCGGACTGCCAGAGGAGAAAATTGCTTAAACGTGCTTCACCCGAGGTCCTTATCACCAAATCGGGTTCTGGGTTCGGAAGCTCACCCGTGTACAGGTGCTTTTCAAATAATCCTTCATCTATTTCTTCAGGCCTCAACTTCCCTGATACAGCCTTCGAAACAATTTCCTTGACAGCATCCAATATCTCCCCCCTTCCCCCGTAAGCTATTGCAAGGTTTAAGAAATGTCCTGAGTAGTTGGCGGTGGCGGCCTCCAGCTTTTCAAGCGTTCTAACAACATCTTCGGGCAGCAGCTGTTTCTTCCCGATAACCCTCACCCTGACACGGTATTTGTGTATGTCCGGGTTTTTCATGAGTCTTTCAGCCCTCTCCTTAACCAAGCCGAGTATCTGGTTGACCTCTTCACTGCTCCGTTTCAGATTTTCGGTCGAGAGGACGTAGAGGGTAACTGTTTTTATGCCCAGCTTGAGCATTCCCTGCAGTAATTCCTCAACCCTGTCGGCTCCCGCTTGATGCCCCCTCCAAGGAGGCCAGCCACGGCTTCTCGCCCACCTCCTATTGCCGTCAAGAATTAGGGCCACATGTGTAGGCATGGGTTTTTTGGAAATTGTATGTCTCAACCACATTTCGTAAACGCGGTAAACTCCAGAATATTCCAGCAGCCTACGGAGCATTCTGCGTCACTATTTCTTAAGAGTACTGCGTTTAAACTGCTTTCCGTATATTGAACGTAGAATTCTTGTCATGGCGACGGTTACACCCAGTGTTACAACACCTAGGACGGCGGTTAGTATGAAGAGAAATGTTGAGGGCTCGTTTGGAGCTATTAGATGGGGTTGTTGGAGGATTATGCCCGCCCTCTTAATTAAGGCCCAAAGCCAGATGGCCAAAACCCCCGCGTGGATTGTCCTCCAAAAACCACTGAACTTTATGATGTAGTAGTATATCATGCTGGATAATACTATGACCAAGGCGCTTACTGCTACGAGGTCTATGCTGCTTGTTATGAAGGAACCCGCCACCCTCATCGCTGCCGGAAGCAGGACACTTAGATTGTTCAGCTCTGTTGGTGAGAGGTTAAGGGAATATGCTGTGGAGTAGGCTGATGTAAACCCTAGGTACAGGCCAACGAGCAAGGAGGCCGCCGCACTCATATATGCGAAGGCCCTGATCTGCCCGATGGCCGGCATTTGTGAGATTCGGTAGAACCCTGAGAAAAGTCTGGAGAGGTGGATGTCTATCCTGAACCCCCAAAACAGCAGAATGAGTCCAAGGGCTAGGACTAGGATAATGGGCTGGGCCAGACCGATTAGGCTTAAGGTGGCGGCCAAGGCTATGAAGCCGCCCGGTATTCCGACGAGGAATTTGGCATACCGTGGGTCTGTTAGCCCAAGCCTGAGATATTTGCCGAAGATTAGCCATGACTGTTCGACCGTTTGGCTCTGCCTAACAGTAACCCTCTGGACGGAGATTATGCCAACTTGTGACGAGATTATCGGTGTGACCACTGCATCTGTCGCCCCATCGCTGACAAAGATGCAACCTTGTGCCGGAAACTTTTCCAGCACCTCTCTCAGCTGGTTGAAGATGTTCATGTCTGCTGTTATGCCCTCGTTCTTAGATCCCGTTAGAGTCGCAACCTCGACCTCAACGCCGTCGCCTCTACCCAAGAGTTCGTCGTAGACTTTTACCGCGTAAAATATTGCGTTTGCGTCCGCGTCCTCGGGGTCTGCTAGTGCAAGCTTAACCGCGGCCTCCACGTTGTTCTGCCTGCCTACAATAGGGCCTTTCAACGCCGTCTTCTGCCCCAGGTCGTCATCCCTGTCGACGACCACAACCAGTATTTTCTTGGTTTCTTCAGCCATCCAGCAATCAGAAAATCAGAGTCGCCGATAATAACCCTTTTCCGCTACTATAAACCCGAACAGAACGTAGAACTAGCACAACTCGAAACATTTTTTAAATTGTCCAGCTCTATCCAAAATAAGGTTGGCTAAAGACGTAATCTGCGGGATGTACGTAGACGAGAGGAAAACCCCGTTCAAGGTCGTTAGGGATGGGGTTGAATACTTCTTCTGCAGTGAGGCATGCCTCCAGCAATTTCTCGCGCCCGAGAAAGAGTTTAGAGCATTACGGAGGCTGACGGTCTTCAGCCTCTCCTTAGGTTTTTTGACCGCTTTGTTCGAGTATGTTGTTCCCACCGTTCTTGGAGTCGACCACAACTTTACATGGCTCGGCCTACCCAACTATGTCTGGCTTTTTCTCTTCGCCACACCTGTACAGTTTATCGGTGGCTGGAGGTTTTACAAGGGGACGCTGGACGCAGTCAGGGCCCGGCAGGCCAACATGGACAGCTTAATAGCAATAGGAACAACCTCAGCTTGGACCTACAGCACCCTATTCACCTTCTTCCCAAACATCTTCCCCAGACAGGTCGTGTTTACAGGGCCTGAGGTATACTTTACCGAGACGGGGCTGATAATCGGCTTCATATTGCTGGGGAGGACAATGGAGCATTTGGTCAAGGAAAGGGCCTCGGCTGCAATCCGTAAACTCCTCGACCTGCAGCCACGTATCGCTAGAGTGGTTAGGGATGGTGTGGAGGTGGAGGTTCCTGTAGAGGAGGTGGCTGTCGGCGATCTACTGGTTGTTAGACCTGGTGAGAAGATACCGGTCGATGGGGTCGTGGTTGAGGGCTTTTCCTCTGTGGACCAGTCTATGATGACGGGTGAGAGCATACCTATTGAGAAGGAGGCCGGCGACGAGGTTGTCGGTGGCACAATAAACCTTTCGGGGCTCATCAAGATGCGGGCTCTCAAGGTCGGTGAGGACACCGTGCTCTCTAAGATAGTTAACACGGTTCAGGAAGCCATTGTGTCGCAGACACCGATACAGAGGCTGGCAGACCTCGTGTCCTCATACTTTGTGCCAGCTGTCGTCAGCGTAGCTGTTGCAGCGTTTCTTTTCTGGTACTTTGTGGGGGGTATGCCGTTCTCTCTGGCATTCATAGTGTTTGTCTCCGTGTTGATAATTGCATGTCCGTGTGCCTTAGGTATAGCCACACCCGCGGCAATCATGATAGGTGCCGCGAGAGGGGCGCAGCAAGGTATTCTAATAAAGAACGGGGAATATCTTGAGAAAGCCAATAAGATAACTACAGTTGTCTTCGACAAAACAGGAACGCTTACAAAAGGGCGGCCATCCGTCACAGACATAATAGCGTTTAACGGCGTATCGGAGGATGAGGTTTTGAGGTTTGCCGCTTCCGCGGAGTTAGGTTCTGAACATCCTTTGGGAAGGTCTATCGTAGAAGAGGCTAGGAGGAGAGGGCTGAAGGTTGAAGAACCAAGTGTCTTTGAAGCCTTGCCCGGTAAAGGTGTCAAGGCAGTGCTGAATGGTGTAACGATACTGGTAGGGAACGAGAGGATGATGGAGGAAAACGGCGTAAAAACCGAGTCCGTAACAGAACACCTAACCCGGCTTGGAAACGAGGGTAAGACTGTTATGCTGGTGGTTGTCGAGGGGAGGCTTGTCGGCGTTTTGGGAGTGGCTGACACCATAAAGGAGAACGCGCCGGAGGCCGTCAAGACACTTCAAGCGATGGGGGTTGAGGTAGTTATGTTGACCGGCGACAACAGAAAGACGGCAGAAGCCATCGCCACAAGGCTCGGCATCAAAAAAACCCTGTCAGAGGTTCTTCCCGTGCAGAAGGCCGAGGTCGTGAGGGGGCTTAAGGGTGCTGGAATGGTTGTCGGCATGGTCGGTGACGGGATAAACGATGCTCCAGCGTTAGCCGCAGCTGATGTCGGCTTCGCAATCGGTAGCGGCACAGACATAGCTAAGGAGGCTGGGGGGATTGTGTTGATGAGGGACGACGTAACCGATGTCGTTAAGGCAATCACTCTCAGCAAGAGGGTTGTCCGAAAAATAAAGCAGAACCTTTTCTGGGCCTTCGCATACAACGTAGTCCTGATACCCGTAGCCGCTGGAGTGCTTTACCCATTCACAGGCATACTGCTAAACCCGATTTTCGCCGCAATAGCGATGGCGGCCTCATCGATAACGGTTACGCTTAACTCTATGACGCTTAACCGCTAAAGCTACCGCATAGGCACGGCTCTGTAGCCCGCCTTTCTGATAACCTCCAAAAGCTCCTCCAATCTGACTTTATCGGGGTCGTAATCCAAAAGCAGCAAGTCGGCGGCGATATTAGCTCTGACATCTATAACGCCCTCATGCTTAAAAAGCGTCTTCCTAACAGCTGCAAAGCATGAAGCACACGAGGCTCCAACAACCCTCAGCCTTGCATGGCTCGTAGTCAAACCGGTCCTTTAGACAAATAGCATTATTTATGGATACAAAGGTTGATAAAAAAGTTATAAACTATGAAAAACAAACACCTGCGTCCATGAAAACATTTGGTGGAATTGGCTACGTCATATCCCTCATCCCATTTGTTAACATTGCCTCACCCATCTTGGTAGGAATAGCTTGGTATCAGATGGGTTCGAAAACGGGGAAGGGGTTGTTCAAAGCGACTGGTGTCTTCATGATTATAACTTTCGTGGTTGCTGTGGGCTTTATAGTAAGTTTTGCGGCCATATTATTACCTGTCTTCATAGCGGCTTTAGCTGGGGGTGGTGTTCCAGGTTTTGACCCGGCTGTTCTTGTCTCATCGATGCTCGGGTCGTTGCTGGTGTCTGCTGGTTTTGCTCTCATATTAGGTGTTCTTGGTCTGGTTGCCTTCATCCTAGAATTGGTTTCCCATTTTAGGGCTGCGGGGCTGTATAGGAACAAATGGTTCAGTAGAGCGGCATGGTTGCGCATAATAGCTGTAATCCTGATGTTCGTTGTCATCGGCGTCACTATTGCCACTACCAGCTTTGCTGTAATGTCGCCAATGCAGTTTGACACCCTTTTATCGACGATGTTTCTCCTAGTGATTCCCTTAGCTGTAGTTGGTCTGTTAAGCTCTGTCTTTTCGGCAGTGGCCTTCTTTACGTTGGGTGAAGAGATACCTCCGCCGCCTCCACCTGTTTGACAATTTGGTTTTTTACCGAGCGCGCTGTCGTTGTTTAGGTCATGACGGCGGTGTTACATAGGCTTGAGAAGGCTGTTCTTCTAGCACTACACCGTCTCGGCGGAAGGGCTTCCTACACGGAGTTAGCTGAGGGGGTGGCTGTTATCCTGAAGGAGGCTGGTTTGGATGCTGGCTTCGAGCCGGAACGCATGCTTTCCGCAATAGCCAAAACCTGCGGCTGGCTCTCTGATAAGAGGTATATCACAGTCGAGGAAGCAGGTGTTTCACGTACTCTCGAGCTGGATGAGGAGGGCCGCCTATACGCTGTTAAGGGCTTCCCGGAGAGAAGGGTTGTCGAGAGTTTGAAACTTGCCGGCGGTGAGCTGGACGTCGAGAGTTTGCGGGGGGTTGAAGGGTTTGAGGTGGGTCTTGCATGGGCGCGACGTTTGGGGTGGATTGATTTTGTCCGTAGAGAAGGTAAAACCTACGCCGTGCTGAGGAAAGAACCTCCACCCCGTACGGATATGGAGCGGTTGGTGAAAGACTTAAGCTCGGGGGCGCGCATCGAGTTAAACAGTCTGCCGAAGGAACTTGTCGACCAGCTGCTTAGGAGGCAGAGGGTTGTAAAAATTTTGGAGCAACGGGTTCTTGTGGCCTCGCTAACCGAAGAGGGGAGGGCTGCTGTTTCGATGCTGCTTGCCCTCCCCGTTTCCAGCCTCTTCGCCGAAGTCACAAAGCTGACACCTGAACTCATTAGGACGGGTGGGTATAGAGCCATTAGCCTAAGCCCCTACAATGTCGCAGCCCCCACACCCCCTGTCTTCGCCGCAAAACGCCACCCACTCAACGAGGTGATAAGGCTGGTTAAACAGACCTATGTTGAGATGGGGTTTGAGGAGATTGAAGGCCCGATAGTTGAGCTGGCTTTCTGGAACTTTGACGCCCTATTTCAGCCGCAGGACCATCCAGCCCGGGAGATGCAGGACACGTTTTACCTTCTCTACCCTGAGAGGGGAGAGCCTCCCGCTGAATACGTTGATGAGGTGAGGGCTGTGCATGAAAACGGCGGCAGGACCGGTTCGCGGGGATGGGGTTACATGTGGTCCGTGGAAGAGGCCTCCAGACTGGTGCTAAGGACACATACAACGGCGACAACCATCCGGCATCTGGCTGAAGCCGGGAAACCCCCCGTCAAGGTCTTCTGCGTAGACAGAATCTTTAGAAACGAGAAGGTTGACTGGAAACACTTAGCCGAGTTCCACCAGATAGAGGGAATTGTGGTCGAGAAGGGAGCTAACCTCCGGATGTTGATGGGGGTGTTGAGGGATTTCTACCACAGGCTTGGTTTGAGAGAGGTCAGGTTTAGGCCCAGCTACTTCCCGTACACGGAGCCGTCCATGGAGGTAGAGGTTAGGCTTGGCGACAGATGGCTGGAACTTGGCGGCTCAGGTATATTCAGGCCGGAGACAACATATCCTTTCAGGGTCTACGACCCCGTGCTTGCATGGGGTCTGGGGCTGGAAAGGCTGGCCATGGTCATCTACGGTCTAGAGGATATAAGGACATTCCACCTCAACGACCTCAGATGGCTTCGGAACACATCCCCCCTAACCCCGCTTACCACCGCCAGGAGGATGTAAATGCCTGTCGTAAACCTAAGGGTCGATAAAGTGCTCAAACTGCTGAAACGCGACCTGTCAGTCGAGGAGCTCTCAGAGTACCTCGCCATGCTTGGGCTGAGCGTCGAGGAGAGGCAGGACAACATACTGCGTGTGGAATATAACCCTAACAGGCCCGACTTCTCAAGCGTCTACGGCGTAGCTAGAGCTCTTCAAGGCCTCCTAGGAATTAAGACAGGGCTACCACGCTACATGCCGTCAAAACCACGTGTAAAAATGTATGTCGACACCTCTGTCAAAGACGTCAGACCGTTTATCGGATGCGCGGTTGTTAGAGGACTTCGGCTGGATGAAGATGATTTACTGGAGCTCATCTCTATGCAGGAGGACTTGCACTGGGTGATTGGCAGGAACAGGAAAAAGATGGCCATAGGCCTGCATGATTTCTCGGCGCTGACACCTCCCTTCACATACAAAGCCGTGAAACCCGACGAAGTGAGCTTCATACCGCTGAAGGACTACAGAAGGATGACGCCTGCAGAGGTTTTGCTCAAGAACGAAATAGGCCGTAAATATTCATGGCTCGTCAAAGACCTGCCGCGCATACCCGTCCTTATCGACGCGAGGGGTGAGGTTTTCTCGATGCCGCCTGTTGTTAACGCGGCGTTGACGGAGCTTACACCCGGCGTTAGGGATGTCTTCATCGATGTGACGGGAACCGAGAAGGAGAGGGTGAGCCAAGCCCTCAACATATTGGCCTCGGCCCTAGCAGACGCGGGCGGAAAAGTTGAACAGGTAAGCGTGGAGTACGGAGAGGGTAGGTGGCTTACACCAGACATGAGGCCCTACAAAATGCAGCTAGATGTGACAATGGCCTCCGCGCTTACGGGGCTGAAGCTGACCCCTGCATCCGCTGCCCGGCTTCTGCGCAGAATGCGGATGGACGTGGACGTCAAGGGCGGCTCGCTGACAGTCACATATCCAGCCTACAGGGTTGACATACTCCATCCCGCGGACCTCGTGGAAGAAATATCAATAGCCTACGGCTACAATAAAATGGAGCCGATAAGGCCCGCATCAAACACCTACGGACGATATCTCTATACCTCCGAGTTTTACGAAAAGGTTTGTGAGGTGATGGTTGGTCTCGGGTTCTCAGAAGTCTACAACCTCCTACTTACTAATGAAAAAACCCACTACGAGATTGTTCTGATTGATGAGGAGAGACATGTCATGCTCGCAAACCCCGCAACACGAGAGTACACAATGCTAAGAACCTCGCTCATACCCTCGCTTCTCTCAAACCTAGCCATGAACAAGGACAACCTATACCCGCAGCGGATATACGAGCTTGGGGATGTGGTCCTGCCGGACGAGGGGGTTCCCGAAAAGGCTGTGCGGAGGAAGAGGTTGGCGGCGGCAACCGCCCACGCCGACGCAGGCTACACCGAGATAAAAAGCGTACTCGACGAGTTGTTCAAACAGCTTGGGAAAACCCCTGCATACTCACCGATTTCCAAAAGAACATTCATCGATGGGAGATGTGCCTCGGTCTCTGTTGACGGCGTCTCTGTTGGCGTGGCGGGGGAGGTAGCCCCGCAGGTTCTTGAAAACCTCGGCCTGGCTATGCCGGCTGCCGTCTTCGAGGTGAAGATTGACGAGCTGGCCCAAAACACTAAATCAGGGTTTTGAGATATTCTATACGCCCCACCACCTCCTTAAGCTCCGCATGAGACACGGTGGACCACCCGTCAATGAGGCGGTGAGTTAGGTGGTGGGGACAACTCTTTAAACACCCACAGACAGGGTTTAGTGGATGTACCTGGAGTATGC
>Ga0105155_1000839_pt1 | contig 10551 bp, 6 predicted proteins | sample SSWtaG_2_FD_89589 | JGI IMG/M metagenome (GOLD analysis project Ga0105155, IMG submission 89589) | Hot spring microbial communities from Sandy's Spring West, USA to study Microbial Dark Matter (Phase II) - SSWsed_130316 | ecosystem: Environmental > Aquatic > Thermal springs > Hot (42-90C) >...
GGTGAAGAGGTTCGTGCTGGGCGTCAGCATTATTGGGGCAACTGGCTCAATTGGACGGCAAACCCTTGAGATAATCGCCCACCACCCTGACAAACTTCGCGTGGTTGCTTTGGCTGCAGGTCGTGATGTTGATGCCTTAGCCGAACTCGCTGCCTGTTGGCAACCTAAATTGATCGCCCTCGCCGACCCAGAGGCAGCAAAGTTGTGTTCAGGAAAGTTCAATTGCCCAGTCTTGACAGGGATTGAAGGGCTCACTGATATTGCCATCCACCCAGAAGCAAACATTGTGGTTATTGCTATTCCGACCGCAAAAGCCCTTCTACCAACCCTTGCAGCCTTGAAGGCAGGCAAAAGGGTGGCACTGGCGACGAAGGAGGTTCTCGTCTCAGGTGGTCACCTTGTCACCCAGCAGTTGCGAAAAAGCGGCGAACTTCTGCCAATTGATAGCGAGCACAGTGCATTGTTCCAGTGCCTTCAAGGTGAAGATGTCTCAAAAGTTGATAAATTGTTTTTGACTGCTTCGGGTGGTCCCTTCCGAACAAAGCCCATGGACGAACTAAAGCGAGTCACCGTTGAGGAAGCACTCGCTCACCCAACTTGGCGGATGGGTGCGAAGGTTACAGTTGATTCGGCGACCTTGATGAACAAGGGGCTTGAGATAATTGAGGCTCGGTGGCTTTTCGGAGTCCCTGCAGAACGGATAGATGTCATCATTCACCCGCAAAGCATTATCCATTCACTCGTTGAGTTTGTTGACGGCTCCATCAAGGCTCAACTTTCGTTGCCCGACATGAAGTTGCCCATTCAATATGCCCTACTCTACCCTGAACGCTGCCCATGTCCGATTCAAAGGCTTGACTTGACAAAAATCGGGGCGCTGACTTTTGAACCCCCCGATGAAGTTCGCTTCCCTTGCCTGCGCCTTGCTAAGTTGGCAGTGCAAGTTGGGGGGACTATGCCTGCCGTTTTGAATGCTGCTGATGAAATCGCTGTGAGCGCTTTCCTTCAGCGGAAAATCGGCTTTATGGACATCCCCACTGTCATTGAAGTGGTCATGGAACGGCATCGCCCTATTGACAATCCAGACTTGAATGCGGTCTGGGAAGTTGATGAATGGGCGCGAACGACGGCGTCAGAGTTAGTCCAAAAACTGGTTAGCAAGGTCTAAAGACTGCACTGGAACGGTTGTCACGCAACTTCAACTTTTAACGGTTGTCAAAAGGTTTGGCAAGCGAATTTCAGGAGGTGCTACCAGTGTCCTGCGACTGGGCACGCAAGTTGATAGTTTTAGCAGACAGTTTGACAAAAGAGGAGCGGGTGGAGTTGGAAAAGCATTTGAGCCAGTGTATTCACTGTGCCGACGAGTGGCAAAAGTGGCAACGCCTTAGCAGCCTTTTGCGCCACCTGCCCAGCCTGTCATCAACCCCTGAAGAACGAACCGAACTTTTGAAACGATTGGCTCAAGTTCCTTCCATCCCTGAACTGGATTGCGCTACTACCAGAAGCATGATTTGGCGTTGGATAGATGGTGACTTGACACCGCAAGAGCGTGCGAGTTTTGTCGTCCACTTAGCCAATTGTGACCGTTGCCAATCAGCCCTTTGGCAAGCCGAACAAACGGTTTTGATGCTCCGCTCGCTCCCGAAACTGAAGGCGACAGCGGCAGAGAAAGAAGCCCTCAAAGCGCGACTGAGAAGGATGAGCAGGCGACCAACCATTGTGCCTTTCGTTTGGCGAGTCGCTTTCCCTATCGCTGCAGCAGCGGCTTTGGTGCTGACAGTTTTCGCATACTGGCGACTTCCATCCCGTAATCTAACTACTACCGCTGTCCACCAACCAATGACCACCGCAACGGAGATTGAGTCAAGTAAACGAGAACCTGTTGCCCCGAAAATTGCTGAAAGACCCTTGAAACCTCACCAACAACCTGCCTATCGCCAGCCAAGATACGCTATGGCACAACCGCCCCAGCAAAAGCCTGAACAGGGTCAAAAGCCCACAAAGCAGCAACCTCAAACGCCTCGCATAGCAGAGGCGAAAGTGAAGCCTGAAGTCAAAAGGATAGCGGTTCCTGAACCCTCAGCAGCCATCAAACCTGAGACCAAACCCGTTCCCGAAGTGAGAACTTTGGAGCCGCTTGTCGCAGAAGAACCGAAGTTAGCAGCACCACCTGCAATTACTGCGCCTCTCCCGTCTGAACCTTCTGAGAGGGTTCCGAGCCCGGTGATGCCAACTGGGCAAGTGCTCACAACCCAACTTGTCCAAGCCATGCAAGAGTCCCCAATTACAGTGCCCATCACTTCAGAACCTCGCCGCTTAATTGAGTTGCCTCTAGTGACCATAGAGGGAGACATATCGCTTCAACCTCCACGCGTGAAGTTGACTGTGGTTCCTCCGTCGCAGAGGTTGTATCAAAAGTCAGGTGTCGCTTTGGTAACTGTGCCTCCTGAGAAGCGTCCCGTGAAAGCACCCGAAGAGCAAGCCCTTGCTCCCGACCTTTGCATCCCTCTTGCTGCGGAACGATACCGTAGCCATACTGCTTCCATCCCGCTCTTTCGCTTTGGCATTTCGTGGTGACTTGTGTTAAACTTTACGGTGGCGAAAGCGAGGTGATGCTGCCATGAGAATGAACAACTTGGCAATTATGTTCGGGCTGGTGGCAGCTATCACCTCATCTATTTTTGCTCAGGGGGAGAGTTTCACCCCGCGAGACTTGACGGCGAAACCCAATACACCTAACCCAAGCAGTTTCTCGGTTGCCCTCCCATTCTCTAAGTCACTTTCACTCAGCCTGTTCCGAGATTACTCACCACCCCCTCGCCGAAGTTCCCAGCAACCCAAATTTATCGTAGGGAGAACTGTTGTGGGTGGAAGCACACAATTGAGCATGGGTGAATTCCAGTTCCGTTCCACAGTTTTGAGAAGCGGCGCAGTTGTGCCCCGTTCCTTCCCTGAAGACCCAAATGACACAGCAAACCCATTGACCCTTTTTGCGCCACCATCCCCTGCAACTCGTTTCCGCTCGCCGTCTGCTTTCCGAGACAAATGGGAGCGTTCATCCTTTGTTGTTTGGCAGGATGAGTTCTTCCACCAGAGTGTTGGCTATCAGAGCCGCGATGGTAGGTTCAAGACAACGCTTCATTACGCTGAAGCGGGCTCAGAATTTCAATCGGCAACACCCGATTTTTCACAGAAACTTGCTGCTGAGACAGGCTTACAGATGCCTATCAATGCTGTCGCTGGAGTTCATGTTCGGCAAGGCGAAGCCGAATGGAAGCCTGACGATAAGACAAAACTCCGAGCCTTTGCCAACACGACCACAGGTCAAAGGGGAGGCGTGGCAGAGACCCGCTCAATCCAAATCGGCAACTCTCACTTGACACTTCAGTGGGACAAGGTTCGGGCTGAGGACATGCACAAAATCCCTGCACCTGCAGGCGCAGCACAGCAACAAGTTATCCAAAGGGCGTTGACTCCCCAAAAAGGTCAAAACCGCCAAGCACCTTTGCAAGTGGGCAACTGGCAACTCTGGCGCAACCTTAAGCAAGAAGGATTGCAGGCTGCTTACCAGAACAAGGGTGTCCAATTGGCTTTTGAACGGAGAGACATCTCCGGTTCTGGAGGTGCTGTCGGGAGGAACAACATCAGCATTGTGCTCGGCAAAGAGCAGTTCGTCTGGCAAAAGCAGCGAGAAGATGTAGCGAAAGGCACTAACCCTGAAGCGCTGAAGGCTTTGGGACTTGCAAGCATCATCCCCCGCATTGGTTGGCAAACGAGCCGCGAAAAATTGGCTTTAAAGTTCAGCGCTAAAGACAGGTTCAGCCGAGAGGAGTTCCGGCTCAGCAACAGCACAACCGAAATCACCCGCAACGCAACCCAACTTTCCCTGTTCAGCGGCAGGTTGACTTTTAGCGAGCGAAGCGAAGACACAGCCCGAGTTGACCCCAACTTCCTGAAAGCGATCGGGCTTGAAAAGGATTTGCACAAGATTGGTTGGTCTTACCGCGACCGAGAACTGAAGTGGCAATTGAGCGCAAAGGATAGCCTTGTGTTGACCCGCTACCGATATGAGAGCGGCAAGACAGTCCTTGAACGAGCAGGAACGCAAATCACTTTGCTCAGTGGGCGGTTGCATTGGGAGGAGCGGAGGGAGCAATTGTCAAGTGGCGTTGACCCCAACTTCCTCAAAACCATTGGCTGGGAGAAGGTTGCCCCAAGACTTGGTTGGTCATCCCTTTGGCAAAAACTCACTTTACAATTGACCCCGAAAGAGCGTCTTCTTTTCAGCCGTTCACGACACGAAAGCGGTGGGACGGCTGTTGAGCGAAAAACTTACGCACTAAGCCTTGCAGGTGGACGGTTCGGTTGGGAGCGAACTCAAGACGAAGCCACACCGACTTTGAACGCCGAGCAGTTGAAAGCGCTGGGTTTGAACGAACTTGCAAGCCGAATTGGTTGGCGTGAGACGCAAGATAAGTTCACTTGGCAAATTTCGCCGACGATAAACCTCGCCCACACCAGAAGCAGCGCTGAAGCCTTGCCTGATGCTCCCCAACCTTTCCGAGAGAAGCAAAGCCACGAAACTGTTTTGACCCTTAATCCTGACCCGAAGCGCAAGACGCCACCTATGACCATTGTCTTTGGCGGATGGACTTTGCAACCGAAAGACCTTAGCCAACCTGAGGTGAACGAAAAGCACTTGCGCTGGGATACAGCCCAGCAACTTCCAATCTTTGGCGGCATGCAACTTGTCATGCAACGCCACTTCACTGAAACGAAACAAGGCGATAAAGAGCACGATACACGATTTGCCCGAACAGTCGTCCAAACGCCAGAAAAAAAACCTGTCGTCCTCTTTATTGACAGGTCGGTTTACGAGGAGACTGGGAAGGAGCAGCGTGAAACGGTGAACGCTCGCTTGACAATGCGCCTCTCCCCCGAGTGGCAACTGACGACTCAATTGAACAAACAGCCTCAAGGCAACGGCAGTGTTGAGACGAGGCAACATGTCCTTGCCTACCAGCCACGCCCTGACACAGCAGTTACGATGCAAATGACGAAGACGGAAATGCCAAACGGTGACCGACAACAAACTGACTTGACTATCAAACTTGGTGACGACAAGAAAGGGACGCAGCAATGGCAATTGTCTCGCTTCTCAACAGACACCACAGCAAAAACCGATGTCAAGGGCTTTAGGCTGAGTTGGACTTTGTTAGTGCCTAACAGTTTGAACTTGACAGCCCGACTCGGTCGCCTCAATCGGGAGGACGGCAAGGATGGCAGCGAAGAGAAATTGACGGTTCAGTTGCCGAGCAAGGAAAAGGAAGGTCTCACTTGGCACTTCGGCTATTGGAGGATGAGTTTGCTTGATGCTGCACAACAGCAACAAACTGCAAAGCAACTTGTCCAATCCGCTCAAACAGCATCTCAGCCCGTCCCGCAAGCAGGCACACCTCCCTTGACGGTTATTTCGCAGCAAGCAGATAGTTACCGAACCGTTTGGGTCGTAGCCAGCAAACCTGACCTTCACTTTGGCGCTCAATTGGGGCAAGCGGAAAACGGCGAAAAAGAAGCCAGCGACCAACGCGTCTACCTTGAGTTGCCTGCAACGAAATCCCGACCGTTCGCTCTGCGCTTCTCTTACTGGAAAGTTGAGCAATGGGATGGGAAGGAGCGAGAGATTCCTGTCTGGCGTTTGTCAATGCCGATTGGCAAGGGCAAGTTGGTGTGGGGCGCTGCAACCTTCCGCGACCAACACGGCGAGTTGCCAATGAGAGAATTTGCGATGGTCCTGCCCCTTGACAAGCACGGTTCACAACTCGTGGTGACGAACTTGACCAACATGCCTCAAGGTTGGGCGCAACAGTGGCACCAGCAAGACTGGATGAAGTTCACTGGAGGCTTAGCACTTGCACCGCAATTGCCCCTTACCAGACAGCAACTTGCCCCCTACAAACTTCACCAAGCAAACTTGAGTCTCCGGCTGAGCAAGGAATGGAAATTCATTGGCACTTGGGAGGAACAGATAGGTGTCCCGAACATGCCCATTACCCACGATTGGCGCTTGGCTCTTGAGTGGACGCCAACCAAGACTATCAAATGGCAATTTGAGTGGGCAAAATTGAAGAATGACACTCCAAAGCCCGTCAGGACTGAATTGTTCGGTGCAAGTTACAACTACAGGCTCAGCGACGCGAGATACATCACCTTCAGCGTCCGTTGGCTTGAGAACCCCATCGCCCGTCCTAACTTCCGCAACGACCGTTGGCTCGCAACCTTAAGCCTGAGCCAGCAATGGTAGCCTTTGACAGCAATCGCATTATTGTGGGATTGAAATCTATTGTGGGATTGAAATCAGCGTTTCGTCAATTTGTTCTGGTTTTTCAAAGCCGATGACGAAAGCGTGGACGCATTTTTGAGACAAGACGAACCTCAGGCTCGCTTCCCTCTGGGATGGCTCGCGAAAAGTTCCCTCACCAAAAATTTTCATGCCGATGACCCCTTTACCCTTCTCCTGCATCGCCTTAAGGATTGGCACGACATCTTCAGGCATCCCGTCCATCTTTGCGCCAGTATGGTTTATCCGAGCCAGTTGGACATCAACCCATGGGGATTCCAAAGATGCCTTCAAGGCTGGGATACTGTGGGACGAAGTTCCGTGAGCCTTGATAATGCCCTTTTGCTTTAACTCCTCCAAATCGTCCATCATCCGCTTCAACTCATCCGTCCACCTGCCACTCATTGTGCAGTGGAGCAAGACAATGTCAATGTAGTCGGTGTCAAGTTCTTTGCGGAATCGGTCAACGGCAGCCTTTGCATCAGTGACGACCTCGGGCAAACCTTGCGGCATGAACCAAATTTTCGTCTGGATGACGAACTTTTCTCTCGGAATGCCTTTGAGTGCGTCACGCAGGAAGGTGTGAGTGCCGTAAAGGTCAGCAGTGTCAAAGAAGTTGATGCCGCGCTCGTAAGCGTGCTTGACAAGCCTTTCAAACGCAGGGTATCCCATCCGAGTGTGGTTGGATTGCCTCATCCAACCCCTCATCCCTGTGCCCAACCCTATGAGCGAAACCTTAATCCCGGTTTTCCCCAACTCAATTTGCGGGATTGGGGAAGAAGACGGTTGCTTATCAATCGCTTGAGTTCTCTCAAACAGAGTTGTCCCAACCCCAACCGACGCGATTTGCTTCAAGAACTCACGCCGCTTCAATTCAGCCATCTTACTTCCCTCCTGTTACTGCTCTGTCCAAAAGGGTTTCCACGCTGAAAAATTAAGACGCACAGGACAAAAGTGTGGCACGGAAGTATGGCATTGGACGCTTTCCATTGCGTGGCAAAATTTTAACATCACATCGGAGGTGAAAGGAAATGCTCCAATGCCCTGTCTGTGGGACAACCATGCGAGAAGTGGAGCGATTTGGGGTTTTGATTGACATTTGTCCTTCGTGCAAGGGTGTTTGGCTGGACAGGGGCGAACTTGACAAAATCGTCCAATATGCAACCAGCGGTTACAGTGACGAAGTTGCTCCAGCCTATGACCCATATGAGCCTGTAAGTTATGAGCCTACACCTCAACCCCGTCCCACTCGTCATCAACCACCCCAGCCCCAACAGCCCTACCCGCAGCAACCGCCCCAGCAATATCAACACCCCTACAAGCGCAAGAAGCGGTTCAACGAGTTCCTTGAGGAGTTGTTTGACATCTTTGACTGACCGCCTCCAGCATGGTTGCGTGTTGAGCGTTGCGCGTTCAAGTTAACGGTGAAAAAAAATGAACAAGCCATGCTACTGACTTCAGTCCGTAGGTGATGACACAGAAACTTGAGTGCCGACTTAGAAAGGGACATGGGACAAGGGACACGGGACAGAAACGGAACGGGACGAGGGGCGAAGGACGCGGGACGGAATGAAATGGGAGGGTGAGGCTAATGCCGAGCCAAAACGACAGCGAATGGCGATTGGTGAACGACAAATGGCGAGTAGCGAATGGCGAATAGTGATTGGCGAATGGTAAAAGGCAGAAAAAATCGGCACATCAGAAGATGTGCACTACAGTTTCGTAGCCTGCTTTAGCAGGCTTCGTCTTTATAGACACCAACTTAGAGTCGGTGGACAAATTGGGAGAGTGATGTTACTGCCGAGCCTAACTTTCGGCAAATCGTGAGGTCGGCAAATCGGCAGGTCGGGAATGGAACGGAAGAAACGGAGAAACGGTGAGACGGAGAAGCGGAGAAATTATGCACAGAAAGGGGAAGGCGGGGCTCCTGCTGAGACAAAGACGGCAATGAATAACGAGTAGCGAATGGCAAACGGCTTTGATTACCCACCCGAGGTGGGTGACTAAGAATTCAAAGCAGGCTAAAGCCTGCTATTGAAGTTGAGGGTTGAGAGTTGAAAGTTGAGGGTTAGGTTTTTTTCGCTGAACGCGCAACCTACAACTCGCAACCATTTTGGTGTCAGCCTGCTTTAGCAGGCTTCGTTTTTTGTAGACACCGACTTCAGTCAGTGGAAAGAATGGGGGAGTGAATCTCTTGCCGCGCCGAAACGGCAGCGAATGGCGAGTAGCGAATGGCAATGGTTTTTCTGAAAGGCAATGCTCCTGCACTGCCGAAAAATTTCGGTCGGCACTTAACAACTGAACCCCGCACTTAGCACTCGGCACCAAATGTTGCACCCCGCACTCAGCACCCCGCACCTTTTTGTGTCCCTTGCACTCATGCACCCTTGCACGCATAATTGGCTTAAGCCAGTGGCATGAGAGTTTTTAGAGCAACCTTGCCGAAAAAGGGAGGGAACGAAAATGCGCTTTCTTTGGTTGCCATTGTTACTCGTGCTCGTTTTAGCCTTGGCATCTATTGGCTTTTGGTGGCATCGTCAAGCCACAAAGAGCCGACTTGACTTTATGCCTCACAAAGTCATCACCGCACATCCGTCCGAACCTGTTATACGCATTGCCTTTTCACCTGACGGACAAATTTTGGTGACACGGGGTGAAGCAGACAAGACGGTGAAAGTTTGGAGGGTGAGAGACGGTCAACTTCTCTATGAAATTCACATCGCCTTAGTGCCTCCACCGCAACCAATTTGTTTTGCCTTTTCGCCTGATGGACAACTTCTGGCTGTTGGCTATGCCGATGGTGCAGTTCGGATTTTCAACGCCAAAGATGGTCAGCCCAAGCGAACCCTTCGGCACAGCCCTCGGGTTAACTGGCTCGGTCTGATTGCCTTTTCTCCTAACGGCAAATTGCTGGCTCAAACATGGGACGATTACATGATTGAAGACTATCAGGTTTTTGTTTGGGATGTGGCTACTGGCAAATTGGTTCGGGCGCTGAAGAACAACAATCAGACAATCAGCATCGCTTTTTCACCGAGCGGGAAACAGTTGGTCGTTGCCGAGCCGAACTTCAATTTCCGAACCGCTTCAGTTGGCTTGACACTAAACTTTTGGGACACAAAAACTTGGCAGAAACGAACCCTGAATCTTCCGTCCCTTCTCCCTTCCCCCTGCATTGATGCTCGTTACGAAACTACTGCCTTTCTCTCCGACCTACAAAGGTTCTTAATGCCAGTATCTTACGGCAACAAAGTTTTCATCCTTCGGTTTCAACCCCCAGCAGTTGAACGAGTTTTCACCGCTTTGAATCTCCCTTTCGCTTTACATCCGAGGGCAGGCATAGCGTGGCGTCCCAAATTCCCTTACGCCGTCCAAAGAGACATGCTGGCGGTAGTTGAGAAGGGAGGCATCCCCCAACAACTTTATCGCCTCAACATGTCCTTGCCCGACCGTCCACCACTCAAAAAGTTTAAGGCGTTCCTTGAACGAGCCTTCATGCGAAATTTGCGGAGAACGGAGCAAATAATTCGTTGCTACCGATTGCCTGATGGAAAGGAAGTGGCTCGGCTGAAGCAAAGCGCAAGGGAAGGTTGGATTTACTCCTTAGCGCTATCGCCCGATAGTCGCTATCTGGCAGCAGGGCTTGATTCTGGGCAAGTCATCATTTGGACAAGGGTGCGGTGAACCTGTAGGTGCCGCTGGTCACTTCAAAGACAGCATATCCGTTTTCCGTGCCCACAAAGCGAACGCCTTCCGATTGAGCAGCGGGTTTGCCGCCCTCGCTTACGCTTTCGGCATCTTTCGTCGGGACATAAACCAACGCAGTTGTGTTAGCAGGGACAGTGACATTCAGGTGCAACCGATTGCCTCCCTTCTGCCACTCAACAGCGATAAGTCCTTGCACCGACCGATAACTTGCCCGGACGAAATCCAAACCGTCCAAATGCGGTTTGATGCGGATGCGCTTGAAGCCCGGTTCAAGTTCTTCAATGCCAGCAACAAACCTGAAGAGCCACTCGCCCACGCAGCCGAAAGCGTAGTGGTTGAAGGAGTTCATGCCCGGCTCATGAATGCTGCCGTCAGGTTGGATGCTGTTCCATCGTTCCCAAATCGTCGTGGCGCCCATCCGAACCATGTAGAGCCATGACGGGTAAGTTTCCTGCAAAAGCAACCGATAAGCCACATCGCTTCGCCCAAAGTTACTCAGCACC
>Ga0105155_1000843_pt1 | contig 10515 bp, 8 predicted proteins | sample SSWtaG_2_FD_89589 | JGI IMG/M metagenome (GOLD analysis project Ga0105155, IMG submission 89589) | Hot spring microbial communities from Sandy's Spring West, USA to study Microbial Dark Matter (Phase II) - SSWsed_130316 | ecosystem: Environmental > Aquatic > Thermal springs > Hot (42-90C) >...
ACCTTTCTCTCCTAACCCAAATGCTATGAGCTTCTCAGGTGGATAAATCTTGTAGAGTCGGAGTATCCTTAGATTTTCTTCAAAACCATTAACCTTTGTAACTATTTTTGCAATATCACCCAATTTAAGCATTTCTGAAGTTATCAGACTTAGTTCATCAAGGCTTGGAGTATTATCAAACACATGCCATGAAATAATCCTAGCACTTTCTCTGTTAAATTTCAGCATAGAATCTTTTACTGTCTTAAGTTCTAAATCAATATATGCAGGCTTAAGTCTAAGCAATTCCTCTAATAATTTGATTCTTAATTCCTCTTCTCCTCTAAACTCTCCACCTTCCCATTGTGGTCTTACAGTTACAATTACTCTATTACTTAAGTCTAATACTAGTTTCGTTAATTTCTCTATAGAAGGACTCTCTAGATAATCTATTCGGAGCTCGACTAAGTCTCCTCCAATATCTAATGCTCTCTTAGCTTTCCATTCTAGTTCATTAATATTTCTAGCTTTAACACTTACACAGATTTTAGGCTTCATTTCCTATCTTTCAATAATGAATTCATCAACTATTTTTCCAAAATGCCTAGCTTTAAGTTCAGAAACATGGACGGTAATTTCATCTCCAGGTTTTATCTCAGTAATAGGGATTGGTGAACCATCGCTTCTTACAAGACTGATTGTTTCAGCATCCTGTAAGATTACTGACCCTTCTATATCTTTAACCCTAGCCCTGACTAATTTTAGTGGTCTCCTCTCAATTTTAACTCTACCGATTGAAGATATCCGTGCTTTTCCACTACTTGAAACTATCAATACCCGCATGCCTGACGATAATTCTGAGAGATATCTAGTTGATCCATCAGGCATCATTACATAACAGTGCACCGCTCCAGCATTTACTCTAAACGGTCTAGGAGATGTAAATGCTGAGCCTATGCTTTCATTATGTATTAAGAAGAAGAATTGAGCAGTATTGCCTACAAGTAACCCCTCTCCTGTATTAAGAATTGTAACTGTATCTACGCATACCCTCTCCCCCATTCCTGCATTCTTGACCTCAATAACTTCTGCATACTCTAATCCTATCATGTTGATTGACTTAATGATTTCGTAAATTATATCTAGATCTTCAACACCATCTACCTTGACTACTACTCCATCAACTCCTTTCTCTAATACTCCTAGGAGTGTTTCAGTTTCATTAAGGTTTGAAGAATAGGCATATAGTTTAACGTCAGAACCTTGGAGTTGAGCCACTAAGTTTTCTAGAGGTATAATCTTCCATGAAGGTGTATCTACAAAGATAATTTTAGCACCTGTGGATACAGCTTCCAAGACTTTCTCAATATCTCCAGATTCTTCTATCTTGACTTTCACAGGCTTCAGTTTTCTCTCTCCAAGTACTTCGACTACCCCATTCTCTCTCTCAAGGTAAACATTAAGGTAATCTTGCAGATCTTCAGGGATACTACACGGAATCTTACAGTATACATCTTTAATGCCAAGAGATAATGCATGCTCTATTATTCTTCTATCTGGATAGCTTGGAGAGATTATAATTTGTTTATTCATAATTTCTTCCACCCGCCAATACTTGCAATGCTTCTTCAACGGTTCTACCTTCTATCACTACTACTCTAAGAGCTCTCGTGATGAGCTCTGGCTCTTCATGTTGAAAGACGTTCCTACCAAATGTTATTCCGAATCCTCCTGCTCTTATAACTGCTTCAGCAAGCTCTAGTACCTGTCTATCATTATCTAGTTTTGGTCCACCAGCTGCAACTACTGGTACTGGGCACCCTTTCACTATAGGCCTTATTTCGTCAGGGTTTGAGGAGGGCATGGGTACCTTCACGATATCTGCTCCTAGTTCAGCGGCTACTCTAGCTACATGAGCAATCACATTTGGGTCATTTGGATTTTTGATATTCTCCCCTCTAGGATACATCATTGCTATGAGTGGAATCCCCCATTCATCGCATTCGTCAGCCATCATGCCTAACTTAATTAACATATCTTGTTCATCTTTGTTACCTATGTTTATGTGGAGAGATATAGCATCTGCTCCAAGTCTTATTGCTTCTCTTATTGTTCCGATTCTAACCTTCCAGTTAGGGTTAACTGATAAATTGGTTGAAGCTGAGAGGTGGACTATGAAGCCTATTGTTAATGGTGAGGGCAGGCTCTTGAATATTCCTTTATGTGCTAGTATTGCTGTAGCCCCTCCTCTCTCAACTTTCTTGATTGTTTCATAAATATTGTCTACCCCCTTTATAGGACCTACAGTTACTCCATGGTCCATAGGGATGCAGAGCATTCTATTATTGAAAGTTATTCTAGATATTCTAACTTGTTTACCAGAGACCATTTTCCATCACTCCAAGTACCCTTTAACTGTAAGGAGCTCGGCTGTGAGGATAGCTGTACCGGCTGCACCTCTAATCCTATTATGGCTTAAAACAAAGTATTTTAGAACATTCTCAGACTCACCTCTCCTTACTCTTCCAATAACTATGCTCATCCCTGGGATTGCTCCAGCATATACGTCTAGTCTAGGTTGAGGTCTATCTTCTATGTCGGTAACAAGTATAGGCTCTTTTGGAGCAGTTGGGAGGTTAAGCTTCTGAGGCTCACCCCTAAACTTCTTGAATGCTTCAATAGCTTCATCTAATTGAATGTCTTTCTCAGTCTCAACATATACTGCTTCTAAATGCCCATCGATCGTTGGGACTCTAGCGCATGATGCTTCAACAGGGAATCTCGCATATTCTATACTGCTACCATCGAATCTTCCCAGAATCTTCTTTGTTTCCTCCGAGATTTTCTCTTCTTCTTTCTTTATGTATGGTATTATGTTTCCGAGGATAGAGTAGGATGGCACTCCTGGGAAGCCTGCACCGGTTATTGCTTGATATGTTGCTACAACTACCTTGCTTACCCCATATTGGTCTAAGATTGGTTTAAGGGAAAGAACAAGCCCTATAGCTGTACAGTTAGGTGTAGTTACTATAAATCCTTCAGTTCTCTTCTTCTGGATGCTTATTAGTTCAAGGTGTTCTGGGTTTACTTCAGGTATTATTAATGGTACGTCAGGCTCCATTCTATGTGCTGATGCCTCACTAACAACTGGGAGGCCATGCTCAATGAATCTAGGCTCGATCTCTCTTGCAGCATCCGAAGGTAGTGATGAAAAAACCAAATCGGCATCGAACTTCCTTGGATCTGGTTCTACGACTTCAATATCTTCAACTTCTCTAGGAACATTTCTTAGGATTTTCACCGCCTCACCATACTTTTTCCCTATACTCTTCTTCCCAGACAATGTCGATATCCTAAACCATGGATGGTTTACTAACAAATCGATGTATTCTACTCCAACCATCCCTGTTGCTCCCAGAATACCTATTTTTATAGTCTTCATGCTGTCACCTCCTTCTTTAACTCATCTATCAGCATCTTCTTTGCTCTATCGATATCTCTACTAGATAGTATTAATCTAATTGATGAGCTTATAGTTAGTAGACCGTAGACGTTTATCCCAGATTCTGCTAGAGGTTTAGTAACTCTATAGATTACTCCAGGGCTCGTCTCAAGCATTCTCCCAGATATTATTAGCATCGATAGGTCTTGATAGAAGCTGATAGCTTTACCTATATTATTTGATACTAAAGCTGAGTGTATATCAGCTATGATCCCGTCTTTCTCTTCAATGTAGAGGACTATGGAATGTTCCTCACTAGTTACCGCTATAATCTTTAGACCTTTCTCTTTTAGCTTGCTTATTAATTTCTCGAAAGCTGTAGCTCCATCAAGTTGATCCCCAATAATTGTGGTCATAGTTATCTTAATGGGTGGTGAATATACTTCTATCTCTGGTTCATAGCCTTTGATTATCGTTCCACCATTACTTAATAGTTCTTTTAAACTGGCAATTCTAAGTCTTAGATTTTTACCTAAGTATCTCAGTGCCTTCGTATGGATTACTTTCGAGCCTCCTCTTACTAAAGCTTGAACTTCCTTGAAGTCTAGCTCACTCAATATCTTTGCATCTTCAACTAGGTCTGGATCAACTGAGAATATTCCAGGGACATCTTTAACTAATACTATTTCTTCAGCATTTAGACAACTTCCTATTAGAACTGCTGTTGTGTCGCTACCTCCTCTACCTAACGTTGTTATCTTCCCCTCACTTGTTATTCCTATGAATCCGCAGATTACAGGTATAACTCCTTCAGATATTAATGGTATGATCTTTTCCTCTATTTTCTTCTTTGTTTCTTCATATATTGGCTCTGCATCAAGATGTTTACTATTTGTTATTACTGGCCACTTATCATCAGATGGGTCGATGAATAATGCGTTTACTCCATGTTCTCTTAAAGCTAGTGTAAAGAGCCTTACACTGGTTCTCTCACCCATCGCTAGTATCTCATCTACTAATGATGGGTCAGGATTCTTTGATAGATTCTTAACTGTCTCTACTAGTTCATCTGTTACACCCTTTAATGCTGAGACAACCACTACAACTCCGTAGCCATTATCTATCAGCTTCTTTACCCAGTTTGCAGCATCGGCAATAGCTGAAACATCCTTCAAGACAGATCCGCCCAATTTAACTACTATACTCTTAACCAAATAGAACACACCCCCAATATAGGAAAAACTTGTTTAGACGCCCCAGCTTACGCCGGGGCAGGATAATAATAGCTCCAGAAGGCGAAGAAGACAATAGTAGCATTGTTTGAGACTATCATCTTCTTCAGCTCCTGGAGCTTTGCCTATATTGGGATCAAGGTTCTAATTAAACCTTTCCCGTAATTGACAAAAATCAATAATTCTTCCATAGATATTGATATTTTAAGTATGCCTAATGCCACTCGGTATGTTTTATTGAAGTTAATAAGATAGCTGTATCTTTGAATTATTGTCGGTCTGCCTTGAGTGCGGTTGCTTTAAGGTTCTTCAAGATCTTGATTAAAGCATTATGTATGATAGTTCTCGGTTTTTCATTATATTTCCTATATCTTGCTTTGACTCTACCGTTGACGTACCCAATACTGAATGTTACCGTAGTAGCACTACTTGTAATGTTAGTAATCTTCAGTATCATGACCTTACTAACATAACCTCATAACCTGATTAAATCTTCTCAACCTAGCATGAATCTACCTAGATGAAATAAATGGAAGATAGTTATTCCTTTAGGACTTCCCTCCAATCTGATTTTATCTTTACACCCCCCCTCTTTTCTTGAATATAATTATATGCAGAGAGTGCTGCGATAGCTCCTTGAGCTGCAGAGATTACAGCTTGCTTATAAGCTATGTTTGTTACATCTCCTGAGGCAAATACTCCCCTCCTACTTGTTGAACAGTATGAATCTACAATTATTTCTCCATTCTCATTTAATTCAACGAACCCCTTAATCCAATCTGTCTTCATCTCATATCCTAATTCAACAAATATACCATCTAACTTTAGTTCTCTAACTGTTCCATCAACTAAACTTTCTAAAACTACAGACTCAAGTCTATCACTTCCTCTAACTTCTTTAACGATTGTTTCAGGTAATTCTTCAAACCTCTCAATACATTTTGCTGGAAGACTTCTTGAGTCAAGCCTGCTCTTACCTCTATGGACTAGGTATACTTTATTATCGTATTCGCATAATAGATTGACTGCTTCCAAAGCTTGCGGTCCCCAGCCATACACTAATACTGTTTTCCCTCTATATAGTGGGGCATCGCATATAGCACAGTAACTTATCCCCTTACCTTTGAATCTTTCTTCTCCAGGGATATTCATTTCTCTCGGAGTCTTCCCGAAGGCCAAGATTACAGCTTCACAGCTTAACTCGTATCCCCCTCTAGTCTCTATGATAAATACTTGATCATCTCTCTCACCTATTTTAACTACTTCATCAAATAAGATCTCTACACCATATTGTTGAACTTGATCTAGAATCTTTGATGCAAGCTCGTAACCTGAAATAGATTTGTATCCTGGATAATTCTCGATGCTCGAAGATAAAGTCATCTGTCCGCCTACATCTTTAGTTATTATGAGTGTACTCATCTTCTGTCTAGATGCGTATAATGCTGCTGTAAGACCAGCTATCCCCCCTCCAACTATTATTATATCGTAATCAACGTATCCCATACTTTCTAGAATATCTACTGATTTTTATAAGAATATCGGTATCAATTAATATGCATGCAAATACAAAGTTTATCAGTAACTTTTCTCTAGATTTTTCTACGTTAGAGATGAAGATTATCGAGGTGTCTGCCCCAGCTACTATCGCTAATCTCGGACCAGGGTTTGATATTGTCGGATTAGCTATAGAGAATTATAGAGACATAGTTAGGATAGAATTAACAGACGATAGGTCGATAAGTCTTGAAATAATAAACAATACTAGAGCAGCTGTGGCGTCTAAGCCTGAAAAGAATTCTGCTGTAGTCTCAGCATTAACGGTCATGGAGTTTGCGGGGGTTAGAAGCGGATTTAAGATGAAGCTTATTAAGAACGTGCCCGTCGGTGTAGGTCTAGGTAGCTCCGGTGCATCTGCTGCTGCAGCAGCATATGCTATGAATATTCTTCTTGGAGGTAAGCTTCCGATGGAGATTCTAGTGAAATCTGCAGGCGAGGGGGAGAAGGTTGCATGTGGTTCACCACATCTAGATAATGTGGCCCCCTCACTCTATGGTGGATTCACTATGATACTTGATGTGAATGAACCTGAAATATTCAATATTAAGCCATCAATAGATTTCTCGATAGTATTGATTACCCCTCAAGTCAAGTTACCAAGTAATAAGACTGAGTATGCTAGAAGCTTGCTTCCTGGGAAGATCGACCTAGAAACGATGGTTAAACAGACTTCCAGCTTAACCCGCTTAATAATAGGTATAATAAAGGGAGACTTAAAAATGATAGGTAAAGCAATTAGTAGCGACTATGTAATTGAGCCTGCTAGAAGTTTAATGATCCCAAGATTCTATGAAGTAAAGGAGGCTGCATTGAAAGCTGGAGCACTTGGATTTAGTTTAAGCGGTGCTGGACCATCTGTATTCGCTTTAACCTATCCTGAAGATGCTGAAAATATACGTAGAGAAATCGTAAAGAAATTTCATGAATACGGTGTAGAATCAGTTGGAATAATAGCTAAACCAACACTTATCGGTGCAAGAATAGAACGAAGCGAATAAGGAGAATATATAAAAAGATAATACTTACAATAAGGTCAACAATGTTTTTTCTTCTATGTAGCCAGCCCATGTAATACTCCAATAAGCTGTAGGAGGTCGATAGGTAACATGAAAAATAACTCTTATCACTAAAGGTAAGTTTTTTAGAAATTAATCTCTAACTTCATATAAGGGGCCGGTAGATCAGTGGGAGATCGCCCGCCTCGCACGCGGGAGGTCGCGGGTTCAAATCCCGCCCGGTCCATCAAATTCAAATACATCTCCTTGAGCAGCTCAATTTTTGTCCTCATAAGTTTAATATGCGAATCCACTTTTCTCTTTTCTTCTTCCAACATAATGGTTAGGATATTTTCTAGGGCTATAAATGTATTATGGAAAACCTTAAAATCTATAATAACAGATCATAGAATTATGAGAAAGAAGCTTTTTAGTGAGCCGCTTGGGAAAGATGAAATTTTCAAGAAGTTAAGAGAATATTCTATTGATGATGCAGACCCTCTTAGTGGAAGATTATTCACTGTAGCATTTGAAACTGGATTGGATGAACTTAAAAATATAGCATACGAGGCTTTCAGAGCATTCATGGATAAAAATATGTTAGATTTCACAGAGTTTCCAAGCGCTATTAGGATGGAGAAAGATATCATAGATATAGCAATATCTTTAATGAATGGAGATGAACATGTGGTTGGAACATATACTTTCGGAGGAACGGAAAGTGTTTTCTTAGCTGTGAAAGCTGCTAGAGATAAATTCATACTTGATAAAGGATTCATAACGCTTCCAGAGATAGTTATGCCTGTTACAGCGCATCCATGTTATGATAAAGCTGCTGAATACATGGGTCTAAGAGTTAAGAGAGTTAAAGTAGATACTGAAACATACCGGGCAGATATAGATTCAGTTAACGAAGCGGTAACCGAGAACACTGCATTAATAGTAGGGTCAGCACCGAACTGGCCATTTGGAACAATAGACCCAATTAAAGAATTAGCTGAGATCGCTTTGGAGAAGAATATATGGCTTCATGTAGATGCATGTGTAGGAGGATTTATCTTACCATTCATGAAGAAGCTAGGAGAAAATATACCTGACTTCGATTTTAAAATTGAAGGTGTTTCATCCATCTCTCTAGACCCACATAAGTATGCGTACTCCCCCATTGGGTCCTCAGTAGTACTATTTAGGAAAGAATTCTATAAGATGTTTTCTCAGTATGCAAACCTAAAGTGGCCTGGATACCCGATTGTAAACCCTGCTGTCTTATCCTCTAGGTCAGAAGGACCATTAGCAGCAGCATGGGCTGTTCTCCACTTCCTCGGAGAGAAAGGATACATAGAGCTAGCTAATAAGATAATAGCGGCTAGGAATAAAATATGTAGTGGACTGAAGGAAACAGGTTATAGGGTAATGGGTGACCCAACGGTTATAGTTGCATTTACATCCGAGAAAGTTAACTTATTCAAGTTGTCTGATGAAATGGTGAAGAAAGGATGGTACTTCTTAGCTCAGAGAGGAATATCAGAGATGGGTATTCCTCCAAGTATACATCTTACAATTACACCTGTACATGAAAGTATAGTTGACAGCATGTTGAAAGACTTAGAGGAGTGTACTTCGGAGCTGCAGAAGATTCCTCCAAGCGATATTGAAGGAGTAGTAGAGAGCCTGGGACTTATTATGAGCTTGATAACACCTGGAGAAATGGATATATCAACACTTAGTAAGCTACTGAAAGAGGCGGAAGAGTATCTAGAGATATATGGTCCGAAGTTACTAGAAGCATTTGGTCTAGATAAAGGCTTACCGAGAGAAATGGCTTTAATAAACCAGGTATTCAACTCACTGCCTCCAAATATTACAGAGCTATTGGTAAACTACATCGTAATCCAATTATTCAAGAGAGGAGTATAAACCATGTAAGGAGACTACACATATACATATCCCTCTCTTTTTTGTCTTGAAATAAGTCACGTAAGATTATTTTCTTAGTTTCTTTCTTGGTTTCTTCTTAGTTTTCATAATTATCACTGCAGCTATTATTGGTATCAGTAAAAGAAGCGAGCTAGCGATCAAGTATAAATCTGTTAATTCAATTGGAGGTGGAGATGCAGTAGGGGGACTGGATAAAGTTACTGTCTTTGTTTCTTCTTCTCTGTATTGTGTAGAGACCTTCTCGCTTACACCAATGTTACTGACTTGGTCGATTGCTACAACATACACTTCTGCTTCTTCACCTGATTTTAGTTGAAATTCAGATACATAGATATCTCTATCTACTATATAGGTCATATCGTATGTTCTGTTATCTGCTATGAGGTGAGGGATTTTACTTTTCACAATGACTATTAATGTTGCTCTGATAGGTTCATTATCTGGGTCATATATCTTTGCAGAAGCTTTGAATAATCCTCCTCCCTGAGGCTCAATTACTATACTCTTTACTATTGGAGGTCTGGAAAGCCAGACCCATCCAATCTTTCTAGTGTTTATCTCAGTAAACCATATTCTATCTTTATCCAGTACATCACCAAGTATTCTTCCTCCAACTCTTACTTCGCTTATACTATCTCCATCGATCTCTCCAACAGCCCATCTTGCTCTAGCAACATATATTATCCTCTCATCAGAGAGCATGTATAACCCTATATCAATTGTGCTACCTCTTTGTAAGCTCCATTTTCTCTCAATCTTTAAACTTCCTGAAACCCTATATAACCTATCTTCAGTAGATGCTAGCAGCAAATTATTATTAAAAGCTTTTAATGCAAGTATTCTTTCATCAATTTTTAGATAATTTTTCTCACTTTTAGTTAGATCTATTTTTGCAAGTGTATACCCATCGGACTGCACAACATAAAGAAAACCATTATCAAGAGATATTTTTCCTAATCCACGGTCAACATCAATTTCTATTCTTAATAATTCATTTAAGCTCATCGTGTCGAATATTATTATCAAACTCTTATCAGGCAGGGAAACTGATATGTATCGAGATGAAGTATCAAGGTCGCCTGGAAAACCTGGTAATTCTATCTCATCAACATCTTCTCCTAATAGATTGTATACATAAAGTTTACTACTTGTTGAAGTAGCCATGAAGATCTTCTGGTTCGACACCGCAATGTCGAATACATCTCTCGGAGCTTTTAAGACTTTCATTGACCCATCTACTTTACTTATGAATATTAAGCTACTCTCTAGAGGATCATACACTATTAGTTTATCATCAACTACTGTAATAAGTGCTGGAGTAAATTCTGGGTGAGTAAGATAGTTAGGCTGAGAGATAGCTGAAACCTCT
>Ga0105155_1000847_pt1 | contig 10487 bp, 10 predicted proteins | sample SSWtaG_2_FD_89589 | JGI IMG/M metagenome (GOLD analysis project Ga0105155, IMG submission 89589) | Hot spring microbial communities from Sandy's Spring West, USA to study Microbial Dark Matter (Phase II) - SSWsed_130316 | ecosystem: Environmental > Aquatic > Thermal springs > Hot (42-90C) >...
ATAAGAATAGGAATTTCTGGAACCATTGGGAACCCATTGGAGGCTGCACGTTTCCTTGCAGGATCCCATGTTGGTGTTGAGATTATAATGGATAGATCTAGCAAGCCATGTAGCACAAAGGTCTATAGCCCCCTCCCAATGGATGTTTCTGAGCAGGGCGGGGATCTAGATCCCTTCTTTGGGGCTAGGATTTCGAAGATAGAGGAGATCCTTAGAGGCTCCAGAGGATCCGCTATAATATTCACCAACACAAGGGATCAGGCTGAGAGGCTCGGGGCAGAGCTGAGGAGAAGAGGTATTCTAGTCGGTGTTCACCACGGATCACTCTCAAGGGATGCTAGGGAGGATGTTGAGAGAAGCCTCAGGGAGGGGAGGATCCCAGCTATAGTGGCTACATCGAGCCTCGAGCTGGGGATAGATGTTGGGAGCGTCGAGATCGTTATCCAATATATGTCGCCTAGACAGGCTATGAAAATGCTCCAGAGGATGGGTAGGAGTGGGCATAGAGAGGATGCACCATCTATAGGCTATATAATTGCTAGCGAAAACATCTACGATATAGCTGAGAGCGCTGTTATAGCTAGGAGGGCATGCTCTCAGGAACCCTATAAGGAGATCGAGAGACTCTTCCCTCGAGAGCTGCCCCTAGATGCTCTTGCCCATCAAATAGCGGGGTTAGTCCTTGAAAAGGAATCAATCCCTGTGGGAGAGGTAGTTGAGATACTCTCGAAGGCCTATCCATTCAGAAGTCTCACACAACAGGCTGTTGAAAGGGTTGCTGAGTTCCTCTCCAACATAGGGGTTATAAAGATATCTGAGGAGAACGGCATTAAGATCCTATTGAGGGGTAGGAGGGCTAAGCAATATTACTACCGAGCAACTATGATTGTTGATACCAAGAGCTACAGGGTCGTCGATATAGCCTCTAACAGATCTATAGGGGAGTTGGATGAGAGATTTGTCGCCAAGGAGGTGTCTCCAAGGGCTATAATAGTCCTCGGAGGATCTCTCTGGAGGGTTTTAGAGGTCGAGGATGATCACATCTATGTTGAAGCTGTAGATAATGCAGAGGGATCTGTGCCTAGATGGATTGGACAGCAGATCCCAGTTGATAGGAGGGTTGCTAGAGAGGTGTGTATGATGCTGAGATCCCTATCCAGGGATCCAGGAAAGACTGTAGAGAGATACCCGGTCGACGCTGATGCTATGAAAAGGGTTTTGGAGGTCGTTGAGAGACATATATCTAGTGGCTATCCAATCCCAGGTGATGATCTAATGTTGATAGAGAGTTGGAGAGACTCCGGTGTTAGCATCGCCATCATACATGCCTGCATAGGTTCTAAAGCGAGTGAGGCTCTAGGGCTATATATATCTAGCTATCTAGGCTCCTCAGCATCTTATAGAGCAACACCATATGGCGTTATAGTGGCTATACAGGGTAATGTCGGAGCTAGAGATCTCGAGAAGATTCTATCCTCATGGAGAGATCCTGGCGAGATAGAGGCGAGGGTTCTAGGGGCTGCGAGGGCTAGCGGAGCCTATAGATGGCACCTAGTAGCGGTTGCGAAGAAGATGGGGGCTGTAGATAGGGATTACCCCTTCGAGGAGGCTTTGAAACATGCAAGGCTCTTCGAAGACACGGTTGTGGGTGAGGAAGCTTTAAGAGATATGCTCTATGAGGAGCTTGATCTAGATGGGCTAAGAGATCTTCTATCAAGGGTTAGGGATGGGAGGGCTAGGATTGTTGCTCTAGATCTGAGGGAGCCAACACCGCTTGGAGGTGAGCTTTATAAGGGTATATCGGGCTTTGAAAGGGTTAGAAGCCAGTCCATACCTAGGAGCTTAGTTGCAGAGCTTGTGAGGAGGAGGCTTGAGGAGAAAGATGCATTGCTAGTATGCATTATGTGTGGCTATACATTTACGTCAAAGGTAAAGGATCTGCCCCAGAAGATTGAATGTCCAGCATGCGGATCTGTGTTCGTCGGTGTGAACAAATATGGCTATCCATCTGCGAGAGAGCTTGTCAGAAGGGTTGCTAAGAATCCAGAGATCCTAAGAGATCCAAAGGCTCTGAGAGATGATGAGAAGGAGGCTCTCTCAATGCTTGTAGGGACAGCCAACCTTGTTGCCAGCTATGGTAGAAAGGCTGTGCTTGTCCTCATGGGAAAAGGGGTTGGGCCGGAGAGCGCAGCTAGCATTATAGCTTCTTCACAGGATGACGAGGATCTCTATATAAGGATCTTGGAAAGAGAGAAAAAATACATGTCCACGAAAAAATATTGGGATTAACCCGATCAGATCTATAGTATTTAGAATAATGTTGATCTTTGGATATCCATAAAAATGTGTAGCCGCTTCATGCTTATGGTGATACCCATGTTAGGTTTTCGAGGAACCTTAGTCTCTTAGGTATTGGTGGGTGTGTTGCCAGGATCTCCTCTATTGATGAATACTGAGATCTCATGATCCTCTCAATATCGGCTCTCGTTACTCTGTAGAATGGCTCTGCAGCAGCGTCTGTTAGTGCGTATATGAATAGAGCTCTCAGCTTGCTCTCCCCAACACTCTGATGAATTTCTGGGTTTCTTCTATAGAATATATGTAACTTTGCTAGTGCAGCCTGCATAGCACTCCTCCCAGCCGCTTTGGCTCCCTCGAGGTCTGCGTAGTATTCTCTCAGCCTGCTGAATGCTAGTATTAGTATTTGGAGCACGAATGATACTATCACAGCTGCTATTCCCACCAGCACCAATATAAGTGGGCTCGAGCCATTTCTCCTATTACTACCGCCTCCCCAAAGCCCTAGATGTACTAGGCTTACACCTAGATAGTACATCACAGATGGGAGTATACCTAGGAAGAGCATTATAGCGTTATCTCTGTGCTTGTGGTGTCCTATCTCATGCCCTATAACAGCCTCTAACTCCCTCTCATCTACGAGCTCTAGCATGCCCTCTGTAACCGCTACATATCTTCCAAGGAATATGTTTCCATATGCAAATGCGTTGGGGGGACCTCTAACCCTCACAGCCTTAGGAGGCTTCACACCGAGTCTTGAGGCGACTTTATTCACTATCTCCTGGAGCCTTGGATCCGGTGTTGCTCTGTAGAATAGGTTTATCATCAGCGGTGAGAGTATATATGTGAATAGGTTTGCTATAATTACGAAGAACATTATGGGGAGTATAAACCAGGTCACAATCCCCGGATCGCTGAGGCTTATAGAAGCCCCTCTCCACGCTTGGATAGCATATACTATACCAAAGAGGGTTCCAGTAAATACTAGGATGATTAGAATCAGGGTGAGAGCCATAGAGGTGTATAGGGAGAAAGCCCCTGAGAGTCTGCCAGCAACTTTAGGAGCTATTGTTGATGCTAGCATAAACATCACTATATATCCTAGAACCATTAGAGCCAACGCTATTGGGTCGAAGAAGAGGAACACCTAGCCTCACCTATATATTATACATATGTAAGCATAATAAGCATTTCCATATGCATCTAATTCGCAGAGTTTCGGAAAAGCTAAAAAGCCCCGATGAGTTATATAGAGATGGCCGGGGTAGCTCAGCTGGTAGAGCGCCGGGCTGTTAACCCGGTGGTCGGAGGTTCGAATCCTCCCCCCGGCGCCTCCCAGTGGCTGTTTTGAGTTTTATGGAAGTTTATAAGGGTTGTTAGAGATTTTGTGAAGTCCCAGATGCGGGTGGGGATAGATACCAAGATGCGAGGACACCTCACAGCGATGAACCTGAGAAATCAATGAGGGTGGAGCTGTGGGTTGGGGTCGCCCAAAGCAGGTTGATGGGGATGATGCTATGGGGCGATGAAAGCCCTGCCCGATGCGATAAAACCAAGGGAATGTGGCTTGATATCAAGCTATATCAAGCCCAATGAAATCCGAACCCCAAAGCAAGGATCCTTAACATAGCTGCTAGCCATTGTCTAACATACCCATAAATAGATATGTGAATAGCTCTTGGGATGAGGGATCAACATTATTATATGAGTAGTAAGCAAATACCTTCGATCATAGAACATCCTTATTTAGCTTTTATATGCATCTCTTCAGGCCTATTAGGTTCTTTCTCTTAGCTATACTGGTGATTAGATGGATGATCGATGTCCTGATTAGCGTGGCAGTAGCTATTCTCCAGATAGCTGTTGGTGTCGGGCTAGCCCTTTTTAGCGTGACACTATCTCTAAATCTTTTGAATAGACTTACGAGGGGCTGGATGAGATGGCCGAGCTGAGGAAGGGTAATGTCGCTGTTGGCGTCTATATAGCTGGAATACTTATTGCTGTCTCCAGTGTTATTGGTCAAGGCGCATCTGGAATTGCAAGATTTTTCCTAGGTGGCAAGGGAGCTCTCGAAGCTCTCGTAGCTGGCTTGATACAGCTTTTCATAGGGTTGCCCCTAGCTATATTTGCAATCACACTAGCCTAGAATGCTGTATATAGATTTATAGTTACAAGGCTAGCCGGCAAGGTTCAAGCGCCATCTATCGCTGAGGAGCTGAGTAGAGGTAATATTGCTATAGCCGCAATGCTCTTCGGAGCCTTCTTCGCAACGTCAACCGATATAAGCTAGTCCTAGGATTCTTAGCACAGCCAATAGCGCAGGCCCTTGGGGTAGCAATAAGCGGCTAAAACACCCTAATAATAACTTCTATAATTACATTTCTTTGATGCCCATGGTGGCTAGCAAAGGGACTAGAGATCTGAAGGCTGAGATAAGGGCTAGGATTTGGAGGCTCCTTGAGGAGAGAGGTGTTTCGAAACCTCCCAAGCCCATCTATGGGAGAATACCTAACTTCGATGGTGCTGAGTTAGCGTGTGAGAGAGTCTCAGAGCTTCCTGAGTTCCGCAGAGCCTCTGTCATAAAGATCAACCCTGATTCTCCTCAGATGAGGTCTAGATATATAGCACTATTATTGGGTAAGATTGTGATCATGCCTACGCCTAGACTTAGAGAAGGGTTCCTGATATTGGATCCAAGATCTATACCTAGGAACAGGATCTCTGAAGCGGCAACGATAAGGGGATCCTTTATATGGGGTTCGAAGATATCGATTAAGGAGATCCCAAAGGTAGATCTGCTGATAGTTGGCTCAGTGGCTGTGAATACAAAGGGGGCTAGGATTGGAAAGGGAGGGGGCTACGCTGATCTAGAATATGGCATATTGAGAGAGCTAGGGCTTGTAGATGAGAACACACCTGTTATAACAACAGTCCACGATCTACAGATCATAGACCAAGAGATACCCATGGAGGAGCACGACCTATCAGTAGACATCATAGTGACCCCCATGAGGATAATAAGGATCGAGAGAGCATATAGAAAGCCAAAAGGAATATACTGGGATAGGATAGATAGGGAAAAATTAAAGGAAATTCCAATACTATCTGAGATCCTCAGAGAAAGGACGAAATAAAAGAGGAAAACGTGATGCTGATGATCTCTAGGCTAAGAAATATAAGGAACTCATTAGCATCCCTTAATACAAGTGAAATATCCTGAGAATACCATTCTAGCTAAGCTTCTGGGCAATTTCCAAACTCTTAACAATTCAATGAGGTGCTTAGATCGCTTATTCCTCGGCTATATTCCAACTCTACTAACGCTTGATCTACGAGCCTTTATAGCAGGGATAACCTTTCTATTCACAGGGTTAGTTGTCAGGGTATTATAGCTGAATTAATATCGAGACTCCCTAAATAGCATAAGCCGTTTCTCCTCTCTGGGGGTAAGTATCAGCGGTGATAGTGGTTCTTAAGCAAGTATTGTTGAATACTATGAAGCATTTTAATGCAATGCTCTCTTGCAGCTTTGGGAGAACCGTCTGCTGGATCGCTGTCTACCGGTGTTAGTAGTCTAAGGCTTATAACCTCAGCTCTTTCGCCAACTATTAAAATGAGGGCTCTACATGATCCTCCTAGCTCTAGGTAGCAGAGCATGGCTTCGTCAACCTCGAGTGTCTCTGAGCATAGCTCCCTCCCAGGCTTGCTAGGTAGGATCTCATAGTGATCTATGATATATAGTCTCATCGAATTACCCTCCAAAATGAGGATCCTTGATAACCCATCGAAATAGCTTCTAGCAATCTTCAGCATAGCCATGGGAAATAGCTTTTCAAATATATAAAAATTTAGAGAGATTCTAAAAGATCTGCGATGCCCTAATATATGGATATTTTACATATAGATCCGTGGAACATGTTATAGGAATAATACTCTGTGTTTAAACTAATATAATAGGCTGTAAACAATATCTATGATCCATAGCATGGGTAATATATGTTGATAGGGCAACATATATTTGGTGGGATCTCTGAGAGATATTTATGAGATAAGATGGCATGGGAGAGGTGGGCAGGGAGCCGTAACAGGATCTATTATATTAGCTGAGGCATCTAGTCTAGAAGGGCTCTATTCACAGGCATTCCCAGAATTTGGCCCTGAAAGAAGGGGAGCTCCTGTTACTGCTTATACTAGGATTTCGAAAAGATATATAAGGACTAGGGCTCCCATAGAGGATCCAGATATAGTAGTTGTTCTCGATCCCAGCATACCTGCCTCAACATATCTCAAGAGATTGAAGAGAGATGGATATGTTGTCATCAATACTAAAAGAAGTGCTAAGGATATCGCTGAGAGCCTAGGGATCCGCGGTGTCGTATCTGTTGATGGTACAAGCCTAGCTCTGAAGATCCTCGGATCTCCCATAGTTAATATAGCCATGCTTGGAGCACTAGCTAAAATTCTTAATATAGTAACTCTGGATTCCATAGCAAGGGCTGTTCTCAAGATCCTTTATAACATCCAGACCATCGGATCTTTAGAGACTATCCTAAAATCACCAGGCCTTGGAGAGACTGCAATGGGTAACATAGCTGTCTTATCCGAGGCATATAGATCTGCGGAGGTGCTTCTATGAAGAGCTGGAGGGAGCTCCCAATAGGTGGGATCATACTCGAGGCTGGGAATAGTGTTAAGAGGAGGACGGGTGATTGGAGAGTCTTCAAACCCATTATAGATCATGATAGGTGTATAAGATGTTTACTATGTTGGATCTACTGCCCAGATGGCGCTATAAGAATCGTTGATGGAGTATATAAAACATCTGATGGAAAGCTATGGAGTCTCTCCTTCGAGATAGACTATGACTATTGCAAGGGCTGTGGAATAAGTGCTGAGGAGTGCCCTGTAAAGGCTATAGAACTTGTTGAGGAGGTGAGGTAAATGCAGGCTTCGGTGGAACGCGTTAAAACACCCTATGGGATCGAGCAGACGAGGGTTCTTCTAAACTCTAACTATACAGCAGCATACGCCATTAGAGATGTAGGCGTCGATGTGATTGCCGCATATCCCATAACACCCCAGACGGGTGTTGTTGAGAAGCTTGCAGAATTCATAGCTAGTGGGGAGCTTGATGCTGAGATGATCCATGTTGAGAGCGAGCACTCAGCCCTAAGCGCTGTTATAGGTGCTTCAGCAGCTGGGGCTAGGGTTTTCACAGCTACATCTTCTCAGGGGCTCGAATATATGCATGAGGTTCTTCACATAGCATCTGGTATGAGGCTACCGATAGTGATGGCTGTTGCCACAAGGGCTCTCTCGGCTCCGATTAATATATGGTGTGACTACACTGATCTGATGAATGCCAGGGATACATCTTGGATCACATTTATAGCATATACGGCACAGGAGGTATATGACTCGCTAATAGAGGCATATATAGTATCTGAGGATCCAGAGGTTATGCTTCCAGCAATGGTAGCCTATGATGGCTTCTGGATGAGCCATACATATGAACCTCTATATATACCGGTAGATCGTGAGATCGTTAGAAAGATAGTCCCTAGGAGGAGTAGGATCACACTAGATCCTGAGAACCCGGTTACTATGGGCTCTATAGTTGGTCCAGACTACTACTACGAGATCAAGTATCAACAGGTGGTTGCCATGGAGCAGGCCTATAGATCTGTGAGAAACGCTGATAGAATTATAGAGGATACATTTGGAAGAAGATATGAGCCGATAGAGGTATATAGGGTTGAGGATGCGGACATAGCTATTCTAACCTATGGAGGGATATATGGTACGCTATTAGACGCTGTGGATAGGATGAGGGAGAGAGGTATCAGGGTTGGTGCTATGAGGATAAGGCTATGGAGACCATTTCCAGCTGAGGATCTGGTTTCTAAGGCCAGGAATATAAGCACTCTAATAGTAGTTGATAGAGCTATAAGCTTTGGAGCATCCATCTCAGGGCCAGTCGCCCTCGAAACTATTGCGGCCTTCCACAGAGTTGGATCCTCACCAGATGTTATAAGCATAGTTGCTGGGATAGGAGGTAGACCAGTTACGGAGAGGGATTTCGAGGGTATGGTAGAAACTGTTTTCAAGCTAGGTAGAAGGGCTAGAGAGATAGGTACTCTTTACTGGGGTGTTAGGGGGTGAGCTACCTGTGATTAGGATAAGGGGTGTTAGAGATCTACCTAGGGAGGAGTACTTCGCACCTGGGCATGGTCTTTGCGCAGGGTGTACTGCTGGAACCATTGTTAGGCATCTTCTGAAGATAGCTGGGAGAAACACTATAGTAGTTAATGCGACGAGCTGTGTCGAGGTATCGACAACAATGTATCCATATACATCGTGGCGCGTCCCATGGCTTCACGTAGCTTTTGAGAATGCTGCAGCTGCGGCAAGCGGGATCGAAACTGCGATAAGGGTTCTGGCTAGGAAAGGCATTATAGATCCTGGGAGATCTGTTAATATAGTCGTCTTAGCCGGCGATGGTGGAACCTATGATATTGGGTTACAGTCGCTTAGTGGGATGTTGGAGAGGGGTCATAGGGTTATGTATGTGCTCTATGATAACGAGGCATATATGAACACAGGGATACAGAGAAGCGGTTCGACGCCTCTGCACGCTTGGACAACCACAACTCCCCTCGGCAAGGCTATGAGGGGGAAGATCCAGCCTAAGAAGCCCATAGCAGAGATAGTGGCTGCACATAGAATACCATATGTAGCTACAGCCAATGTTGCATACCCAATAGATATGGATCAGAAGTTCTCTAAGGGTCTTTCAGTTGAGGGACCATCATTCATACATGTCCTCCAGCCATGCCCAACAGGATGGAGATTCGATCCGAGATACGGTATAAAGATAGGAAGGCTAGCTGTAGAAACAGCGATGTGGATCAACTGGGAAATGGAAAACGGAAACTTCAGAGTAACCACAAGAGTACCTAAGAGGAAACACGTTAGACACTACCTAGAGGCCCAGGGAAGATTTAGAGGATTAACAAAAGAAGAGATCGAGGAGATACAGGAGTATATAGACAAAGAGGTGGAGAGAATAAACAAATTAGTGGGAGAAGAAGTAATAGGACCCAGAATAGACTAAAAAATAAAATACAGCTGATTCCCAGAAGGCAAGGCATGACTATTATCAATTCCGATGGTATGATAATAAGTATCTCGAAATCAACCACCATAAACATTATGAAACATCACATCTGTAGGCAACCTTCATAGGGAATTTTCTCGATTTCCTTAGGGGAGATCCTAGCGGTTGTAGGTGAAGAGTTATTGTTGAAAGCCTCTAGAATACCTTCCGTGACTAAAACAATTAAAAGTGACGAGGGTCACGGCGGGCGAGTCATTACGCTGCCCGTAGGCCTCCTCACCGCAACAGTTCACCCCCAGTCGCCTGGGAGCCCCGACCCAATGGTTCTTGGAAACCCGCGGTCACTGCTATACCCATTACTCTGAGCCTTATATACGCAGTCTCAGCATATCTTATAGCAGCTAGTAGTGATTTAAAGCCATTAGAAGTAACAGAAAATATAAAGAAAAAGAAACAGCCTTTAATGTTTCTTAGGCTCCTCGCTCGAGATATTCTCTTACCCATCTAGCTATATCCTCAATCTTGATTCTTATCTGTTCTCTGGTATCTCTGAATCTTATGGTCACAGTCCCATCTTCAAGTGTTCTGCTATCAACGGTGATCCCTAGGGGGACCCCGATCTCGTCTGCCCTAGCATATCTCCTCCCAATGCTCCCGCTCTCATCATATAGCACATAAAATCCTGCTTTAACCAGTTCTTGATATATCTTCTTAGCTATTCTGATCATGTTTTCATCCTCGATGAGGGGGTATACACCAGCTGTTATTGGTGCTAATCTCGGGGGTATCTTCAGCACAACCCTCTCACCCTCCTCGCTATATGCCCTGTCGAGCACTACGTATAAGAGTCTCTCAGCACCGAATGAGGGCTCCACAACATGTGGGTAGAATTTCTCGCCATGGATAATCTCTTCAACCTCTTCAACTTTGAATACCTCTTTACTTACCCTCACACCCCCTATCTCTATCTCGCTGCTCGAGAGGTCTAGGCTATCTAGATCTATTTTTGAAAGGGCTCTGAAGATCTCTGGAGCTTTCTCACCATAGATCCTGAGGACAGCCTGTTTATCCA
>Ga0105155_1000849_pt1 | contig 10475 bp, 8 predicted proteins | sample SSWtaG_2_FD_89589 | JGI IMG/M metagenome (GOLD analysis project Ga0105155, IMG submission 89589) | Hot spring microbial communities from Sandy's Spring West, USA to study Microbial Dark Matter (Phase II) - SSWsed_130316 | ecosystem: Environmental > Aquatic > Thermal springs > Hot (42-90C) >...
AGAAAACATATATTTGAGTCTAATTTTGACCGAAAAAGAGGGGGAGAAGGAAAGAGAGGAAAGTAAGACGTTCAACGAAGAATTTGAAGTAGTTATAGCTATTCCCGAAGCTAGGAAGCCTGGGCTAGTCTTACCTGAAGATAAGATGAAAGAATTAATAGAGTTGCTAGATAGTCTAGGATGGGATAAGAGGACTCTTCAACGATACGTTAATCACGCTCTTAGATTAAGGAAGTTGGAGAAAGAATATCATAAGACATACACTACACTAGTTAGAGATTACGAGAAACTAAGCAGAGAGGAAGTAAAAACTAGATATGCTATCCAGCAGCTAATAGAGAAGAGGAAGAAGATAGAGGAAGACTTAAAACTATACATGGAGCAATACAACATCACATTAGAAACAACGAAGAAGATAATCTCTATTCTTGAGGAATTAAAAAAGAATGGTCTAGACTTAGAAGACCTAAACAGGGCCACAAAATTCTTGAAGAATCTTAAAGACCAAAAATATGATGCTGATAAGATAATCTTGTATGTCTCCAAATGCGAAGACCTATCTCTAGAATTAGATAAAATAAATAGAGAACTATTAGAAGCTAGAGAATCTCTCCACAAGATAATTCAAGAGAGAGAAAACTTAGATAACCTTCTAAAAGAAGAATATGGGCTTATTGATGGATTAAAAAATCTAAAGAATGATATTGAAAGATTATCTACTGAAAGAGATAGTATTCTCTCCGAGCTTTCCAGATATCGAGAAGAAGTAGAGAAGTTAAGGAAGGAAATAGAAGAACTGATAAACATAAAGTTTGATATAAATGAAGTGAATCGTTTACTTCAAGAGAAGAGGGGTGAGTTAGAGGATTTAAAAAAGAAGGTTGAAGCATTGAAGCATGAGTTATCAGAGCTTATTGGCGTTGAAGCATCAACCAAAGAAATACTCTCCAGACATAGAGAACTTCTAGGAAAAGTAGAAATGTTAGAGAAAGATATCATGAATAAAGAATCACTTATTGACCTACTCGATGGAGAGATGGCGGCAGCTTATTCTATACTGAAATTGTTACAGGATCCTGAAGGAGGAGCTATCGAGGATCTTGAATTACTTTCACAGCATATTCAGAAATTAATAAAGGTTAAGAAAGGTGAAGCGATAGCACAGAAGCCTCTCGAACCCTACTTCCTTGAGAGAGTTAGAAAGACGTTAATAGATCTTATCATGCCTTATCTTAAGAAGGATTTTGTTCCAAGGTGGGTTTTTGAAAGAGTAGAGAAGGAATTGAAACTATTAAGTGAGAAGAAGATTGCTCTTGAAGAAGAGATCGCTTCTCTCAGGAGAAGTATTGATGAGAAAAGTAGGATGGAAACATCTAGGCCAGTAGAAGATAAGAAAATTGAAGCTCAAAGCATCCTTACAGCTGTCTCCTCAGAAGGGGCTACAGTAGAATTGAAGACTATCGCTGAAGGTAAGAAGGCTAGAATGACCTGTATTTACTGTAGGGAACAGACTATTGTGAATTTACCATTTGAAAGCGAGCTTGAAGAATTATCTTCTAAGAACTGGAAGCTTAGATTTAAATGTGGAAAGTGCAATAAGACCTATGACATTCCAGCTGATATAATTCTTAAGAAGATTAGAGGTGAATGAAAAATGAAGGAGTCCGATAACCCGATTTTAAAGATGCTTTCATGGAAGGTTAGGAAACTAACTATAGATGAAGTTGTACAAGTGCTGGGTTCTCTATCCACTATAGAGGATAGAGTATTCAGTTTAACAGACGTAGTTAATCTTCTTCCAAGAGATATCTCTGAGAACCGTCAGAAGAGGAGGTCTGTTGGAACGTTACTACAGAATCTTGCAGATCTAGGGTACTTATCAAAGCCTAGTGAGAGGAAATGGGTTAAAAATGCTCCAACATTCAGCCATTATCTAAATCAATTCATTTTAGAGCTTTCTTCTTTGGAAAAGAGCTTCCAGCCTCAACGTCAGAGTGAGAAGGAGAGGATTGTAAAAGTCTTGGAGAAGCCTCGTCGACTCTTACGGTAATAGAGCCTCTCCAATCTTCAGGGACTTCAATAAACTTCCATCCTCTATTCAAAAATCTAACAGCTAGGATTGGCTTAGCCTTAATCTCTACACCACATCTAGGACACTTAACTACAAACCTTCTGCAGAACTCTAAAAGTCTATTTACCTGTTCTTGATTAAGCATAACATATTTTTTCCTTGTAGATTTTACTTCTATAGCTAGGAGTTCTCCATTATCTGTAGCGATTATATCTGGTTTAGCCATCTTCCCAGTCCCGCTACCAGGAGTTCTAACAGCATAGAACCCGTCACCTGCAGAGATAAACTTCTGGACAAGATAGTACTCGCCTTCGTAACCGACTCTAGCCTTGTACTTTGCAGAGCTGGGAGATCTCGGATGCTTAGGCAAACAATCCACCCTTCATTTAAGGTTAAAGTGAGGCTTTAAGCTTTTCATAAATTTCATAGAAGAAAATCTTTCAGATGTATTTAGAGAATGCATTAATAGCTTAGAAAGTTAGAGTGAATGCTATTACTTCATCTTCTTCATTACTATTAACTGGGAACGCCCTACCTTAACTTTCTCGATAACCCCACTCTTCTCTAATGCAGATAAGATCTCACTTACCTTTGCTTTAGAAAATCCCGTTTTCTCAACTATCTGTTTCTGGAAAGCTGAACCACCCAACTCTCTAAGTACCTCGATAACTTGATCAGCATCTTTCACGCTAAACTTTTTCTCCCTCCTCTTTCTATAACGTATAACAGCGATTACGACTATCAATAATATCAATATGATAGAAGAGTATGTTAACATAGATTGCCAGAATACTCCAAGTTCACCGGATAGAGCTGTAGGCTCGGAGGTAACGGTGGTTGGAGAAGCTTTGGAGATTTCAGTCTCCCTAGTTAAAGTTTCCTCAATAACAGTCTTAAGAGAAGTCTTAATATGTGGTGTCTTATCTGGGAATAGCTTTTTCCCAAACCATGTAACTTCTCTATAATCTTTCTTATCAGGTGGTGGATAAACTTCAACGATTACGTAGTCTCCTGGAATTATTATCGTTAGAGAATCACCTTCATACAAGTAGAATCCTCCTATAAACACGTCTCCAACAACTAGTTTTTCATTTTCAACTTGTGAGAAGTTAACCCATCTAAACATGTAGATTAATTTACCTAGTTTACCAGTCAGGGTATCTACAACCTGTAATGATACGTTAAAGTCTTCAGCTCTCATAGGTCTATTAATGTATCTAGAAACATCGCTTACAATCTTCTGGATTCTCTGCGTGAAGTTCTCCAGCATCTCTTCTTTATACTTATCCAAGTTTTCTACGTAGCTCATGAAAGCCTGTAAATCTTCTTCGGAGCTTATAAATATTGAGGATTCAATAATCCAAACTGCTGAACCATCTCTCAGCAGTTTAATTATGTAAGTATTGCTTTCAAAGTTGATAGAATATGCCGGTGTAACGGTACTGAAGAAATATGTCAGGCTGAGGATTATGATTAATAGATGTGAAGTTTTAGACTTGTCCTTCTTCATCGGGAATAAATTCTTATGATTGATTTATTAGTGTTATTTCTATCTGCGGAGATGCTTTGAGTATCTCAGTACATCATGGTTTTTCTTCAGTGGCTTGTTGGCAGAATCGAGCTATTCTATCATTGACCTCACTCAACCAATTTGATAGTATCCCTATCTTCATCTCTATCCTTTCAAGCTCCCTCTCTGAGAATTCCAGTCTCTTCTCTAGCAGAGTCTTTGTAATATATATCCTGATTATCGTTTTATTTTCGCTACTACACTTCTCTTTAATCTCTTTTATAATCCTTAACATTTCTTCACGTTCTCTGACCCTCTTACTAATTTCCTCCATGAAACGTTGTGTAGCATTCTTTAGTTCTTCTATCGCTTTAAGATGTCTCTCGATTCTATTTCTAACCTCATTCATTAATTCATTAAATTCTCTTCTTCTTTCATTTAACTTATCCATTTCCCTGAATAGTTCTTGAAGTCTTTCCCTAATTCTTTCTCTCTCCTTGTCCCCACCTATGTTAGTGTTCAACCTACCTTCTAGTTCCCTTTTTTCATTACTCATTCTTTGATACTGGTTTTCAAGGTCGTTGATTGCTTGCTTTATTTCTTGTTGTCTCTGTGTAAATTGATTTAATTCTTCATGTAGCTTGTTCAACTTTCGCAGTGACTCGCTTCTTGTTTTATTTAAATTGAAGATTTCTTTTTCTAACCTATCTAATCTTAAAGTAAAGTTTCTCAGAAGCTCCAGACATCCACTGGTAATTGAAGGGAGCTGTTGTAGAGGTTCATCGATCTTGGAAATGTTGCTCCTTAAGTTATCAATTCTCTCCACAAGTTTCTCTCTGAATTCTTCTAGTCTAGATATCGCTTTACTTAATATACTTGAGATTGATTGAAGCTTTCTGCAGTCGGTAATGTTTCCGACGCTTAATTTATGTATGCCTATGTTTAATTCTTCTTTTACCTGTTCTGTTATCTCTCTTACATGCTCGGAGAAGAGCTTGTTTGTCTCGATGAGCTCATCAGCTATGATAGTGAGATTCTCAGATAAACTTCTACCTAATTCACCAAGTCTATATCCGAGTTTATCAGAAAGTATGCTTAACCTGTATGCTTCTATTCTTATTCTTCTCATCTCTAATGAAAATTCTTGTGGTGATATGGTTCTATTCAGAAGCTTTCTTAGAAGGTTGTCTCTTTCTTGGTTCATTAAGCTGATCCTCTGTTTAAGTTGCTGATGATATTCTTCTATTAATCGTAGCCGTTCATCAACAGACTTTGAAGTTAATGTCTTAACTTCCATAATGTATGAAGATATAGCTTCCTTATGCTGTATGATGACTTCTTTTATGGATGCTGATATCTCTAACCCTAATGGGATGTTTGAAGATGTTGTATCTTCTTCAGCTATTGATGCAGGCACCCCATTGATTAGGAGTAACATTATAGTCGCTAACACTACTATTTTAAGAAAGACTTCTCCATCCACCTTCATTTTCGGAGGATTCTTAATTTCCTAGATTAGATAAGCTTTAAATTCGCGAATGTTCACTGAACATTCCTAGAAATCTCGAGCTGTAGACTATTGAGGAATTCTTATTTTTCTGTTGAAAGTACGGTATTTTAAATAGCTCATCAAAGATACCAGCGTATGGAGAGACCTAACCCTATTGTTAGAAGAAAACATAATGATGTTTTGAAGGTGAGGATTGGCAGAGGTTTTTCAATAAATGAATTGAAAGAAGTTAATCTCAGCGTTAGAGGAGCGAGAAAGATGGGATTATACGTTGATGAGAGAAGGAAAAGCGTACATGCTGAGAATGTAGAAGTACTGCGAAATTACTTATCGAATCTAAGACCATTAAGGAAGGGTGAATGATGAAGATGAGTAGGAAGCTTGAAAACGCTTGGAAGCTTATTAAATCCCATGAGAATTATAGACGTAAAACGTTGAATCTGATACCTAGCGAGAATATTTTAAGCCCTAAAGCTTTGAAAGCTCTATCAACAGACCTCGCTGGAAGATATGCTCTCAAACCTGAATTCTATGGTGGTACAAAATACATACATGAACTGTGGACCTATGCTGAAGAATTAACTCGTAAACTCTTCAAGGTCGACCACGTACTGTTAGAGCCACTCTCAGGACATATTGCAGCTATCCTTGTATCCCATACATTTGCTAAAGGTAGAAGACTCGCTACACTATCTTCTGGGGATGGCGGGTATCCCGGCTATGAGAGGATAAAGATACCTGACCTTATTGGAGCAGAATTAATAGAACTACCATCATCAAAAGAATACTTCACTCCAATAGTAGAAGCTAGTGTGAGGATCATTGAAGAGAAGAAGCCTGAACTGGTTGTCTTAGGAGGTAGCATGATACTCTTTCCACATCCTGTTAAAGAGTTTTCAGAGACAGTTCATAGTTATGGGGGTATACTAGCCTATGATGCATCACATATACTTGGTTTGATTGCAGGCGGAGTTTTCCAAGACCCTATAAGAGAAGGAGCAGACCTAGTCTATGCTTCTACTCATAAAACGTTTCCAGGACCTCAAGGCGCGGTAGTCTTGACTAACAACCTTGATGTTTACGAGAAGCTTTCAGAAAACATATATCACAAAATAGTTGATAATATTCATCTAAACAGATTGGCTGCTTACGCTGTAACAGTCGAAGAAATGTTACGGTATGGGTCGGTATATGCGAAGAAAGTTGTTGAGAATGCTAAGCATCTAGCATCCTCTCTTGATTCTCTAGGAGTACCTCTTAAAGCTAAAGACAGAGGGTATACTGAAAGTCATCAGATCGTACTGGATATTCAAGATAGCGAAGCAAGAGTTAAGGTTAGAGATAGGTTAGAAGAGTGCGGTATAATTGCAGATGCAGGTGTTAGGTTTGGAACAAATGAAGTTACGAGAAGAGGCATGGGTAAGAGGGAGATGGAGAAGATTGCTAAACTTATCTATAGAGCTATGGAAGGTGAAGATCCCAAAAAGATAAAGAGAGAAGTACAGACGTTGTTGAGGAGGTTCCGGACTCTGAAATTCTGTTAATATGTGAGTCTACCCATATAGTTTTCTAGCTGCTTCTTCCAATCCAAGTTCTATTAACTTCTCTTTCGTAGGCCATCCACGTTCATCCCATCCTCGCTTCCTATAGTATGTCTTCAGCATTTCGGTGAACTTTTCTCTTGAGAGTTTTACGCCTTTAGTTGAACCTTCGGGAACGGGGTCTTCAAAATCTCTAGCTGGAAGCATATCATCTTGGATGCTTATTTTCTTTCTAAGTATAGCCATGGTTCTAGTTAGATTCCATACTCTCTCGCTCTTCTTCAAGAGCTCATCTAAACTTACCTCCTTCCCAGTTATTGCTGAATATGCTTCTGCGTAGAGGTTTGGGTCTACGCCTAGCTCAACCCAGTAGAATCTACATACTCCAAGCATATCAAATAGAGGTCTAATGTGTTGTAGATAGATTACCCTGTCAACTTTGTCTTCTCCATAACTGTATCTGCCTACTTGTAAGTCGTATGTTATGGCCCATGAGCGGTTGTGATGTGCTCCAATATCGCATGTAGCGTAACTTAAAGCCATCGCAGGTGCAGCTCTATGATCATAAGCGCTAATCTCTAATCCTTTAACATGCATTGCAAACTTCTCAGAGCTTCTTCCTATCTTCTCTGATAATCTCTTCACTCCTAGAGATGTTAATTCTCCGAATCCTTCTCTTCTAGCTGTTATCTCGATTAGTTTAGCGACTGCATCTATATCTCCCCACTCAATATTAAAGCCTATGTCTTCTTGAGTCAGTATACCTCTCTGGAAGCACTCCATTACAAAAGCTATGACCGAGCCCATCGTTATAGTATCCAGCCCATAGTCATCGCAGAGGTAGTTAGCATATGCTACTTCTTCAAGACTCTTGAGACCAGCGTTAGAACCAATCATAGCCGCAGTCTCATATTCTACGCCAATCTCTCCCTTCTTTCCTCCAATATTAAATGGTGCAACGTGTTCGCATGGAACTATACAGTTAGAACATGGTCTACTGTAGATCTTAACCTTCTCTAATGCGTCTCCACTTATCCTATCTGCATACTCATATTTAGTCTTCTGGAAGTTGTATGTTGGTAGAGCTTCAGCATTATTCGCCCACTCTACCGTCATCATTGTTCCTTGCCTTCTCCAAATATCGTAGGTTGGGCTATCTAGAACTTGCCTCTGGAATCTCCTAGCTGCATCTCTAAGCCTCTCAGAGTCAGCTACTCTGACTTCTCCTGTTCCTCTCACAACGATAGCCTTTAGATTCTTAGACCCCATTACTGCACCCATTCCTGTTCTTCCAGCTTGACCATGCCTATATTTTCTAAGATTCCAGTCAACGTTGATGCATGCAAAAGAGACTTGCTTCTCTCCAGCTATGCCTATACTCGCTATTGAACATTCTCCACCATGTTTTTCCCTAAGCTTCCTATCTACTTCACTTGAGTTTAAACCCCATAACTCTGGAGCATCAATAATCTCGACTCCACCATCTTCAACATATATGTATGATGGTGTAGGCGCTTTACCCCTAATAATGAGGCAGTCTATTCCTGCTCTCCTAAGACGGAAACCAAGGTAACCACCTACATTACTATCACCATAGATACCTGTCTGTGGGCTTAATGCTCCAAACTCTGTTTTCCCACCACCTTGGAATAATGTACCATTTAAAGGTCCGGTTGCAACGACAAGAACATTGCTTGGATGTAGGCCATCAACGATCTTATCTAGTTCTCTGAAGACTATGTATGCTGTCCAGCCCCGTCCACCGATAAACTCGTATGCTAGATACTCATCAACATCCCTTAATGTAATTTTCTTATCAGATAAGTCTATCTCAGCTATTCTCCCATAACCATACATAGTTTATATCTTACTGAAATCGTTAAAAAATATTTCTAGCATGTATTGAGGGCTTCTATGGCTTTTCTAGTTTTACTTTAAAGCTTGTTGAAGACGTTTATCTACTTCATCCCAGTTGACGATATTCCAGAATTTCTCTAAGTATTCTCCTCTATTATTCTTGTAGTCGATGTAGTATGCATGCTCAAAGACGTCTATAACAAATAGTATCCTAAACATTGGGTAAACATTTGTATTATGTTTCTCTATCTGCATAGGTATGAGTCTATCTGTTTGCCTACATAATGTTAATGCAGCCCATCCAGACCCTTCAACGGTTGCAGCAGTCTCAGAAAATTCTTTCTTGAACCTCTCAAAGCTTCCAAACTCTTTATCAATCCTATCTCCAAGGACTCCGCCTGGCTTTCCACCACCTTTACCTGGAGGAGCCATGTTCCCCCAGTATAGTGAATGGAGTAGGTGCCCGCCAATGTTAAATGATAGTGCTTTTAATGTCGCTCTCATATCTATGTCTGCATTTTCTCTTCTAGCTTTATCAAGTTTCTCTAATAGCTGGTTTGCAGCTGTAACGTATGCTTGATGATGCTTCTGGTGATGTATTGTTAATTGCTGTTCAGAAATGTATGGCTCGAGAGCATTATAACTGTATGGTAGGCTTGGTAAACTATAAAATCTAGGTCTGGCTTCAGACATATTCGGATCTTCCCTCAACATCTTAATATATCTTGTTATTCAACACAATTTTATGTAATACAGGTAGACCTACATGAACTCTGTAATACTTTCTTGGAATTTATGAAATTCTAGGACTCTTGAGAGTTGCCTCCAGTATTTAGAGTCTGTAAGAGTTGTTTTCTTAATTTCATCTAATGCTTCTTTTAGTGTATTAAACTTTTTAGGAGGACGTTGTAAAGCTCTTCTACATATTTCCCTAAATCTCCAAACTCCTAAGGGTATCCACTCCTCACCTACTTCTGCGATTACTAAGATAGATGCTTGCCTCTTTTCTCTGTAGAGTTTCTCAAGTATCGGTAACCTCAATGCATGGTAAGCTCCTCCAACATTTTCTGGATACTTATCTGCTTCCCCAGGGAGCTCAGAATCAACATATATCCTATAGCTACCGAATCTTCTCCATATTTCTATAACTTCAAAACTCCATGGTCCAGGCATCATCAAGATAGCCACTCTATTATAGTGAGCTTCAAAACAATATAGATAGTATTCTATAATCCAGTCATACGTCTTTACGTAGGTTCTGAATCTCCTACCTAGAACATCATCCACAGCAGTAATACTCCACTCAGTTGGTACAATCTTTCTCCTATGTTTTGTTCCAATCATTCCTGACGATAAAAGCCTAGTTATACCATATTCTGGAACACCATTTAAGTAGAGTGTTACTATAGCTTCGCCTGCCCTTAAATCTACGTCTGAAACAATCTTTTCAACAACATTTAGAGTTTTAGGATTCTCTGTTAACTGAATCTTCTCTAAGGGCGCCGCCGGCCCAGTTGGGCTAGTTCTTATAGAGAAGCTTAGATTAATTCTAGGCTCTTTCTCTAGGAACATTTCTATGCTGACTGGTTGTTGAGATAAGGCTATTTCTTGAATTGCTTGGAGGAGCTTATCTGGGTTTCGAGCATCATAAACCTTGACAGGTCTTCTCCCATAAACTAAGCTTAACCTCATTGATAATATTTTTTCTAAAGGTATATCTAGCCAGAGTTCATGCTTCTCCATTAAACTTGTATCTTCTATAACTGGAGGGAGGAGGGGGCCAAGATTTACTTTTGGATAACCCCATGAACCTACAAGTATAGAAGGTGGAGAAGAACCATAGACAACCTTCATCTTGGAAACCTTTAACAACAAATCTCTAACATCTCTCAAATACGGGCATCTTTCAAGCTTACAATCTTTAAAATCACCCATACATACCGGGCACTCTACCCTCTTCTCAAAATCTATTTCACTTCGTCCACT
>Ga0105155_1000850_pt1 | contig 10472 bp, 9 predicted proteins | sample SSWtaG_2_FD_89589 | JGI IMG/M metagenome (GOLD analysis project Ga0105155, IMG submission 89589) | Hot spring microbial communities from Sandy's Spring West, USA to study Microbial Dark Matter (Phase II) - SSWsed_130316 | ecosystem: Environmental > Aquatic > Thermal springs > Hot (42-90C) >...
ATCCCCGGTACCATTTCGGGGCCTCAGAAATCGCCGGTCCTGTATGGGGACCATCAGGACGATACCGTCTGTGGTCCGAACCCGGTCAGGGACGGCACAAAAGACGGGATTGGCCCCGGGGCCGTCGCACCGAGGGTCAGGGAGGAAGGCGATGTCCCGGATCATCTCGAGGCCCGTCATCTGGATGCTGTTGGTCAGGGTCGTGACGGCGATCTTCAGGTTTTGCTGGGCCTCGATGAGTGTTTCGGTCCGCTTCCGGACCTTCATCATCTGGGCGAACGTCGTGAGGACCCCCACGATGACGATCAGCAGGAGCGTCATGACGACGAGAAGCTCGACCAGCGAAAAGCCGTGCTCCCCCATGCGGGATGCCGTCCGTTTGAATCCCCGACGCTTCATAAGGAACCTCTCACTGTACGTAACCGATGAGGACCTGCGGCCGCAGAGTCAAGGCTGGCGGGTAGGGGAATACATACATACGAATGATGCAGGGTTGGCCGGCGACACAGGCCCCCTGCGTTTGAGCGTGAAGGACTTCCCACACGATAAAGCAGTTGCAGAAACGCATATCGGCCGCATTGGCGGCCCTCGGCCACCGATGGTCGTCGTCCACGCTGTTCCAGCAAGACAGGTCCGGCGCAGGCACTCGACAGGCTGACGGCAGGACCAAATTCCCCAATTGGGGCGGGGCCGCCGCTAAGGACAAGGCCATGAGCTGTTCCAACTGCCGTTGCCCAAAACTCAGCATCTGAGCCTGCCGTCCCGACGTATTCTGAAGGCCCCAGGCGACCGAAAAGAGCTGGGCGATGCCCAGGAGGACAAAGGCCAGGATGCCCAGGGCGACGATGACCTCGATGAGGGTAAAGCCCGCCCGGACAAGGTCCAGACGCCTCTGGCCGACCGGTATCGTCCGACGCCGTCGCATGCGCTTTCCTCCCTGCTTCCTCACGAACAAGTCAGGTCGCTGGGGGCGAGGCCGGCACCCGTCCATCCCACACGGCCACCGCCCGAAACGCACACGCCCCGAAACAGACGGGGGTCGTCCATCGGAAATTGGAAGTACATCTGGAGCGTCGGTTGATTGGGATCGATGAGGGCCGATGCTGGGAGCGTCTCAATTCGCCAAACGTCCGGACCCATCATTTCGAGACACTGGTCCCCCCAGGGCTTTGCCGGAGCCGACGTCTGTCGACCGATCGTTCCCGTCGGGCTGATGACAAAGACCTCAAAGCTGGCATTTCCAAAGAAGACGTCCGTCCGGGGAGACGTCGGCGCTAGCCAGAAGTCCTGCACGTACTCGCAGAGGGCTGGGTTCGTCAGGTCCCCGGTGCACGCTGGGAGGGCCGTAGCGTAATCCCCCGTGATGTTGTCCCAATCGACACTCTGAAAACCACAGTCACCGACTGCCAGACGAAAGCGGGCCACGCAGGCTAAGACGTTGACCGGACTCGGAAGCCGGCGGAGTTGAAGGGAATCCGGACAGTCCTTGTAAACCACGACGGCCATCCATCGGCCCGTCGAGATCGCCGAGAATTGAGCCAGTCGAAGGGCAGACCCGACCTGCTCGACGGTCTGGAAAAACCGCTGGCGCCAGTACCACTGGATCATGCCGGGCGTCACGATGAGTAGGATAGAGGCCACGACGACGAGGACGACGGCGACCTCGACGGCCGTGAACCCGGCTGGGGAGGAGTGACGGAGTGACGAAGTGACGGGGTGATGAAGGGACCGAGTAGGGAAGGCACGCCATACCGTTCGGACGGAACGACGGCTTCGCATTTCCGGCTCCTGCTGAAGGGCAATTCCGACAGTCGGGTCATCCGACAATCCGGCAGTACGGCTATGATTCGAACCTCTGCCTCGACGGATGGCTCGGATCCGATTCCCTTTCAACTGCGTAACTCCTCACGGGAATCGAGCACGGCTCCCACGTGCCAGGTCCCGGGTACCTGATACCTGGGACCCCATCGACGCCGAGGACCGAACACCGAGTCCCACCCCTGGAATTGGTCACTCTGTTACTCCGTCACTTCTTCCCCCTTGCAACCTCTGTGCCAATCCGGGGGCGTGTCGGGGTCCATCCGGAGTCGAAGGAACTTCCCGAAGGCTCCCGCGTTCCGCCGACCCGTCCCGAAAGCGCAAAAAATTGCAGTTATCTCCGGGAAAGGGGTCCAAAAAAGTGCAAGAAAGTGCAGGGACGGAGTAGTGACGAAGTGATGAAGTGACGGAGTAGGGTAAAGGATGGGTGAATCGCCTCAAAGCTCTACAGATACTTGATCCTACTGCTCTGTTAAGCTGTGGATGCAGGATAAAGACAGATCGGGTCCGACTGCCAGGAACCCGGAACCTGGTACCTGGGACCCATGCCCCATTCCTACCCTCAAATCTTAGCAAGGTGCTACGGATTCCTTTGGATCGGTTTCCCTCAACTTCAGAATGAGGCAGGGGAACACGGCACTCCGTCATTTCATCACTCCATCAATTCGTTACTCCGTCACCTGAAACCGTTGAAGTTCCCACAGCTTCCAGTACTTCCACCAGACCGTCTGGGCCTGGAGGAGGGCGACCCACAGGCCTGGCCGGCCGTCCCGCCAGCCGCCCCGCAGGAGCCACGGAAAGACAAAGGCCCATACCGGCAGGACCCAGCGGTGCCACCACCGGCTTCGGACCCCGAGCTCGTAGAGGTCCCGAGCGCTCAGCGTCGTGTATAGCCGGAGCTTCCTCTGCACGTCGTCCAGGTCCCGATACGTCTCGTGGATCAAATACCCCCGTAGGTAGGCCGTCCGGCCATGGACCTCGACCCGCTCGTGGACCCGCTGGCCCCGGGCGACGAATCGGCCGGACGTCCGGCGAAACAATCGGAGCTTGAAGTCGGGCCACCATCCGCCGTGGCGGACCCATCGGCCCCAGAAGAAGTTCCGGCGGGCGATCCAGTAACCATGTACGTCCGGCGGGGGATCGAGGGCGGCGATCTCGTCCAAAAGGTCTTGGGAGGGGATTTCGTCGGCGTCCAGGTGGAGGATCCACGGTCGGGTCGCCTGGGCGAGGGCCCAGTTCTTTTGCTCGACGAAGGACGTGAAGGGTCGGACCTCCACACGGGCGCCCCACCGACGGGCGAGGTCGGCCGTCCCGTCGCGACTCCCGCCGTCGACGACGACGATTTCGCCGACGGCGGGCGGCAGGGCGTCCAGCGTTCGGGGCAGACGCCCGGCCTCCTCGAGGGTGATCAGGACGACGCTGATGTCTTGCCAGTCCATGTTATAAAGAGTGACGGAGTGATGGAGTGACGAATCAGTACCTCACTTCGTCACTCCCATTTCAACGCCGTATTGCCGTACTGCCGCATTGCCCTTTATGATGTCAGCGGTTCGGCGACTCGGCAACAGAGGGTCTCCGATGCGTCCAATGCGGGTACTTTGGGCCTTATTCCTGGGAGCCGTCATCGCCGGCGGCCTGGGTTCGGTCCGAGCCGGCGAGAGTCACCCCTTCACGGTCCATGACTTGGTCGCCATGGACCGTCTGTCGGACTGGCAGGTCTCACCGGACGGACGGCACGTCGTCTTCGTCGTCAGCTCGGTCGACCTGGAGGGCAATCGGCGCCGGACTGACCTCTGGCTCGTCCGCACCGACGGGACGGGCTTGCGGCGGCTGACGACCCATCCGGCCAACGACTGGAATCCCCGTTGGGCACCGGACGGAAAGACGGTTTACTTTCTGTCGACCCGCTCGGGCTCGTCTCAGGTCTGGCGTATCTCGGTCGACGGTGGGGAAGCCGAGGCCGTCACGGTCCTTCCCCTGGACGTAGGGAACCTGGCCGTGTCTCCGGACGGCCGCCATCTGGCCTTCACGGTGGAGGTCTTTCCCGACTGCGACACCCTGACGTGTACGAAACAGCGCCTGGACGAAGCGTCTCGGCGGAAGGCGACGGGTCGCCTTTTTGACCGTCTCTTCCTCCGCCACTGGGACACCTGGAAAGACGGGCGCCGTTCCCATCTATTCGTCATGTCCGTCTCGGGAGGCGAGCCCGTCGACGTCATGAAGGGGATGGACGCCGACACGCCCTCGAAGCCCTTCGGGGGGCCCGAGGAATTCACCTTTACGCCCGACGGTCGGGCCCTGGTCTTTACGGCCCGGGACGCCGGTCGGGAAGAGGCGTGGTCGACGAACTTCGACCTCTTCCTCGTCCCCGTCGACGGTTCGGCCCCGCCCCGGAACCTGACGACGTCGAATCCGGCCTGGGACACGACGCCCGTCTTTTCACCGGACGGCAAGACCTTGGCTTATCTGGCTCAGCGCCGCCCCGGCTACGAGTCGGACCGGTTCCGCATCGTCCTCCGGACTTGGCCGGACGGTCCGGAGCGCTGGTTGACCGAGGAATGGGACCGCTCGCCCCAGGCGATCGTCTGGTCCCGGGATGGAAAGACGATTTACACGACGGCCCCGAACCTCGGCCAGGTCTCCCTGTTTGCCGTAGACGTCTCGACGGGTCGGGTCCGGACGGTCGTCCGGGACGGCCACGTGCGGTCTCCCGCCCTCGCCGGAGACCGTATCCTCTTCGGCCTCGACCACTTGCGGTCACCCGTCGAGCTGTATACGGTCCGACCGGACGGCTCGGACCTCCGGCCGGTCACTCGGATGAACGCCGAACGCCTCGCGGCTGTTCGCATGGGCGAGCCCGAGCAGTTCACCTTTCGGGGGTGGAATGACGAGACGGTATACGCCTACATCGTCAAGCCCGTCGACTTCGACCCCTCCCGGAAGTATCCCGTCGCCTTTCTCATCCACGGGGGGCCTCAGGGCTCGTTTGGCAACGAATTCCACTACCGGTGGAATCCCCAAGTCTATGCCGGGGCCGGCTACGCCGTCGTCATGGTCGACTTTCACGGATCGACGGGCTATGGGCAGGCCTTCACGGACTCCATCCGGGGTGACTGGGGCGGCAAACCCCTGGAAGACCTCCAGAAGGGCTTAGAAGCCGCCCTGGCCCGTTATCCCTGGATGGACGGCCAGCGGGTCTGCGCCCTCGGAGCCTCCTACGGGGGATACATGATCAACTGGATCGCCGGGCAGTGGCCGGACCGGTTTCGGTGCCTCGTGAATCACGATGGCGTCTTCGACATGCGTCTGATGTATTATACGACCGAGGAGCTGTGGTTCCCCGAGTGGGAGCATGGCGGCCCCTACTGGGCAAATCCCGAGGGTCACGAGAAGCACAACCCGGCCCTATACGTCGACCGGTGGAAGACACCCATGCTGGTCATCCACGGGGGTCTTGACTTTCGGGTCCCGGACACGCAGGGGATCGCCACCTTCACGGCCCTCCAGCGGCGGGGCATCCCGAGCCAGTTCCTGTATTTCCCCGACGAGAACCACTGGGTCCTGAAGCCGCAGAACAGCATTCAGTGGCATGAGACGGTCCTCGGCTGGCTGGACCGCTGGTTGAAGATGTAAGATACAGGATGCAGGATGCAAGATGCAGGATGTCACAAGGCGGAGCGATGGGTTCGTCGGACGCCCTCGATGAACTGATACAGCTTTCGGCTCAGGACCTCGTATTCCTGGATAAGGGCTTCGGCCCGCTCGGCGGCCAGCGAGCCCGTATCTCGCAGTAGTCGCAGGTGCTCGATCGTTTCATCGCAGGAGGCGTGGGCATATACCAAAAAGCGCAGGAACTCGGCCTTATAGCGGCGGCGTCCGAAGCCCTCCACGATATTAGCGGCGACCGATTTGGCCGAACGGCGGACTTGGCGGGCTTCTTCGGGATGCTCCCAGCGGGGCAGTTCCGTAAAACTCATGCGGTGAATCTCGACAGCCAGCCGATGAGCCATCTGATAAATCTCCAAATTTTGGTAGGTTCTCATAACAACTCCCATCAGGAAATTTCAATCTCCCATGCGTCCTCCTGAAAATGGGTTGGGCGCTATCCTGCATCTTGCATCCTGCATCCCCATGGGCGGTTAGCTCAGCGGTAGAGCGTCGGCCTTACAAGCCGAAGGCCGGGGGTTCGAAGCCCCCACCGCCCACCCCCCAGGCCTTAGCCTCTCGAGGGTCCCAGGCGCCGACGGTAGGCTTCATAGGCGGCTCGTACATCGTCCAGGTGATCTCCCCCGAACTTCTCGAGCCAGGCATCGGTCAAGACCCAAGCGACAAGAGCCTCGGCGATGACGACGGCCGGGACGACGGCACAGACGTCGGACCGTTCAAAGGCCGCCTCGTGGGGCTCGCCGGTCTCGATGCTGACGGTCTGGAGGCGCTTCCGGAGGGTCGCCAAAGGCTTGAGATAGACACGGGCTACGACGGGCGCCCCGTTGGTCACGCCCCCCTCGAGTCCGCCGGCCCGGTTCGTCCGACGGTAGAAGCCCCGCTCGGGACTGTAAAAGATTTCATCATGGACCTGACTCCCGGGGCGGTCGGCGCTGAGGATGCCGTCTCCGACCTCGACGGCCTTTACGGAGGGGATGGACATCAGGGCCGCCGCCAGACGGGCGTCAAGGCGTCGGTCCCAATGGGTGTAGCTCCCAAGGCCCGGGGGGACGCCGACGGCCATGACCTCCACGACGCCGCCCAGCGTATCCCCGGCCTGTTCCGCCGCCTCGATGGCCTCGATCATTGCCTGGCGGGCCTGGGTGTCGACGCAGGGGAGGGGGTCCAGCGGGTCGAGACGACAGACGGTCTCCCAATCGACGGTCCGATCCGGGGGGAGGCCGATCCCCCCGATCCGGCGGACGTGGCCCCGGACGTCTACGCCGAACAGGGCCAGAAAGCCCTTGCAGAGGGCTCCGACGGCCGTCCGGATGGCCGTTTCCCGAGCGCTGGCCCGCTCCAGGACATTTCGCAGGTCCGTATGCCCAAATTTTAGGCCGCCGGCCAGGTCTGCATGGCCCGGCCGTGGGTGAATGACCCGTCGCCTTTGGGCCGCCGGCGGGGGCTCGACCGCCCAGGGGTCCATGACATCCTGCCAGTTTGTCCAGTCCCGATTTTCGATCAGCAGGGCGAGGGGGCTCCCCAGGGTGCGACCGAAGCGGACGCCGGCCAGGAAGCGGACCTCATCCCGCTCGATCTTCATGCGGGCGCCGCGACCGACGCCGACCTGCCGTCGGCGCAAGTCCTGCTGGATGCGCTCGAGGTCTACGGGCACGCCGGCCGGAAAGCCCTCGACGACGGCGACCAGAGCCGGGCCATGCGACTCACCGGCCGTTAGGACGCGAATCCGAAAGCCGGTCACGGTCTCACCGGTCCTTGGTGTTCGGTATCCGGCCCTCGGCCATGGAGAGATGAGGGAGATGCGACCTTCCTCGTCTCTCGTCCGGGCCGAGGACCGAAGGCCGGACACCGAATCCGGCACCCTACTGCCTTACTGCCCTGTCACTCCGTCCCCTCTATTGGGTTTGGGCTTCTCCGACGGCGGGGGGTGGGCTTCCATCCACTGGAGGCCCCGGGGGTCGCGGGTCGTTTCGTAGTACTGACGCATCCGTTCGTAAGCGGCCGGGCGGTTACCCCGCCGGTCCAGGAGAAGCGCTTCATAGTACATCAGGATCGGATCCCTGTATACCCAGGCCAGGGCTCCGAGGACGACCTCCAGCCGGTCCAGGTCCCGGGATTCCGTGCTGGTCTGGACGAGCCGGTCGAGCCAGGCGTGGAGCTCCTCGGGACGGGTCCAGCCGCCACCTTGGGTGGGGTCGTCGCCGGCGTCCGAGTTCCCTCCGGATTCGCCGGTGTTCCACCGCCACCGGGGCCAATAGGGTGTGCGGACGGGAATCCAGCGCCACTGCGTGTGGACCCAGCTCCGGACGGGTCCCTCCGGGAATCGGCCCCCCAAGGCGTTCTGGGCCCACAGGTACAGCCACTGGGCCGACGTCCGGTCGTGGAGCCGGTCGGCGGCCCAGGCGGCACACAGCAGGAGGGTCGGATGAAACGTCGTCGACCACAATGTCGGGACGGCTTCCCGCACGTAGGCCCAGTCCTCCATCAGGAGGGCCAGCATCAGGCGATTCCAGGCCAAGACCGGGGCGTCGGGTCGGATTTGCAAAGCTCGGTCGATGTAATACCGGGCCTGGTCCGTCTGACCCATAACGGCCAGGACAATCCCGAGGTTGTTGGAGACGACGGGGCCGGGGTCCTGGGTCGAGAGGTCCAGCAAAATCCGAAGGGCGGCTGACCACCGCTGGCGGAGGAAGTACCACGTAGCGACCCACAGGCGCTGTTGGGGGTCCATCGGCTGGGTGGACCGTTGCTGAATCCACGAGTCCAGGGAGCTGGCCGCCGCGTCGTCCAGGCCGTTTAGGTCCATCGCCGTCCAAACCTGGGCCCATCGGGGGTCCTCAAAAGTCGGGGCCAGGGCGGCCAGACGGGCCAGTCGGTTGAAGCGTTCGCTCGGCGGGTCCGTCCAGAGGGCCTTGACGTAGGACTCGAAGGACTCCATCGGGACGGGCGGCCAGAAGGAGCCGGTGATCCGGGCCGGGATACCGACCCGAACCAGTCGGGAACGGAGGGTTTCCAAGAGTGCCTGCAGGAGCCGAGGAAACTCGGTCAGGCGACCCTTGACGGACCACTGCTCCAGGGGTCGCCGAGCTGACGGGTCCGCCATCTGCACGGAGATCGTCAGGTCCGGAGCTTTCTCGCCGGACGACCGGTAGTACCCCGTGATGAGGAGCGCAGACCGGCTCTGACGGGCCAACCATAAGGCCGTCGGGAGCGAGAGGGGAAGCGGGTAGGCAAAGCCGTGGGCCTCGAAGAGTTGCCGCCGGGTCCAGTGGGATGGGATAACATAGGGCCCCTCCAGCTCGACGTTGTGGCCGATGACCTCGACGATGGCCTCCCCGAGCCAGAACAGGTCCGGCCGGCCCGTGCGGTTTTCGAAGGGAAGAAGGAGGATGAAGGCCGCCTCCTCGGTCCCCCCGGAAGGCCCCGCCGCTGGCGGCACCTGGCTCCGGCCGACCGGCAGGAGACCCCAGGCCAGGACACCGAGGCCAGCCATCACGGCGAAGACAGACCGTATGCACAATCGTCGGTCGAGTGCCATGCGCCTCTCATCGCGGGGCAGGATAGCGGTGGGGAAGCATAGAAGATGGAGGAACCCGAAGGCAATCTGCCGTCCGAAGCCCCGTCAGTCCATCTCCTCGGGTCGCCACAGGTCCGGGGCCGCCCAACCCAGGACCGATTGAATCCGCAGGACGTAGGCCCGGAGCAAACCGTCCAAGTCCTGGCCCAGGTACATGCTGAGGGTCATCGGCATGACAATGCCGCCGGCTTGAGCGACCCGCAGGGCATTCTCGAGATTCAGGGCCGACAGGGGCGTCTCCCGAATGCAGACGACCAGCTTGCGCCCCTCCTTCAAGGCGACGTGGGCACACCGGGCAATCAGCGTGTCGGTGAACCCGTGAGCGATGCGGGCCAGCGTGTTCATCGAGCACGGCAGGATGACGACGGCCTCGTAATGGACCGACCCCGAGGAGATGGGCGCGTCGAGCTGGGCATCCTCAAAGACCTTCTTTACGAGACCCTGCACGTCTTCCAGGGCCCGGCCCGTCTCCTGCTCGAGGACGGCCCGGCCCCATCGGGAGACGACCAGGTAGACGTCGACCGGCTCGTCCCGAAGGGACTCCAGGAATGCCAGGGTGAACCGGGCTCCGGACGAACCCGTCAGTCCGACGACGATCCGTCGGCGCATGGTCACCTCATTGCCCCTGCCAGCCATACCAGGACGACGAACCCGATGACGGCGTTCACGTGAAAGAAGGCCGCCTCCACCTTACCCCGACGGGCCAGGCTATGCTCGACGAGGAACATCCCAACGAGGAGGAGCCATCCCCCGACGGTCGCCGGGGTCCACTCCCCGTGCCGCAGGAAAATCCCCGCCAGACAGGCCAGGCCGGTCCCGTGCAGGGCGGCCGCAATGTTCAGGCCGGCCCGGGGGCCGAACCGGGCCGGCACGGAATATAACCCGACTGCCCGGTCGAAATCTACGTCCAGTATGGCGTAGATGACGTCAAATCCGGCGACCCACAGGAGGACAAAGGCGGCCAGCAGAAAGACGTCGACCTGGCGGGGATGCTCCAGCATGGCCGTCGGCGTCTTCACGATGGCCAGAAAGCCCCCTAAGGGAGCCAAGGCAAGGGCTGTCCCGACGCCCAGGTGGGCCAGCACGGTCCAGCGCTTCATCTGGGGATAAACCCAGAAGACGAGGGCCGGAATCGGGGCCAGGGCAAGACACCAGGGCGAGAGGGCACCGGCCGCCGCCGTGAACACGGCCAGGCCACCCACGATAAGAGCCCAGACTTCCCCCGCCGTGATGCGGCCGGCCGGGAGTTCCCGGCTCCGCGTCCGGGGATTCCGGGCATCCAGGTCCCAGTCGAGCCATCGGTTGAGGGCCATCGCTGACGTCCGGGCGCCCAGGAGGGCCAGGAGGATGAGGGCCCAATCCCCCAGGCGGACGTGGGGGTCGGCCAGCCAGGCGCCGGCATAGGCGTTGG
>Ga0105155_1000851_pt1 | contig 10471 bp, 17 predicted proteins | sample SSWtaG_2_FD_89589 | JGI IMG/M metagenome (GOLD analysis project Ga0105155, IMG submission 89589) | Hot spring microbial communities from Sandy's Spring West, USA to study Microbial Dark Matter (Phase II) - SSWsed_130316 | ecosystem: Environmental > Aquatic > Thermal springs > Hot (42-90C) >...
TCGGATACTTGAAGCAGAGGACAGAGAGATTCTACAATAATATAAATACGTGGAGGATTAAGTCGTTAGAAGACTATGCATCAACAATAGCGATAACAAGAAACCTAAACATAATAATAAAAACAGAGGAAGGGTATTACCTAGTTGACAGGATCCCGGAGAATTGGCATAAAGATAATAAACTGGTTTACAAAAAGTAAGGTTAAAAATATATCCGATACTCAATCAGGATTTAGGGCATACTCGCGAAAAGTCATAGAAACTTTACTACCTATAGAAATGGGAAGGGGGGTAAGCACGGAGATACTGATAAAAGCGTCACAAAATAACCTCTCTATTAGAGAAGTGCCGATAAGGATTTTTTACAATGTTAAGAGTCAGTCGACATTAAATCCCTTGATTCATGGTTTAGATGTAGTATTTAGTACGGTGAAGCATTTATCTATTAGGCATCCATTGCTCTTCTATGGAATACCAGGAGTAATTTTATTAGTTACAGCTCTAATTTCGGGATTGATGTTAATTCATTTATTTAATGCTACAAGATATTTCAGCCTCCCTTTAGCAACGATAACAATTGGTTTTGGAATAGCTGGCATTCTGCTTTGTTCTACAGCTTTAATAATATGGATATTAGTGAGCTTAATTATGGAATTAAAAAGTAGATAGATTCTAAACTTCATCATTTCATGAAGTACATGTAACGATTATTTTAATAAAGAAAAGATCACCGATTAGTAAATTTGAATGACTTCATGAACATAGTTCTTTTTACGCCCGTATATTATTCTTCGCCTGGAACGCAAATGAGAGTTGACTTGATAAAGAAAAGCCTCGAATTGTCAGGGTTTAAGACAAGGCTTATAGTGTATGGGGATCATACGCTCAAGAAGTTTTATAATTTTCTGGGAGATAAACTTCTAACTAAAGATATGTTTTGGAAGTTAATTGGTAAAAGACTTGCTGATAAAATAACAGATTATAGTCCTGATGTTGTTATTATGTTCACAGATGTGTGCTTCAGCCATACCATTCCTAGCTCATAGTGTCCGGATAAGGCTTTAAATACTATTGAGAGGTAGTATTTCCCGACTTGGGCGATTATAAGAAGCCTCCTTAACTATATAACTTCTTATCCGGACACTATCTTCCTAGCTAAGAGGAAAATTAAAGTCATACTTTCAATCGAAGATTTAACTCCGGAGTATAGAGAATATCCTCAGATAAAAGCTTTGAAGTTTTATGAGTTATTAAAAAGTTATTCATGTGAGGCTGATCTAATAATTACGCCTAGCTTCACTCTTGAGCAACGATTAAATAAGCTCGGCATAGTGGCAAGTACGGTACCAATCGGACTCAAGAATGTCCTGTCTCCAGAAGAGGCTTTAAAAAGAGAGAAGCTCATCTTACATGCAGGACAGTTAGATGATATTAGAAAGATCAATTTTATACATTCAATTGCAAATAACTATAAGATGATGGTACATGATGTTGGAAGGTTTTCTAGTAAGTTAGATCATCCAAATGTAATAAAATATCGATTTAACTCTTTAGAGAAGGCTTTAGAGGTTTGTAAAAAAGCGTCTGTTGGTCTCGTGGTAGAATATAGGAAGGCCTATACTCTCTCTAGAGTATACTATCATACAGCCTTGTTACAACCTATTATTGGACAAGGCGAGGGGTCATGGATAAGTGAAGTAAACAGACTTGGTATAAACATTTACTCAATAAATTTTCTTGAAAATATTTTTAACAACTATGAAAATTTTGTAACTTTATTAGCTAATGTTAGAGAATCTTTAAAGATACCTAATGTTCATAAAAAGTTAATAGATTTTCTGCAGAAAAAATAGAACGTGTAATAAGTTAATAAATTGTTTGCGTAAAGTTTTATGAAAATTTTAATAGCCTATCCTTACATTGCATACCAAGAGGTTGCTCTCGAGTTTCTTGAAAAACTAGCCACATGTGGTAATGAAGTTATCGCTATATTTGCCGGTGATAGGACAAAAATTTCTTGCATCTACGAATCTTCACTAACACAAGTTAAATTATATCGGGTGCCTAGCATGGAACTGAGTCCAACTGTTGCCAAAAACATTGTTCAACATTACCCCTGTTTTCTTTATTTATCAAATGTTATTAGAAGAGTTTCTCCTGATTTAATTGTTGTTATCTCACCATTGTTTTTGGCTTCTGCGCAAGCCGTGAAAGAGGCAATTAAGAATAAAAAGCCTTCTGTTTTAGAAGTTCACGGAGTATATGCTGAAAGAGGGCTGCTTTTATATATGATGCAAAACATATACTTACATACTATTAGTAGATGGGTTTTAAAGAATTCAACTCTAATAAGGTGTCTTCATAAAGATGATGCCGTTGAATTAACGAAATTTGGTGCTCCGCTAGACAAGATTAGAATAATTCCAAATGCTGTTGATACTAACTTATTTAAACCTTCGAAAGAACGTGAAGAAAACAGCTTGATATGGGTTGGACGGATGGTGCCTGAAAAGGGCTTAACCTATCTAATTAAAGCTCTTACTATAGTTATAAAAGAATACTCTCTAAAAGATTAAGCTTAAAACTAATAGGTGACGCCTCAGTTATCTTTTCTTCTGAAAATGGTAAGAAAATCTGACCTTAACGAACATGTTAGATTTCTAGGGTCACGAGGTAGAAAGGAGGTAGCTAACATGTTAGCCAGATCATCACTCTTCGTTTTTCCATCACTTCGAGAGGGTATGCCTTTATCTATATTAGAGGCAATGTCATGTGGTTTACCAATCATAGCTTCAAGAGTAATAGGTTTAGAGAACTTAATAGTTGATGGTTATAATGGCTTACTCGTCCCTCCGAGAGACCCAAAGTCGCTTGCAGATGCCATTACATTATTGATGGTAGATAACAATCTTCGAGGAAAATTAGCAAAGAATGCGAGGGATTGCATTATGAGGAGATACGCTTATGACAAAATCTTACCTAAACTGCAACAGATGTATTTTGAGGCATTAAGTCTTATGTAAATAAATTTATAAAATTTGTTTCAATCTTTGTTGTTAAATTAAGCTTTAAAATGTCAATTATTAAAGTCCGTATAAAAATCTCAAAATTACGTAAAATGGTCGTTATGTTAACTTTAATAATAATAGCATTGTTATTCCAATACCTATTGCTAGAGAGATCTGCAAATTTAATAAGAATTTTCCATGGTTTTACTTTCTCTTGGATTATAATAGGAATGAGCTATCTTACACTTTTTTATTTGTTTAGACAAATTTTCACTCATGATTCCAAAAATAATCGGCTTATTCAGAAGAAGGGTTATTCAAACTTTCCAATAAGAAGAATTATTCTGGCCCTTGCAATCTGTATTATCTTAACTAATTTCCTAGTCAGTCTTAGATATCTTAGTTCTTTTAATCCAAAAGGATTTGATACGCCTTATTATGTTTACACTATAAAGAAAATTTATTCTGGAGAATTTTCACCAACATTACCCTATTTTTTAATCACCCTTTTATTAATTCCGTTGGCTTACATTTTTAACGGAGACCCATTTTTTATCGGGATAGTCATTCCATTCTATATTGCTACAATATTTACAATAATAGTGTTTATTAGTTTCCTTATTATGAGTAAGTCATTAGTTCATTCTCTGTTTATTACCATTTGTGCAGTTTCTAATTTCTTCTTCATCCGATTGACCTATGACTTATTTTCTCAGACGTTGATTACTAGTTTGTTTTATCTACTAATCGTCATATTTACAGACTCCTTCCAAAATAACATTAATAGAAAAGACTATCATATCTCTTTTTTGAAAGCAGGCATTATACTAACTCTAATATTCCTAACAAATATCGCTTTATCATTTATAATATATGTTTTCTTTGTTTTACTATCCTTAATTCAGACAATAAAGTTGTTTAAAATAAATGCTGAAAAAATAGAAGCCAATAATAAATCAAAGGTATTTGCACCAATACTTATAATAAACACTTTATTTGCTATTACTTACTATATAATATTTGTTCACAACATAGGAAATATAACAAATCTCTATATACAAATTGTTACTCATGAAACATTTTTTTACGATCAAGATCAGGGTGGGAGTGGATAATATATAAGGAGAGTCTGCCCATACTTGTTTTGTGCTCGCTAGCGGTTGCGTATTATATTGTTAGAGAGCATATTTTCTTGAAATCAAATCATATATTTTTTTACTTGTGCTATGGTCAAGCTATATCTTCTCACTAATCTTCATTACGAATTATGTTCAGTCGTATAGACTCATTTTATTTCTTCCTATAGCAACAATCGCCGGTAATGGTATCTATCATCTTCTTAAAGAAAGAATCTTTTAACGTACTTTGTTAAGTTTTAAGAATGTTCAACTAGCTCGGATAATCAGAGGTATTCTAATTATTATATTAATTACGACTATGTTTCCCTTAGCTGAAATTCCTGTTTATAATTATTTCCCAAAGAACAGGAAGCCCTTTCACAATTGGTTTCATATTTTGGTTTTAATCCAACAGGGGTGATATATCTTATTGATAAAAGAGAGGTAGCAAATGTAAGTCCTTATTGGTATAACGCATATTTGGGCGATAATGTTTTCATTGGAAACATTAATCAACTATTAGCTCATAATGTAACCGTTTCTAAGATAGTCATCCATGAAGATTTACATCCTTTAGATTATATATTGCGGTCTTTATCCGAACTAATCGGTGACGGAATATACCTAGTTAACATTACTTATTTTAAATCAATGATGGGGAGAGTTGAAAATGACATTATCTTTCACGAGTTCAAAAATGCGGACAGAATATAAAAGACCCACTCTCCTATATCTTTCATACTATCCGTTAGATTATGGTACGGGCGCTGCTGCCTCCGTAATTGATTTATTACTTGATCTACCAAAAAGTTTAGATGCTATCGTTATTGAGCCTCATAGAGTGGATTTGCCATATACTAAGATTGAGCTACCGAGCAACGTTAAGCGTATCAAAATTCCCATTTTGTTAAACAGATATTCTTCAGCCTTGTATCCTTTAGTAGTAGTATTCACTTTTTAAAAATACTCAAAAAAGAAAAGCCAGACATAGTAATATCCATGCACCATCCATTCCATATACTTTCCTTGTTAGGAAATATCTTATGCAGAATCTTTAGAATTTCCCATGTTGTTGATGTACGGGACGTGTGGAATCCATTTATATCCGAGAAAAATCTTATTGATCACATTGCTAATGTTCTTGAAAAGATATCATCTAGGTTTTTTAAAGATGACTTAGTAATATTTGTGTGTAGCGAGCAAAAGGAGATGCTTGAAAGAATGTCTAAAGTTAAGTTTAGAAAAGCACTAATATTTCCAAATTGTGTCTCACGAGCCATAATGGACAGGGTGATTACTCAAGCTAGTCAACAACCATTGAAAAGCGACAATATTATCCGGTTCATCTTTGTTGGGAGAGTTAGTAAGGAATACAAGCTTTATAAGGTATATTCAATACTTGAGAAGCTACGCTATTTAGGATATAACCCATTTAATTATAGTTGGACATATCCAGGATAGATTCAAGCTTAAGAATAATGTGATATATTTAGGTCCCAAATCAAGAGATGAAACATTAAAGCTCATACTTGAAAGTGATATAGGAGTAGGCCCTCTTGGACCAGCTTATGCAATTCCCAGAAAGGTTGTTGAGTACCTTGCACTAGGTAAAATAGTCATCGTAGGGAGAAATGCTGTTTCAAGAGATCTTGTAAAAGAGTATTCTAGAGAAATACTTGAATGTCCTGAAGATGATGCGGAAATAGACAAATTTGTAATTGAGTTGATAAAGAGATTAGAAGAGAGTAAGCAAAAGCAGAACAAATACGCTTCTAATCTGAATAAGCTTTTTTGCAGAGCAAGAGTTTTATATATTTTGAAAAGCATGAAAAATTATAACAATAACATGACATAATTGGTGATGTTTGACTATTTGAAGCTCTTGAGAAAAGAAGAATTGAAGATCTATGCAAGAAGCTGGAAGTGAATTATGAAATAACTGGTTTCATTGAACGTGAAAGAGCACTTGAATATTTATCGTTGTTCGATACACTAGTACTACCAAGTTATAGAATTTCCACGACAGAATCTAATATACTGATAAAAGTAATTGAGGCATGGGCTCTAGGAATACCGGTTATCATTACTAAACATCGAGTTTTCTTAAACAGTAAAATAAAGGATTATGAGGATATTATTTATTGTGAACCAGATCCTAATAGTGTTACGAAAGCGATCGCAATAATACTGGCAAATGAGAGTCTTAGGAGAAAAATACAAGCAAATGGACTAAAACTTGCAAAACAATTTGATTATGATAAGATAGCAGAGAGGTTGTTAAAGGCATTTGAAGATTAGTAAATTTTGAAAATATCGAGTATGGATAAAGAAATTTCGGTTGCGGTAATAGCGGAATATATAGGTAAAAGTCCTGAAGAAGTTGCATATTCATTCGTATTCGACGAAGTCTATCGATTAGCTAGGAGAGGTGTGAATGTGCATGTAGTAAGGGGTAAGATAGAGAAAGACTCTATCTCCTATGGCATACACTTCCACGATATAGAGAAGATGGTCGATCCTCAGGCATTAAATATGCTGATGAAAAATATTATGTTTTATCCACCGATTTCTCTATTGAGAAACCCCATATATTTGTACTGGGAAAACCTATACGCATCAAACGTCTCAAAAGTAATTGAAAAATATGACCTAGACTTAATTCATGCTCATTTCGCCTATAGAGAAGGCTTAGTTGGATTATTAGCTAAGACAGGAACCAAGAAACCATTAATTGTGACATGTCATGGATACGATATAAATACCGTGCCAGAGGTAGGTTATGGTATAAGACTAAGAAAAAGATATGATGATTTAGTTCGTTTAGTGCTTAAAAATGCAGATGCAATAATATGTGTAAGTAACGACATGAAAAATAAAGTCTTAAAACTGGGTATAAATAAAGAGAAGGTGTTCGTTGTGCTTAATGGTGTTGATATAAACTTATTTAGACCACCGCTAAAAAAGGAATCGGATACACTAAATGAGGTAAGGAGTCGTTTTGGGATAAATGAGGATGATTTTGTAATACTAAATGCTCGTCACTTAAGACGCATATACGGTATAGAATATATAATATATGCGGCTAAAATGGTTACTGAACAAGTGAAAAAAAAGCAAAGTTTATCATAGCTGGTGAAGGAGAATTAAAGCAAAAACTAGCAACAATGATTCATAGCATGAATTTAGAAAAGAACGTAATGTTGATAGGAAGTGTTCAAAGAAGTTTGATGCCAAGGTTAATGCAAGCCTCCTCTCTATATGTTAACACTTCATTAGCTGATGGCATGTCTCCTAGCATGCTCGAAGCATGCGCATCTGGATTACCTATAGTGAGTTTTGATGTTAGAGGAGCTGGTGATATTGTTGATGATGGTGTCAATGGTTTTCTTGTACCTGTAAAAAATTGGAAAATGCTAGCCGCTAGAATTGCTTATTTAATTCAAAATGCTGATATGTTAAGAAATATGAGCAGAATGGCTAGAGAAAAGGCACAGGAGAAATTTGACATAAACAAAAGAATTGATATCATAATGTCAATCTACAAACTCCCTGATTAAGAGCGAATTTTATAATACGAATATGTTCTCATTACACTTTACACTTAGTATGATTTGGAGAGCATTAACAGAAAAAGATCCTCAATTTGAAGAATTATTCTTTGATTATAACGAATATCATAAAACCTCAAAGATGTCGCCGCTTTCTATATTACGGGCTAGTTTAATTTCTGAATGGATTAAACCAGGTTCATCTATACTAGACGTAGGATGTGGAGAAGGATTCCTTATGGAGTATCTTTTAAGGGAGAAGAATTGTAAAGTGTTCGGTATAGATATATCAAGGAAGGCGATAGAAATCGTTCGGTCAAAGGGTATGGAAGGCGAAGTCAGAGACATAGATGAGAAATATGATTACATTTTATTTGTAGAGGTTCTTGAACATTTAAAATATCCTCATAAAGTTCTAGTAGAAGCATGTAAACATGCAAATGAGGGGTCATTGTAACTCTTCCAAATACGGGATATATATTGGCGCTTACAAATGCTAAGAGGCTATTTTCCAAGACAAAGTTTTATGCACCTACACTTTTGGAGCATAAACGATTTTTATATTTTCTTAAGACAGCTGGGATTAAAGCCTCTTGATCTTAAAACAGATCTGCCGACTAAAGGCTTTATAGACCTGTTACTTAGCTGTTTAAAAAACTTGTTAGTTTATCAACAATGCTGGTTAATAGCACCTGTTAAGGACTGAGGATATATGAGATGAGTATTTATGCAGTTAGAGATTCGCTTAAAGTGCTATAACACGTGAGACTTAAATCTGAACTTTTAGCTAATACTATAAGAGCTGAGCCTTTTAAATTTCAAAAAAGTGTGATCTAATGAAATTATTATCCATTGTTGGCGCTAGACCAAATTACATTAAGCTTGCGGCTGTTCATGAGATTTTCAATCACTTATTTGAGCATATAGTTGTGGATACTGGTCAGCATTATGATTATGAGATGAATAGGGTTTTTCTTCGACCAGCTTTCCATACCCGAGCCTAACTACTTCCTAAGTGTGGGCAGTGGTAGTCATGGATATCAGGTAGGCGAGATTTTAAAACGCGTCGAAGAAGTCTTACTGAGGGAGAAACCTGACATCGTCATTGTTTATGGTGATACTAACTTAGCTCTTGGCGGTGCTCTTGTAGCTATTAAGTCTGGTTTTAGAGTTGCTCATATCGAAGCAGGTTTAAGATCTTTTGATCTACACATGCCTGAAGAAGTAAATAGAAGAATTATCGACCATATATCATATGTGCTTTTTGCTCCAACTCAAGGAACCGTGGAAAATCTTTTAAGAGAAAACGTTATTGGCAAACTGTTCTTAACAGTAGACGTCCATGTCGATATACTGTTAAAGTGGTTAGAAATAGCGGAGACAAAATCCACAATACTTGGGAGACTCAACTTAAATTCCGGCGACTATATTGTAGCCACAGTTCACCGAATAGAGAACGTCGAAAATGTGGATAGATTATCAAGGATAATAGAATTGATAAACAATATAGGCAGATTCTGTAGAGTGATTTTCCCGGTGCATCCAAGAACAAAGAAGAAAATGATAGATACGAGCCTTCTAAAGAAAATCGACGTTAGGAATGTCCTTTTAACCGGGCCGCTTGGCTACTTGGACTTCCTGAAACTCCTCAGGCATTCAGATAGGGTTATAACGGATTCAGGCGGCGTACAGAGAGAAGCTTACCTACTTAAGAAGCCTACCATAGTTCTGCGAAAAACCACAGAATGGGTTGAGCTTCTATCCTGAAAATATCTTAGGTAATGGAAATGCTAATGAAAAATAACAAAAATATTATTAAATGAGCTAAGTAAAGTCTGAAAAAGCAGTCACATCATCAAAGATCGTCATAACATTATTCACCGGGTCGAAGTATCAGCTAAACGATTGCTTTTTTTGTAGAAGATCGATTACCTGATTCGGGCTCTAATTTATGACGTCTAAAGTTAAACAGCGAGTAGGCTTGATACGTAGAGCTTGCATAGGCAGGTATGATCCTCTCTAACGGAAAAAGATAAGAATGATTAATGTTTCCTACTTTGATGTGTTATGTGGGATGAGTAGGGATCAGATGGTTGGGGCGCTATTAATGGTACTTGCTGTGGCCGTGATAATAGTCTATGGATGGATAGTCTTCTTCACTGAATGGTCTCTTCTCCTACTCCAGATAACAGGCTTCATAGCGGTCCTAGGAGTCTTTGGAATACTGGCATGGATAGGATACACGCTGGCCACAACACCGCCACCAAAGCCAATAGAAGAAATAGAAAAGGAGCTTGAAAAAGAGCTTAAGTATTTTGAAAGTAAATCAACCGAAGAAAAGACCAAGGAAACCAGTTCCTAAAAGTAGAAAATTCCAGACAGTAGTCTGAAAAGAGAAATTTTTGATAAGCATTCTATGAAGGGCGTGGCTTTAGTGTTTGGCTGGGGCTTCATGCCCTCAGCCTCATTTACCGGTTTTAAGAGGACCTATGACTTTCCCATCCCACAAGCCCATTACACCGCGAGGTGCCGCCATATATCTTGCACCAGCCAAGGGAGGCGAGGTCATCAGGAACGTCCCAAAACATCCATCCACTAGGGCTTGAAAAGTTTAATATCCTAAAAACCTGGAGCAATATCAGGGATTAAATGGGTCTTGTAGGGGTTAAGGCGTTATTTGGAGATGCCAATAGGAGGAGGGTTGAGGAGGTCTTATTTTTAGCGGATACGGGAGCATATTTCCCCATAGTCCCTCCCAGCTTGGCGAGAGAGTTTCAAATAGAGATGCTTGCTAAGA
>Ga0105155_1000855_pt1 | contig 10450 bp, 9 predicted proteins | sample SSWtaG_2_FD_89589 | JGI IMG/M metagenome (GOLD analysis project Ga0105155, IMG submission 89589) | Hot spring microbial communities from Sandy's Spring West, USA to study Microbial Dark Matter (Phase II) - SSWsed_130316 | ecosystem: Environmental > Aquatic > Thermal springs > Hot (42-90C) >...
CGCACACCACCTCATAGCTCGTGCGACCGCTGCGTTGAGGTCTTCGTCAACGTCTTGAATCGCAAAAGCGCCTTGCTCCCTCGCCTTCTTAAGGATCAGATTATCGGAGCTCACTACAACGACTCCGTCGACACTCTTAGCCTTCATCGAAGCTTGTATAACGTGTGTTAACATAAGTAGAGCTAGCTCACGCCTTTGTTGAGGACCAAGTAAAGCAGAGAGTCTGCTCTTCGCCTTACTCAATCTTTTTGCTGGTATGATTACGAACGTCTTCAGAGATTCTCACCTAAGCTTAGCGATCCACTCTTTCACTACCCTCTTAGATAAGATGAGCTCAATGATCACACAAGCTATAGCGACTTCTATGAAAGCCTTCACGTTAACAATCGATGTAAAAGCTATGATTGCTGGTAGAGGAACCATTAGTACGTAACCTACCCATAGTATTATGCTGCCCCACATATACGGTGAGTAAATAACCATAGCTGTGAGACCGGCAAAAAATGGTCTAAGACGCTTTATAAGTAGCCCTGCGACACCAGCTAGAATAGCGTTACCCAAAGGTATAAACGGGTTCCCTATCTTGATGGTTGCAAGAATAACGCTGAGAAGACCCGTTATCGCGCCCGGAATAGGGCCTGCGGTGAATGCTACGAATAAAGATGGTAGTGCTGAGAAGTGAAGCTCAATCCGTCCCTGCGTGATAGGTGCTGGTATAGGTAGTCCGAATAACCCTAAGACGTTACCTAAGGCGCCCATCACAGCGACAAACGCAATAACCTTACGATTCATCATACTCTTTACAATATGACGTCTTCTTAATTATTATTTAAATGTTACGACATATATATTTTAAGGACTAATCAAGCTATAATGGAGCACTTACTTTAATAATTATCAAGAGTGTCGTATATAATTATGAAGGTCGTGTAGTTAAAAGAAATGGATTGTTAGATCTCATAGGAGGTATGTGGGGGACGCTATCATATAGTGGGCTCAGCTATTCGATGCGGAAGAGAGTTGAGATTAGGATGTTATTGGGTGGTGTTTGATAATGTTATTAAGCTCCTCCGGTGAAATCTTCTGAAAACCTTTTATGGAAACACCTGCGCAGGTCAGATTATACAAGGGTATGCTTGTTCTCGCAGAGAACCACTCTAGCAGCTCTTTACATATTTTAAGTTTGAGGATCTTCCTCTCTAACGATTGATGGGCTGTAGGCTTAGAGTACCTGCCTATTCTTGTGCCTAGATCCATACCGGCTAATGCTATAAACTTAGGTGTGAAGGTTTCGGCGAAGAAGACAGCCCTATCGCCGTCTGTGAAGCCGCCGAAGTTATAGACGTTGGGTCTAGGTTCTACTTGAGTCGTGCCTAAAACCCTTGAGAACATAGGTATCACTTCTTCTATCCGCTGGATATTATCTCCGTGAGCTAAGACCACCATAACCGAGCCGAGGCGTTCACATCTGATCTGGTCCTCCACCCTTCCATCTAAATCAGTTACTATGAAGTCAGGGAAAACGTCGGTTAGCTCAAGGAAAGCTGAGGCTGCGCCATTAGCAGCTATCTTTACACACGTCTCTAGGAGGTTGGTCTTCTTGAGCAGCCTTATGTCCTCCTCTAGAGAGGGGCCTGCGCCAAAAATCAGGACACCTCTACCTTTGATTTGGAGACTGACCTCTTCTGGGTCGATGCTCTTTCCAGCGACGAGTTTGCTTAAAATTTCGGCTGCTAGTTGATCCTTACCTCTATCGAGTTTTAGTAGCGATGCTATTTTTTCATACCATTGCAACCACTCTTCGACTCTCATTTAACTAGCCTCGAGCTCCTCCCTTATTTCCTTTAGCGTTGTGTGCCTCTCCGCCAATAAATCTTGGTTATGTACCGATTCCTCGCTATAAGCTTGGACGAAGATTCTGGTGTTGTCTGGTAGCTCCCTATACTTCTCAGCCAAGTAGAATAGGGAAGCTCGTACGACGTCTTCAACAAACATAGTTTTTTCGACAGCTGCTTTAACGACCGAGACCTCAGAAGGGCGCTTGAGTATGGTATAGGTTCCGCCGCTTAAAGCGCTTCTAGCTACTTCAATTATATCTTCAACATCGACTCTGTATCCTTCAGGTACCTCAAGTATGATGAGGTTGTATGTCCGCTGCGTGTGAGTAGCTATAGGGACCACGTCAAGAATGCGCTTAACCTCATATTCGGTGTATCCGAGTTCTCTTAACTTATCTTCAGCTAAAGCCTTCATGAGGTTCTGAGTACAGGGGCAGGCGGTTAAGCCTAAGACACGCGCGCCAATAAACTTAACTACTTGGTTGTTCCTCTCCGCAGCTGCTGCAGCGTATATTCTGCAAGGCTCCTTAAAGCTGTAATCTGAGTTAGGGGGTTGTGTATGCACGAAGTATTCGCTCTTTAACCTAACTTCGCTCCTTTTCGCGTACTCATGCCTCTTAAGAAGCTCAGCCGCCACGTTTACACACACTTCTTCGATTCTCGGCGCCTTAAATAACCTCGGTTCTAACACCTCGATAAGGGATTGGGGGTGGCGAGATAGGTTTACACCTTTCATATCACGGGGTAGGTCCACAAATAGATCAATAGTAGCTGAGAGTGGGAAGACCCCTTGTTTTGAGGAAACTTTGAGCTGAGCCTTAAGATTCTTTACACCAACCCTTGGTAAGAAAAGCTTTTTCTCTGGTTTAAGATACTGTATATCTACGACCCTTTCCAAGAGATCAGGTGGTAGTGTATGCATCATTCCTCACTTTTATTAAACAAAGTAATTTATTTATAAGGAGATCGGAAATAGCTATCGCTTTGGTTAAGGTCGCTGGTATAGACCCTGGTACTAAGAGTATGGATGTCTGTGTGCTAGAAGGTGGCGAGGTCTACTATGAAAGGGTGGTCAGCACAGAGGAGGTTGCTAAGAAGCCGCAGCTTTTAATCGAAGCGGTTGAGGATGCGATGCCCCTAGACCTCATCGTAGGACCATCTGGCTACGGCATCGAGCTAACTTATCTGAGCGATATACCCGAGGTCTCACTCGAAGATTGGTATTATAAGTATATTCTTCTTGCGGATAGAAGTGAGATAGAGGAAGCCGTTAGTAAAGGGGTCTTCGGCGCTCTAATCTACTACGCTATGGCTAAAACCGCGGTTGAGATGAAGCGTAGAGGGTGGCCTGTGTGCTACATACCTGCTGTTATCCATCTACCTACCGTACCAGAATACAGGAAGGTGAATAAGATCGACATGGGGACAGCGGACAAGATGTGCGCCGCGATCCTTGGTGTCTATGATCAATCGAGAAGGCTCGCCATCCCCTACTCAGAGGTATCATTTATTCAGGTTGAGATGGGGTTCGGATATAACGCTGTGGTGGCTGTAAAGGAGGGGAGGATCGTGGATGGAGTCGGTGGGACGACTATGGGTGGGCCTGGCTTTCTCACAATCTCCAGCTTGGATGCGGAGCTCGCTCAACTCGTCAAGGAGTGGGATAAGGAGGATCTATTCACAGGCGGCTGCATCTCAATAGCTGGAAGAGCGACACCAGAGGAGCTCATCGATAACCTTGGAGCCGATAAGAGGTGTGAGCTTGCGTGGAGGGCGATGGCTGAAAGCGTCTTAAAAGCCGTTTACTCGATGAAGGCATCGGTCCAAAACCCAAGGGAAATACTCATCTCAGGCAGGTTAACAAGGATAAAATACGTTGAAGAATGGTTGAAGGAGAAGCTATCTGCCATAGCCCCTGTTAAAAGGGTTGGATGGTTGCCTGGAGCGAAGGAGGTCAAAGAGACGGCGCAAGGCTACGCTTTAGTCGCAGACGGCCTCGCAGGCGGAAAGTTCAAGAATCTCATCGAGTGGATGAAGATCAAGGAGGCGAAAGGAACGGCTTTAGACTACATCTACCACCCAAAATTTTTTACACATAGTAAGCTAAGAGGAAGATGCGGCGATCCTTAGGTTATAAGTAAGCTAGCGTGTAGAAGAAGATTTATTAACCAACATTTGCAAAGCATGTGTGCTGGGCTTGATAAACGAGCTGCCGACACCAAGGCTACTTGTATTGAGTGGCTTGCTACTAGTGCAGCTCGTGTTGTTACTCGTATCTTAAAGCCCGCATCTCTATCTTCTGGGGGTGCGGGTTCAATATGCTTATGGAGGGTGTGAATTATGGTTGAAATGACCGGGGCTGAAGCGGTCATCGAGGCTTTTAAACGGGAGTACGTTTCGGTCATCTTCGGCATACCAGGTGGGGCGAACTTACCTATCTACGATGAGCTGTATGATAGCGGCATAAGAACAATACTCTGTAGGCACGAGCAGTCAGCAGCCCATATGGCAGATGGTTACGCTAGAGCAAGTGGTAGGGTTGGTGTATGTATGGCGACCTCTGGTCCTGGTGCGACCAATTTAGTTACCGGTATTGCAACAGCGTATATGGATTCATCGCCCATAGTCGCCGTAACAGGTCAAGTCCCTAGAGCCATGATAGGTAGGGATGCTTTTCAAGAGATTGATATAGTGGGCATAGTGACACCTATCACAAAATATACCTTTCAACCGATGAGGGCTGAGGATATACCCTCAGATATTAAGAAAGCATTTTACATAGCCTCAACCGGCAGACCAGGACCAGTCCTCGTGGATATTCCGAGGGATGTCCAACAAGAGAAGGCTGAGATGGAATTCCCGGAGAGGGTTACGATAAGAGGTTATAAGCCTGTAGTAAATCCTCACCCGCTTCAAGTAGAGAAGGCGGTTACCCTCCTCTTATCCGCTGAGAGACCAGTGCTCTGGGGAGGGGGTGGAGTCAATATCGCAAACGCGCACGAGCCTTTCAGGAAGATCGCTGAGCTGCTTATGGCGCCTGTTGTAACCACCTTGATAGGTAAGGGTGCTTTTCCAGAGAACCATCCTCTTTCGCTTGGTCCGATTGGTATGCATGGTACTGCTGAAGCCAATAGGATTGTGCTTGAGGCTGATTGTTTACTGGCTGTGGGTGTGCGTTTCTCTGATAGATCTACTGGTAGATTTGAGGAATTTTGCCCCGACGCCAAGATTATACATATAGACATAGATCCTTCTGAGATTGGTAAGAATAAAAAGGTTCATCTACCTATTGTCGGCGACGCTAAGGTTACATTAGAACAGATCTACGAGAGGCTTAAGGCTAGGATATCGCAGCAAAGAGAAGACTCCCCCTGGCTGAAACGCGTACAAGAGGTAAGGGAGGAGGTAAGAAGGAACGCTAAGCTAGATAGCTCCAATAACCTTCTGAGCGTACAGGTCATAAAGAAGATCAGAGAACTGCTGCCACCTGACGGCATACTTGCAACAGAGGTTGGGAAGCACCAGATGTTCGCTGAGATACACTATAAGGTCATAAAGCCGAGGACTTGGATAACGTCAACAGGATTAGGTACGATGGGCTTCGGCTTCCCAGCTTCAATAGGCGCAAAGATCGCAAAGCCGGATGTGCCTGTAGTAGACCTTGCTGGAGACGGTAGCTTCTGTATGACCGAAAACTCGCTAGCTGTCTGTGTAGAAGAAAGGATACCTGTCGTTGTTGTGATCTTGGATAATAGGTCTCTTGGTATGGTTGAGCAGTGGCAGAGGCTCTTTTATAACCGAAGATACTCTTCGTCAAGATTCGGCAACACACCAGACTTTGTGAAACTTGCTGAAGCATATGGTGCGGTAGGTTTAAGGGCTACTACGATTCAAGAGTTCGAGAAAGCGTTCAGGCAAGCTCTAGGAAGCGATGTCGTGACCGTGATTGATGTGCTAGTGAGTCCTGAAGAAGATGTCTATCCCTTTGTACCCCCAGGCTGCGGGCTGAAGGATATCTTGTATGGGCCGAAGGAGTTGTAAGATGAGTGAGAGTTACATTATTTCAACGATTGTTGAAAATAAGCCTGGGGTTCTCTTTCGCGCTTCGAATATGTTTAGGCGCCGAGGCTTTAATATCGAGAGTATAACTGTTGGTCCGATAGAGCAGCCCGGGTTATCTAAGATGACTATTGTGGTGAATGGTAACGAAGATACGGTTGAGCAGCTCATTAAGCAGCTGGCTAAGCTGATCGATGTGATAAAGATAGTTAGACTTGAGCCTAAGAGTTCTGTTATACGTGAGTTAGCCTTGATCAAGGTTAATGCGCCAGACCAGAGGGCAAGAGCTGATCTGATGAACTATGTGCAGATCTTTAGAGGGAAGGTGGTTGATGTGGGAGACGACACTTTAACGGTTGAGGTTACAGGTGACCCAGATAAGATAGATGCGTTCATAAAGATAGTCTCAACCTTCGGGATCCGAGATATCTCCCGCACAGGTGTCACAGCGATACCTAGAGGCTAAGGGTGGTTTCCAAGTTGGTGGAGAGGTGCGTAAGAATCTTCGACACAACTCTTCGGGACGGCGAGCAGACACCTGGAGTAACATTAACACCAGAGGAGAAGCTGGAAATAGCTAAGCAGCTAGACAAGCTATGTGTAGACACCATCGAAGCAGGTTTCCCGATAGCCTCCAGAGGTGAGGCTGAAGCTGTAAAGCTCATCGCTAGAGCCGGGTTGAACGCAGAGATCTGTGGACTCGCCCGTATAGAAAAGGCTGATATAGATGCTGCACTAGACGCTGACGTCTCCTGTATACACCTATTCATAGCGACCTCAGATATTCACCTCACATATAAGCTGAAGATGAGTAGGCAGCAGGCTCTAGAGAAGGCGATCTGGGGTGTGGAGTATGCTAAGAAGCACGGAGTTACCGTGGAATTTTCGGCTGAAGACGCGACTAGGACCGATCCACAGTTTTTGAAGGAGTTTTATAGGGAGGTGGTTAGGGCTGGGGCTGATAGGGTGGATATACCTGATACTGTTGGTGTTTCAACACCAGCTAGGATGGCGCAGCTGGTGAGAGAGGTGAAGAGCGTGGTCGATGTACCTATTGCTGTGCACTGCCACAACGACTTTGGGTTGGCTGTAGCAAACTCTCTTGCTGCGGTTGAAGCTGGGGCTTCAGAAGTTCACGTCACAGTTAACGGGTTAGGTGAGAGGGCTGGTAACGCTGCACTAGAAGAGGTTGTTATGGCGCTACATAACCTATATGGGATAAAGACGAGGATCAACACAAGAGCCATATATGAGACAAGCAGGCTTGTTTCTAAGCTTACAGGTGTGGTAGTGCAGCCGAATAAAGCGATCGTGGGCGATAACGCGTTCGGGCACGAGTCTGGCATACATACACATGGTGTGCTCGCTCTACCATTTACCTACGAACCTCTTGACCCAGAGGTGGTAGGTAGGAAGAGGTGGCTTCAAGCGGGGAAGCATGCTGGCAGCCACGGCATAAGAGCACAGCTTCAGGAGATGGGTTTATCTCCTACAGACGAGCAGCTCGCTCAAATAGTTAATATGGTGAAGGAGATGGCTGATAAAGGTAAGACATTAACCGACTCAGATATAGAGGAGATTGCACGCTCTGTCCTTAAACTACCTGAAGAAGAGGAGAAAGTTCTGCAGCTGAATGACTTGGCTGTTATGACTGGCATCAACGTTGTCCCTACGGCCTCGGTCAAGCTTACTCTTGATGGGAAAGTATATGTTGCTTCAGCCACTGGTGTCGGTCCTGTGGACGCTGCTGTGAAGGCTATTCAGAGCATAACTGAAAGGGTTGCGAAGATATCGCTAAAGGAGTATAGGCTGGAGGCTCTAACAGGCGGCTCAGACGCTATGGCTGAGGTAATAGTTAAAGTGGGCGATAACGAGGGCAACATATCTTCAGCAAGAGGTGTAGGCGACGACATCGTCGTGGCTAGCGTACAGGCGCTCATAAAAGGTATGAATAAGCTTTTGTTAAAGCAGAAGAAAACCAAGGGTAACTTAAAATAACCCCTAAATTTATTTACAAGCAATGTCCAGCAAGCAGAAACCTTACGCCGCGTTCATATTAACACTAGCGGGAGGAGCTTTGATCTTCGCAAATGGGTTAATACTCATCTTAGCTTCACGTGGAATAAGCCGCGTGCTGGAGGATGTTGTGACCACGAGGGGCTTGTCGATAGGTGTTGTTTTAGCGCTTCAGCAGATGATGCTTTCCTTAAGCTTGGTCGGGCTGGTTTTAGGTGCTTGTGTAATGTTTGCTTCTCTCATGCTCTACTATAAGCCTAGTAGCAGTATCGGTTGGGGTGCGGTAGTCCTTGTTTCATCTATATTAAGTATATTTGCTGGCGGAGGCTTCTTTGTCGGGTTGATACTTGGAGTAATAGGGGGCAGCCTCGCAATAGCTTGGAGACCTAAAGAAGCTTAACCCTCTCAGCTATTGCGTTGCCCACTTCCTCTGTCGTTGAAGAGCCTCCTAGGTCGTAGGTGCGCACCTTACCCTCCTTCAGCACCTCAGCAACAGCCCTCTCAACCTTAGCAGCAGAGGAATACAGCCCAAGGTTTTCAAGCATCATAGCACCTGCAAGAATCGTGGCTATTGGGTTTATCTTATTCTGACCGCGGTACTTGGGTGCTGAGCCGTGTATCGGCTCAAAGGTCGAGGTACCATTAGGGTTAATGTTTGCACCAGGCGCTACACCCATGCCACCCTGTATAATGGCTCCTAGGTCTGTAAGTATGTCGCCGAAGAGGTTTGGTGTCACGACTACTTGAAACCACTCGGGGTTCTTGACAAACCACATAGCTGCTGCGTCGACAAACATGTGCTCAGTTTCGATGTGGGGATAGTTTTTAGCGACTCTTTGGAACGCATCTCGCCACAGCCCGTAGATGTGAGTCAAGACGTTTGCTTTATCTACTGAGGTCACCTTTCTCTTCTTCTTCCTCTCAGCCAACTCGAAGGCGTATCTTATGACTCTTTCAGCGCCCCTGCGACTTATGAGCCCGAGCTGGTAGGCGATTTCATCCGCATCGCCCTCTATATCAAGATTGAACTTCAGGCTGTAGAGTTCTCGGATGAGCTGGTGCTGCTCTTTATGTGGTGTCTTGAACACTCTGCTGCCTACCCCTATGTAGAAGTCTTCGGTATTCTCTCTAACTACATCGAAGCAGATGTCTTTCTCGGTCTTATTTCTGAGCGGTGTAGGTACACCTTCAAAGAGCTTCACCGGCCTTAGGTTTATGTATTCATCTAGGTAGAAGCGCAGTTTGAGTAGAATCCCTATCTCTAAGATACCAGGAGGTACACGGGGGTCGCCTACCGCACCTAGGTATACTGCCTTATACTGCTTAAGCTCCTTTAGCGAGTCCTCATCTAGCGTCTTTCCTGTTTGGAGGTAGTAGTCTGCTCCAAACGGATACTCAACCCACTCTATTTCAAAACCGTCTACCTCACTTACAGCGTCCAAAACCTTTCTGCCTTCACGTATAACCTCTGGCCCCACACCGTCACCGGGTATCACAGCAATTTTGTAGGTAACCAAGTTGTATCAGCAAAGGTGAAGCGACTCTACTCTAAAAACCTTCTACCAGCACATCGAGTATATCGAAGGGCTTCTCTTCATCTACCTCTACGTTGACGCCGAGAAGCGAAGGTAGGTTGGGGGTTACGGGTTCGCCGACACCTGTTAGAAATCGTCTTATGCTCAACCCACCGTCACAGATGAATCGTATATACCCCCTATTCCTAACCACACGTATGGTGGGTGAATAGATCTTCTTAAGGTAAGTTTTGCGTTTCCTTAGAGATGCTTGATGAACCTCTATTAGGGTTGGAAGATTTTTCACCGCTTCCTTATCTGGTTTGCTCTGGAAGAGCACCCTAGCCAGCACCTTGATTTTAAAGCTCGGCACCTTCTCAGGTTTAGCACCTAATAGGGTTAGTTGTGTGAGCCTGACACCGTATCCTAGGGTGACTGGTAGGGTTAGGATTGGCAGATGACGCTTCTTTGGGTTATGCACTTCTACATAAAACGGTCTACCCGACCCTAGAACCAAGCTTCTTTCATCTTCGCTACCAAACCAGCTGAAGGTTGTCTTCGTGCCCTGCAAGATTTTTAGAAGATATTGGTTGATTAAATGTTCTACACTAAGACCTTTAACCTTACCCGTGTATTCGCATTCTGGGCAGCCCCTACCCCCACAGACCCTACATCTCGGCTGCTTCTGTGGTAGACCACGCTTAGACTTCGTATACCTACCAAACAGATATATCGATCTAGCATCAACCTTAACAGCCCCGCTTGCAACATCTACAACAGCCACAACATCAGGCTTGAGGCGGTTAAGAGGCTTCTTTAAGATCTCGACCAACTTAGATGCGAGTCTGTGTGAAGCCTCCGACTTTACATTACGCCTACCTTGCAGCTTAAATTCCGATCTTATAAGGTCTTCCCGCTCAACCCACTCAGATGGTGCAGATAAGCCTACGCTGAAGCTTTCAAACTCATATTCGCTCAAAGTCGCTGCGACACTCTTTGCCACATCGTCTATGCGTTCAAAGA
>Ga0105155_1000863_pt1 | contig 10395 bp, 10 predicted proteins | sample SSWtaG_2_FD_89589 | JGI IMG/M metagenome (GOLD analysis project Ga0105155, IMG submission 89589) | Hot spring microbial communities from Sandy's Spring West, USA to study Microbial Dark Matter (Phase II) - SSWsed_130316 | ecosystem: Environmental > Aquatic > Thermal springs > Hot (42-90C) >...
CAATATCACCAGCATGCCAAACACCAAGAGGTTTCGGCATGGGAACAGCTATACACGTCATCACATAAACCAAAGCTGTTGCAAACGCTGAAGCAGATATAGCCATACTTCTAGATACCAAAACTTACACCAAACAGAACTTAATTCATTGAAATATATAAAGGTTAACCTATATATAGGCTAAACATTTTATTAACATTACCACGATCTCAAGATTTTACAACGTACCTACTACGACTAATCCTAACAAACTCTCTACTTAGAAGATCATTTAGCGCTTTAGCTATAACTTCATCTCTAGAATTATAATGTCCAATTTTTATGAGTAGGTCGATGTCCCGTAACATATCCTCCGGGATCGATATCCGTATACTCCTCAAAGTATACACCACGCAAAAAAATGGTAGTGCTGATGGTTTTTCTTCCAATTTTTTGCAAGAGTCAATTAAATATCTCATTCAGTACATATAAGTATTTCTTAAAAGCACATACCAACAAAAATTTCCTTAAAGAATTAAATATTCACCATTGAAAAAACAACTTAACCTTTAAACAAATAGTAAAGTATTTGTTACATTGAAATCTAAAGGTCCACGCCCCCTTTCACCTTCTAAGCAACTTTCTAAATCTTGGATGTAACTTGTCAATGATCAAGCTTTCCTCTAAAGCTTTAACAACTCCTGGAAAGGCTCTCAATATATCAGTTAAAGTAACTATCCCCACAAGTTTGCCACGATCAATTATTGGAAGCCTCTTTATGTTATTATTTATCATGTACTTAGCAGCATAAACTATGTCCATATCCGGATCCCCATAGATTAATGGTTTAGACATTATCTTCGAAACCTTAGTTGTCCTCGGATCTAAACAGGGAACTATCACCTTCTTCAACATATCCCTCTCCGTAACAATCCCCACAGGCTTACCATCTTTAACCACAACTAAACATCCAATGTTATGCTGCGACATTATATCGGCAGCTTTAATGACTGTTTCATCTTCACTTATAACCTTGACATCCTTCACTGCTATATCAATAACCCTTATCATGCGAATCCTAAGAGAATTAGATTTAGAAATTTAAAAAGGTTTAGTTAACATTAAAAGTTTAATCTCACAAATTAACCATGGAGTTATGGAGTACAAGTATGTTTACCATAAGAAAAAGCTGATATCACGCTACACTGCAACCAAGATAATTGAAGCATTGAATACCAGTAGAGGATATGTGAAACTCAGTTTTGATTTAGGCATATCAGAAGAAGATGTGAAAATAATGAATTACGATTCAATAGTAGTCATCGATGGATTCAAAATTGAAATAGATTTACTTAAAGAACTTATTGACAGTAACGACATATACTGCCTTGAAGATGAAGATATAGTGAAAGTGGCATTTTATGCTGATGGAAAATACTATAAGCTTAGATATGTAGCGGAAAAGGCTGCACCAACATTAGAGATAAATGGGATACATATGCATAGAATAGTTGGCGTAACTCCATGGGAAGATTCGTTAATGAAAGTTAAAGCTGCAAAAATTCAGAGGGGATTGAAGGTACTGGATATATGCACAGGACTCGGATACACAGCAATAGCCTCAATAAATATGGGTGCAAGTAGCGTAGTAAGTGTGGAAAAAGACATAAACGTTCTGAAAATAGCTGAGATAAACCCATGGTCTAGAGGATTAGAAGACAATAGAATTAAGATCATAGTCGAAGATGCAACAAAAATTATACATGAAATGGAAGAGGGAAGCTTTGACAGAATCATACATGATCCACCAAGATTCCAATTAGCTGGAGAACTATATAGCACGGAATTCTATAAAGAACTTTACAGAGTTTTAAAGTTTGGAGGCATTCTATACCACTATACAGGTCAACCCGGAGTAAAACGTAGAGTAAACTTTGTTAAGGGAGTTTCAAATAGGCTTAGAAGTGTTGGGTTTAAAGTTGAAGTTAGGAAGGATTTAATGGGAGTTTTAGCTTTCAAATTTTAAAACTTCTTAGAAACGTTATCTAGAATCCATCCCACATACCTACTTAGTAATGGTGGTAGATTCACGGGTCCAATGTCCATGAACCCTCTAACAATGATGGATACTGCCTCCTCTTCACTAAACCCTCTAGACATAAGATAATATATTTCATCTTCAGAAAATCTTCCAATAGCAGCTTCATGAGATAAAATAGCACTAGCATTCCTAGCATCCAATTGTGGTATAGCTCTTATAACAGCCTTTGAAGATAGTAACATACCCCTACACTCCAAGTGACCTCTACAATTACAACCTTTACCCACAATAACCCCTCTGGAAACAACATTGGCATCATCTTTCGCGATAACTTTTGAAATAATTTCAGCTTTGCTACCACTACCATTAAGATGAGCTTCACCCCCAACATCAATAACACTACTATCCGAAGCAACAACTATGGATACCAAACTAGATCTGGAACTTTCACCATTAAGATGTACTATTGGCATCATTTGAATAGTCCTAGCTGGATTAACATTAACATAAACACTTGTGAATGATGCATCATCCTCCAATAAAACGCCAGTTCTAGGCCTGACATCAACACTTTCACTCCAAGAGTGAATCATGGTATAAGTTAGCTTCCCACCCCTCTTAACATAAAATTCTGATACACCAATATGTAGAGCTTCACTAATCCTCGGAGAAGCACAACCAGTTAATATGTTAAGTTCAGCCCCCTCCTCAACAATAACGATGTTATGAACATTCTGGGATAACCCGCTGCTTTTAAGATAGAAACATGCTTGAACTGGAAGCTCAACTTTAACACCACTCTTAACCCTAATGAAAACACCACCACTGCACTTAAGCTCAGTAATAGCAGTAAACTTATCCATATCGACGTCAAGAGCCTTCCAATAGTAATCTGAAATCCAATCATACAATTCTAAGGCTTTAAAGATGGGTAAAACCTCAACGCCTTCATGAAAAGAGGATTCCATCAATATGCTAGAATCAACTTGAAGATAGCTTCCAGCCCTCCCCCTACCACTAATATCTACACCAACTTCAGAAGCCTTCTCCTCTAAATCCCTAGAGATAGACCCAGAATATTTAGATGCAAATTTAAATTTTGAAATATCTAGATCTAAACCAAGAACTGGAGACTTATCAATTGACTTCTTCGCCCTCTCTCTAACCTCCTCTATCCATTTACCCTTTCCCTCAGACATCTAACACACCCCTCAAAACCATGTTTCTTAACATTCTCCACAATTTCATCAGGTCTACCAGAGCAAACTATAACTCCATCCACCATAACATGTGCACGATCAGCTTTAATGTAATTTAAAATGTACCCTAAATGGGTTATTATTAATGCAGATCTCCTCCTCATAATCGGTTTATCACTCAAACCACAAAAATCATTTATAACCTTAGCCAACAATGATAAGTTCTCCACATCAACCCCAGAATCAGGCTCATCAAATATAGCTAAATCAGGAGATTGAACCAAGACTTGCAGAACTTCACACCTCTTCAACTCACCACCAGAAAACCCCACATTAACTTCGCGATCCAAAAATTCATACATATTTAGAGATTTAGCTAGCTCTTCAAAATTAGATTTCCCACCAAACCTCAATGATATCTCTCTCAATAAGTCTCTAAGCTTAACACCCATAATCTTCGGAGGAATTTGAAATCCAATACCAATTCCCAATCTAACTCTCTCATGAATTGGCATATTAGTAATATCAACACCCTTAAACCTTATACTACCCCTAATAATCTTAAATCTTGGATCACCAATTATGGCATTTATGAGTGTAGTTTTACCAGAACCGTTAGGTCCAAGTAGAACGTGAACTTCACCATACTCAATCCTTAAATTAACACCTTTCAAAACAAGTTTACCAGCAACTTCAACCCACAAATCAGAAATCTCTAACATACAAGTCAGGTAGTAAGGATTTAAACTTATTAAATCTTCCTCAACAAACGATAAAGTTTGAATATGGAATAGCTAATTAATTGTTAAATTCACGTTCATCTTTTATCGAATTTCATTGGTGAGATGTAGCTTCCATAACGATCTTCAGCCTTCTTCAACCTACCCCTCTCCTCTCTCAAAATCTTAAATAGTAATTCTGGTGTATCAGGTATGTTTGCATATATCCTCCATATCCTCTCAATCTTCGCTAAATGCTGTGGAACTCTAATGGTAAACTCCTTCTCATAGAGTTGCTCTGAATAATCTTTATCAAGCACTTTATTGAACAATTTAACTAGATCAACATATATGGGTATCCTGCCAGTAGGAACTTCTATAAAGCCAACATCATCATGAACTCTAAGCTCCATCCACTTTAACCAAACCTTCTTATCAACCTTTTCAGCCAAATATCTTCCACTCTCATCCTTGAGGAAGTAGTTCACACCAAAAACTTTTGGTTTAACTTTAAGCTTCTCACCAAATCTAAAGTGCAATTCAGTAAACTTCCCCACAGATATGGAAATGAAATCCAGTATGGCATAGGGGTTGAACTCCCTTTCACCAGCTCTACCGAGAACAGCAGTTGTCCTCTCAGATTCTAAAGCTGCACCCTTCGTTACAATTCCATGCTCCCAGCTCAACCCCTCCTCTACTGGAACCCACGTATCTGAATCTCTACCACCAAAAATCATTCCACCCACAGGAACACCATCAGGATCCTCTATCCTTGGATCAAGATTTTTAAGATACTTTATGTGTGTTGTGAATCTAGCATTGGAATGTGATGGTGGAATTGTATTACCACGCTCATCAACTTTACCAGGCCACCATATACCAGCATAATTTAATCCAGCCATAGGCGCACCAATCTTACCATTCCACCAAACTTCACCACTACCCATCAACAGAATATTGGAAAATATAACTTCAGAATAGGGGGATGTAAGTATCTCATATATTTCAGGATCATCTTTTGGGTTAATACCATCAATTATACCAAACATTCCAACTTCAGGATTTATAGCTCTAGGAACCCCATCAACCTCCCTTATAATGGCTAAATCGTCACCCACAACGGTATCAGACATTAATGCAGTGGAAGTTTTACCACAACCAGCAGGGAATGCTCCAGTAAAATATGTCAATCTATCCCCTGGACCCTTAATACCAGCAATGAACATGTGTTCAGAAAGCCAACCCTCCAAATACCCCCTATAAACAGTCAATCTTAGAGCAAGCTTCTTAAGACCCACAGTATTACCCGCATACTGAGTATTAGTGCTGTAAACAGTATCATCAACAAGATCTATGTAAATCCTCCTCTTATCCAAATTCTTACTCCAACCATACTCATTCCTCTCACCAGCGGAATGCAGAAAACGCATATACCTTATTTCAGAACCTTTCTCAACAAAATCATCATAACCAACCCTATACAATATATTCTCACTATGCATGACATAAGCTGAATCAGTAACTTGAACAGCATAAAGTGATAATGGAGATTTCTTTGGACCTAAACAGAAGAATCCCACATAAGCCTCCTTACCGATCATAATCCCCTTCAAAATACTCTTAATTTCACTTAAACCATCAATTCTCCCCTTAGTATTCAGTAATGGAATGCCACTAGCATCCTCCACAAGAATCCTAGTATTCTCCCTATCTCTAGCAAGATCTTTAATTCCATCAAAATGTATAGTTTGCAATGGATATCTAGTTGGAATTTCTTCACCACGCTCAAGAGATACACGTCTAATATACTCAAAATCATCTTGAGAACCAGTATTTATGTAAATTGAAGAAGGCTGGCAAACAATTATTATATCAGCAATCCACCTATGAAGTTCAGGATCTCTAATCTTCATAAGCCTATCAAAATGTTTAGGATCCATTTTTGAACGGAGAACAGACTCCACATCGTAATCCTCATCCAAAAGCTTTTCACGACAAATCATGATTGAAACTATAATACAATAAGATAAAAGTTTAACGGAACAATTACAAAATTAATGGAATTCGATCATTTTTCAGCCACAAAAATTTTAGCTCTTAAATCTCCATGCAAAATATACCTTTCATGAACAATATTGAAATTAGAGTTCAGTAAAGCTTTACGCATAACCCCCTCCTTCAAAGTTATAGTTACAAGTCTACCACCACTATTCATACACTTATAAGCTTCAGATGCAAACATGAAATACAACTTCTTAATGCCAATTCTAGGCTCCATCCTAATACCGTACGGTGGATTAGTTACAATCCTATCAACATCACGAATATAATTGGAGAGCTTAGTGCAATCCCCCTTGGAAAAATTTATAATACTGAGAACCCCAGCAGCTTCAGCATTAGCTCTAGCCCCATCAAGGAAACGCTCATTAATATCAAAACCATAAAGTTTAAGCTTAGAACCCATGTATAGTGCAGCCTCAATAAGTATAGTTCCACCACCAACCATGGGATCAACAAAGACATTACCATCCAATGGATTTGAAAGTCTAACCATACCATAGGCAATAGTAGGCCTTAAAGCTGCAGGATGATCGAAAACCCTATAATGACGTTTATGGAGAGACTCTCTACTCACAGAAATACATACAACACATTTATCATGAATAATGTCAACGATAACTTCAACATCGAAATTATCTAAATCAACCTTATTCCCATACTTATCCACTATAGCTTGACCAGCAACCCTCTGAACATCAATAGAAGTATACTCATGAACCCCAATTCTCTCACTAGTAACCCTAAAACTAGCAGTTTTAGGTAGAAATTCACTTAAATCCAGAGAGTAAACACCATCATAAATCTCCTTTAAACCATCTTTAGAACTGGAAACATTGAACGTAGAAATATACCTCCTAATATGATGAATAGACTTCAAACTTAGAAGCTCATTAACATTAGAACTCCGTATATCCACCAAAACCCTACCCTGAATGTTAAATGGTTTCAAAACAACATCAGTAGAGCCAAACTTCTCCCTCAATTCAAGCTCCACAATATCCTCCAAACCTGGTGGACAAGTCAACATAAACCACATTCACATCCCACTCCACAAAATTCTGGAAAACATAAACAATTATCAATAGAAATTGTTTTATGTTAAGGTATAATGTGAACTTTTATCCCTAAATTCTTTATCACATAACAATTCATCACCATATTCAAATCATCTGATATATGGATAGACATAATAGCCATTGTAATACAGTAGTGAATTACAATTGGTATAAAAATAACTCTAAACTCGCATAACCAGTAAAGCGGAATTTAAATTAACTCTCTTCATTCTTCAACTATCTTTTCAGATCTCTCCTTAACCTTCTTAATCTTCCTAGAAACTTCACTTGGTAAAGCTACATCCTCAACCCTCTCACTAACCCTACCAATAATTTTAAGGCCAACCTTCGGCTCAATACTTATTTCATGTAGATATAATGAATGCTGTGTCTGTCTCATCTTCTCCACTATAATATACCTCTTAAGTTGACCTCCACGTATAAATCGCCTAAACCTTATAATTCCATCAGCTACATGCTCCAAACCCCAACCAAAAGCTTCAGACGTGGTTATAGCATATTGTGAAGTTGCAAGTATAGTGAAATCCCACTTATACAAAACCTTCTTAACATAATATGAATACCTCCTAGCCATCGCAGGTTTATCAAGCCAGAAGGCACTCATAGAATCAATAACAAGTCTAGCTCTACCATAACCCAAAAACTTCTTAGCCTCCAAAACCTTATTCACCATCTCATCAATAGTAAGAGAATTTAAACTCCACTGATCCTCCCTACCCATCAATGCATCAATTATTATTAGCCTATTATCATCAACATGCTTAGAGAATTTAAATCCAAACTGCTCAGCCTGTCTAATTATCGACTCCCTAGACTCCTCAGTTGTAACGTAAATACATTTATCACCATCCAAAACACCACGATTAATGAAATGTATACATAGAATAGTTTTACCAGTCCCAGGCTCACCAGTAACTGCAACAAAGAAACCTCTAGGAATCCCACCCTCCAAAATCTCATCCAAACTATCAATACCAGTAGATAATCTTTCAATCATCAAAATAACCGTAAACAATTATACACATAAAACTTCCCTTACATGGGAAAAGCATTTCAACAAATTCCTTTTAAACAGCATTCCAAATCTAAATCTATATGTAGACCCATATGGAAACATGGAAGATGGCTATTAGAAACGTAGGTAGAAGGAAACTTAGAACAACACTAACAGTACTAGGCATAGTTGTAGGAGTAGGAATGATGCTAGCACTACTATCAATAGTTTCAGGTATGGATGTAAGAGTAACGCAAATGGTAAGAGCACTTGGAGGTGCAGACATAACAATATACAATGCCACAATACCAGCAAGGGGGAGTCAACCTTTCGGGGGATTCGGAGGATTTGGATTCACCATACAGAGAACCATAAACCTAAATATAATACAGCAAATAATCCAGATACCAGGAGTATACGCAGTTTCACCACAATTATCCTTCATGGGATACATCGAAAACACAAGAGTCACAATACATGGAATAGATCCACAGACATACAATGAAGTTACAAGTGGACTAAACATAATTAATGGGAGAATGCTAAGTACTGAGGATAGTGGGAAGATAGTTCTCGGCAAAACCTTAATGGAAGCATTAAACATAACTATAAGTGGAAAAGTTAAAGTTGGAACCTCAACAACAGATCAACAAGAATTTGAAGTTATAGGTGAATTTGAAACTGGAATTATGTTTCAAGAATATGCAGCATACATCACCCTAAAAGATGCACAAAAAATAACTGGACTAGAAAATGAAGCAACACAAATACTTGTGAAATGCGAAGACCCATACATGGTGAATGAAGTTGCAAATACAATAACAAGCTACATACCAGGCATCAGAGTTACAACTCCAACAGCAATGGTAACACAAGCAACACAACTACTAAATACACTCACAATGTTCTTCGCCACAATAGGGTTAATAGCACTTGTAGCAGGAAGTTTTGGAGTAGTAAACACAATGCTAATGTCAGTATCTGAAAGAACCCGTGAAATTGGAATACTAAAAGCAATAGGCGCAAAAAGTAGCGATATACTAAAGATGTTCTTAGCAGAAGCAATAATCATAGGCAGTCTAGGAGGAGTCATAGGAGTAGCTGTAGGCGGAGTATTAGCATACATATTACCAACATTCATGCCTGGAATAATGGGAACAGCATCCATACTGGGTAGAACAACAATTAGAGGAGTTAGACAAGTGGGAAGCACACAAGTATTCACACCAACATTAACACCCACCAATATTACAATTTGTATTGGACTAGGAGTATTAGTGGGACTTATAGCTGGATTATATCCAGCTTGGCGTGCATCAAGAATGAAACCTGTGGAGGCTTTAAGACATGTCTAAACCAATAGTTGAAACAGAAAACCTAGTTAAAGTGTATAAGCATGGGAAGATAGAAGTGCATGCTCTAAGAGGAATTACTGTGAAAATGCCCAATGGAAAAATAATTGGACTAGTAGGACCATCGGGATCCGGTAAGACAACATTACTAAACATTATAGGAGGATTAGATATGCCAACTAAAGGGAAGATCTACGTTGATGGAATAGATTTAACAAAATTAAGCGAAAAAAGGTTAGCAGAGTATAGATTAAACAAGATTGGCTTTGTCTTCCAATTTCTAAACCTAATACCAGTATTAACAGCACTTGAAAACATTGAAGTACCAATGATACTGGCGAAAATACCTAAGGAGGAAAGAAGGAAACGCGCCATAGAATTGCTTAAAATGGTGGGACTTGAAGACAGGATGAACCATAAACCAGATGAGATGAGTGGAGGAGAACAACAGAGGGTAGCCATAGCAAGGGCATTGGCAAACAATCACTCAATAGTTTTAGCAGATGAACCAACAGGAAATGTTGACACAGATACAACCATAAAGATAATGGAGATTATAGTGAAGCTAAATAGAAGTCTTGGCAAAACATTTATAATAGCAACACATGACCCAATAGTAAAAGAGAGATGTGAAAAGATATACAACATCAGAGATGGGAAACTCGTAGGAGAAGAAGCTTAGAAATTATTAAAAACCCTAAACTTTTCAGCATTATAAAACCCAAGATATCAATATCAAATAGGTGTCGCTAACTTTACCCTCTTCAAACAATATTAAGAAGAACATGTTCTCAAATCAGAAGCAAACAATCTGTCAAATGTAAAAGGGTACCTTATTTATAGTTCACCCATATATAGTGGTATATGTGATGCTAACAAAGGAAGAGGAAGCTATGCTTAATGGTGAAATGGGGGAAGGTGTACAGAAAGCAATGGAGATAATAGTAGCTTTGGGGAAGATATACAATGCAAAG
>Ga0105155_1000864_pt1 | contig 10389 bp, 10 predicted proteins | sample SSWtaG_2_FD_89589 | JGI IMG/M metagenome (GOLD analysis project Ga0105155, IMG submission 89589) | Hot spring microbial communities from Sandy's Spring West, USA to study Microbial Dark Matter (Phase II) - SSWsed_130316 | ecosystem: Environmental > Aquatic > Thermal springs > Hot (42-90C) >...
GGTATAACCTCATCTACAGAAACTAGTTTACGGTAGATTTTACGTCTACTCAAATCCGATCCACCGATCTATACATATTCACCTCAACTTCGCATCCTTCATCGAATCCCTCGATATCTTCAGGGATCTCTATGAATCCGTTACCCTTAAGTAGGCTAGCTAAAGCTCCTGATCCACCGATCATAAGTGGTTCTGCATACAATCTGCCACCATCCATATAGACTCTCACACGTACGAATCCTTTAACCCCAAGCTTCACCGTAACCCTACGAGTCAGTATGGCTCTAACTTTAGGGTAGTCTGGTATATCTAAACCCAGCCCTCTCAGTAGAGGCTTCAAAACATACTCCAAGGTAGACATAGCCGCTACCGGTAGACCGCTTAGAGCTAGTATAGGTTTACCGCCTCTAATAGCTAGACATGCAGTCTTACCAGGCTGTATAGCGAATCCATGCACTAGATACTCGGGTGCTAGGTTCTCTATAGCTTTAACCGTATAATCATGTCTACCCATAGATGTACCTCCCAACAATATGGATAGATAATGGTTATCGCACTCCAGTATCCAATCAATTATCTCCTTCGGATCATCACCTACTATAGATATCCTATCCACGGTGAATCCATGCCATTTAAGCCAGGCGGCTATGAATACATGGGTGAAAGGCCTAAAGTATGTACCCTTCACGATTTCATCACCTACGTTTAGGATCCTAGCTTTAAGATCGAAAACCCGGATTCTACTCCTGCCCTCCAAGATTAACCCAGCTATAGCTTGAGGTGTAATCCTACAACCTCTACCGATTATCGTTATACCTTCATCATATTCCTCACCTGGTAGCGATACATTCTCATACCTAGCTATACGTTTCGATACTAGAATACAATCTCCTTCCTCGACCGTATCCTCTACCGGTACTACAGCGTCAGCTCCGACAGGTAGGAAAGCACCAGTTTCTATCCTAACAGCTAAACCAGGCTTCAATGCTATTTCCGCATCATACCCAGGTCTTATGGATATATCGAGAAGTCGTAGAGGGATGGGTGAATTAGGTGATGCAGCTTCGACGTCATCCGTACGGATAGCATATCCATCCATAACGGCTTTAGGTTTCGGTGGAAGCTTAAAACTAGAGGTTACCGTCTCAGCTGAATACATGCCTAGAGAATCCTCTACGCGGGCATCTATCTCGCTTGGAAGGTTAAGATAACTGAAAGCCCTAGCTAGAATATCTGATACTCTATGAAGCCCTCTCAACCCCAGCCTACTATATTTAACACCAACATCTTAAGATTAATCCTAGGAGGTATGCCGATACGAGGTTATGTATCCGGCATGGATATAGCATAGCAGTATGATTCAGACTTAGACTATAACTTCCAATTCCCTACCGACCACAAGTCTTACACCTCTCCTCATACATTCATCCCTAAGATAACCCATAGCATCGCTAGAAACGTTAGCTACTGCTAACACCTTAAGTACGATTTTCCTACCGGTAGACTTCTCAGCGGCTTCCGCTTTAACATCAAGCTTCTTTAACTCGCTCTCAGCTTCACCTCTATCCCTAATATACAACGTAGCTTCGCCTACAACTAACGGATCCTCACAGAATATGTCGATCTCATACACCCTACCATCATGATAAACGAACCCTTTATCCACGCTAACACCTGTATATCCCATATCCTCAAGCATAAGCTCTACGAAAGCGCATGCATAATACTCTATAGTAACCCCTAAAGCCCTACCGAAAGATTCAAACGAAGATCTAAGTCTTCTCTGCTCCCTTCGCATCTCTGCAAACTCTACTCTAAGATCTCTAACCTCCTCCCATAGTTTATTCTGTCCTTCCCTTAACGATTTAACTTCGATCCATAGATTGTTAACACTCTCCCATAGCTTAACCTGTCCACTTCTAAGATCTCTAACCTCCTCCCATAACCTATCCTGACCCTCTCTTAACGATTTAACTTCAATCCACAGATTATTAACGTTCTCCCAAATCTTATCCTGTCCCTCCCTTAACGATCTAACCTCTATCCACAACTTCTCGGCATTCTCCCATAGCTTACTCTGATCCTCCCTAAGCGATCTAACCTCCTCCCAAAGCTTACTCTGACCTTCTCTAAGATCTCTAATCTCCATCCACAGCTTATCTTGTCCCTCCCTCAACAACCTAACCTCTTCCCATAGCTTACTCTGATCCTCCCTAAGCGATCTAACCTCCTCCCAAAGCTTTTCTACGTTCTCCCATAGCTTAACCTGGTTCTCTAACAGCTTCTTCTGTCCATCATAAAGATCCGCTATACGGGACTCTATGGAATCAAGTCGCTTAAGAATTTCAGATAAACCTAGATAGCCTGCGATAGCGTAACGGAACTCTACATCTCTATCTAACGTTTCTAAGATTCTAAGTTTCTCTTCTTTGGAGAGCATCTCCTATATGATAGATAAAGGTTTACCCCTCCCTAATAAACATCTCTATCAAGATTGGAAACATTATGTCAGGAGGTATGGGAGGTCGATAGCTTCTACGCCTATCTTCTCTATATTTATATCGATCTAAGTTCATGCTATCTTCATAGGTTTGCTCAATCGTGAATTACTCGATCCTCTCGATTTATCCGGTATTACTGAGCGTATCGTATCTAGGAGGCGTGTTGATGGCGGTTTTGATAGACGTTATTGGCGTTTTAGGGGTGGGCGTTGGTATGACGGTATAGCTACGGCTGATGCTGTAGGCTGCTGTCTTAGATGTATATTCTGTTGGAGTTGGAAGGTTAGGGATAACCCGTATACCGGAGGATTCTACTCTGCTAGGGATGTATGGGTTAAGCTTAGGGAGATATGTGCTCGTAGAGGTTATAGGCAGGTTAGGGTTAGTGGATGCGAGCCTACGATAGCTTTCAATCATCTAGAGGAGCTTATAAGGTTATTCGAATCTGAGGGTAGATACCTCTTCATACTGGAGACTAACGGTATACTGATAGGTGCGTATAAAGAGTATGCTGAGAGGCTTTCAGGATTTAAGAATCTCCATGTTAGAGTTTCGATTAAGGGCTGCAGTCCAGATGAGTTTTCGATGCTTACGTTAGCGGAGCCAAGCGGATTCGAACTTCAATTAAACGCTCTCAAGAATCTAATCGATGAAGGAGTTTCATGTCATCCAGCCGTTATGTTAAGCTTCAGTAGCGACGAATCTAAAGCTAAGTTGATCGATAGGCTTAAAGCTATTGATGATAAGCTTGTGAAGGAATTCGAAGAGGAGTATGTATTCTTATATCCGCATGTAGAGGCTAAGCTTAGGGAGTATGGTTTGAAGCCTAGGATAGCGTTTAAACCGGATGCTATACCTAGGGATCTAATTTAAGTTGATCGATGCTCCGTACATATGGATCTAACTTTACACTCATTGCATAATCTACGGTTGCAGAGAAGCTTATCCTGTATGTATGCTACGGTTTGTATCCATCCTGCTAATCCTCCATACTCCATCCTGGCTATCCAGTGGAGACACTCGCTACGTAGAGGGCAATCGATGCATAGATACCTCCTACACATAGATAAGCTCCATGGAATCCTCCAATCTATTAAACCAATCCTTCTAGATATCCTCTGGAAGTGTACATCGGATGAAGCCATATAAGTTGCATCCTTACGACTGAATAGGAGGTAGGAGGTTGCGGTTTTAGGTCCTATCCACGGCCCCTCCTGAAGCTTAACCCTAAGTATCGATGGATCGATCCTATCCTCTAGAGGCTCTATTCTCTCCATGTAGAATCTTATCTGCATCGGCAGCTGGGATAGATGGAAGCTTCTAGATACCATACGTGAGTTATCCGTCGTCAGCATTCTGAGATCACCTACCGTTTCCGCTAGCCTCCTAACCCATCGGACAGTATTTAAATGGAAATCCGTATGCCTAGATAGCATTATCGATACGAATAGCCACAGCCTACTATACGGATCTATAGCTAACCCTACTCCATCGTAAGCTTCGATCAAAGGCCATATCCGACTGATCCTACTTGAAGATAGCCTAGATACGTAGCTATACGGATCAAACCATAAGCCGGTAAACTCTAAGACTATATGCTCGAAACCTACAGGTGCGCCTTCAAACCTTAGTACATTTGGCTTTTCAAGCTTAAACCTAACCCTCTATATTCGCCGATAACCCTAACATACCATCCATCGATCCTAGAGTAGAATGGATAGGTAAACGATGGGTATAAACTCATATCGAGGTTATACACCCTACCTAAATTCATCGACGGCATAACGATCATCCGCTACCGGATCGATACTCTTCAAAGAAAGTATTCGGGATGAATCCTATCCGCTTTTCACGCTTACAATCCTCGAGATTATATCCCTAACTTTCATCCTTACATCTAAACCCATAGGTTTGCCTAATACCCTCTCAGTCATCCTGCAGAAAGAGCATACATCGCCTTGGGAAGGCATACCACATATACTGCATCGATTAACTTCATCTCTCGGTTGTGGATACTTATCTATACTTCTAGCAATCGACCTTAAGAATGCTATCTTGAAGCCTGGAGAATTCTCCTCCATACTGTCTAGGAATGCTCTTATACTACCCTCCATACCGATGCTATGCAGCGGGCATTCAACACTCTGATAAGGTATACCAGCTAGATTCACGTAGAGAGCAGTATCCCTCTCGTAGACCTCGTATAATGGTCTTATCCTACCTACTACGAACCCATCGTAACCCTCAGTTTTAGGTCCAAGCTTACGTATATCTTCTAGATTCTGTAGAAGGAAGTTTTTGAGTATATATACTGCTAGATCATCTAGGTGGTGGCCTAACGCCACCGCATCGACACCTGCCTCTACGCCTGCTAGATTCAATAGGTACCTCTTAACAGCTCCGCATACACTACATGGAGGTCTACGCACCCTTCTAGCAAGCTTCGGAATATTCAGTCCTATCATATCCTCTAACCTAACTACCATGCAGCGGATACCAGCTATCCTACAAACTTCTTCAGCTATACTTCTAGCTTCACTGGAATATCCGTCTATCCCTAGATCTATATGTAGTGCTGCTAGATCGAATTCGAGTTTAGCTAAAAGCTTTGAGAGGGTTAGAAGCATAGTAGAGCTATCCTTACCACCGGAGACGGCTGCTAAGATCCTAGATCCAGGCTTGATCATCCTATACCTTCTAACCGCTGTTTCAACCCTATCAAGGATATAATCTAGGAAGTGTTCCCTACAAAGGTTCAGCTTAGCGTACCTAAGATACGTTGCAGCAGGGTTACCGCACCTACTACATAACGATCCGCGTATCCCCCTCATATACGCCTATTTTTATCGATCCCCTCGTAGCGGATAAACGTTCGGTATTCCAGGATCTCAGAGTTCATGGTTTATCCATTCGACAGTTTTACCCTTTTACCCTTACTATATACGTTGCTTGACTATTGGTATAATCAACTGCTCACTTCCAAAACATGATTTGAGACCGTATATACTCCTTTGTTTCCCGATACCAGTCTTGCTATCCATGTATCCCTGCATTATTACTAGGCTTACTGAGTCTCTTAGGGTTGCTAGGATCGGTATTAACGTATACGCTTTCGGAATTTTGTTTAAACGGTTTATACTAGTAGGTATGTTTGTAAGGTATACCGCTATGAATTGTTCAATGAATAGCTATGAGGTTGCACTTATGAATGGTATAATTCTATGCCATCACAAATCCATATGGATTTATATATAGATGATGAGCTTGGAGAAGAGCAAAGGTTAACTGAACATGGATCCCGTATAGATGGTGGATCAAAGTATTAGCGTGCAGTAGGCTATAACGTAGTAGCGAAGATCGGTATGGTGAGGGTTCAATAATCTGGGTTAGCTTAGAGCAGATTTAACTCTACAAAGGGTTTCCTTAAGGTTTGGGTCTATCAAGGCTTATTTATCCTCTAATGATCTATTTATTTAATATGGTTGCATGCTTTGATAGGCTTCTCTCCGTGCTTCTATTAGAGGATCCGCCCGATAGGATACCTTTCTATGATTTATTCGCAGATCTAGAGGTTGTAGAAGCTTTAACGGGGCGTAGGCTTTCGGAGGTCAAGAGTCTTACGATCGATAGGGTTAAAAGTATAGCGGCTAAAGGCTGCGAGAATAAGCTTAAGCCTGATTACGAGACTATCGTTAGATTCTACTATACGCTCGGATATGACTATATACCTCTAACCCTTCCATCACCGTTTCCTAGGTTTAACGTTAAGCCTTGCAGGGATACTGCGGCTCTATCTAGAGGCTTAAGGGTTTGGCAGGATGAGTCTAGGGGTACTATAGAATCTAGGGAAGACTTCGATAAATACGATTGGCCTAGTGAATCCGATGTGCAGGATTCATATATGGTGCTATACCGTGTAGTTAAGGAGATTCTACCTGAAGGTATGATGATTATACCCTTAACACCCGGCGGTATATTGGAGAATGTTATGTGGCTTATGGGTACGATCCCGTTCTCTAAAGCGCTATATACAGACCAGACACTAGTCAGGGATATGTTCAATAAGATTGGAAGAATTATCTCGTTTATATGCCGTTTGATGTCTGAGCAGCCTATGGTCGGAGCTATATCTATGGGCGACGATATGGGCTATAAGAGCGGACCTATGATATCGCCTAAGCATCTGAGATATTATGTATTTCCATGGCATAAGGTATGCGTAGATGAAGTTCATAGATTTGGTAAACCCTTCATACTCCATAGCTGCGGACGGTTGGATATAGTTATCGAAGATCTCATAGAGTATGTAGGTATAGATGCTAAGCATTCGTACGAAGATTCCTCATACCCTGTAACTAGGTATAAGAAGCTTTACGGGGATAGGATAGCTATACTCGGGGGCGTCGATATGGATAAGCTATCTAGGATGCCCCTAGAGGATTTCAAAACATACGTTAGATCGATTATAGATGAATGTGCTCCAGGTGGAGGTTATGCGATAGGATGTGGAAATACCGTAGCTAACTATATAAAGATCGAGAACTATCTAGCTATGCTCGAAGTAGCTAGAAGTTATGGAAGGTACCCCCTCTAGTATTAAAGGATAAAGTTTAATATATCTATCTGATAGACGTCTATCTATCCGTGAAGTCTAGGGAGGCATATTTCGCGGCAGTCTCATCGATATCCATCGCGCTTGTAGCCGTAGCTACTTTAGCTATACAAGTCTACATACCCGCTACCAGAGGATACTTCAATATAGGCGAGGTTATGGTTTATACGATAGCGCTACTCTTCGGTCCTAGGATGGGATGCATCGCTGGAGGTTTAGGCTCTGCTTTAGCAGATATAATTTCAGGCTACGGCTTCTATGCTCCGGCTACGTTTATAGCTAAGGGGTTGGAGGGATACCTAGTCGGCTATATCTCCAGACTAAGATTGAAGATTACACGTAGATTCTACCGAATCCTATCGGTAATTTTACCCATAACCCTGACGCTGGTATTCTGGGCGATCTCCTCCCAGCTCTATACGGGCTTAGCCGAGGTCACCCTAACATATTACGCTATAGAGGTGGAGATACCTCTAGCTCTATGGATCATGGTATCGATAGCTCTACTCGTAATTCTAGCCGTATATCTATCGAAAGTGGATTCCGAGAATATAACTAGGATTATAGCTATAATATGCGGTGGATCCATAATGGTTTCGTGCTACTACCTCTATGAACAGGTAGTTCTCGGCGTCTATGCTCTAGCCGAGGTACCTGTCAATATAGGTCAGATGCTCATAGGTCTCTCGGTATCGATACCTCTATCGAAAGCTCTAGCTAAGATCAACCTACCTACGATAATCGAAGATTATGGCAGGCATCCTTCTAGGCTTGATAGCTAAACCCATGATTAAACCTGCGAGGAACCCTCCTATATGAGCCCAGAAAGCTACTCCTGAGAAGTATAGTTGCGGTATCGTTACCGATAGTATCCCAGCGTACAGCTGGTATAGGAACCATCCCGCTATGAACAGCGCCGCTGGTATGCTTATAACGATAGGTATCCATCCTATCATAGTAACTATCCTAACAGATGATGCTGGTAGCAGGACTAGGTATGCTCCGAGTATACCCGATATAGCTCCTGATGCTCCGATCGAAGGTATATATTTAGGATCTATAAGCTTCACACCAGTCCACCCGTAGAGGATTATAGGCTCGGATATGTAGACTTCTACAAGCGTATGGGCTATAGAAGCGAATATACCTGAAGCGATGTATAGTATGAAGAATCTACGATGCCCTATCCTAGATTCTATGGGTCCGCCGAATACCCCTAGGTATAGCATGTTACCTATTAGATGCATTATATCCCCGTGGATGAACATCGATGTCAATATCGTATACAATGCTTTTCCCTCGACTATATATGCAGGGGTTAAGCCATACATCTCTATAACGTAGTTATAGAATTTACTGCCTCTATAAACCATGTATATCCATATCGCCACGTTCAATCCTATAAGCATCCATGCTACTATAGGTGTCCTCCTAGGTATACCTGCTCTTACAGGTATCAAACCGAAATTCAACGGATTATAAGATCGATTTAAACTTAGCTACCTCCTTGAAGTTTTCATCGAGTCTCACAGATCCAGGCTTCAAGCAGCCTATAGATCCTCTATACGATGTTATAAGCTCCACCACACCTCTATCTCCCTCCATGAATATAGACTTCAATATAGCTAACCCTCTGAATACCCCCGTCTGATCGTATACACCCATGAGTAGCCCTTTGATAAGGCTATCAGGTATAACTATACCTTTAACCCCTCCATACTCTATCTCCATATAATCCTCGGAATCTATCCTAGCTATGATGTATAGCGTCGAACCCGTATGCTCCCCATAGATACATTCTAAACCTAGATCAGCCGATATCTCCCTAAGCTTATCCATTTGTAGAGTGGCACCTAAGCCTATGGGGGAATCTATGAATCTAACCCATGTCACAGGTATCTTCCTAACAGCCGGATCGATGAAATACTTCCTATAACATAACTCCCTCCTACCCTTCCTATCAGATCTACTCTTACCCCTTATATACTTCGGAGGTGGGATTCTAATCACGGTGGATCCACTGGATTTAGCTATATCCTCTATCAAGCTTAGATCGATATCCCCATCGATTATAACGGTAGCTTTAGGCCTCAACCTCTCCACTATCCTAGCTTTATATGGTATAGCTTCGACCGTAAACCATCCATCGGTATTAACTATAATAGCTTTAGATCTCGATGAAGCTCTAGATTTAAGGTACGTTAGAGACTCTACTATCTTATCTACTATCTGATATGGTGTAAGCGATCCTATGAATACGGCCTCCTCGAATCTAAAATTGAATAGATCTACGGTAGGCTTATCGAGTAGCGTATAGCTTAAAGCTCCAGGCGGACCTATATCAGTCTGCCCTAGATCTCCATCGACGATCGCTACCGGTCTCACACCCATACTCAGTATATGGTTGGCGCACATCAAAGCGAACGTAGATTTACCTACATCCACGCTTCCCAGTACAAGGACATCCACCGGATCCATCTTAGATACAATCCTTAAAGCCTCAAACCACTCAAATGGGAATGCCTCATCGATCCTCTCAAAGGATGGATTAGAAGCAGATAATACCTCGACCTCGCTATCCTCTAGAAACTCCACTGGTACACTCCTTCCTTCCCTAACTATGATCTTTCCCCTCCCTCTATACTCTACGCCTAAGACTCTAAGGGCTCCTGACATCAGCTTTAGGTATGCCGGGCCATCGATTATTATCGAACAGCCTTCTTCGAATCTAATCATACCTGCTACACCGTAATTCTTGAAAACACTAGAGGCTATCAGAATTTAAGCGTGAGTTCTGCATATTAACTTTAGTGAGTGTTTGACTACACAGTTCATACCTACTGGATGCTCTAAGCTCGATGAACTGCTAGGTGGAGGTATCCCGCTGGGTAGGCTTACGCTTATATACGGTGAGGCGGGTAGCGGTAAGACTACGATAGCTCTGCAAGCTTCTGTATCGGCTGCTAGGATGGGGTTTAAAGTTCTCTACCTAGATTGCGATAGACGCATCCCTGTGGAGAGGCTTAAAGCCTTTGCTCAAAAAGATTTCGACGAAGTATCCAGTCGTGTAATCGTATCTAGGCCTGAAAGCTTCTCCGAGCAAACCATGATCATAGAATCGCTACCTAGGATAATTCCTAAGGGTTTAGGTCTTGTAGTCGTAGATAGCATTACAAGCCTCTACCGTGAAGCTATCTCCATCGGGGAACCGTTCACCCTAAACTGGGAGTTTAATCGTCAGATAGCTCTCCTCAAGGAATCTGCTATAACTAGGAA